>JAANMX010003657.1_pt1 | contig 13205 bp, 12 predicted proteins | sample 7279681 | NCBI WGS metagenome assembly JAANMX01 (sample SAMN14094542, study PRJNA606508) | bioreactor metagenome | isolation source: A lab-scale SPAN reactor treating ammonium-rich wastewater day 351 | place: Ireland: Galway | collected 2018-01-01
AGTTCAGCTTCCCCCAAAAGTGGGCGGGGATATGGGGGCCGCTCTCGAAAAGGTCACCTCCTCTACTGGTGGTTTTCTGCTTTACCAGGAGCAACTGGATGCATTCGCCGGGAGTGCTTTTCAGCTGAGCGGGAGTTCCTGGCGCAAGTGGCTGGAGACCGAGCCGAACGATAGCGGAGCTTCACCCATCGAAAGTGAGCACCTTTTTTATTATCAACCTGGTTTTCGAAAGAGCTTCATCCAGTTTTTGGGCAGCCCATTCCCGCTCCCCAGCCGGATGGAGATGCTCTTCAAAGCAGAATGCATCCTGGGCCTGGCGGATGCCTTTGCGGAAGATCCCTGCGCGTTTATCTGTCTGAGTTCTTTTCTTTATCCGGATATGCGCATCGAGCGAAGAGATCTGTATGCCTTTCTTCGTGCCAGGGGATTTGACCTCCATCCTCCAAAACTCCAGGCCGGGGGCCGTTACGATCACTCCCTCTCTCCAGACAGCCTCACTCTGGGGTCTTATGCAGTCTATGGCATCGGAGAGCACCTGGCGGATGATCTGGAGCACCCATTTCCCGAGGAGAGCCGCATTCCGTCAATCAGGAACCTGTTCGACCCGGTTGAGATTCATCTGCCCGGCAGCTTTCAGGCCTGGCTGGAAGGCTGGAAGGAGAACCGGATTTCATGGGCACTGCTCCAAGATCTGATTCAGCTGGGATTCTTTGAAAACCTGGACACGGACCGGGGGCGACTTCTCGAAGAAGCACAGGCTCACCGGATGAAGTCTTATTCCTTTTCCCGGCCGGTCCAGGAAAGCTTCCTCAATCTGCTGGATGCCAGCTCAATCGAATCAACAGAACCTGGAGAGGCCCTCCCAATCCGGTCATCGGTGAAGACCCTCGAGCGCTTGCCCATCCCCGAGAACCCATTCCGCGATTTTGATGCCTGGTTTGCGATGCCTCAAGGGGAGAGAGAAGCGAAACTGGCCAGCCGCAGGGGCCTCCTGATGGGATGGATGACCGAGGTGGACCTGTTTCCCAGCGGTCTGGATGCAGCAACCGATATTGAAAGATGGCAGGCAACCGGACTTTTCTTTACCCACAATCAGGCTTACCGTCTGGTCGACTCGAAAGGGCTTCTGGCGGAGGTCCTGCTTCCCAGGTTGAACGAAGCTCCAAGATCGGATGGCCATCGCATCCATTTAAGAGAGCCACTGGCATTGCTGGTTGCAACTTCTCCACTTCCCCAACCCACCGGGCACTTCATTGAAAGATTTCACCTGGAAGCCTGGGAAACTCCCCGGAGTATCCAGGAACAATCACAGGCCTGGGCACGGATTCTGATCCATGTCCGCGAAATGAACCACCAGTTGCTTGAATCACTGCCGGTGCTCCTGGAAATCTTCGCTGCCAGAGAAGGTGGAATACCGGCTGGGGTTGCCAGCTCAGCGGGGTTTCTCAAAAGATCGAATGTATCCCGATTGATTCAAACTATCGGGACTGCGGTTGTAGTTCCATCCTGCGTTCTGGTTCATTCCATTGGAAAGATCCCGGGGGTCGAATCGGTTGAAATCGACCGGCCCTCCAATCAGCTGCTGTTCTGAAACGCAGACAGTTATTTCGAAGGCTTCTTCCAGTCATTCAAAAGCAGCAGAAGGTCACCCGGGCCAATCTCCCCATCCTGGTCCACATCCAGCTGCGGATGGCTCGCTGGGGGGATGCCCGAGTGGGTTGGTGTGCGGGTCGGTGTTGCTGTGGGTGCAAGGGTGGGTGTTGCTGTCACAGTGGCAGTGGGAGTCACTGTTGTTGTCGGCAGGGGTGTCGGAGTTGGAGTCGCCACAGCTTCCGCCTCCAGGATGAACGATCTCTCATCAAAATCATCGTTTTCATTGAATGACGCATAAATGCAGCTGTTCTTAAAACCCTGCTTTTCCGAACAGAGCGTAAAGTTGGCAGACCAGTCTCCCCAGTCATCGATGCACACATCGAAGCGCAGCTGGTAAAAACCGAAGGCATCGCTGATCGCACGGCTTTCGTTGGTGTAGTTGGGGTAATGAATGTAGTAGCTGAAGCCTGGATAGATGTAGCTGTAATGGTCGAAGTAATATACGAAGTCGATGTCACGGGAATTGAGAAGAGTGCCTCTGATCAATGCGCCGGGGACCCGGGCATAACCATTCTTGTTGGTGACATACCCCTGAACGTAGACATCCCACAGGCCACAGCCATGTTTTTCGATTCGGATGCCGGTCACCACAGACTTCGTAGCATCCTCGGGCTTCGAATGAACCTTGATGATGCCGGCCTGCCCCCAGCTCCATGATTGATAAACCAGAAAAATGATGATTAGTGCAGATCGAGTCAGCAAACCACTATCCTCCAGAAGTTATGATCATCCACTTCTATGCTGACGCAATCCGGGGGGATTTTATTCACTCAAGCCATAACTGACTGACTCAGCAGAGGGGAAATAAAGAGAAGAGAAGGATCAGCCCATATACTGATCCCACTTCATATCGATGCCATGGAGTCCATCCAGCGTGAGTGTCGGCATGATATGGTGGGCAAAGGCGGCATCCTGTCCAAATGCGGCGGAGAAGCCGCCGGTGACAATGACACACACATCTTTTTTCAGCTCAGACTTGATTCTTTCGATCAACCCATGAGTCATATCCAGCCATCCGAAATACAGGCCTGATCGAATGCAGTCAATCGTATTCCGTCCAATCACCGATGGAGGCTTTCTGATTGAAACCTGGGGAAGCAGCGCGGTGCGCCGGAACAAGGCTTCCGAACCCAGCTCCAGTCCGGGGAGGATGATCCCTCCACAGTAATCACCCTCGCAGCCGACCAGGTCAAATGTTGTCGCTGTGCCGAAATCGATGATCAGCAGTGGCGGATCGAATTTCTGGAGGGCTGCCCAGCTGTTGACGATCCGATCCACTCCAACCTCCTCAGGTGTATCCACATGGAGCGGGAGAAGGTCCGGCTTGAGCGGCCGGATGATCCTCAGTGGTATCTTCAGCGTCTCGGCAACCTTTTCCCATTCACCCTCGAGAGGAGGCACCACACTTCCGGTGATCATCCGTTCGGGACGAAAGCCATTGTGGTCAAACAGCACTGACAGGACCGCAAGATACTCATCGGCGGTTCGAAAGGGTCGGCTGGCAATACGCCACTCATGCACCAGGGTTTCCTGATCATAAGCCCCAAGAGTGATATGGGAGTTGCCGATATCGGCGGCGAGGATTTTCACAGAACGGATCCAGCCGGATCAACGATCGCGTCGTGTGTCGGTCGGTGGCCGTGTTCCTTCGCGGGCTGGCTGCTGGTTCCAACGGATGTTTTCAGCGGGCTGGATGCTGGCAACAGCATGTTTGTACACGAGATACTGCTCATCGCGCTCTTCATTGAGAATAACCACTGTGAAACTATCGAAAGCGATGATCTTTCCATAAAGGTCAGATCCATCGGCCAGATGCAGAGTAACCGCCACACGGTCGCGGCGTGCCTGGTTCAGGAAACTGTCCTGGATGTTTATTTGCGGCTTCGACATAATATTCGCCCCCTCCTCGATCATCAGTCACAGATTTCTCCTGCAACTGCTCATTACACCACAGAAAACAAATCTTAGCCTTATGCCCAGTATACAACTAATTTCCCGAATTGTGCAACAGCCGATTCCTCAAAAAATGAAGGATTTAACCAGTCTGCCGGAATTGGTGCCTGATTCGGTTAACCACCTGATCCGGGAGCCTCAAACACAAAAAAAATGGATCGGGAACTTGCTCTGGGGAAATGGATTGGTATAGTTTGATTATTGCTTTCCATTAAACCAAAAACAAAGGAAATTTCACTGATGATTACAAAAAAACAGTCTTATAAGGGCCTGTTGATTCAAATCACTCTCGGGATTGCAGGTTTATTCCTCCTGGGCGGATGCGGTTCGGGGCCATCCACTCCACCTGCCAATCAGACCCCGCCAACACCGGTGGTTCCTTTCCAGGCGGATTCCCCTTCAGCGCATGATGAAACCGAAAAATCAGGAGTGGTGCAGGGAACTCCCGATGCCCACGACGACCATGACCATGACCACGATCATAACCACGCCAGCGACTCTCACGACCATAACCATGATCATCATCACGCCGCGCCGCATGGTGGAACCATGGTTGCGCTTGGTGATCACATGGCCCATCTGGAACTGGTGCTGGATTCCCAGAATGGCACATTGACAGCCTACATCCTGGATGGGGAAGCCTCCAATGCAGTCCGTCTGGCGCAACCCGCCATTGATATCCGGCTGATCAAAGATCCCGCTACGAAGCAGGGGGAGAACCTGGTTCTGAAAGCGGTTGCGAATGCATTGACAGGAGAGAAGGAAACCGATTCCTCTGAGTTTTCCATCACATCAGACCTGCTGAAAGGGACAACCGAATTTTCTGCGATCATACAGAGCGTCACCATCAAGGGACAGGAATTCAAAGGGGTGGAGTTCAAATACCCCGGAGAGGCTGAATGAAGCAGATTTCAGCTCAAGGACGTGTGCAGAGAGGAGCGGGATGGTGTCTGATCCTGCTCCTGCTGGCATGGATGCCGAGCTGCCGGCAGGCCGGCAATGAAGCCAGTGAGACGCCTGTCGTAGTTGGCCAGGGGGATCCCCTGAATGCACCGGTTGTTTCCGCTCCCTCTGGAGAAGAAGCTATCGGGAGTGGGATTCCCAAACCCCCTGCTGCAGCAGACGGGAATGCGCCAGCCGCCGTGCAACCGGCTATGCCACAAATCACTGGCGCATCGCAGGCATCTGCTCAGCCATCAGCTGCTGGAACAGCAGCGCCGAAGGACTACCTGCCGGTTTCATTCGCCTATCTGAGCTCATTCAACTATGATGTTCCTGACCCTTTTTCCATGAAGAATATGAAAGAGGAAGACCGTAAGAAGATTACTGACCAGATTCCGGACTACATCCTGAAACTGGATCAGAAAAAGGTTGCATTGTCCGGGTTTATGGTACCGATCGATGTGGTTGATGAAGGGGTAAAAACTTTCATTTTAACCTCCAACCAGATGATGTGCTGTTTCGGGCAGATGCCCTGGTATAACGAATGGGTGTTTGTGGAAATGCCGGAAGGAAAACCGGCCACATTCCATAATGATATTCCGATCACTGTAGGCGGTGTGCTCGAAATCGGGGAAGAGATCGAAGATGGGTTTGTCATCAGCCTTTTCAGGATGAAAGGGGATCGGGTCTCCCTGGCTGATGGCGATTCTTCCTCCAGCACCCCATCGAACAACTGATCCGGCCGGATTCGATTTATTTCAAAAGATCGAGGTAAATCTGCAGGACTTGCTCCGCGGTGGCTTTCCAGTCGTACCCGGCAGCCTGTTGAAACCCTTTTTCCACCAGTTCAACTCTGGCAGCTCGATTGGTCAGAAGAGGGGGAATGGCATCCGCCCACATTTGGGGATCTGAAACCGGAAGCTGCTGTGCGGCCTCTCCGACAGTTTCGGGGAGTGCCGTTTCATTCGAGCACAGGACTGGGCAGCCACAGGCCATAGCCTCCAGAACCGAATAACCAAACCCATCCAGCTTCGATGGATAGAGGAAGAGCGATGCCGAGCAGTAAACCTTTCGCAGAAAACTGTCCGACACTCTGCCGAGCAGGATAACATCCTGCTGAAGGTTCAATCGGCAGACAGCTTCGTAAAGGGTTGGCAGGCCCGGATAGGGTTTATGGGGATCACCGGCAATAACGAGCTTTCTTGGATCCTTCTGCCCCTTGCGGTAGTGATGATATGCCTCAAGCAGAAAACCGGGGTTCTTCCAGCCATTGAAGCCGCCCACAGAGAGCAGAAACCCCCTTGGAGATCCTATGTTATACCGAAACAGGGCACGGTCCTCGAGGCCCCAATCTTCAGGCATGAAAAATGGATCGGGCGCCGGGTGGATCAGCCGGAATTTCGCAGCTCCATGCGGAAAGTGTTGCTTTAAATCCTTCAAGGTATGCTCAGAGACAGCGTGAATCACATCTGCCTTCTCAATAATAAGTTTCAGATGGCGATGGTACTGCTGTTCCTCTGCCTTTGAAGCAAAGCTGAATTCCGGAAAATGGAGCGGGGCAAGGTCGTGGATTGTAACGACTGTTCTACAGGTGGGAGAATACCAGATATCTCCGGTCAGGAAGTGCATGATCCGGGTCTTTCCCCACAGCACTTTGCGGAGAGATCCCACTCCGGGATGGTGCATCATGCGGGTCCGAAGCCGCGGGGATATTGTGTGGGTCCGTATGCTCCATGAGTGTTTATCGATTTCGTGGCAGGGATTGGAGATCAGATCAAATTCCAGGGGTGATGGAAGGGCATCCAGTTCCCGGACCAGGTTGATCAGGCGTCGATGCCCACCCTCGGAGTGTGAAACCCCACGCAAATCCAATGCGACTCGAAAAGATTCCGGCACAATGTCCACCCTCATTGAGATTGAGCAAGAAAAACTAGCCTTCATCCGGTGTGGATGGAAGGGGGTTGCCCCCTCTCTCCTCCTCAAGCATCCTTCTTCGCAATCGATCCAATAGAGATCAGGATTATTTTCCAGGGAGAAGCGGAGAATGAAGATTGCAGTGATCGGAGCAGGTCCAGCCGGCCTGGCAGCTGCATTTGACTTTGCGCGAGCAGGCCATGATGTGAGTTGCTATGAAGCTTCCGGCCAGGTGGGCGGCCTGGCTGGCGGGTTCAAAGCGGAGGGGTGGGACTGGTCCCTGGAAAAGTATTATCACCACTGGTTTCAGTCGGATCAGGCGATCCACCAGATAGCGAATGATCTGGGAATTCAGGACAAACTCCTTTTTCCTCAGCCGGTCACCGCGCTCTTTCATGAAGGCCGTTTTTATGCCTTCGACAGCCCGATATCCGTGCTGAAATTTCCTGGAATTCCACTCCTTGACCGCCTTCGTTTCGGTTTTGTGGGGCTGTATCTGCGTCTGACATCCAACTGGAAGAAACTGGAAGGATACAAAGCCCATGACTGGCTCACCCGATATCTCGGCAAGCGGGCTTACCAAATCCTCTGGGAACCCATGCTGGAGGGGAAATTCGGAGAGAAATACTACAAGCAGGTGAACATGGCCTGGTTCTGGGCGCGCATCCATGCCAGGACACGCTGCCTCGGCACATACACCGGGGGCTTTCAGGCTTTTATGGAAGCCCTTGCGGAGGGGGTTCAGAATCAGGGCGGCAAGATCCATCTATCAGAGCCGGTACTGAATCTTGAGGAAGTGGAAGGTGGAAAGATTCAGTTAAAAACTCCCCGGGGTGAAGAAACTTTCGACCTGGTTCTTACGACCAGCTCGCCTCAGGTGCTCCAGAAAACAGCACCGACTCTGCCGGCACAGTACCTCGAGAAAATCCAGGAACTCAAATCACTTGGGGCTGTGGTTCTGGTTCTGGCGCTCAAGAGGCCTCTGGGGCCAGGGATTTACTGGTACAACCTCCCGAAAAAAGCAGGTTTCCCATTCCTCTGCCTGGTGGAACACACCTGTTTCATCTCTCCTGAACATTATGGCGGCGATCACCTGGTTTACTGTGGTGATTATGTGCCTGAAGACCACCCATATATGAAGATGACAGAGGCGGAGGTGGTCGAAGCCTTCAGCCCATCGCTGGCACGAATCAATCCTGATTTCAGCCGGGAGTGGATCAAAGGGGCCTGGTTGTTCCGCACACCCTATGCTCAACCCATCCCCTTCCAGAATCACTCAAACAATATTCCCCAATTCCAGACGCCTTGGAAAAATTTGTACTGGGCCAGCATGAGCCATGTTTACCCGTGGGATCGTGGAACAAACTTCGCGGTCGAGATGGGCCGAAATGTAGCGCGGGAAATCCTGGCATAGGTGGATCAGGTTTACCTTTAAATCGAACAACTTTATAGTTTTTTATTATGATCAATCCAACAAGGCTTCAAATTGTCATTGCTGTATTAACATCTCTGATTTTCTTCAGCCAGGGCGTATTGGCGGTGCCTCCTGTCAAGGAAAACATATTCCCATTGCAGTCTCAGCACTGCCACAGCAGCAGCCTGGTGGAATTGCCGAATGGGGATCTGCTGGTCTGCTGGTTCCAGGGGTCGGGTGAACGCACCGCAGATGATGTCCAGATCCTGGGAGCCAGAAAAAAATCTGGCGCCAGCGAATGGAGCGAGGTTTTTCCAATGGCGGATACCCCCGGCTTTCCGGACTGCAATCCGATTCTTTTCCTGGATGGAAACCAACGCCTGCATCTGGTCTGGATTACGGTTCTTGCTAACTCCTGGGAGCATTCTCTTCTGAAAACACGTATGTGTGATTCCACAGGCTACCAGGGCGATGGCCCGCCCCATTGGCAGTGGCAGGATGTGATTCTGCTCAATCCGGGTGAAACCTTCCCCGCAAAAGTCGAGAAGGGTTTTGGATTGTTGCCGAATACCGATGAGGCCTGGGCCGAATATGCTCCAAAATATTCGGACATGATCATCGAGGCGGCCAGGGATCCGATCAAATATCAGACGGGCTGGATGCCACGCATCCACCCCGCCATCCTCCCATCAGGCCGAATCCTGATTCCGTTGTATTCGGATGGCTTCAATCTCTGCCTGATGGCCATCTCCGATGATCAGGGAGAAACCTGGAAGCCGAGCGACCCGCTGGTGGGAGTTGGGCCGATCCAGCCCACAGTTGTCAGGCGTTCCGATGGTTCCCTGGTGGCTTTTATGCGGGACAGCGGAGATCCACCCAATCGGGTGCTTTCGGGGGTGTCCAGGGATGATGGGATCAGCTGGTCTCCGATCCTCGATACCGATATTCCGAACCCCGGGTCGAGCCTCGAAGCAGTGGTCCTGTCATCCGGCGATTGGATACTGGTGCTGAATGACACAGAGCAGGGCAGGCACCGCCTCTCGATGATGCTTTCCAGAGATGAAGGTAAAACCTGGAGTGTGAAGAAAGTCCTCGAAGAATCAACAGAAGGCGGAGACAGCTTTGCCTACCCATCAGTGATCCAGGCCAGGGATGGAATGATTCACCTGACCTATTCCTTCTCGGGGAGCACCGGGAAATCGATACGCCACATGACTCTCAGTCCTGACTGGATTCAAGCACCCTGAAAAAGCCGGGTCAGAAATCCCGATCCTGTTTCGAGGAAGTGCAGGCGATTGGCAAACAGTCCGGTTTCTGGCAATGATTGTCTCAGAATATGAACACAAGACCTGAACTTTCCGCGGCACTGGATCTTTCAACCCTCAAAAAAGCACCCAGCCTGGTCGTCGCTACCTCAGAAGGGGATATCTTCGATATTCCAGAACTGGCGGCCTCGGTCCGCTGGGGATATCATGAGGCCATCCCCGATCAGGATGAGTGGATCTCCATGCCCGAGGGGAGCGATCTCTATCTGTTGCCGGGACGATATGCGGTCGGTTATGAACGGCGGACTGGTGAACGGATCGTTATCCGTGAATACCAGGGAACAAAAGTCATGCCGGTGGCCGCTTTTGTCGCTCCGGCTTATACCATCCATTACCACACTGCCTATGAAAGCACAGAAGAATCGCCCCTGCTGCCTCTTTATGCCTATTCGGCAGTAGCCTGGAAGCGGGGAAAGTTTGTTGTTCCGGCCGAAAGGGTCGATGCCGATCTGCGCCAGGATTGCTCTCAATTCAACCCGGAGGATGTTCCTCCGGCTGCCTTCGGGATGATGGAACGCCACCCCGGGAATCGCCTGGTGAACCATCTGATGCAGTATTGTGTGCTGACCTACAACTGCCCCGCTGCACGAAACCTCGCCCTCGGACGTTGGGAGATGCCTCTCCCGACTTCATCGGCCTGCAATTCAAAATGCTATGGATGCATCAGCCTTCAGCCACAGGGCGGCTTCCATGAATCCCAGTATCGGCTGGATTTTACTCCTTCTGTGGAGGAGATCCTGGAGATTGCCATCCCTCACCTTGAGGAGGCTCCCTCGGCGGTAGCCAGCTTCGGCCAGGGATGTGAAGGCGAACCCCTTTCCCAGGCGGAGCTGCTCGAAGAAACAATCCGGAAGATTCGTGAAAAAACTCGAAGGGGAACGATCAACCTCAATACCAATGCTTCGAAACCCGCTGTGATTCGAAAGCTTTTTCGCGCAGGCCTGGACAGCATCCGTGTGTCTCTGAACAGCTCCCTGGAGCAAAGGTACAACCGTTACTACCGTCCTGCCAATTACACCTTTCAGGATGTCATCGAAAGCCTTCGGGTTGCCCGGCAGGAAGAGAAGTGGTCGTCGATCAACTATCTCGTATTTCCCGGAATCACGGATGATGAAGAGGAGCTCCGGCACCTGCTTGAAATGGCCTTTGAAACCGGGCTTTCAATGATCCAGTGGCGCAACCTGAATATTGATCCGGAGGCTTATCTGGAACTTCTGGACGAGGACCCGGATCGGCCGACCCTCGGCATGAAATGGACCATCGCCAAGGTTCATTCGCATTTTCCCAAGATTCGGCATGGCTATTTCAATCCAGCGGTCGGAACCCGCCCCTGGCCGCGTTGATCCAGAAGGCGCTTTCAGACTGAAGACCCGGTCAATGCCGCCTCATTTTCCAGGAGCGCTTTGCCCGGCTTTTTTCAGCCATTCATCGACATTGTCCCGGGTGATGCAGACTGTGTCGAGGATGATCTCACGGGGTGGTTTTTCACCGGACATGATTTTCAGCGCAGTTTCGATCGCTTCGGCTCCGCCTGTTGGGTAGAGGAAGGTGGCTGCAAACAATCCCTGTTTGACATACATCATGCCCTCATGGGGCAGGGCATCGATGCCGACAAACTGGATGCTCTTTTCACGACCCGCGGCTTTGGCTGCGAGATAAGCCCCATGTGCCATGGGATCATTGTGGGCATAGACCAGGTCGATTTTCGGAAAGCGTGCCAGAGCGGATTCCATCTCTTTGCGGCCATTTGGCTCCAGCCAGCGGGCATCGGCTTCAAATGGGATCTGGATGGCGCTCCCTTCAATTCCCTTGCGGAATCCTGAGTGCCGGTCATTTCCCGGGGTTGAGGTCATCAGCCCCTTGAGTTCAACCACAATCCCCTGGCCTTTCAGTTTTTCGTTGATCCATTTTCCGGCCATCTCGCCAATCAACTTGTTGTCTGCACCGATAAAGCAGGTAAAAGAATCACCGATGATTTTCCGATCGAGGATGATCACAGGAATTCCCGCCTCAAAAGCGGCTTTGACAGGCGGTGTCAATGGGGCTGCTTCGAGTGGCGAAACCAGCAGGACATCGACCTTCTGGGCGGTGAATTCTTCGACATGAGTTCTCTGGCGAAGGGAATCATTCTGGGCATCTTTGAAATCGACACGGATGTTGTTATGCCTGGATGCGGCCTGGCGAATATCGGTGTTCATTTGAACCCGCCAGGGTTCTCCCAGGTTGCACTGGGACATTCCGATGATCCAGGGATCCTCGGGTGTGCCTTTCCCTGCCCAGGCGTATGAAGAAACCAGCATCAGTGCCAGCAAAAGCGATATATCCTTTCTCACAGCGACAACCTCCACGATCGTTATATTGATAAGCAGTCTGCCAGCCCATTGTATCTGAATCCAGTTCAGGTGTGAGAGATCTGAGACAAATAAAAGCACACCTGTGTTTCAGCCGAGAATTTGGATGAAGAGGCTCATTGAATTGAATAGACATTCAGAATCAGTCTGCTCAGAACCTGGAACCGGAGAGTGGTAAAGACGATGAATGGGGTGGGAATTGCCAGGTGCAGGGGCGGCATTCATGGCGCCCGATGAACCCAATGGCACCCGGAAAATTCCTTGGCGCCCGACATACTCAACCCAAAAGACGTCATCCCCGGCTTGACCGGGGAACCAATTGAATCCCCTGCCACTGGATTCCCGCTTTCGCGGGAAAGACGATGAATGGGGTGGGAATGAGGATTGAGAAAACGGGAAAGACGATGAATGGGGTGGGAATTGCCAGGTGCAGGGGCGGCATTCATGGCGCCCGGTGAACTGGACATGGTGGAGCTGAGGGGGATCGAACCCCTGACCTCAGGCTTGCAAAGCCCGCGCTCTCCCAGCTGAGCTACAGCCCCATGATTGAGTTCATCGGAAATTTCCGCTGCATTTCGACTGAAGTCAAGTCCCATTGGATGCTGGCTCTGGATCCATCATTGGCTGCTTTCGGTTCTTCCTTTGCCGGAGTTTCTGTCTTCCTGCTTTTGTGTATATTATCCCGCAATGGGTTTAATATTCCCGCAAATAAGGAGACACAATCATGCCACGCATCAGACAATCTTTCTGCTATGGCCTGTTTGCCGATGAGGGGCGCTCGGTGGAGCAGGTATTACGCGATGCTGCCGATATCGGCCTCAAAGCGGTCGAGATTTGGGGGCGCCAGCATGCTCCTTTCGATGAAATCTGTGAAAAGGCAGGAGAGGCTGGTCTGGCAGTCTCCAGCATGTGTGGCCATGAGAGCCTCGAAGATGGCCTCAACAAGCGTGAAAACCACAACCGTATTGAGGATGAATTGCTGGCCAGCATTGAAATCGCCCGGACCAGAAAAATTTCAGGGCTGATCTGTTTCTCTGGGAACCGTAATGCCGGCCAGAGCGATGAAGAAGGGATCGAAGCCTGTGTCGAAGGGCTGAACCGGGTAAAAAAAGCCGCCGAGTCTGCGGGTGTGAATCTGAATCTGGAACTTCTCAACAGCAAAGTGGATCACCCTGGCTATCAGTGTGACCACACTGCCTGGGGGGTGGAGGTTGTCAAGCAGGTCAACAGTCCGAATGTGAAGCTGCTCTATGACATTTATCACATGCAGATTATGGAAGGGGATGTGATTCGGACCATCCGGAACAACATCCAGCATATCGGGCATTTCCACACAGCCGGAAATCCAGGGCGCAATGATATGGACCACACACAGGAAATGGACTATATCGGGATCTGCCGTGCCATTGCCTCAACCGATTACCCGCTTTTTGTCGGCCATGAATTCATCACACATCGATCCAGCAAAATGCAGGGACTCAAAGAGGCATTCGAAATCTGCGATCAGGGGTGAAACCCGGCTTGCTCATCGCTGCCTGCCATATTAAAGGCTGGAGGATGCTTCATCAAAGCAGCCTCCAGCCACAACCAGCTAAATTACCAAACAGCAGCCGTGTCTGAATGGAGCATGTTCATGGATGGCCGGGAGTTCCC
>JAANMX010003659.1_pt1 | contig 13198 bp, 9 predicted proteins | sample 7279681 | NCBI WGS metagenome assembly JAANMX01 (sample SAMN14094542, study PRJNA606508) | bioreactor metagenome | isolation source: A lab-scale SPAN reactor treating ammonium-rich wastewater day 351 | place: Ireland: Galway | collected 2018-01-01
GGCATTCAGCATATCACGGCACTTTTTATTTCAATAAGTATTATATATTTAACTCTCTGGTCTGATTATGAGGACGAGTGGAGATATGTTAATCCAGCAACAAATGGAGAAAGAGTAAAGGGTAAAGTAATCTTTTGTAGAAGAAAACCCATAGGTAATGCTGTTTATGTTCAGGTCTTGTATGAGAAAGATCGAGGAGTACCGACCACTGGAAATATGATTTTATGGCATGGTATGGCCCCAAATTTTAAGGTGCAACCTAATCAAGAAGTTGAAGTTGCCTATGCACCGGAAAGACCGGCAACCTGCGTTATTATCACAGAAGAAACCAAAGCTTTAAGTCTAAAAAGGGAAATTCACCGTGTCTGATATAATATACTATAAGCAGCCTGCATCATTTTATAATGCTATATCAGAAACTGTTACAGCGGCTCCGCTAAGTCGGATAATTAGCGCAATAAACGGCCTGTTTCCTCCAACTGGTAACACAGTGCAAATATCATTAAATGCTGCTTACTATATAGGACTTGATGCTTATGTGCAGAATTTATTCGTTAATATTTCTGAGTATGATGTTCAATAAGCCGCCATCTCCTTCAGCTCCAGTAATTCCTCGCGCGTGAGGAAGAACACTTCGCCCTGGCTGTTCTCGGTGTTAATCCACGCAAACGCCATGTCGGGATAGGCCGCTTGCAGCGCGGGGCCGCAGCGCCCCAGCTCGCAGATCATCATGCCCTGCGGCTTCATATAATCCGGCGCGGCGCGGAGAATTTTATGAACGAGGTCGAGCCCGTCTTCCCCGCCATCCAGCGCCATGGTCGGCTCGGCGGCGTATTCGGGCGGCAAATTCCCCATCCCCGGCGCATCGACATAAGGCGGGTTGGTGAGGATGAGGTCGTAACGCGCGTTCTTGGGCAGCGGCGCGAACAGATCGCCCTGATAAAGGGTCAAGCGGTCCTCAAAGCCATAGGATTCGACGTTTTTCTGGGCAAGCGCCAGCGCGTCCGGCGAAAGGTCCACCGCGTCCACCTTCGCCAGCGGGAACAAATCTGCCGCGATGATGGCGAGCGAAGCCCCTCCGGTGCAAAGGTCGAGAACGCGGGAAACCTCGTCCGCGTCCGGCACGGGCGTATCGGGGCCGCAGAGTATCTCGGCGATGAAGGACCGCGGAATGATCGCCCGCTCGTCGCAGAAAAAGCTGTAGCCTTGGCATTTGGCCTTGCCCACGAGATACGGCGCGGGCTTGCGGGTTTGAACGCGGGCTTCGAACAGGGAGAGAAGGCGCGTGCGCTCCGCCTCGGTCAGGCGGGCGTGCCAGAACGCCTCCAACTGCTCGGGCGCGAGGTGCAGCGTCTCCAGCACGATGAAACACGCCTCGTCGAACGCGTTGTCCGTGCCGTGGCCATAAGTCAGCACCGCCGCCTCGAAGGTCGAGGTGCCATACCGGATCAGATCGCAAAGGGTGAGGAGGGTGGTGGTCATGAATATGTTGCCTTATAATCTTAGAATTTGTCGCTCTGATAAGCTTTTTGAATACTCTGCAAAAAGTTGGCTCGCTTTTAATGAGTTCTTGATTTCAACAGTTAATTCAGAATCAACATCACTATAACCTAACGTCCTGCGTATCAATGAATTTATAACCTTCACATCACTATCAGACATTCCAAAAGCTGTACCATAAACTCTTGTTGCAAAGCTCTGTCCAGAGAGTCTAATCAAAGATAAATTTTGATCGTGGTAAGCCATGCCTAAAAACACGATAAGACTAGCATCTTCAACCTTCTCCCTTATCTGCTCCATCATATTAATATCTTTCAGTTGCTCCGAATAAGTTTTGATTTGCTTGGCTTGATCTAAAAGTACAGAGGAATTTATTTCTTTTCCAAAAGTAACATCATAAATATTTCCTTTAGACCATGGCATACCGCCAACTTTTCCGTAAGGATGATAAACGGAGAGTTTTTCTTCAACGAGCCTTTGAGCTGTTGCTTCATCAAGAGAAAAGACATTTTTTACTGCTAAAGCAAGATATTGCTCAATGCATCTGTCATAGTTAAAGCTAATAAAACTTATATTTTCAAAAACATCTTCAATTTTGTCTTTATGAACGCCGTTTACAAGTATTCCTGTAAGCTTGGCAAGATATGTATTGGAAAGTCTAAGCATACTAAAGCTATTTTTGTTACTAATATCTATATAAAGTTTACTGTTTCTTTCTGCCTCCAAAATTGTTTGGACGATAGCTAACTTGCTAACTAACTCAATACGCTCATCACCATTATGATTTTCAACATAACTGTCGATAGATGTAACAACACCTAATGCATCCTCAATATTTCTTGCTGCTTCCATGAAAGAATTAAGATTGTAACGATAATGGGAATCAGATTGCGAGTTTTGTATGTGCTTATTTAAAGCTTGTATAATTTGGTAATCACCACGCTTTAGTTTGCTAGGCTCGTCAAAATAAAAATTAATTTTATTTGCGAGGGCCTGTTTAAATTCGTCTCCTTGAGGGAAGCCAAATTCAGCACTAGCTCCTGCGCCAACAATAAATAGGGTATCTTGTGGGAACATGCTTTCTAATCCATAAGCTGAAGAAAAAAACATCAGCACGCTATCCTGAACGTGCACAAAAAACAGTAAGCGCAGTATAAAGAAACAGCAGTTTAAACGGCGACATGCGAAAAAGTCTAATCGACCCGAGGAAATCTGTCACCCCTCTCCCTTAATCCCTCTCCCCGCTGGCGGGGAGAGGGAAGGGGCGCCAGCCCAAGGGAGAGGGGAAAAGCCGAAAACCCCGTGCGCGGGAATCTCTGTCTATCTCTGGTCTTCTATAAAAATGGATCCCCACGTTCGTGGGGATGCAGCGGAGATGAGGTGAACCTTTAAAATGTCATCCCCGCGTAGGCGGGGATCCAGTCAGGCGGCAACCCTGGATTCCGGCCTTCCTCCACCGCCAAGGCTTCGGAGGACAAGTCGCCGGAATGACGGCAAAAGGGAGGAAACACCGTCATTGCGAACCCGCTCTTGCGGGTGAAGCAATCCATAATCTCAAATTAGATTGCTTCGTCGGCCTCACGCCCTCCTCGCAATGACGAAAAAGCGCTGCCTTTTGTCATCCCTGCGAAAGCAGGGATCGGGTCGGGAGTGGATCCCCGCCGCCTTTTGTCATCCCCGCGAAAGCGGGGATCCAGTCAAGCGGCACCCATGGATTCCGGCCTTCGCCGGAATGACAGGTTGGCTAAACGCGCCCCTTCGTGGCGGTTAAGCACCCTGTCACTTCTCATCCCCCATCTTGAGGGCGTTGATGAACGCGCTCTGGGGAATTTCGACGCGGCCATACTGGCGCATCTTGGCTTTACCTTTTTTCTGCTTCTCCAACAGCTTTTTCTTCCGCGTGATGTCGCCGCCGTAGCATTTCGCCGTAACGTCTTTCCGCATGGCCGAAACGTCTTCGCGCGCGATGATCTTGCCGCCGATCGCGGCCTGAATGGCGATCTTGAACATCTGGCGGGGGATCAGTTCCTTCAGCCGCTCGCACATGCCGCGCCCGCGCTTTTCGGCGGCGGAGCGGTGCACGATCATGGCCAGCGCGTCCACCGGCTCGTCATTCACGCGGATATCCATCTTAACGAGATCGTTCTCGGCGTACCCGTCCAGCTCGTAATCGAAACTGGCGTAGCCTTTGGAGATGCTCTTGAGACGGTCGTAGAAATCGAACACCACCTCGTTGAGCGGCAGGCGGTAAACCAGCATCGCCCGGTTCCCGGCATAGGTCAGGTCGATCTGCACCCCGCGCCGGTCCTGACAGAGCTGCAAAAGCCCGCCCAGATATTCGTCGGGCACGAGGATGGTCGCCTTGATCCACGGCTCCTCGATATTTTTGATCTTCACGACATCGGGCATGTCCACGGGGTTATAAAGGCTGATCTGGTCGCCGTTATTCATGTTGAGGCGGTACACAACGCTCGGCGCGGTGGGGATGAGGTCGAGGTCGAACTCGCGCTCCAATCGCTCCTGAATGATCTCCATGTGCAAAAGGCCAAGGAACCCGCACCGGAAACCCAGACCCAAAGCCTGCGAGGTTTCCATCTCATATTGCAGCGACGCATCGTTGAGCTTCAGCTTGCCCAGGGAATCCCGCAGCTTTTCGAAATCGCTGGCGTCCGCCGGATAAAACGAACAAAACACCATGGGGATCGAGGGTTTGAAACCGGGCAGGGCGCTCTCGCACGGCTTTTTATCGTCCGTGATCGTGTCGCCGACTTTCGTTTCGGAAATATCCTTGATCGAGGCGGTGATAAACCCCATCTCGCCGGGGCCGAGCACGTCCAGCATGACGGGCTTGGGCGTGAACATCCCCACGCGGTCGATATCGCGCGTACGCCCGTTGCTCATGAATTTGATCTTCTGGCCCTTGCGCATCGTGCCGTCCACGATCCGCACCAGAACCACGACGCCAAGATATGAATCGTACCACGAATCGACCAGCAGCGCGCGCAGCGGCTTGTTCGCATCGCCCTCACGCGGCGGCGGCAGGCGCTTCACGATGGCTTCCAGAAGATTGTCGATCCCGATCCCCGACTTGCCCGAGCACAGAACGGCCTCGGACGCGTCCAGCCCGATCACGTCCTCGATCTGCTGCGCGGCGGCCTCCGGGTCGGCGGCGGGCAGGTCGATCTTGTTGATCACCGGCACGACCTCGTGATTATTGTCGAGCGCCTGATAGACGTTGGCCAGCGTCTGCGCCTCCACCCCTTGCGAGGCGTCCACGATCAGCAACGACCCCTCGCACGACGCCAGCGAACGCGAAACCTCGTAGGCGAAATCCACGTGCCCCGGCGTGTCCATCAGATTGAGTTGGTACTCGATCCCGTCCTTGGCCGTATAGGCGAGGCGCACCGTCTGCGCCTTGATCGTGATCCCGCGCTCGCGCTCGATATCCATGGAGTCGAGAACCTGCTCCTTCATCTCGCGCGCCTCAAGCCCGCCGCAGGTCTGGATAAGCCGGTCGGCCAGCGTACTCTTCCCATGGTCGATATGCGCGATGATCGCAAAATTGCGTATATGTTGCAGGGGCTTGGTCTCTGGCTTGCTCATGTCCGCGAACATAAGGGCTTTGCGCCCCCCGTTCAATCAAAATTTACGGGGGATGGCGGGCCTTTTGGGGCGGTTTGTTTACTTTGAAAAAACCCTTGGTATGATAAAACGTCAAAGAGGCTGGAATTTATGAATAATGACCCCAACAACCTGCTGGAACCGGAAGAGAAAGTCATATTCCTCAGCGATGTGGCGGAGCAGGGGCGCAAGGCGCCGATGCCCATCTTGATGGTGGTGGTCATCATCCTGGCCTTGGGAACCATGCTCTGGAAAACCGCCGTCCGTCAGCCCGACAACCGCGAAAAAGCGTTACAGGCGGTCTTGGAGCGCACAAAGGCCGAGGAGAGGCTGATCGAGGGGCGCACGAAGAAACAGCGCGAGGAATACCTCAGGAAAAATCCCAACAAACACAAACAGCCCTAAACACAGCGGAAACAAGCGGACAAGGCATGAAAAAGCCGGGGAGGGGAGCGTGCCCGCCGCCGGCTTTTAAATTCTTTTCATAACCACAAACCAGATGTAAGTGCGGTCAAGCCCATATAAAAACGGGAATAAACAGACGCAACCGCGTCAACCGCAACTAGCCGGAGAGAGCAACAATCCGCTTACAGGCGCGGACCGGAGCCGAATCCACCATCGTTGGTCAGGTCAGGCGTGATGTTGTTGGAAGCCCCGTTAAAGAGCTGGGCACCTTGTCCGGCAACGATCTGTAAATCAACTGTGGCGGCGGTCCCGTCACGGAAGCTGTCTGCAATCTGCTGGATGTTTGCTACGCTCATATTTCACTCCTCTATTTTACTTTTTTGTTAAACCCAAATAACCCAAACACAAATCTCTTTTTATTCTTGCATCCCTATGCCCGGTGAAGGATCAGGGGGATGTAGTGGCCTTCCTTGGCCTCACCGGTTTGATCATCCAGAAGGATCATCAGCACCTGGTGCGAGTTCTGCATATTCTTCGATACATCCTTCGTCAGCGGAAGTCCTGCATCGCGGATCTCACCATCGTCCATGACGAAATCCAATCTGTAAGTGCTAAGGTCGAACTCCAGCCACGAAAGAGCATTTTTAAAAGGCTTGTTGTGAAAAATCGCACACCGCCCATCCTCTTTCACAGCGACCTGAATGTTCAGAGGACTTCCATCCTCGCATCCGTAGACAAAGTCCGTTAGGTCCCCGTAAACGGGTCTCTCTCTGCCTTGTTCGGTCGTCTCGTTCATAACCCTAAACTAACCCTTTTATTATAAGCTGACCAGAGGGAAAAAATCCCGCTTTTTTTTGTCAGTTCATTATTTTTTCTGCTTCTTCGCGCACTTTAAGCCGGACTTCGAACCCCTCGACGGCCCGCCCGTTCTGCGTCCGAACCATCAAAATCACCTGCGGCTTCGCGAAATAGGGCCGAATCAGCCACTGAATCCGTGTTCCCAGGTCGAGCTGCTGCCCGTCATTTGTGAAAACGGTCACGCGCTGGTTCTGAGGGTCGTACTCCATATAGTCGATGGTGCAACCCAGATCCGCACTGTGAAAAATGAAGGTTTCGCCCATTTCCTTGTCGCAGAAGATGTCGAAATCTTTTTTGTCGAAAAGCGCCTTGCGGGAGGTGCGCAGGGACGAGCCCCAGTCACCCTTCATGCTGGTCGGGCTTTTTTTGCTCGGCGGCGGCTGTTCAGTGTTATCTTCAGACATGATCAGTGCGGCCAGAAGGGCCTGTTGGTCCAGCGACAAGGATGCGTGTGACATCATCCCACCATTGGCCATCATATCACTTGTCCTTCATGCCTGAAAGTCATAACAACAGCTCTCCTTTACTGGGCCGGAGCAAGCTCTTGCTGGGTGCCGCCAGCACGGAAGTCGATCACTTCGGAGCCCAGAACCCGGCCATCCGAGTTGGTTACGCGGATCGCGCGGTGGTAAACTTCGCCGGTTTCTGCGGGCAGGCTGCCGCCCGTGCCTTGCAGGTTGGCTTCGCGGCGCGCCCGGTCCACGGTCTCTTGAAACACGCGGCCATCGTCATGGGAGAAGGTGCGCGTGGCATCGCCGCCGCCCGGAACCGTCACATCACGGCTTCCGCCGCTCAAGGTTTGAACGGAAACGGTGCCGGTACGGAACGGCGAGGGGCCGTTTTCGCCGCCGCCGCCAGTGTAATCGTCACCCGTGGCGCGGTAACGTCCGGCCATCCGGTCCAGACGGTCGCCCACATCGCTGCTGCCCCGGAACATATAGAGCAGCACGGCGCCGACAACCAGAAGCTTCATGCCGCCGGAAACCTGCGTGCCTGTCCATTTACCGATGGTGCTGTTCCAAAGGCCGATACCCATAAGGGCCGCAATACCGCCCATGGCGATATTCGCACCCTGATACATCATCTTGCCGCCTTCCGAGCGGGAAGCGTAACGGGCAACGTCGCGGGTCCACCAGTCGCGCACGCCGCCGAAGGCGTCGCTGATTGAGTTGAAGGCTTGACCGAGGAAGCTTGTGCCTCCGGGCTGGCCGCGGTCACGGGTCAGATTGGAGAGAATGCCGTTATTGCCGCCATCGACGAAACCAGTGACCGAGCGCACGCGGTCTTCCTGACGTCTGCGGTGCAGCTGCTCGTCCAACTCGGTGTTTCTTTCAAGCGTCTCGCGCATCCGGGTGTTGGCTTGCGCGGCGCGCTGCTGGGCCTGACGGGCCGTCTGCGCGTGGCCTTGAATCTCCTGCATCTTGGCGCGGGCGTCTTCAAGCGTCGAAACGGTCGCGGTATTGATCTGCGCCAGAATTTCTGCGGACCGGCGATTGGCTTCCTGGGCAGCCTGCGCAGCAATGTTGGCTTCCTGCGCCAGACGCTCGGCTTCCGCCAAAGGCGCATCGAAAGCGGCGGGCGTGCCGCCGTTATCGCGGGCATATTCCTGCAATTCGCGAATCTGGCGCACCGTGTCGTTCAGGTACGTCACGGCATCCTGAGAAGACCGCGCCGAGTCGGCGGCGTTGCGGGCCGAACGAGCGGCTTCAGCCTTGACGGCGGCAAGCTGCTGCTCGGGGGTTCCCGTGCGGGTATTGTCCGAAGTGGTCGGGCCGATAAAGACCGGGCCGCCTTGCGAACCTCCGGCATTCGGATCGGGGGTCGTCGTCGTCGAAGGATCGGGGGTCGTCGTCGTCGTCGAAGGATCAGGAGTCGTCGTCGTCGAAGGATCAGGGGTCGTGACGACCACGGACGGCGGAACGGTGACCGCACCAAGAACGGCAGCAGCCTCAGGCACGGCCTGAATTCTCGCGCGCATGGCATCATGGGTTTGACGGGCCTGCACGCTCATCTCGCGCATGTCGTTGCGGTGGTTTTCGAGATGGGTCAGAGCCTCCTCGGCAGCCAGAACGTCCGTAGAGTTGCGGAACGCATCCATGGCTTGCTGCGTCTCATCGCGCTTCGCGGCCATACCGGTAATCAGAGCCTGCATCCGGGTCTGGTCGTTGCCAAGCTGCTGCGTCAACTGGTCGAGTTTGTTCGCCTTGTCGGTCTCGCCGCGCTGACGGGCGGCCGCAGCTTCCTCGCGCAGCTTGAGCATCAGTTGCTCGGTGGACTGATAAAGGTTGCCGACTTCGCCGGCATGCGTGGGCATTTCATCAAACATCGCCTGCGCACGGGCCTTCATCTCATCGCTGATCTCGCGCAGACGCTCCCGTTCCTGCGGCGTGGCATCGCCCGTTTCCGTCCAGGACAGAACCCACTGACGGATATTCATGTCGCTGAAGGGAACGCCGATCGAATCGATGTCGATACCCAGATCGTGCCCGGTCGTCAGACGCGTACCGCCACCCAACAGGTCATCCCACCAGAAATCGTAGAACCCGAGACCGCCTCTTTGAAGAAGGTTGATCGCACCGCGCGGGTCCATGCTGGTCTGCCAGCCGGGATCGCCGTCGCCGTTGCCCCATCCGGCCAGAGCGGAGCCTTGCTCAATTCCATAAGCCGCGGCAGCGCCGCCGATCAGAATCTTGCCAGGCAAGGTAAGACCGACACGCGACTCGGTCGAGATCATGCCCCCGGAAGCCAGCCTCATCGGCATTTTCAGGTACCACGGCATCCGGTCCAGATAACCGTCACGGCCCAGAACGCCGAAAAGGGAACGATCGGTTCCACGGCCAAGCAAACCGGTGCTGGTCGCAACGGCATTGCCGGCATCGTCGCGCGGAGCGCGGCGGAACCACCAGTCATAGCGCATCTCTCTGATTTTGTGAGAGGCGTCAATTGTCACTTCGCCTTCCTTGAAGCCGGTCGGTCCAACGGTGCGCCCGCCCGTAACATAGGTCCAGGCCTCTTTGGCCGCGTTGGACATCGGCGTTCTGAGATAGTTGTCGATCGTCGGAACAGCCATCTCGGTCCAGAAGTTGGCAGAGCCGCGAGGCGTCGGGTAACCGGTGGCGATCATCATGAACTCGGCGAAAGGCGCGTAGTAGCGGCGCTCGACTTCGCGCGGACCGAATTTGGTGCCGCGGTCTTTGTTATCGACCAGAGCGTCCTTAACGCTTTCAAGCCAGGCTCTCTTATGCGGGTCGGCCGCAGCCATAGCCTTGTCGATACGGTCCATAACCCCCTGGGGAACGGTCTGCAGCGCACTGCCACCCATCTTGGCCTTCAGGATGCGGATAACCCGGTTGACGTCATGCTCGACCCCGGATTTATAAAACGCTTCCATCCAGCCAAAGAAGGTGTTCGCGGCCTCAACGTCCCAGTTGCCGCCCGCTTCGCGCTTCTTATACTGGTTCAGCATCTCGAAAACGTGCAACTCCACGTTCTGCGATTTCGTGCTCACGGTCGGGGTCGCACGGTCAAAACGGTTATAGGAAGAGGACTCGAGCTGGCGCTCAAGAGCCGCTCTGTTCTGAAGCAGCGCAGGATCTCCGGTTTCGGTAATGGTTCCGTCAGGATTCGTGGTTTGGCGTACGTTGACCGTGCCATCGAGGCGCATCCGGGCATCTTCCCCGATACGGTTCAAACGGCTGTTGATCATGTTGCCGAACGTCTCGGAAATTTGCGTTCTGTCCGCGCCTCTCTGAATAAGGCCTTCAATAACCTTTTTGTAGCGGTCTGCAATTTCAAGGCTGCCGTCGGGGCCGCGTCTCATGCTGGTCAGCGTGTCCCGCAGATCGGTCAGCCAGACTTGCATATTGGCGGACTGACGATCCGTAAGGCCGGTCAAGCCGGAGTATTTGAACGGAAGCACAGAACGGCCGTCTTTGACTTCATCCAGCAGACGGTTGATATCGACCAGCGCGGCATCGATACTGCGGACATTATCGGCATTATCGGCAAAAGCCCCGAAAATCTCGTCGATTCTTGTGGTCATGCCCTGCGGCGTAATATTTCCGTTCGCAAGATCGTTGGTAAGAGTCCGGAACTGGCCTTGCAGGTCGATGGCTTTCTGGACAACGCCGCTGCTTCTCAACGCGTTGTCGACATGATCGACGGCAGGACGGATAAAGTGCTTCACCACGCCGATATTCGGCAGGCTCATTCTCAGGCTACCCAAGCTGAACATCTTGCCCAAAACGGGAACGCGCTCAAAAAGCGAGCTGGGGTGCCAGGAGGCCAAACGGTGCGTCCAGTGTGCAAAATTCTCGGGCAGGATCCGCCCCTCGACCCGTCCATTCCGGCCGTTCGGTCCGGCGTTGCGTCCGGCATTCGCGCCGCCGCCGCCGACATCGTCAGCATCGACGCGCGCGGCATCGCCGACTTCGTCAGCCGCATCGGCATCGTCTACGGTCCGCGCGCCATCGCCGACATCGTCAGTTGCTCCGGCGTTATCGCCGGTCCGTGCGCCTGCGCCCGCCGTATTATCGGCAGCGTTAACAGTAGGATTAGGATTCGGAGGCGTTGTCGTGCCGCCCGTTGCCGCCGGATTCGTTTGGCCCGCCTGAGCTGCGGCACGCCGCTGGTCGCGGGCTTCGCGAGCAATCATAACGAAGGGGCTGTCGGGTGACAGATTATGGGTGCGGGCCAGAGATTCGATTTCTGTATCGCTCAGGTTGCCCGCGCTTCTGCCCATCATGGCGTCGAACTGGGTAACGAACTCGCTCCGGTGTCTGGAATCGGTCGCCAAAGCCCGAACACGGTCTCTAAGGGTGGAGGTGCGAAGAATATTATCAAACTCGCCGGTTCTTTGGGCGGTGCGCAGCCATTCATTGATGTCGGCATTGGTTACGGAGGTCTTCCCGGCGAAGAACGTCCGGGCATTTTCGGCAAGTTTAGCTGCTTCTTCCGCATGAGCGACCGTCTTCCCGAACTCGGTGAGTCCCTGAATCAGATCGTCGGAATATTTGAAAACGCTACCAAGACCCATGGTCTAACCCTTTTTTTATCACCTTATATGTCTTTTATCTTAAGACATTATATTTAGTATACTTTTACCATATCCCCAGCCACAAAAGCCAGTTTTTTCGAACCCGTTAACGATTCCCTCCCCCGGGGCCTGGCCCGTTCGGGGTTAAGGTCCGGTCCTGCGGCCCGCGCTGGCCGCCCAGAGGGTCAAGTTCCGTGGGCTGGACAAGGCCGTTATTGATCTTGAAATCATGCGTAATGCCCGGATCCCGGGGGGCGACATCCTGAAAAGTCGGGCTGATATTCTGGGGCACAGTGTCGGTGCCCGTGCTGTCAGGTGTGGTAACAGGCGCAGGTCCGGGGGTGGCGCCCTGTTCGCCCGGAACGGGCAGCCCATAGCGGCGGCGCATTTCATCAGCCTGCTGTTGGGCGCTATTCTGGTCGGCGCTGTCAAGCGCACGAATCATCTCGAGTTCGGCAGTTTCCTTGCCGGAGTTGGCAACCCACGACATCGTCGCGCCGCCGCCCTCAATGCTCCAAGCGATGACGCTGCGTCCGTTGGCCTGCAGGGGGTTGAAGAACTTGAAGGTGCCCTCGGCAGCGCGCAATCCGTAGCCTGCGGTGTTGTTGGTCACACCACCAAACCACGAGGCGAAGGCGTGGGAGGTCTGGCTGGGTTGGAAAACCCGCATCGGGCCAGGCAAGAAAATCTGCGAAGCCAATCCGCGTGCAGGCGCGGCCGTCTCAGCCAGAGCGGCGGCCCGCTCAAGATAGGGAGCGCCGCGAATCAGGGAAACGTCTTTGCCGAGCCAGAGCAGGGGCCGTGCAACGACCTCGCCGATGCGCCCTGTATTGGCCAGTGCGTTTCCGGCTTGTGCCGCGCGAATCCCAATGGCGCTGCCGCGCGCACCGGCCATAGCCGCACCCCCGACGCCTGCCGTAAGGGCGCTGACCGCAACAAAGCTGGCCACTTCCCCAACCGCCTGAAACCCGTATTTGGTCCCGGCGGCGAACGAGGCTTCCTGTTCGGTGATCCGCCCGTCGCGCACCATCTGATCGAGTTCGGCGCGGGAAAGTCCCGCCCAGCTGCCGGTATGTTCTTCCATGAAGGCTTGAACCTTGGAGAAATCGGACATGCCGGCATAATCAACGATGCGTTCGCCCGGAGCCGCGCCGAGATTCACGACACCCGCGCCAGCGTTGTAAATCAGTTTCCCCGTGCCCTCGACGGCGTAAATAGTGACATCCGCGACGAACCCGGTCAGTCCGGTGACGGAGTTGCTCAGCCCCTGAACGGCCTGACGGCCCGCAAGGGCGGGATTGTTCCAGACGAAACTGCCGTAATCGGCGATGCCTTGCCCGGCGGCGCGCCAGGTTTCACCTTCAAGAAGTTTGGGAGCGTTCTCGCCGACCCAGCTCGCAGCGGGCTGGATGGCCTTATCATTGACCCAACTGGCGGCGTCAACGACGGCATTAACAGCCCGTCCATCGACAACAGCGACAGCCTTATCGCCAACCCAGCTAGCAGCGGAGGAAACCCCGCTGACTACGTTGCTTGCGGCATTACTGCACCAGTCTAAAAACCCCATTCGACCCTCGTGCCGTAAAAACTACGGTCTGTATTTTTTTATATTCCCGCCGGCGTGCCCCACTATTTTTTTTATGGGTTGCTCCGCCTCATTATATCCCCGCCCGCTGCAGGGATGCAAATTTTACCCTAACCTAAAGGCCCGGCTTATATGCCGATTTACTCTTATGTTAAGGCGATTATAGCGGATATGAAAAAGGATAAGCAATAAAA
>JAANMX010003660.1_pt1 | contig 13196 bp, 12 predicted proteins | sample 7279681 | NCBI WGS metagenome assembly JAANMX01 (sample SAMN14094542, study PRJNA606508) | bioreactor metagenome | isolation source: A lab-scale SPAN reactor treating ammonium-rich wastewater day 351 | place: Ireland: Galway | collected 2018-01-01
CCGAAACAGGCCCTGTGGGGCAAAGTCCGGCATCTTTGCGGGCCATTTGGCATTCAAATGGCTGTGCAATGGAGTTGACGCTACTTGATCAGCATTGCCAGAACTGCCCATGAGCCCCGACGTCCTGGTGATTGGCGGAGGCAACGCCGCCCTGTGCGCCGCGCTGATGGCGCGCGAGGCCGGTGCCAGCGTGCTGCTGCTCGAATCGGCCCCGCGTGCCTGGCGCGGCGGCAACTCCGGCCACACGCGCAACCTGCGCTGCATGCACGATGCGCCGCAGGACGTGCTGGTCGAGGCCTACCCCGAAGAGGAATACTGGCAAGACCTGCTCAAGGTGACCGGTGGCCTGACCAACGAACACCTGGCGCGCCTGACCATCCGCGCGTCGGGCCACTGCCGGCCCTGGATGCGCAGCCATGGCGTGCATTTCCAGCCGCCGCTGTCGGGTGCGCTGCATGTGGCGCGCACCAATGCCTTCTTCATGGGCGGCGGCAAGGCGCTGGTCAACGCCTATTACCGCAGTGCAGAAAAGCTGGGCGTGCAGATCCGCTACGAATCACCGGTGGACCGCATCGAGATCGACCACGGCCGTTTCATTGCGGCCCACTGCAACGGGGAACGCATCACCGCCAAGACCTGCGTGCTGGCTGCGGGCGGCTTCGAGTCCAACCGCGAATGGCTGCGCGAGGCCTGGGGCCAGAACGAGCGCGGCGAATGGCCGGCCGACAACTTCCTGATCCGCGGCACGGCCTACAACAAAGGCGTGCTGCTCAAGCACCTTCTTGACGACCACGGCGCCGACCGCATTGGCGACCCCACGCAGGCCCACATGGTGGCCATCGACGCGCGCGCACCACTGTACGACGGCGGCATCTGCACGCGCATCGACTGCGTGTCGCTCGGCGTGGTGGTCAACCGCGACGGCGAACGCTTCTACGATGAGGGCGAAGACTTCTGGCCCAAGCGCTACGCCATCTGGGGTCGCCTGGTGGCCCAGCAGCCGGGTCAGATCGGTTACTCGATCATCGACAGCAAGGCCATCGGCCGCTTCATGCCGCCGGTGTTTCCGGGCGCCCGCGCCGACAGCCTGCCCGAGCTGGCGCAAAACCTGGGCCTGCCGGTCGAGACCTTCATGCGCACGCTGGGCGCCTACAACGCCGCCTGCCGCGTGGGCCGCTTTGACCACACGGCGCTGGACGATTGCCATACCGAAGGCGTGGTGCCCGCCAAAACGCACTGGGCGCGGCCCATCGACACCGGGCCGTTCTATGGCTACGCGCTCAAGCCCGGCGTGACCTTCACGTACCTGGGCCTGCAGACCGACGACACGGCAGCCGTGCGCTTCAACAACCAGCCGAGCAGCAACCTGTTTGTGGCCGGCGAAATGATGGCGGGCAACGTGCTTGGCAAGGGTTACACCGCGGGTGTGGGCATGAGCATCGGCACGGCGTTTGGCCGCATTGCGGGTGTGAATGCAGCTTTGGCATCAAAACAGGCTCCAGCCCAATCACTGCAAGCGCTGGTAGCTACAGAAATGAAAGCACAACATGCAAACGCTTGAAGCCCTGACGCGCGACGCCCGGGCGCTGGCCAACGGCGAGATCGTGCTGTCCGCCCCCGAAACCGAGGTGGCGCGCCAGATGCAGATCTGCAACGCCTGCCGCTACTGCGAAGGCTTCTGCGCCGTGTTCCCGGCCATGACGCGCCGGCTCGAATTCGGCAAGGCCGATATCCACTTTCTGGCCAACCTGTGCCACAACTGCGGCGCCTGCCTGCACGCCTGCCAGTACGCACCGCCGCACGAGTTTGCCGTCAACGTGCCCCAGGCCATGGCCCAGGTGCGCGGCCAGACCTATGCCGACTACGCCTGGCCGCCCGCGCTGGGCCGGCTCTACCAGCGCCAGGGGCTCACGCTGTCGCTGGCGCTGGCGGCGGGGCTGGCGCTGTTCCTGGTGCTGGGTGCCGTGCTGCAAGGTGGCGGCCTCGATGCGCTGTGGGGCGCCCACCTGGGCGGCAACTTCTACCGCCTGTTCCCGCACAACCTGCTGGTGGGGCTGTTTGCGCCGGTGTTCCTGTTCGTGGTGCTGGCGCTGGGCCTGGGCGTGCGCCGCTTCTGGCGTGATGTGACGCCCGCCACCAGCGGCGCGCCACTCTCCGCGCCCGCCACGTTGGACGCCACCGATGCCGTGCTGCGCCTGAAATACCTCGACGGCGGCCACGGCGACGGCTGCCACAACGAGGACGATGCCTACACCCTCTCGCGCCGGCGCTTTCACCACCTCACGTTCTACGGCTTTCTGTTGTGCTTTGCCGCCACCAGCCTGGCCACGGTGTACCACTACGTTTTCGGCTGGGCGGCGCCCTACGACCTGCCCAGCATCCCGAAGCTGCTGGGCGCCGTCGGCGGCGTGATGCTGATGCTGGGCACGGCCGGCCTGTGGCACCTGAACCGCACGCGCCACGCGCTGCATGGCGAGGCGCAGCAAAAGCCCATGGATCTGGGCTTCATCGCCTTGCTGTTCCTGGTGTCGTCCAGCGGCCTGGCGCTGTGGCTGGCGCGCGCCACGCCCGCGCTGGCGTTGCTACTGTGTCTGCACCTGGGCGCGGTGATGGCGCTGTTTGCCACGCTGCCCTACGGCAAGTTCGCGCACGGCATTTTCCGCACCGCTGCGCTCTTGCGCCACGCCGTGGAAAAGCGCCAGCCCAACCCCATCGGCCTGGGCGCCGACTGATTCCATTTCTAAATCACCCGTGTCGTTGTTGCTTCGCCTTGTCGTGCTACAGCACTGCCTGCGGCTTCGCGCCTAGACACGAATGATTTGGAAAAGGAATGACATCCACCCCATCGACCCACAACACCCACAACCCGAGGAGACCTCCATGAACAAACGCCAACTGCTGCGCGCCACCGCGCTCGTCGCTTCATCCCTGTGGCTGGCCGGCACGGCCAGCGCGCAGGACTTTCCGCCCAAGAAGCCGGTCACGCTGGTGGTGGGCTTTGCCGCGGGCGGCGCGGCCGACGCTGCTGCGCGCCTGATCGCCAAGAAGCTCGGCGAGAACATCGGCCAGTCGGTGGTGGTGGACAACAAGGGCGGGGCGGGCGGCAACATCGCCCACCAGTTCGTCGCCAATGCGGCGCCCGACGGCTCGGTGCTGCTGTTCGGCTCGGTCGGCCCGCTGACCATCGCCCCGCACCTCATGAAGCTGACCTACGACCCGTTCAAGGACCTGGCGCCCATCTCGGGCGGTGTCAACTTCCCCAACGTGCTGGTGGTGCACAAGGCCGCGGGCGCCAAGACGCTGGCCGAATTCATCCAGCTGTCGAAAAAGAAGCCCGGCAGCGTGGACTTTGCCTCCACCGGCGCGGGCTCGGCCTCGCACCTGGCGGGCGAGCTGTTCAACCAGCGCGCCGGCGTGGACATGACCCATGTGCCCTACAAGGGCGGCGCACCGGCGCTGCAGGACCTGCTGGGCGAACGCATCACCTCCTACTTCGCCGCGCCGCCCACGGCCATGCCGCATGTGGAAACCGGCAAGCTGATCCCGCTGGCCACCACCGGCCTGACGCGCCCGGCCTACCTGCCCAATATCCCCACCGTGGCCGAATCGGGTTTTCCGGGGTTCGAGGCGTTGAACTGGTACGCCTTCGTGGCGCCCGGCAAGACCCCCGCGCCGCTGCTGGACCGCTGGAACACCGAGATCGTCAAGGTGCTGAACGACCCGGGCGTGAAAGAGGCGCTGAACAAACATGGTCTTACCCCCCAGCCCACCACGCGCGCCGAGCTCACGGCCTTCATGAAGAAGGAATCGACCCAGTGGGCCGCCATCATCAAGGAGCGCAAGCTCACGGCGGATTGATGCGGCATAGGGCCGGGCGGGCGGCCTGGCCGGCCGGGAATGGCGGCACGCCGGATGCCGCCCATGCGCCTGCGCCGCGGCAACGTGGCGCAGGTCTGATCTGAAAAACGGACGGGGTTGCCGAGGGGACGCCCTGTCCAACCACGAGAAAAACCACCATGTTTAAGAACATCACACTGGCCGCCGTGGCAACGGCGGCCTGCGGAATCAGTGCGGCCCAGTCTAGCGTGACGCTGTATGGCGTGGCCGACGCCTCCCTGGCCAAAACCACCGGTCAGTCCACCCGGATGTCCAGCAGCAGCACCCTCAACAACGGCACCAGCCGGTGGGGCGTGCGCGGCGTGGAAGATCTGGGCGGCGGCTTGAAGGCGGGCTTCAATTTCGAAGCCCAGGTGGGCCTGACCAATGGTGCGGCGGCCAGCAACATGTTCTCGCGCGCGGCCAACATGACCCTCTCGGGGGCATGGGGCAGCATCAAGGCGGGGCGTTCGCTCACACCGAGCTGGTACGGCACGAGCGCGTGGGAGCTTACCGGCTCCGCCAACTACGCGGTGGTGAGCAGCCAGTTCGGCTATGGCGGCCTGAACTCCCGGCAGAACGCCGAACTGAGCTACACCACCCCCCCGGTGGCATGGTTTCAGCATGACCGGCGGCCATGTGTTCGCGGCCGACAATGGCAATGCGGGCAAAAAGGACCTGAACGTGATCTACCGTTCCGGGCCGCTGTCGGCGGCGTTCGTCTACAACAAGCTGGAGAACAAGGGCAAGAACCTGTCTCTGGGCGCGGCCTACCATTTTGGCGCCTTCAGGCTGGCGGGCAGCCTGCAGGACGCGACGGGGGCCCAGCTCGGCAGGGGCTTCACGGTGGGCGCCAGCGCGCCGCTGGGCAAGCTGACCCTGACGCTCGATGCGGCCCGCGACACCCAGAAGAAAGACACCGATGTCTTGCTGGAGGCGAAATACGCGCTGTCCAAGCGCACCTTGCTCTACGGCGTGCTGCTGCACAACGGCGCGGGCAAGGCGCCCGATGCGGTCAAGTCGGCGGCGGTGGGGGTTCGCCACAATTTCTGACCCCCGTCGGCCGTCCCGACTGGCCCGCTTCTCAGTCCTGGGACGGTTCCGTCACCGATATGTCCGTGTGCACCAGGTGCAACGGAAAGCGCTGGCCCGCCAGGTAGTCCTCCAGGCAGTGCAGCAGCAGCGGGCTGCGGTGGCGCTCGGGGCAGGCGCGGATCTCGTCGGCCGTCATCCACAGCGTGCGCACGATGCCCTCGTCCAGCGTGCGCCAGCTGTGGTGCGTGCCCAGCTGGCCCGCAAAGGCGAAGCGCATGTAGGTCAGGTCGTCGCCCGTGCGCGTCTTGGTGAAGCGGTTGAGGTACACGCCGAGCAGGGCCGTGGGCTCGAAGTCGTGCGCGGTTTCCTCCAGCACCTCGCGGGCGCAGGCCTGCAGCGGTGACTCGCCCGGGTCCAGGTGGCCGGCCGGGTTGTTGAGCTTCAGACCGTCGGTGGTTTCTTCTTCGACCAGCAGAAAGCGGCCATCGCGCTCGATGACGGCGGCCACGGTGACGTTGGGTTTCCAGCGGTTTGGCATGGCGCGCATTATCGCCATGGCCTGTGACGTCCGGAAATGCTCCTTGCGCCGGGGAACCTGGCGCGCTGGCACGGGTCAGTGCAGTTCTGGTCAACAATGTCTGCCACCACTGCCCAAGGAAGCCCTTTCATGAACCCCGAATCCCAGCGCGCCCTGCTCACCCTGGCCCTGTTTGCGGCCTTTGCCGACGGCCACAAGGCTGACAGCGAGCGCGAGGCCATCCGCAACCTGGCGGACTCGCTCGCCGACGACCAGGGCGGGCACCCCCTGGCCAGCCTGTACCAGGATGTGCTGCTCAAGCGCGTGACCGTGCAGGGCGCCGTGGCGGCGCTGCGCGCGCCCGAACACCGCCAGCTGGCCTATGAAATGGCCGTGTGCGTGTGCGACGCCGACGGCAGCCAGAGCGCGGCGGAGCAGCAGTTTCTGGCCGACCTGCGCCGCCAGCTCGGCCTGGAGCAGAACGCCGGCCTGCGCGACTTCGAGGCCCAGGCCGATGCCGTGGCCGCGCAGACGGAAAGCGCGCCCCCGTCCTGGCGCGCCGGTGCGGCATCAGCTGCTGCTGCCACCACCACGGCCCCGGTGCCCGCGCAGGACGCGGAACTGGACAAGACCATCCTGAACGCCGCCATCCTGAACGGCGCGCTGGAGCTGCTGCCGCAGTCCTGGGCGTCCATGGCCATCATTCCGCTGCAGATCCGGCTGGTCTACCGCATCGGCCAGGCCCACGGCGTGGAGCTGGACCAGGGCCACATCAAGGAATTCATCGCCGCTGCCGGCATCGGCATGACCTCGCAGTACATCGAGCAGTTTGGCCGCAAGCTGCTCGGCGGCCTGATCGGCAAGGCGCTGGGCCGAACCATGGGCAAGGTGGGCGGCGCGGCCACGGGCATGGCCTTCTCGTTCGCCACCACGTACGCGCTGGGGCAACTGGCCAAGCGCTACTACGCCGGCGGCCGCGTGATGGACGCCGCCCTGCTGCGCTCGACCTACCAGAGCCTGCTGGGCCCTGCTCAAAACCTGCAGACGCAGTACCTGCCGCAAATCCAGCAGCGCGCCAGCACGCTGGATGCCGGGCAGATCATGGCGCTGGTCAAGGGAAGTTGAGCCCCCGCACCATGTACACAGCCCCCGCGCCGTAGGCGGCCAGCCGCTGGCGCTGCGCGGCGTCGTGCAGCGGCTGCGCCGCATACCCATGGCGCTCCCAGAAGCCCTGCGAGCCCTGCACCGACACCAGCGCCGACTGGCGCAGGCCGCGCGCCTGTGCCTGGCGCCAGAGCGGATCGAGCAGTGCGCGCGCCAGGCCCCGGCCGGCAAGTGGGGGCAGCACGGCCATGTCGTGCAGGTACAGCGTGTCGGGCTGCTGTACGGGTTCAAAGTCGCCGTGCAGCGGTGTGACCTTGCCAAGCACCGAGTCGTAGGCCGCGAGGTAGGCGCAGACCCGCCCGCCTTCTTCGAGCACCAGCGAGCACTGTGCGGGGTTGGCCAGGCGGCGCGCAAACACCTCGGCGCCCTCGATGAAGCCCTCGCCATAGCAGGCGTGCTGCACGGCCAGAAGACCGGGCAGGTCGTCCACCGTAAGGGCGCGGGGGGTCATGTCAAGAACTCTTGTTTTGATAGCTGCTTGCGCTTTCTACATAAGCGTCGGAGCCATATTTCATTAAGAAAAAGCACCCTCATGCTCCGGCGCCTTCCAAGCCGTACCAGGCGGCCTCCTGCAGGTCCAGCGGGATTTCATGCGCCAGCGCGCTGTGTTCGCGTTCGTGGTGGTGCTCCAGCACATGGCGCAGCGCATGGGCGGCGTCGATCAGCACCAGCACCGCGCGGCGCCGGGCGGCTTCGTCCTGCGGCGGGTGGCGCACGACCGCCTGTACGCGCGCGGTGTATTCCTCGGCCAGCAGGGCAATGCGCTCGTGCTCCAGCAGATACACCCGCGCCGCCCAGCGCGCGCCTTCGGGCACATGGGGCAGCAGGCGGGTGTTTTCGATGGCGATGTGTTCGAGCAAGCCCCGGTGCCATTGCTGCAGGTGTTGCAGAGCCGGGGCAAAGTCCGCGCCTGCCACCGCGAGCAGATGGGTGTGCAACAGGGCGTCCAGCCGTTCATGCTGGCGTTCGAAATGGCGGGGGTGGGGCGTGTCGGACATGGGGCGTGGGGTAAGACTTTGAGCAGGCTCTAAGGGCGGCGGTGGGGCATTTTCTCAGCCCCGAAGCGGCATGGGAATGTGCCTGCCCGCCCGCCGCTCAGCGGCCCGACAGATCCGCAGCCACCCAGTGCAGCCCCTTGCCGCGGCTGAAGTAGTAGTCGCCCTGGGGGCTGATGGCCACGGCGTGGTGCGTTGCCGGGTCGGAGAAAAACTGCCAGCCGTGGCCAGCCTCCTGGGCGCTCACGCGGGTGGGCACCACCTGCATGTCTTGCAGACTGCGCTTGTCTGCCAACGTACGGCGGTGGGCCGCATCGCGCTGCTGGCCCTCGTCGTGTTGCCCCGCCAGCAGCGGGGCCGAGAAAAACGAGGCCAGCAGGGCGGCGGAAATCAATGCGGTGGTGTTCATGGCACTCTCCTGAGAAAGCCAGCCGGAAGTGACTGTGCCTGCAGTGTGCGCCTGTGGTGATGAACGGGTGCTGAACGGCGTGTTCAACGGCCGTTCATAGGGGGCAAGCTACCGGGCAGCCACCCACCCCGCCGCATGCCCGCGCGTGAAGGCTTCCTCGAACACCGAGTAGCCCGACCAGTCGCTGTGCGCGAACACCAGCCGTGCCGTGGTGGGCGTGGGCAGCCAGGGTGCGCGCTCTCCATTCAATAGCGGCTTGCGCAATCCAGCCGGACGCTGCAGGCCGATCTGGCTGAAAAAACCGAGCGAACCCGGCGTGGGGATGGCCATCGCGTGGCCGTAGCGCGTGATGTCCACGCGCGTGGCGCGGCGTGCCAGGTCGGGGTGGGGCACGGCCAGCGTGGCCAGTGCGGCATGGGCCCAGTGCGTCCAGGGCCGCGTGGCCAGTTGTTCGCGGCCCTGCGGCAGGTCGCCCAGCGCCTGGTAGTAGCTCAGCACCGTGGGGCCGGTGAGCGTGGAGCGCGGGTCCAGCCGCTGGTGCCCTGCATCCACGTACCCCAGGCCCCCGGGGTTGGCATCCTGGTACAGCACGTTGTCCCAGGCGGGCGCGGCGCCGGGGCGGTCCTGCAGCGGTGCGTCGATGTGGATGTTGGCGACCAGCCAGGGCGCCCACTGCAGGCGCTGCGCGGCCGCCTGCACAAAGGCTGGGGGGCTGGGCAGCACGCGGGCCGCCACCAACACCGGCAGGGCCACCACGCAGCGCTGTGCCCTCCAGCGCTCGACGTTGCCGCTGGCGTGGTGGTAGGCGTCCACCTCCACGCCGTGGCGCCCCTCGGTGATGCGCAGCACGCTGCAGCCGGTGCGCAGCTGGCCGCCCGCGCGCAGGGGTTCGGCCAGACGGCGCGTCAGCCAGCCGTTGCCCTCGGGCCAGGTGAGCACGGCCTCGCGCTCTTCGGGTGCAGCCTCGCCGGGCGCGTGGAAGCCGTGGCGGCTGGCAAAGTAGTGGATGCCGGCCCAGGCCGACACGCGCGCCGTGCCGGCGCCGTAGTCGTCGCGGCAGCTGTAATCCAGGTACCAGCGCAGGTGCGCGTCGTCAAAGCCCTCGCGCGCCAGCCATTCGTCAAAAACAATAGCGTCTAGCGCTTGTTGGACGGGCGAAATTGGCTTTTTTGCATCCAAACCCTTGAGCATGGGCATGGTGAAGCGCGCAGCCCGGCCCAGCGCCTGCACCTGCTGGGCAAAACGCCGGTACTGCGCCAGCGTGGCCGCGCCCACGCCGTGCACGGGCAGCAGGCCCTCGTGCCATTCGCCCTCGAAGTACAGCCGCTCCTGCGGGCTGTGGCACAGGTGGCGTTCGTCGTACTGCCAGCGCCCGGCCACGCGCTGGCGCAGGCCCAGTTCCTCCAGCAGATCTTGCACCTCGCGCGCGTGCTCACCCGGCACGGGCAGGTAGTGCGCGCCCATCGGGCAGGCTATGCCGTTCACCATGCCACCCCGGCTGTTGCCGCCGGCTTCGTCTTCCAGCTCCAGCAGGGCAAAGTCATCCACCCCCGCCAGCCGCAGCGCACGCGCCGCCGCCAGCCCGGCCACGCCGCCGCCCGCAATCAGCACCTGGGTGCGACGCACCACGGCGGGCGCGGGGAGCGGGCCGGTCTGTAGCAGGTCACGCAACTGGTGGCCGCGCGCCAGGTCGATGCCTGCAAACCCCCCTGCGAGCGTGCGCGGCGCTTCCTGGCAGCCCGCCAGGGCACTGGCGGCAGCGGTGGCGAGGAACTGGCGGCGCTGCATGGCGTCAGTTGTGCCTGATCAGGCCCATGCCTTAGATGTGTCGCGCTCCCTCTCCCCTTGCGGGAGAGGGAGAAAAACCATGGAGCGGCTCAGGAGGGTGTCTCAATGCTTCCCCCATTCGCGCTCGTAGGTGTAGACCAGCGCCTGGTTCGACAGCCGGTTCACCTCGGCAGGCACGCGCGCCATGTCGAGCGGAAAGTCCAGCAGCAGCGGCAGCGTGCTGGGGCTCAAGAACTGCAGCCCGCCGGGCAGCGCCTCCGGCAGGCGCCAGGGCCTGCGGCTGGCGATGACAAAGCCCCACTCGCCAAAGCTCGGCACATGGGCGTGGTAGGGCGTGGTGCGCAGGCCCACCGACTCGATGGTCTGCACCACCGTCCAGTAGCTGTGCCGCGCCACCAGCGGCGAGGTGGTCTGCACCACGGCGTAGCCGCTGGCGGCCAGGCGCTTGTCCAGCAGGGCATAAAAGCTGTTGGTGTAGAGCTTGCCGATGGAAAAATTGGTGGGGTCGGGGAAGTCCACCACGATGACGTCGAACGTGTCCTGGCCTTCCTGCAGCCAGCCAAAGGCGTCGTGGTTGACGACCTTCACCCTCGGGTCGCGCAGCGCACCGCCGTTGAGCTGGGCCAGAGTGGGGTTGTCGGTAAAGAGCTGCGTCATGGCCGGGTCCAGCTCGACCAGGGTGACGGATTCGACCGAGAGGTAGCGCAGCACCTCGCGCACCGCCATGCCGTCGCCGCCGCCCAGCACCGCCACCTTGCGCGGCGCGCCGTGCGCGGCCATGGCCGGGTGTACCAGGGCCTCGTGGTAGCGGTACTCATCCTGCTGGGCAAACTGCAGGTTGCCGTTGAGGTACAGCCGGTGCCCGGCCCGCCCCTGCGTGACCACGATGCGCTGGTAAGGCGAGGCCGCGGTGAAGACGATGCGGTCCTGGTAGAACTTGTCCTCGGCAAAACTCGTGATCTGCTCGGCCCCCACCAGCGCCGCCAGCAGGAGGCCCAGCACCATCACGCAGGCCGCCACATGCGCGCGCAGGCGCCGCAGCTCCCATCGGAACAGCCACACCGCCCACAGCGCCACGGCCGCGTTCATCAGGCCGAACAGCAGCCCCGTGCGGATCAGCCCGAGCTGCGGCACCAGCAGCAGCGGAAACGCCATCGAAACGGCCAGCGCGCCCAGGTAGTCGAAGGTGAGCACCTGCGAGACCAGGTCTTTCAGTGCCACGTTGCGCTTGAGGATGCGCATGACCAGCGGAATCTCCAGGCCCACCAGCGTGCCCACCGCCAGCACCATGCCGTAGAGCAGAAAGCGGAACGCCCCCGGCACATAGGCATTGGCCAGAAACAGCGTGGCCGGCAGCAGGCCGCCGATCAATGCCACCAGCAGTTCGATGCGCAAAAAATGCGCGGGCAACTGCCGCTCGAAATAGCGCGACAGCCACGAGCCCACGCCCATGGCAAACAGGTAGGTGCCGATGATGGTGGAAAACTGCAGGACCGAGTCGCCCAGCACATACGACGCCAGGGCCCCCGCTGCCAGCTCGTACAGCAGCCCGCAGGCCGCCACGACGAACACGCTGGCGAGCAGGGCGATTTCGATGGGGCGGGGGCCGGTAGGGGCGTCGGTGTCCTTCATGGGAGGGCGCATGCAATGGGCGCGGCCCTGCTGGCCAGCGGACGCCGCGCAAGGGCCGCCACCACCTCGCACGCTGGGCGCCGGCGTTGTCCCCCTGCACGTATCGCGCAGCGATGCGAGAGCGGGGAGAAGCGGAGCGGCCGCTCAGGCGGGTGTTGCATCAATGAATCGCTGCCGCCACGATGATGCTGATCCCCAGGCACATCGCGGCCACCACCATGGCCAGGGCCTTGTTCTGTTTTTCAACGATTTCGCGCCACAGGTCGTACGGCGTGATCTTGTCGACGATGACAAAGCACAACCAGAAGATGAAAACGCCAATGATGGCGTAGAGGATGGACCCGAGAAAGGCCGCGGGCCGAAGCCATTCGATTCCCATCATGGTGTGTTTCTCCTTGAAATGTCATTTGTGGCTGCCGCCGGAGGAGTAGCCCCCGAACGAGCCGCCCGAACTGCGGTACCCACTGCCGGACGACCCCGAGCAGTCGCTCAGGATGATGAGCAGGATGAGGATCACGACGGCGATCAGGATGATGGTGCCGCAGCCCACCCCCTTGGCGGCCACGAAGGGGCCGGGGTCGTCGCGCTGCAGCACGTCTTTTTTGTCTTCGAGCTTGAACGCCTTGGCCACCGTGTCGCTGGCCAGCTTGTCGCCCGCGGACCAGGTGACCTCGTTGGCGCTTTGCTCCATCGACAGCAGGCCTTTGGCGCTGGCAAAGTCGCGGTTGCTGGTTTTCTGCCCGCGCGTGACCTGCCAGTAGAACTCGCCCAGCACGTAGGTGGTTTCCGCCTCGTAGTGGTATTTGAGGTCGTACTTGGTGCCCAGGTAGGTGGCGTTGCGCCCGTTGGCGGTCATCTGCGGTGCGCCGGTGGTGGGGCGCACCATGCTCCAGCCTTCTTCCGAATCGACCAGGAAGGCAAAACCGCGCTTCTGGTTGTAGAGCAGGTATTCGCTCCAGCCAAAGTGTTCGTCGTCGCCGGGCTCCACGCCCATGCGGTGCTGAAAGCCCACCACCTGCCAGTGCACGCCCTGCAACTGGCCCTTGCTGCCCAGCGGGATGATGGGGCGCACCGGCTCGTCCTGCTCGGCCGAGCGCAGTTCGCCACCCACGCCGCTCTCCAGGCTGATGATGCTGGCGCACGAGCCGCAAGTGAGGCTTTTGGTGGTGGCCAGCTGCACGTGCACCGGCGCTCCGCAGTGCGGGCAGTTGAACTGGCGGCCTTTTTCGTCCTTGGCCGATTCGTCCTTCAGGCCCTGGAGCTGCAGGTCGTCCAGCAGCACGGCCTTGCCGCGTTCGACGCCCGGCGGCTGGTGGCCATAGTCGATGCTGACCACTTCGCCATCGCTGCTGCGCAGCTCCACCATGTCGAACGGCTGGCCCAGCGGCGGCAGCTTGGGCAGCTCGCCCTGGGCCGACATAAGCGACGCCTGGCCCGTGTAGGCCACGCTGTAGGGCTTGCCGTTGATGGCGGTGGTGGTGCCGATGCGAAAGCGCGCGGCTTCGGGCAGTTCGCGCCCGGGGTCGATGGGCCGGGTGAAGACGTAGGCGCCGTTGTCCTCGCCCAGCGTGGCCATGCTGCCGTCTTGCAGAAAGGCCACCCACTCGGTCCACACGCCTGCATCGCTCTTGTATTGCAGGCGCCCGATGAGGGTGAAGGGCACATCCTTGCCGTCAAGCTGGATGCGCCCGCTGGCCATGAGCTGCAGCGGGCTGTGGTCGTCGAACAGCTCGGCCATCTTGCCCAGGCGCTGCAGCACGTCGCCGCTGCGCACCACGGT
>JAANMX010003663.1_pt1 | contig 13193 bp, 10 predicted proteins | sample 7279681 | NCBI WGS metagenome assembly JAANMX01 (sample SAMN14094542, study PRJNA606508) | bioreactor metagenome | isolation source: A lab-scale SPAN reactor treating ammonium-rich wastewater day 351 | place: Ireland: Galway | collected 2018-01-01
GTCAAAGAATAACTTCCCGTTTTGGTGCGTCGCACTGTCCAGATGAGGTTGCGGACTAGAGTCATTTCGTGGACAGTGCGACGCACCGGATGGAACTTAATACATATACCGTCGTTCTTTGTGCGGTACGCCATAACTCATTTTGAACGTACCCCAGCCAGGCTGTCAAAGGCCCGGTGCAACACTGCCTGGTCCATTCGGAACAGGCGAGCAAGACGCGCTGGCGCATCTGCGATGGAGAGCGGCTCAATCGTCGCTGACTGCGGATCGCCCAGCGCGGGGAAGGATTCCAGCAGGTGGGGATCGGTCCGGCTATTGAAACGCCAGACGCGCCCGTCAATGACCCTGTGGACGATCACCTCGCGCAGAAAATGTCCATCATCTTCGTAATCCGCGGTGGTGGCGGCCCGGTAGACGGCATCGGGGATGGGCCGGTCGATGAGGGTAAAGGTGTAGGCTTTGGGGTGGCGATCCCGCTGGATTTCGTAGCGATTGCCGGGCTGGGGAATGGCTGTGTAGGTGTGGAAAGGGGTCTGGCGTTGGGCCGTCTGCCCGGTCAGCAGCGGTACGGGCAGATAGAGGGGATAGCCTACATCCACCAGCCAGCGCTCGTCACCCAGCCGGATGACAATCGCCGTATGGCAACCCCGACTCTCGTGCATATCGTTGATAGTCAGATAGCCGTCGAAGCCCAGTTTTTGCAGCAAATCGAAAAAGGCATAATTGCTCTCAAAACAGGTGCCGCCCCCGCCCCGAACCTGCGCATCTCGCCAGAATTCGTCGGGCCAGCGGGGGCAGTCGGCGGTGATAGGCGTGGCTGACCATTTGGCAATGCGAAAGGCGCTCTCCCAGGGCACGCATTGGGTGTAAGCCATCACCAGCCCGTCGAGAAAGGCGAGGGACGGCGGTTGCTGCTCGACTTGGAGAAAACGGAGAATTTCGTTAATAGTTGTCATCGAATAGAGGACTCCACTGCAGAAAGCCATTTTAGCCACGGATGAACACAGATGAACGCGGATGGACACGGATAAAAACGGATTTCTTTCCTGAAATTCTCTGCGTCTCTGCGTCTTGGCGGGAGAATCTGACCTTTTTGCAGTGGACTCATAGAGCTTCTGATGTTCTCAAATATCACTACCAGTTCACGCACCGCTCCGTACCAACGAGGAACGAACGCACAAGCGTTAGTCGGTCGGCCAACCATCTGAAACGTGAAACGTGAGGTGTCGTCACATACGCTCACGTTTCACCTCTTCACCTTTCCGCTTCACCTTTCCGCACGCAAATCGTGGCTGCGCTACCTTCTGCGCTACCTTATGCACTACGCATCACAGCAGCGTAACTGCTCACCCCCACCCAATCTCCCCCGCTTTGAGGGAGGAGTTGATCCAGTTCCCTTCCTGGAATGGGGAGGGGTAGGGTGGGATGGCTGAACAGGTACTTGCAGGTTTAGAACATCGACGTCTGCAACTCTTTGGCCGTGAGGAATTCCAGCAGTACAGGCGTGCCTTCCTGGGTCTTCTGGATGCCCCGCCGGATGGCGGGGACGATCTGATCCGGTGTCTCTACCCGTTCGCCGTAGCCGCCGAAAGCCTCGGCCATTTTGGCGTAATTGCCGGAGATGTCTGTAGAACGGTACTTTTCTGTGGAGACGCCCATAATCGGAATTTCACAGGCCATCGAGAAGTTGTTGAAGAGAATCGACAGAATCGGGATACGCTCCCGCACGGCTGTCTCGAAGTCCATCCCCGTAAAGCCGATGGCCGCGTCGCCCCATACATTAATGCAGAGTTTGTCCGGGTGGGCCAGTTTGGCGCCCATCGCCAGCCCCAGCCCAAAGCCCAACTGCGTCGTCTTGCCCCAGCCCAGATAGGAGAGGGGTACAGTCGGTTTCCAGAAGGGGGAGAGCTGATCCCGGGGGCTGCCGGCGTCGTGGGTGATGATTGTATTTTCCACATCCACCGCGTGCATCAGTTCCCAGATGATCCGGTAGGGGGAGAGTGGGGTCTCATCGCTGGTCAATTTGGGCATCCACTCGGCCAGCCACGCCCCGTTGACCGCGGCAATCTCGGCTTCCACGGCCGCCCGGCGACCTCGCCCCCCGCTGCCGATGCGCTTGCCCACCGCCGCAATCAGCGCACGCAGGGTCAGATCCGCATCGCCCAGAAGCGCGTGGTCTGCCTCCACATCTTTGTTCAGGTCTGCCGGGTCCAGAGTAGCGTGGATGTACGTCTTGCCCGGCGGCATCTTCACCCCAAAGCTGGTGCGGCTAAAGCTGTTGCCAATCCCGAAGACCGTATCCGCCTTTTGGAGAAATTCGTGGACACCCCGGGTGTGGGTACGGTTGGCCGAGCCGAGGGCCAGGGGATGGTTCTCCGGGAAGGCGCTCTTGCCATTGAGGGTCGTCGTGACCGGCGCTTCCAGCAGTTCGGCCAACTCCCGCAGGCTATCCCAGGCCCCGGCGTAGTGGACGCCCTGACCGGCGTAGATGACCAGCTGTTCCGAGGCCAGCAGCGCGTCGGCCACCATCTCCACACCCGCCGGGTCTGGCCCGTAGCGCACAGAGGGCGCGGGGCGATAGCTGCCCGGCTCGTCGGTCTCTGCGTTCCACAGATCGCCGGGAATCTCCAGCAGCGCAGGGCGGGGGCGTCCGTTGCGCACAGCGGTAAAGGCCCGGCGCATCATCTCGCCCAGGGCTGCCGGGTCGGTGAGCTGCTCGCAGGATTTGGTGACGTGGCGGTAGTTGAGCGCTGAGTTGAAGTTGGGCTGAATCTGGTTGTAGGCCCGGGGATAGCCGCCGGGAATGACGACAATCGGCGACGAGTCCCCGTAGGCCTGAGCTACACCGCCAAAGGCATTCTCCGAGCCGGGGCCGCTCTGCATACAAAAGACGCCGATCTGCTTGCCGGAGGAGAGGCGGCTGATGGCGTCGGCCATATGCAGGCCGATGCGCTCCTGGCGTACAATAATCGTGCGGATGTCCACTTTGGCCGCCGCTTCAATAAGCGGATTGACCGGGTAGGCGAAAAGGATTTCCACACCCTCTGCTTTGAGCATATGGGCAATAGCGTCAACGACTTTCATGGGATTTCCTCCTGGAAATGGGAAAAGGGGAAGAATTGAGCTTGTGGCTTGCTACTCTATCTTACCCGATTATTCGCATTGGGGAAACTGAGAAAAAATGTAGTGGTCAAAAATATCGTAAAATCTGTAGGTGCGGTTTGCAACCGCACTTTCACCCGAAGAAATGCGGTTGCAAACCGCACCTACTGCCCCTCCCCCTTCCAGGGAGGGAAGCGGATCGACTCCTCCCCCACAGTGGGGGAGGTTGGGTGGAGGTGAGCAGTTGCAACAAAGAGTACCTGTTCAGCCATCCCACCTACTGCCCCTCCCCCTTCCAGGGAGGGAAGCGGATCGACTCCTCTCCCAAAGTGGGGGAGGTTGGGTGGGGGTGAACAGGTGCCTTCCGGAAAGGGATCAAGCAGGTTGGGCAAGTGCAGCCAGCCTGTGACCCTTTCCCGGAAGAGATGACGGACGCCAGGAATTTGTCCTCTAAACCGTTTTTGTCTGGGTTGACCAAGCCCGGCTCAGATTGTATACTTCATGGAACGTGTGTATCTATACCGTATGTGTCTATACCGAATCGGTCCATTCCCCAATAAATTCTGACGAACCGAACCCCATCCCCCACGGAGACAATTTGCTATGACTACCCAAGTGAACCCCATCCCTATGCGGGCTGTGCCTGGCTACTATTCCAGCACAGAAGGCATTCAGATCGCCATCCAGACCAATTCCGACGCCAGCGACGAGGACTTACAGTTCTTCCAGCAGCTGGGCGTGGAGTGGGCAATGGTGGGCATCCGCAGCCAGGAGCTGCACAGCCTGGACTACTACAGGCATCTGGTCAAGCGCTTTGGCGACTTTGGCTTGAAAATCTACCGTATCACCAATTTGGGCGTCCACAATGTGCCGGAGATCACCCTCAACCTGCCAGGGCGGGATGCCAAAGTGGAGGAGTTCAAGCAGTTTATCCGCAACATCGGTGCAGCGGGCATCTATTACAACACCTACGCCCATATGGCAAACGGGATTTGGTCGTCCGAGCGGGTGGAAGGCCGGGGCGGGATGGACGCCCGCTCCCTGGATATTACCAATGCCAAAGGACACTGGGCCGGTCAGATTTTTGAAGGCGAACTGACCCACGGGCGGCATTACAGCGAAGAAGAGCTGTGGGACAACTACGCGCATCTGATGCGGGAGATTGTGCCCGTGGCCGAAGAGGCTGGCGTGCGTATCGGTGTCCACCCGGACGATCCGCCCGTCTACGATCTGGGCGGCATTCCCCGCTGTATGTTTGGCAATTTTGCAGGCTATCAAAAGGCGATGGAGATCGCCGACAGCCCCAACATTGGCGTCTGCCTGTGTGTGGGCTGCTGGCTGGAAGGGGGCGAAAAGGGGATGGGCAATACCCCTGTGGATGCCATCAAACACTTTGCCGGGAAGGGGCAGTTGTTCAAAGTCCACTTTCGCAATGTGTCAAACCCTATGCCCGAGCCGTGGGTGGAAACCCTTATCGATAACGGCTATCAGGATATGCACCAGGTGATGCGCGCCCTGCGCGAGGTGAAGTTCGACGGCTGCATCATTCCGGATCATATCCCGGCGATGTTGGGCGGCCCCCGGGTGGGTGCGGCCTATTCGATTGCCTATATGCGGGCGTTGGTGCAAGCGGTCAACAACGAATTCGGCGGACCCGCATAATTTCAGAAGTTCGACTTTTCGGAAAAAGTCGAACTTCTGAGAATCGATAGACCGCAACGATTGCTCCCCGCCGGTCACGGACCGGCGGGCGGGTTACGGACTACGCCCAGAGCATTGGGATCCACTGAGAATAGACGAGGCTACTGTGAGCACAATTGGAATGAGCTTGGACGAACTCGACACACCCTTTCTTTGGGTGGATGTGGAACAACTGGACGCCAATATTCAGGCGATGGCCGCCTATTTTCGAGAGGCGGGGGTGAACTGGCGACCCCATACCAAAGGCATTAAGACCCCTGCTGTTGCCCATCGCATTCTCGCCGCCGGCGCGCTGGGCATCACCTGCGCCAAATTGGGCGAAGCTGAGGTGATGGCCGCGGCTGGCATACGCGAGATACTCATCGCCAATCAGGTGGTGGGCAAGCATAAATACCCCCGCTTGGCTGCGCTGCAACGTCAGGCCAATGTGCTGGCCGCGGTGGACAGCCCTGCCACCCTGGCCGGTCTGAGCCGCGCGGCCCAGGCTATCGGGGTTGTGATTCCCCTGCTGGTAGAGGTGGACGGGGGAATGAAGCGGGCCGGGGTTGCGCCGGGGGAAGCTACAGTTGCTCTAGCCCGCCAGGTGAACCAAACCCCGGGTCTGCATCTGGCCGGGCTGATGGCCTGGGAGGGGCATACCCTGGCCGTGGCGGAAGACGAACGAGCCGAAGCCATCCAAAAATCTGTGGGACTGCTCGTCTCCAGCGCCGAGGCGTGTCGGGCGGCTGGCCTGCCTGTGGAGATTGTCAGTTGCGGGGGCAGTGGCACAATGACCGTCACCGCGCATCTGCCCGGTATCAGCGAAGTGCAGGCTGGGGGCGCTGTCTTTGGCGATGCCACCTATCAGCGCTGGCACGCACCTACCCAGCCCGCGCTCTTTGTGCGCACAGTCGTCACCAGCCGCCCCGCGCCGGATCGGATTATTGTGGATGCGGGCTGGAAGACCCTGCCCGGCTGGATTACGCCGCCTGTCCCCCTGGGCGTGGAGGATGTACGCAAGGTGGCCCTTTCCGCTGAACACGGCATTGTCACTCTGGGCAGCCCGAATGAGAGAGTGCGGGTGGGGGATTTTGTCGATTTTGTCGTGGGCTATGGGGACAATACCCTCTTTCTGCACGACGAACTTGTGGGGGTGCGTCAGGGGCGGGTGGAAGCTGTGTGGCCGGTGAGCGGGCGGGGAAAACTCAGGTAGGCTATTTTGCCGGGTAACTGCGCACCCCCTCCCAACCTCCCCCACTTTGGGGGAGGAGTCGATACAGTTCCCTCCTTAGAATGGGGAGGGGTAGGGTGGGGTGGCTGAACAGTTACTTTGCCAGGGGTATGGTTTCGATGCGTACCCAATCGAAGAGCGCCCGGGCCGTTCCCTGGCTGCGGGAACCGGCCAACAGTCCCACGTCGCCCACAGGCAGGCGCAGGTCGGCTGTGCGATAGAGCAGCTCGCCCCCGGCATAGAAATACAGGCTTTGGCCGTCATCCTCCACCGCCAGCAGATTCTCGCCACCGACGGTTGCCAGGGCTGGGCTGTCGCTCCAGGGCTGAAGGGTGCGCCAGCTTCCCTGCTCCTGGGCCTGCACCTGATATTTGCCCCGGCCATCCACTACAAAAAGATAGAAATTCTGGTCGTTCTGATAGCGCACGATCAGCCCGGCATAGCCCCAGGCCGAGTTGTCACCCGAAGATCCGGTGAGCATCAAACTGCTGTCATAGCGGTATGCGCCCAGATCGATCTGCCCCAGCGTCGTCCAGGCCAGGACGCCGGGCTGGGTGATGCGAATCTGGTAGAGATCCCCCACATAGCCCATAGCCCACTCGGCGGTCACCACCTCTGGGGCCAGCCCCAACACGGGTTGTACAAAGTCGTCCCGCAGTAGTGTGGTCGATTCTGTGCCGCCGGTGACGGTCGCTGTTACCCCTGGCGGCGCGGCGCGCAGGAGCAGCCAGAGAGTCACAGCCAGCAGGGCCACCAGAAGCAGTACGGCCAGCCAGGGCAAGCTGCTGACCCCGCCCTGCACGGGTGGATGATAGACTTCTGCCCTGGCCGTCGGGCGCGCAGCCGAGAGGCCAATGGCCTGCCGTTTGCGCGCCCGTTCGTCCTGGCCGCCTTCGTCTGGGTTTGTCGGTTCCCTGGCCGTCAATTGCATAGGCTAGAGCAATCCAAATGCTTTGAGTATGGCGCCCAAACAGCCTACGGGCGGTTTGGTCGGATCCGGGGTGGGCGTCGGCGTCGGGTCGGGTGTCGGCTTGGGGTCCGGTGTCGGCTTGGGGTCCGGTGGCGGTGTCGGGTCTGGCTTGGGTGGCGGCGCCGCGGCCAGGACCGCGGCCAGGGAATCTACCCGCCCCTGGCCCTGGATGTTGGGGTCCATATTCAGGTTGATGGCGGTCTCCCGCAGAAGCCGTTTGACATCGGCTGGCGAGAGTTTGCGGTTTGCCTTCAGTATCAGCGCGCAGAGACCGGCTACGTGGGGGGTTGCCATACTGGTCCCCTGGGCGCTGGTATAGTTGTCGTCTACGGGTGTGCCCATACGGGTTCCCGTGGCCCGAGCCGCGATAATTTTTACACCGGGCGCTACAATGTCCGGCTTTACCCGGCCATCCGCGGTGGGGCCTCGGCTGCTGAAGTTTGCCATGCCGTCGGTGTCTGTGCTGGCCCCGACGGTAATCACCTTTTCCGCCGCGCCGGGGCTGCCTACTGTATTGGCCCCTGGGCCGGCATTGCCGGCGGCCACGACTACCACTTTGCCCGCGTCCACCGCGGCGTTGCACATTGTGCTCAGCGCATCCCGTCCGTCGCTGTTGCCATCGGACCCCAACGAAAGATTGAGTACATCCGCGCCATTCTGCACGGCCCACTCCACCCCGGCCATTACATCGCTCATGCGCCCGCCGCCGGAATCGGAAAGTACCTTCGCCACCATTATAGAGGCTGCCGGGGCCACGCCCACATATTTGCCATTGCTGGCCGCGCCCGTCCCCGCCACAGTAGAGGCTACGTGGGTTCCGTGACCGTTGCCGTCCTCCACCGAGCCTTTGCCGGAGAAGTCCTTCACCTGCCCGATACGCCCGGCAAAGTCCGGGTGATCGCTGTCGATGCCCGTATCGATGATGCAGACGGTGACCCCTTCGCCCCGGTTGCCCAACTGCTGCCACACTTTGTCCGCGCCCATATGGGGCACAGAGACATCCATCATTGTGTGGACCAGTTCGTCGAACCAGACGTTTTCCACCCCTTCCAGGTTGGCTAACTCATCGATGCGGTCTGGGTCCACGTCCACTGCGGCCGCGGGGATGATTGTATAGTCCTGGCGCACATTGAGTGCGGAGATGGAGCGGGTGCCCGTGGCAAAGACCTCCCGGCCCCGGCCCGTTTTGAACTGGACAATCACCGGTACGGGTTCACTGCCGCCTCTGGCGGACTGGATCAGATCACGCGTGCGGGGGGTCACCTTATCGTTTTCGTCCGAGGCCATTGGGTTTTCTCCTTGCTGGTGCAGGTGAAACGCGAGCTTACGTCGTCTGATGCCACCTCTTGCGTCTCACACGCCTTCCACAAAATTGGGGTAGCACAATTACTGCCAGGTATGCACGGATCTATCAGATTCTATGCCAACCAGCCATTTCTCATCCGCAAGGGAGAGGATGGCTTGGCCGGGGCCGGTTACGACGAATTGGGGAACGAGAGTAAGCCGATAGCGGACGGTCAGCCCGGCGGCTTCCAGTTTGGCCTGGGTCTCGTCGTCCGCGGCACGCACCCGCAGGATCAATTCAACCGTCTGCTGGGGGTTGGCCTGGATGAATTGACGCAGGGATTCGGGTAGTTTGCTGCTTTCTGGCTCTGTCATAGGCTGATTATAGCACTACGCGCACCGGTGCGCAACCACTTTGCAAAAAACAGCCGCAACTCCGCCGACAGACAAAGAGTGGGGCGCAGATTTTCATGGTTTGAATTGATCTGCGCTGATCTTTGTTTCAGTTTTTTTAATCTGCGTCGTAACTGCACACCCCCTCCCAACCTCCCCCTCTGTGGGGGCGGAGTCGATCCGGTCCCCTCCCTGGAATGGGGAGGGGTAGGGTGGGGTGGCTGAACAGTTACTCTGCGTCCGCTTTATCCCCCCACTCCCTTCACCACCCGGCCCGGCGTTGTGCCCGTATGTGCCCCGTCCCGCAACACCCGGGCCCCGTTCACCCACACATCCCGCACGCCCACGGAAAGCTGGTGGGGATCCGTGAAGGTGGCCCGGTCGCCGACGGTCTCCGGATCGAAGATGACCACATCGGCGTAGAAGCCTTCGCGTAGCTGTCCCCGATCCCGCAGCCCCAGCCTGTCGCAGAGGGCGGACGACATCTTGCGCACCGCGTCCTCCAGGGGCAGCACTTTCTCCTCCCGCACATATTTGCCCAGGACACGGGTATACGTGCCATAGGCCCGGGGATGATAGGGGCCGGTGGGCGCGGCCCACACCGGGTCCAGCCCGCCGGCGTCGGTGGAGATGGTAATCCAGGGCTGCTGCAACTGGCGGCGCAGATTGTGCTCGCTCATGGCAAAGTAAATCGTCCCGATGCGCTGGCCTTCGGAGACGAGCAGGTCCATCACCGCCTCGGGCCACTCTTTGCCCAGCATCTCGGCAATCTCCGAGAGCCGCTTGCCCACATAACGCTGATTCTCCTCCTTCATAAAACCCGTAGGCATCACGCCGTCGATGCCGCACATCTCCGCCATCGCCTCCCACGTCCCGTCCGGGTGCAGGGCTGCGGCTGCGATTTTGGCGCGCATGGCCGGGTCCGCCACATTTTCATAGAGTTTGTTGCCCGCCGCGGCCCAGGGCGGCAGCACGGATGTCAGCCCTGTGCCGGCGGCGGTGTAGGTGTACATATCCGCGGTGATGTCCACGCCCTGGCTGCGGGCTTCGCTGATGCGCTCCATAGCCGAGGCGAGTTTGTGCCAGTTGCGCTTGCCCGCGGCCTTCAGGTGATAGACCTCCACCGGCACATCCGCCCGCTGGCCTACAGTAATCGCCTCTTCCAGGGCTTCCAGCAGAGTGTCGGCTTCCGAGCGCAGATGGGTGATGTAGATGCCGTTGTAGCGGCTGATGACTTTGCTGATCTCAACGATTTCGTCCAGATCGGCAAAGCTGCTGGGCGGGTAGATGAGGGCGAAGGAGACGCCGAACGCGCCATCCTCCATCGCCTCCGCTGTCACCCGGCGCATTGTCTCCAGTTCATCGGCGCTGGGTGGACGCATCTCCATTCCCATTGCATATTTGCGCAGGCTGCCCCCGCCCAGAAAGGAGCCGATGTTGGGGGAGACGCCGCTATCCGTCATCGCGGCCAGCCAATCCCCGAAGCGGCTCCAGCCCCGGATGCGCGCCTCCCACTCGTCGCCAATCAGCCCTGCGAAGGGGTGTTTGGGCAGAGGTTCGTCCAGCAGACCGCCGTAGGGCGCGGGGGTCCAGCCCTCGCCCATCACTTCGGTGGTCACGCCCTGGGTGATTTTGGATAGGCTGCGTCCGTCGGCCATCAGGGGCAGGATCGAATGGCTGAGGATGTCCACAAAGCCGGGGCAGACGACGTGACCGACGGCATCCACCACTTCGCCGCAGTTGGCGGCGTCGATATGGCCCGGCGGCGCGACGGCCGCGATGCGGTCGCCGGCCAGGGCCACGTCACCGTAGACCCAGGGATTTCCGGAGCCGTCGATGATGCGAGCGCCCCGGATGAGGGTGTCGTAGGTGGGCATTGGATGGCGGCTCCCTATTTCCTTACCCAGCGCACGTAGACCGAGGCCATACCCGTATCTTCAAAGTAGCGCACCTGCACGGTGTGGTTGCCGGCCGCGAGCGCAATCTCGCCGCTCTTCTCCGTGGCCGGGTGGATGTTCCAATCGTCCACAACCAGCGCGCCGTCCACGTAGAGCCGGATGCCGTCGTCCGCGGTGGTGGTGAAGCGATAGGTGCCTGCCTCGAAGCTGTTGATGGCTGTCCAGAGCACACTGAAGCCATCGCTGTTGACCGCAGCGCTGGGGCTGCCCACGCCCCAGTCAAAGTGGATTTTGCCGTCCACACGGGTTTCTACAGGGCTACCGCTCAGGTCTTTGTTGTTGTAATAGAGGGCTGTCCACGGCCCGCCAGTGGTGGGCGGTTTGGCCGTGGGGGGGACTGGCACGGGCGTGGGTGCTGGGTAGACGGGTGGGGGTGCATAGCCGCCGGGAATCCACAGCTTTTGTCCCACCAGAATCCGGTTGGCGCTGGTGAGATTGTTGGCGGACATAATCGCCCAGGTGGTGGTGCCGTAGCGCAAGGCAATCCCGCTGAGAGTGTCGCCGTAGGTGACTTTGTACCAGAAGCCGCCGCTGGGCTGGGGCCCAGGGCCACCGCCCCCGGGTATGCACAGCGACTGGCCGCTGTAGATGTGGTTATAGTTGGTGATGTGGTTGGCCTGGGCCAGGCTGTAGGCAGAGACGCCGTACCAGACCGCGATCCCCGAGAGGGTCTCGCCATAGGCCACTGTGTGATAACGCACACAATAGCCGCTGCCCGAAGGTATCTTCAGCTTCTGGCCTACCCAAATGTGATTGGCATTGGTCAAGCCATTGGCGCTCATCAGCGCCGATACTGTTGTGCCATAGCGCAGGGCAATTTTGCTCAGTGTATCGCCGGGCTGCACTGTGTAGTAGGTGTAGTGGGCCTGGGGCGCGGCCGCGCTGGTCTGGGCGGGCGCGGCCTGGGCTACAACGGGCAGGCCAACCAGCAGCAGCCCCACCAGAATAACGGCAGAGATGAGACGATAGATCGGTAGATGTCGATGCACTTTGTTCACAGCAATTTCCTTTCGCTGAAAAAAACATGAGTATATGAACGCTACTTCTGGCTTAATTTTCATAGTTTTTCGGCTGAATGTCAAGGACGGAAAAAATCCATTACAAAACCAGCCCCAGCCAGACCGCTCCTACCAGCAGACTGAGCAGTGTAATTGGGACGCCCGCCCGCAGATAGGCCAGAAAGGAGAGGTGAACTTCCTGACGCCGGGCACTCTCGGCCACAATCAGATTGGCGACCGATCCCAGAAGGGTCAGATTCCCGGCCAGGGTAGTTGCCATTGCCAGCACCAGCCAGGTCTGTTCCGGGTTGGGCAGGCTGGGTACAAAAGGGCGAAAGAGCAGCACCGCAGGTACATTGGAAATGAGATTGCTCAGCACCGCAGAGACAGCCGTGAGTGGAGCAATGCCGCCGGAAGCCACCGGTTGGGCCAGGGCAAAGAGTGCCTGGCTGATGCCCAGGGTCTCCAGCGCGCCCGTCACAATAAAGAGGCCGGAAAAGAAGACCAGCAGCGACCAGTCCACCTCCCGAAAGACCTCTTCAGGATGGACCCGGCGGGTGATGAGGAGCAGAGACGCGGCGGCCAGGGCGGCCAGGGGCACAGACATTCCCAGCACAAAGGCGAGCAGCATCAGCCCGGTGGCTGCCATCCCTTTGCGCAGCAACGGCCATTGTATCTCCTGGAGGGCTATTTCTTCCTTGACCACCACAAAATACGCGCCTGAAAACTCATCCCGATAGAGCAGGAGAAGCACCCCATAGATGATTCCCATTCCCAGCAGGGCAACCGGCGCAAGATAGCCAGTGAATGTGGGAAAAGGAATGCCGGAAGCAATGCCGATAATCATATTTTGGGGGTTGCCGGTAATGGTCGCCACGGAGCCGATGTTGGCCCCGGTGGCCACAGCCAGCAGATAGGGGATGGGGTCACGCCCCAGGCGACGGCAGATTTCCAGGGCAAGCGGCGTAAATACCAGCACAATTGTGTCGTTGAGGAAGATGGCAGAGAGGATGGCGGACGCCACAATCACCAGCGCCAAAAGCTGCCGGGGGGTCTTCGCCCAGAGCACTACCCGCCTGCCCACCAGTTGGAAAAAACCGGCCAGCCGCAGATTCGTGTTCAAAATCATCATCCCAAAGAGCAGGACGAGGGTATTCATATCCAAACTGGCGTAGGCGGCTTCCAGAGGAATCGCGCCCAGCAAAATCAGCCCGGTCCCACCCACCAGGGCAATGGTGGCCCGGTTCATGCGCAGGAAGGGGTAGCGCCCGACCGCAACGCCGATGATTGTCAGAACGATGACGAAGAGAGAGAGCAGGTGGAGTGGCGGCATGGGAGAAGGAGGAGGAGATGACAGGAGGAAGGGATGCTGATTGACCGATAGATTTTGTTTAATTTCTTATCCATCTTTATGCTCGAATGAATCAAAATCTTACTAAAACATGAATTAAATCTGTCAATCAACCAACACTCCTTGCAGTGATTTCAGTCTTGATTATTTCCACATCGGGGATATCCAGAGGCAAAGTGATTTGAGAATTCATTGAGATACATTCTTATTGATGGGTTGGTTGATT
>JAANMX010003664.1_pt1 | contig 13189 bp, 15 predicted proteins | sample 7279681 | NCBI WGS metagenome assembly JAANMX01 (sample SAMN14094542, study PRJNA606508) | bioreactor metagenome | isolation source: A lab-scale SPAN reactor treating ammonium-rich wastewater day 351 | place: Ireland: Galway | collected 2018-01-01
CCAGCCACCCTCGACTCAATCGTTCGCCCAGAGTTAAACCAATCAGACCGTGACATCGATACGCTGATAGGCGCTTGGCGACACAAGGTCTTGGACTTCGAGGGACAGTACGGTAAATACGACCCTTGGGAGCAGAATGCTGCATGCAAGCCAGGCGGAGAGGCGGTTCCGCACCTCCTTATCCTTGTCCAATATTCAGGTCAAGTGATGAAGACACTCGGCGACCTTTCAGGCTATGCCACGGCAAGTGGGAAGGCAAGCGCTTCCAGCTACCAACAGGAAATCCGTGAGAAGTTTCCGCTGTTTTTCGATGGGGGTTGGCAGCCACCGGCTCCGAATCTTCCAAACAACCCGAACGACCATCTGCCGACAAACACGAGAGACTACGGTGACCTGCTCAGATAATCGTCAATGTGCCTTCTGGGGAGACAACAGAAGCCGTTCGCAACACAGAACGAAGTGCGGCTGGGCAATGCGGTCGGTTGCCACAGCCAGTTTATGCGCGTTCACGTTGATGAGCGACCGCTGAACACTCTCATATTCGGCAAATCCCTGAGAGGAACCTGCGACCCCTGACCTCCAGCCTATTTGATGTCGGCAAATAAATCGGCTAGCCTCTTGCATGCGGCTTTGAGGCGTGACTGAACACGGTCAACCGAGATGTCAAGGATTTTTGCAGCGTCCAGATAGCTGAACTGCAGCAACTTGACGAGTTCGAAGACCGCAGCATCGAGTTCAGGAAGCTGAGCCAGAGACCACTTCTCTAGGGCTTCTCCCTCCAGTTCATCGAGCGATGAGCACTGGAAGGACTGACACCCGTCCTCAAAATCGCCAAAGCAAATCTTTCGGAACGAGAGGAACCCTGTGGCGTGGTGGTCTTCTTCGGTACCAATCCCGCTTCGAACACGATTCCGAGCGCCGGTGACATGCGAAGGGCAGGAAACAAGAGATTCAAGGTCGATGCGAGTCTTTAGGAAGTTCTCTGAGCGAATGACCATGTACCGCCCTTGCTCACGAGCGGTCATTGACCAATCGAGTCTCTTGAGGGCAGTTTGAGCGCCGAGAAGAAGTGTCTGCAGGGCGTCGTCGAAAGTGAGCCACTCCTCCCGATTCGCATACTTGGATGCAAGTCGCTTGAGGTTCGGCAAGACGCCTCTGACTTTGGGGTCGAGGTCAGGATAGGTCGGAAGCGGTGAGTCTGTCGTCGAGTCCCTTCGGGCTCGGTATGCGCATGGATTTTCCATGCGCGTTTACGAAGAAAGCGAGCTTGGTTGAGGAAGCTAGTGAAGGTCGCAAGTCGAGCGGTTCGGATTCGAATCGAAGGCGCTCTTACTAAATGTGGCGAGCATCTGACCGGATTTCTCGGAGAATGCACGACAGGCTTGGTGGCATCAAAGGAATGCACCAAGCTATGGAAAAACACGAAGATACAAATAACCTTTGCCGCTTCTGTCAGGAGCGACCCGTTTCCGTTCAGAAGCGTTCACTGTGTCCACGTTGCTACCAGCGATGGTTGAAGTCACCGGAGCGACAGCGTGAGCTTCTCGCGAAGCGGAGTCGGACTGCGCTAATGCCGCAATCGTCTCACTTCATCCACCCAGAGAGTGATTCAAGTCCCGACGAAGCGAGAAGGAATTACATCGAACAAGAGGAAGCGTGGCAAGACGCAATTCGCCAGGCGAGCCAGCACTACCGAAATTTGGGCGATGAAGCGGCAATCGTGTTAGCGCAAATCAAGTCATTCATCAGTAACGTGAATCAGCTTGAAATCAGTGCGATGCTTGCTGGGGTGAGCGGCATTCCGGAACGACCAAGCTTTATGCACGAGCCTCTGCTGCCATTGAAGCGGAAGCAGCAGGAGATGTTGGTGAAGCAGATAGACGAGCGCTTCAAAGCCATCAACAATAGAGTCCTTGCCGCAGAGCAGATTGACTGTGCTCCGTCCTTCCGAAATCGGAAAGCCAGGGAGGTCGGGAAGTATGCCCGATTGATTTACGAGCGGTCAAAACCCCTGTTCTGGCACTTTGGCAAGGCACGTTCGCATCGTTACTACAAGAAGGCTCTCGTACGGGCAATCATGGAGAGTCAGGGTAACCCGAACGCCAGGCTCTGGCTCTCCAAGAGAGGGATGTCTCCTCCCTAAAGAGCCCACACTTTGCCCACGGAGAACATGAGCGAGTCTTCCTGACATTGGGAAGACTCGCTCTCTTTTGCTTGTGAGCCTCTCGGAAAATTGGGGCTTCCCAATTCGCAGAAATGGAACCACGGATTTTTGACCCACCCCCCTCCAGCGCTCATGAAATAGCGGTTGTTCGAGGTCAATCGAGTTCAAAACTCCCAGAGGTCACGTGCGTACAACATGCGTACAAACCTGGGTAGAGTGACCTTTGGAGGCAAGCGGGAACCTGCAGAGAGGAAGGTGGCGGAGAGGGTGGGATTCGAACCCACGGAGGCCTTGCGACCTCACCGCATTTCGAGTGCGGCGCACTAGACCACTATGCGACCTCTCCGAGGGCGTATTATGCCCCAAGGGAGCCGATCCGCACCAAGCGGACCTATCGCGCCGACAGCAGCCGGTCCGCCTCATCGACCGAGAACGGGCCCCGAACTTCCCCTCCCCGTGCGACATAGCACCCTGCAGGCCGCTTCTGAAGGTCGGGCCGCACCAAGTCGAGCGCGGGGACGACCAAGCGGTTCGGAACTTTCTTCGCGAGTTCGTTTGCGGCGGCGACGGAATCGGGTCCAACGCATACCGCGGTCGGCTGGTCGAACTCGGAGACCAAGCACCCTACCGCCGCAGAACCGAAAAGAACCAGGCGAGGGGCGAGGCCCCGCACTCGCCGCGCCGTGCTCAGGGCTGCTTGATTGAACCTGGCGGCCAAGGGAGCGGACTCCGAGGAACCGGAGTCGAGGTCGATCAAGACGCTCCCAAGACGCGACGCAAGGCTCATCATCTGCGCCGTGCTGGAGTCGGACTTGAGGTCGAGAATCTCTGGGACGTTCACATCCGCCACGCCTAGAGCATCGGGATCCCGAAAGAGCCCCTTCCAAACTCCCGGAGCGGGACCCGCGAAGAGGGTTAGGGCGCGATCCAGAATCCGCACGCTGGCTCGGAGCGAAGGAATGTGCCCGGTCGCGCAGTAGTCCTGGAAGTAAGCGTCCGCGACCGCCAAGTAATCGCCCAAGTACGGCTCGCTCGTGCTCGAAGGGTCGTCCGAGTGCCGAACATCATCGTTCGCCACGTACACGCTGAGCCGGTCGACCCTCAGCGAAGCGGCCCTCATCGAAGCTTCGTCGCCAAAAAGCCGAGCAGTTCGCACCATTCGAGACGCCACATACCCGTCGACGAACGCCGTCCCGGAAATGGCGAGCGAGGGCTTGGCGCTTCCTTTGCGCAGGAGGTCCGAGACCCGCTCCCATTGCTCGCCCTCCCGAATGAGCGCGGCGACGTCGTCCACGCGAATCACCATCATCGGGTTCGTTTCGACGCGCAGACCGAGCCGATCCCGAGCCCAGTCTCGGTCAGAAGGCTCGGGCAATAGCTCCCGCAACCTTCGGGGCGAAAAGCTGCTCCGGGCGCTCCGATCACGCTCGTCTTCGTCCCCGACCCTGCAAGCGGCGATTCGCCCGTTCAAAACGAAATCGTTCGAAAGCGCCTCAAACGTCCGGCGGGCAACGAACCGGTACCTCTCGTCGTCGAACATCTCCCCAGCTTGGGCGAAGGTCAGCATGAGGTCGGCGTTTGTGGTCGCGACCTTGTCAAACTCCAAGATCGGCTTCCCGCGATGCCGAATCGCTGCAAAGAAGCCTCCGTCGAGCCAGTCGACGAGCGGCCCTCGAAGAAGAAGGTCCGCGGCTTCTTGAAACGTATTCAACTCGCCCGCTTCGAGGAAATAGCGCAACGCAGCCGGGTAGGGCTGAGTTCGATTGAATGCAGTGAAGCCGCCATGCTCTCGATCGAGCAGGGTGCGCAGGGATTCGGCAAAGCCCCCCCCGTCGAAGGGTTCGGGCGAATCCGATTCGACGATCCGGCGGATGTCACGCTGTTGAGCGTCGCCGGGCACCTGGGCGGCACGATCGTTCAGGCGGATCTGTCGATACTCGCTCAGAACCTCATCCAACGCCAACACAAACGACGCCGGATCGGTCGAAACCGTCTTTCCAAAGCCCCGGACCGCGCTGAACATCCTCCCTTGCGGGTCGAGAAACCAAATCTGAAAGCCATCGAGCAGTTGCCACTCTGGACGGGTCAGGGGAAGGAACGCGCCGAGCCACTGGGGGTTGAGTTGGCCGTCCACGCGAACGCACACGAAGTTGCGGGCGAGCGCAGTCCCCACGTCCACATCCTCAAAAACGTGCTTGTCGGCGATCCGCCCGATGGTGCTCCAGGGCGCGCCGACGACCAACATGACGGGCTTATCGAGCCGCCTGGCGCGAGCAAAGGGTTCCGGACCGAGCGGATACCAATCGATCGGCTGCTTCGAGGCCTGACGCAAGAACTGAGAGGATTCCGATTCGAGCCGGTTGGTGGCGATTTCGGGGACCAGCGGTTGAATGGACTTCACGGCAAGCCCAAACAGCACCAGCACCGCCACGGTCAACGTGGTCAAGGCAAAGCTCGGTTGGCGCATGCGTTCCATAGGTCTTCCGTTCTCTCAAAACAACGGTTGGTCGCTAGATTATCTACTTTCGGAACGAAAGAACCTGTGCTACAATGGCCCCATGTCCATTTCCCTCGACGAGGTTCGCCATGTTGCGCGGCTCGCTCGTCTGGAACTCGACGAAGCCGAGATCCTCGCCCTTCAGGGCGAGTTGAACGTGTTGCTGGGGCACTTTGCGGACATCCGAGGCCTCAACGTGGCCGGGTTCACCCCCACCAGCCATGCGGTCGCCGAGCAAAACATCTTCGCCGACGATGAGACGATCCCGGCGCTTACGACCTTGCAGGTGCTCCAAAACGCGCCCAAGTCCAAAGCCGGGCTCTTCGTCGTACCCACGATCATCGAGGACTAGCTGAGGTTGCTGACCCGACTCAGCGCAACGGAGCTTCACAAGTTGCTTCTCAGTCGGCAGGTGTCGACGCGGGAGGTGCTCGACGCCCACCTCGAACGGATCTCCCGGCTGAACCCCCGGCTGAACGCGTTCGTTACGGTCGCAGAAGAACGGGCCCGAGAAGACGCCGACCGTGCCCAAAAGCTCTTCGATGAGGGTGCCCCGACCAGGCTCACCGGAGTCCCGGTCGCGCTCAAAGACAACATCTCGACTCAAGGGATCGCCACTCAGTGCGCCTCGACTGTCTTGGACGGGTACGTTCCGCCCTATGACGCGACCGTCGTCGAGAGGCTTCGAAGCGCAGGCGCGGTGATTTTGGGCAAAACGAACTTAGACGAGTTCGCGATGGGCAGTTCGACCGAACACTCGGCGCATGGCCCTACCCGGAATCCGTATGACCTCGAACGATCGCCCGGAGGCAGTTCCGGGGGTTCTGCCGCCTCGGTCGCAGCCGAACTCGCGCCGTTTGCGCTCGGGTCCGATACCGGCGGCTCCGTCAGGCAGCCCGCGGCTCTTTGTGGCGTTGTGGGGTTCAAGCCCACCTACGGGCGGTGCTCGCGATATGGACTCGTGGCGTTCTCGTCGAGCCTCGACCAGATCGGCCCCTTCGCTCGAACCGTTGAGGACGTCGCTTGGCTGGCGTGGGGGATCACGGGCCACGACCCCAAGGACAGCACCTCGCTTCCCATGAGCCCGATCGACTCCGCTTCGATCCACGGCGGGACCCTCAAAGGGGCGCGGTTCGCATTGCCCAAGGAGATGTTCGGCGAAGGTATGCAGCCTGGAGTGGTCGCGACCGTGCGCGCCGCTCTCGACAAGCTGGCCGCCGAAGGCGCCGAGTTCGAGGAGGTCTCTTTGCCCTCCACCCGGTTCGGCGTAACCACGTACTACATCATCGCCCCTGCCGAAGCTAGCAGCAATTTGGCGCGCTACGACGGGGTTCGATTTGGCTTGCGCGCAGATCGTTCGGACCCGATTTCAATGACCGAGGCGACCCGCGCTGCCGGATTCGGTAAGGAAGTGAAGACCCGCATCTTGATTGGAACCTATGTGCTCTCGGCGGGATATTACGACGCCTTCTACCTGCAAGCGTCGAAGGTTCGGGCGATGATGGCGCAGGAGTACCAACAGGTCCTCGAAAGGTTCGACGCCATCCTCTCTCCCACGAGTCCGATTACGGCGTTCAAGATCGGCCAGCTTTCCGAAGACCCGATGGCGCTCAAGCTCCTCGATTACTGCACGATCCCCGCAAACATGGGCGGCTTTCCCGCTCTCTCCCTCAGTTGCGGGACGTCCGAGGGCCTGCCGGTGGGCCTGCAAGTCCTTGGTCCCCTGCGAGCCGATGAGCGGGTCCTCCAACTCTCCCACTGCATCGAGCGAACGTTGGGTGCCACCTCACGGCCTCCGGAGGCGTAAGTACGGCTGATGGAAGACATCAAAGCCGTCGACCAGAAGCTCTTTTGGAAGGAGGCGACGCGTTTTGGAAGGCTCTTTCTTAGCGCTGCGGCGCTTTTTTTCGTCTTGGGTCCTATGCAGTGGGCAGGGCTGCCTTTGCCTCTCGTTCTAGGCTTCTCGTGCGCTGCCGTTGTCGGCCATGCTCTTTTTTCCTACCAGGCGAGCATCCGTAAGAGGTTCATCAACCGAAGGTTCGCGGCGCACTGGAACGCCCTTTCCGAACGGCTCGACCTGTTCGACCAGGTGATGCAGAGGGTCCATAAGAAGCATCTTGCCGGCATTCATGAACTGCCCCGCAACGTCCACTCGGTTGCAAGGAGCCTTTACGTCGCTTTGCGGAGGGCCGATCTGATCACCCAAGAGGTGTCGCTCACCGAACGCGGACTGTACGCCCAGCCGCCTTCGTGGAACCCTCCCGCGCACGACGCACAGGCCAAGGAGCTTTACCGAATCGCCGACAAGAACATCGCCGAGTATCAGCACCACTTCGCCGGGGTCATGGCGGGAGTTCAGCGGACCGAAGCGCAGACGGCGGTGTTCATCACGACCGTAGACACCCTGCGCATGAAGATTCTCGGCTACCGGCTCGCTGGCGCAGCCCCCGAACTGAACAGTCAAGACTTCCTTGCGGCGATGCAAGAGGCCAAGATGCAGCTTGCCGCCATCGACCAAGCCCTCGAAGAACTCGAGCTCACCCCATTTCCCAAGACCATCGCAGTCATGCCTCCCGAACCGCGAACTGATGCGAACTCGGAGGCCACCCAAACCCTCGACCAAGAGAGTTGAACGCGGTGATCGAAATCGCGTGCCCCGCAAAGGTCAACCTGTTCCTTTCAGTCGGCCCTCCCGACGACGCGGGGATGCACCCGATTCGGACCGTTTTTCAAGCGATTTCGCTCTTCGATACGCTAAGGATCGAAAGGGCCCCAGGTCGGACGGCCATCGAATTCGAGGACGAGGCGGTGCCCGAAGACAACACCCTCACGAAGACCCTGCGGCTGCTTGCTGAGGTGGCCGAGCTTCCTCCCCTCCACCTCACGGTGATCAAGCGCATTCCCAGCGAGGCGGGTTTGGGAGGAGCGAGTTCCGACGCGGCGGGGTTGCTGCGGGCCGTCCCGCTCCTGACGCGCTCTCGGGCATCCGAGTTTGAACTGAGCGAAATCGCGCGAGCCGTAGGCGCAGACGTACCCTTCTTCCTTGTGGGGGGGCGGGCGAAGGCCGAAGGGTACGGAGAGCGACTGACGCCTCTCGAAGACCCCATCCCGTTTTGGCTCGTCGTCGCGCAACCCGAGGCAAGGTGCTCGACGAGGGAAGCGTACGCGCGGTTGGACGAGATTCAGCGCCCCTGGAGGGAATTCCCCCTGGCCGACGATCTGCACAACGACTTCGAACTCGTTGCGCCCGAGGAGTCGCTGGCGCTCAAGCAGCGCCTGCTCGATCTGAACGCCACCGAAGCGCTCTTGTGCGGGTCGGGCTCCGCGGTGTTTGGCGTCTTCCCCAACGAGCCGAGCGCCGAAAGGGCGCGCCGCGCGGTTGCGCCGGAAGTCGGCGGCAAGGCCTGGGTGAGCCGATCGTTGACTCGGATGGAAAGTCTCTCCCTCTGAGGCCGCACCCTAACCTGACCGATACTGTCTTGAGGTCAGGAATTGCCAAGTCACTCAATGTTTCGGCGGTGGGTCGAGGTGGAGTCCGCGCTGATGGGCGTACCCGGCGTAGCCGACGCTTCGGTCATGAAAACCCAGGGGAAGGTGCTGGCTCACGTTCTCGTCGAAGACGAAGGCGCGGTTTCGAGCAGCCTGCTGCGCGAGGCCGTCGTAAGTGAGGGCGCAAGAGAAGGCGAGACGCTCAAGATCGTGCTCGTCCCGAGGGCGGGCCGCTCCAAGTCGAGTAAAAGCTAGTCTTGCTCGTCCGACTCTTCGGGCTCTTCGGGCTCGATAGCGTCGGCGATAACATCCTCCGCCTCATCGTCCGTGTGCTTCTCTGCCTTCGAGTTCGCCTTGGTTTCCTCCGACGCGGACTCCAAGATCACGTGCGCGATGCTCGTGGTCTTCCTGTCCGGGCAGTTGTTGCAGACGAAATCAACCTTGATGCCGGCCAACCAAGCGGGAACTAACTCCAGCGGCCTACCGCACTTGCACTGAACCATCAATCCACTTCCTCTTCCGTCAATTCGTTGTAATGCTGCACCGTTTGGCGGTGGCTGAGCCATCCGTTGATGAACATGGCGACCGCGCCCCCAAAATAGATGAGAACCAGCCCACCTTCCCGCTTTTGCCCAGGGTCACGGATCGAGTTCTCGCCCAGCAGCATGGGCAATCCAAGAATCGCGAGCACAAAAAGGATTCCTGCGATCCAGAAATAGGTGTTTTTCCACCACTTCGGTTGGGGAGGTGGCTTTTCGCTCACAAGGCGGGATTGTACCCCTGCGCGAAAAGGTGCGGATTGCGGCTAGACCCGTAGGTCAAGGCGGCGCCCCTTTCCCGAGTCTTCCGCGCTCAACTCCTCGATTTGGGACTTCTGGACTTCGAGGAGCCTCTTGAGGAGCTTCGATTGCGCGGATTCGACTCGCGCCTCGTCCGGCGGAACCGGTTGCCCGATGCGTGAAACGTTGGGCCCTTGAATCTCCATTAGGCTAAGTGTCGGCAACATTGCCGGGATTTGGAGGTTGCCGGCCCACGCCCCTCGTCGATTCCCCCGCTTGCCGCGCCGCAAAAACTCCCTCGATAGGCGTACGGAGAGAGGTGAGCCCTCGCAGGGCGTCATAATGACCGAGATTCCGGGAACAATTCGATGATCGCTTACCTGCTCGCGCTCCTCGCGTCTCCTGACGACGCCATCGACCGCATGACTCAATACATGGCGAACGTGAAGACCCTCTCGGTGGACCTTCGGTTCGAATCTGCCGGAGGGCAATACGTCGGAGTCGGGAAGTTGATCCTCGAAAAACCGTCGAGCCAACGGTACACGATGAAGCTGGGGGCGAGCGACTACCTCTTCATCGCGAACCCCAAGGGCCAAATCGAAATCGAGCATCGACGACGGCGGTATCGCGAGTTCCCGCCCGACGCTCGCTTGACTTCGCCGGCCGGCCTGCTTTCCGACACCCCGGCCATCGCGTTTCCTTTGCCGCTGATCGTCGGCGACGTTTATTCGATCCTCCCGACCAACACCCGATTCGCTCATGGGGGCGAGCGCGAGGGTCCCAATGGGCTCGAAGACCGGCTCTCGGCGACCTACGACACGATGATGGGGCGACAGACAATGATCCTTTTCATCGACAAGGTGGGCCGACTCACGCGCTATGAACTCCAAGGTGAAAAACGCGAAGACGGGTTCCTATCGATGACGATCACCAACTACGCCAAGAACGTCCCGGTGTCCGCTTCCAATTTCCGGCTGGAGTACCCCATTGGATATGTCCCCGACGGCCTCACGCCGCACGAGATTCCGCTTCAACCGGGCGACAAGATCGCCTTGGGCGAGTTTCTCTCCTCGGAGTCGGGCAAGAAGGCGCGCCTGCCCACGGGAAGCAAAGGCGTACTGGCCATTCTGTTCGGCGCAGACTGCGAGCCTTCCCGCCGCCTCATCCAGGCAGCGCAAGAAGCGAAGGCCGACCTCGCTTCCGCGGGACTCGAAGTGGCGCTCATTGCCGCGAGTTCTCAGGCGAAGTCCAGTTCCGGTTTTCCCCAGTTTCGGGTGGCGAGCGGCGATCCTTTCGAGGTGTTTCTCTCCCCCGGGACCCCTCTGATGTTTTCCATCGATCCCGACGGCATCGTCAGGCAAGTCTGGTTCGGCTTCGATCCGGCTGGTTTGGCCCAGCTCAAGAAGGAATGGGCCGAGTCGGTCAAGATCGATGGGAAGGCCCTCGCCGAAGAGCGCGCCCGATACCAAGGCATCATCAAGCCTAATTAGGACTAGCGAGAATCGCCATACTTTGAGTAGGTGAAACCCCAGCAATCCTCGATGAGCGCGGTTGGGAAGCGGTTTGCGATCGTCGCAAGCCGCTGGAATGAGTTCGTCGTCTCCCGCCTGGTCGAGGGGGCGCGGGACGAGTTGACGCGCTATGGCGCCTCCCACGTCGAGGTGCATATCGTGCCCGGCTCGTGGGAGATACCTGTCGCCGTGCGCGCGTTGCTCACTCGCACCGAGCCTGATCCTCTCGATGCGATCATTGCGGTCGGTTGCATTCTTCAAGGGGCGACGGCCCACGCCCAACTCCTGGCCGCCGATGTGAGCCGGGCCCTGATGAACCTCCAAACGGAGTTCGGAAAACCGGTGTCTTGGGGGGTTTTGACCCCTCAAAACGAGTCTCAAGCCCTCGACCGGGCGGGCATGAAGATGGGCAACAAGGGGCGAGAAGCCGCGCTTGCCGCCATCGAGATGGCCAACTTCGATCCCAGGCCCTAACGAAAGTCACCGAGGATTGGTAGACTTTGGCGCGAATGATCCCGATTCGTGCCGATCGAGCTTCCCCCGCGATCCCGCTCGTAACCTACACGATCATCCTTCTGAACGTGATCGTGTATTTTTGGGATCGCCAAGGGAGCCTGACGGGTCCAAGCGTGACGTTCGCCGACTTGGGGATGCGTCCGCAAGAAGTCGTGCAGGCGATCACGGGCTCGGGCGACCGGTTTCCGTTGGTCACGCTGTTCACGTCCTTGTTCCTTCACGGCAGCCTCGTTCACCTGCTGGGCAACATGATCTACCTCTTCACGTTCGGCCCAGGCATCGAGGCGGCCTTGGGTTCGCCCCGCTACTCGCTTTACTATCTCTTCTGGGGACTTCTCGCTTCCGGGGCTCACATCGCGGTCGATCCCACCTCCGCGATTCCCACAATAGGGGCGTCAGGGGCCATCGGGGGCGTCCTTGGGTGCTATTTCCTCTTGTTCCCAACCCACAAGATCGAGCTCCTGATCCCGTTCTTCGTCGTAACCGTCGAAGTCGTGGCGTGGGTCCTACTGGGAACGTGGTTCTTGTGGCAACTCCTTTTCAAGCAGGAGGGTGTGGCGACTTGGGCCCACGCCGGGGGGTTTGTGGCGGGGATGCTGACGATCCTCATTCTGGGCGGTAGGCGCGCAGTCCTGAAAGGAAGGGAGTGGATGGCGGAATCATGAAGTCGCAAGGAATTCCTTTTTGGGTATGGGTGTGTCTGGCAGGCGTGGTTGCGTTTACGTTCGTACCGCTCAGCTCCCGGTTTCGGGCGGAGCAATCGAACCGCGCGGTCGAGCTAAGCGCGGAGATCGACGCGATCGAACAACTCGCCGCCGGACAACAACTCAGCTTGGACGACGCCCTGGACCGGTTAAAGCGCTCGGGGCTTGGCGCGGTGGTCGTCTCCGAGGAGACGCTGGACGACGTAGCCAAGTACTCCGGCGACCTGCGAATCGAATCCCTGCCCGAAGGCGCGGGAACTCGAATACTAGCGACCCGGGCCATCGCGGATCGGCTCGTCAAAGGGCTTCACATTCGCATCGGCGAAGCGAGTGTGCAGGTAGCCTCCCTGCCGGACGGAGCCACAGAAGTCTCGGTGGCCGGATACCACTACGCCACGCTGCGAGGGGTCTCGCTGGGGCTGCCGCCTCAATGGACTTCGGTGATCCGGTCTTCGGGGCTGAGGGTGATCGGGCGCATGTCCAACCCGCTGGGGGCCAACCCCGAGTCGGTTCGGGGGAGCATCGAATGGGCGAGCGGCCAAGGGGTGGCGGTGTTCCTTCCCCAAGGCGAACAGGTCCTCGGCCGAAGGGAAGGTCTTGACGCCCTGATCGAGTCGCTCCGCTCGAAAGGCCTTCTCTATGCCTCACCCGAATTCGTCAAGATCGGCGGCGATTCGAACGTGCTTCGAGAAGCGCCCGACATTGCAGTATCGTTGCACTCGGCCCAAACGGCCGAGCTCGACCGCATGGCAAGTTCCGAAATCGTCGAGCGATACGTTCGAGCCGGCAGGGAGCGCAACTGCCGCATCTTGCTGCTCCGACCAGCCACGTTTTCTTCGGAAGCTCCCCTCGAGGACTTCGCCAAGTTGGCGGGCGGAATCCGCGACGGGCTGATTCGGTCTGGAGCAGGGGTCGGCCCGGCGCGACCCTTTGCCCCGGTTCAAACGCTGCCTTTCTTGCCAGCGCTTCTCTGCCTCCTTTCGGCGCCTGTGGCTTTCTTCGCGGCGCTCGCGATCACCGAAAATCGAAGCGTCGCCTCACTGCTCACGGTCCTGCTCCTAATCTCGGGCGCGGCGACTCTGACAGGCGCGTTCGTATCGTACGCGGCTCTGGCGCTCGCGGTGCTCTTTCCGGTCGCCGCGTTCGTCGTTTGCGAGCGTCTCGAAGCCGCGCTCCCAGTGCGGTTCCTGGCCGTTTCGGGAGTCAGCCTGATCGGAGGGCTTTGCGTTGCGGCGGTCCTTACAAGCCCGGAGTACTTTGTGCGCGGGGCGGTGTTCAGCGGCGTCAAGCTCTCGCTCCTTGGACCGATCGCACTCGTTGGGGCGGCCGCGTTCGTTCGTTATGCGGGCGGCTGGCCTTCCCTCAAGCAGCCTGCGACGTGGCTTCAGTTGAGTTTGGGCCTCTTGGTTCTGGCCGCATTCGGAATGCTCGCGATTCGAACAGGCAACGACAACCCCTCGGCAGTCTCCGATCTCGAACTCCGATTCCGGGCGATGCTCGACGCCCTTCTTTACGTTCGCCCCAGGACC
>JAANMX010003670.1_pt1 | contig 13180 bp, 7 predicted proteins | sample 7279681 | NCBI WGS metagenome assembly JAANMX01 (sample SAMN14094542, study PRJNA606508) | bioreactor metagenome | isolation source: A lab-scale SPAN reactor treating ammonium-rich wastewater day 351 | place: Ireland: Galway | collected 2018-01-01
CAACCCCGCCGGCTCGGCCTGGTTCCCCTACACCTCGCCGGCGCTGTTCTCGATGGCGATCGCCTTCGCCGGCATCTGGTTCTTCTCCATCACCGACCGAAGCGCGCAGGCCGCGAAGGAGCGCGGCGCGTTCAAGGCCCAGCAGGTGCGGGCGGAGACGGGCCTGGGCGCATCGAAGGCCTCCGGCCACTGACGCGCGCTCCCGCGCCGTAAAACGAACGCCGGCCTCAATGCCGGCGTTCGTTTGCCTGAAACCAGAGCGATGCGATCGAACGCACCTTCCCGAATCAATCCGAAAACGCCCGGGTCGGCTTCAGCGTGCGCTCGAACAGCTCGTGGATGCGGCGGTATTCGTCGTACCACGCATCCGGGTGGGTGAAGCCGTGCCGCTCAAGCGGGTAACTGGCCAGCTCCCACTTGTCCTTGCGCAGCTCGATCAGGCGCTGCGCCAGCATCACCGAGTCCTTGTAGAACACGTTGTCGTCGATCATGCCGTGGGCGATCAGCAGCGAATCCTGCAGGCCTTCCGCGTATTCCAGCGGCGAGGAGCGCTTGTACGCCTCGGGGTCGAGTTCGGGCGTATTGAGGATGTTGGCGGTGTAGCCGTGGTTGTACTGCGACCAGTCGCTGACCGGACGCAGCGCGGCACCGGCCTTGAACACGCCGGGCTTCTGGAACAGCGCGACGAAGGTCATGAAGCCGCCGTAGCTGCCGCCGTAGATGCCGGCGCGGTCGCGATCGCCCTGTTTCGTCTCCACCAGCCAGTCGAGGCCGTCGAGGTAGTCCTCCAGCTCGGGCTTGCCCATCCAGCGGTAGATCGCGGTGCGCCAATCGCGGCCGTAGCCTTCGCTGGCGCGGTAGTCGAGGTCGAGCACGATGTAGCCCTGGTCCACCAGCAGGTTGTGGAACATCTGCTCGCGGAAATAGTTGGGGTAGCGCGCCGACACGTTCTGCAGATAGCCGGCACCGTGCACGAACATCACCACCGGGTACTTGCGGCCCGGCTCCATCTTCTCGGGGCCGTAATACTTGCCCCAGATGGTGCCGGCACCGTGCTTGCTGGGCACCTGCACCAGCTGCGGCTGGATCCAGCTGCGCGCCTTGAAGTCGGCGCTGCGGGTGTCGGTGAGCTGCCGGGCCGCGCCGCCGTCGGCATCGACCACCGACAGCTGCGGCGGCAGGTAGGCCAGCGAATGGCGCACCAGCAGTTTCGTTCCGTCCGGTGACGGCGCGAAATCCTCCACGCCGTCGAGCGCGGTCAGCTCGCGCACTTCGCCGCCGGCAGCGGGCACCTTGCAGACTTCGTAGTCGCCGGGCGCGCTGCGGTTGCACAGGAACCGGAACGTGGCGCCATCGCGCGACACGCTGACCTGCGAGGCTTCCCAGCGGCCCTGGGTGAGCTGGCGGCGGCGCGCGCCGTCGAGGGTGTAGAGATGCGAGAAGCCGCTTTCCTCGCTGAGATACCAGAGCGTGCGGCCATCCGGCAGCCAGCCGAACTCGCCGAAGCCCCAGTTGATCCACGCCGGGTCGGTGAGCCGGTGGCGCGGCTGCAGGCGCGCGGCGTCGAGCTCGACGCTGGCGATCCAGCGATCCTTGTTGTCGATGGCGCGCAGCATCACCGCGGCGTTGCGGCCGTCGGCACTCCATTCGATGCCGCCCACCTGCAGCGCGCGACCGCCCTGCAGCGCCGGCTTGCCGGCGGCCTTGCGCAGCGCGGCCAGCGGATCGACGGCGATGCCGGGCAGCGCGTCGAACGCCAGCGCGGCCAGCTTGCCGTTGGCAAGATCGGCCAGCCACAGCTTGTGCGGCATCGGGTCACCGCGGCCGACGCGGGTGCGCACGTCCTCGAACTCCTCGTAGCCGGATTCGGTGACGTACATCGGCATCTTGCCGGCGCGACCGCCGTCGGCCCCCTTCTCGCGGGTGACCGCCAGCAGCCAGCGGCCGTCCGGCGACAGCGCGGTGTCGACGATCTCCACGCCCTTGCCCAGGTAGACCGGTGCCGGCGCGCGGCTCGGATCCGCCTTGCGCCAGTCATCGGCCTGCATGCGCGCGGCGTCGCGGCGGGCGCGATCGTCCTTGAGGGTGGCGATCAGGCGCAGCTGGCGATCGCGCAGGTCGTCGGCCTTGGGCGACGTGCCCGGCGCGTCCTCGGCTTTCGCCACCGCGGCCTGCACCACCCCGCGGCCGTCCCAGCGATACCAGGCCTCGCCTGCACGCCAGACCAGCGCGCCGCTGCTGCCCCACTGCAATCGCGAAGCGGCCTGGTTGTCGCGGGTCAGCTGCTGCAGCGCGCCGCCGCGCAGGTCGCGCACGAACACGTCGCCGTTGCGCACGAACGCGCTGCGACCGCCGGCCGCATCAATGACTGCGCCGTCGGCGTCGAGATCGGCGCGCGCGGCATCGTCCAGCCGGCTCGCCGCGCCGCCGTCGATGCCCACCCGCCAGCTGTCGCGGATGCTGGCACCGTCGCGCTTTTGCAGGTAGTAGGCGGATTTGCCGTCCCAGCGCCACCACGCGCGCTCCACCGGATTGCCGATCCAGTCGGGATCGGCCATCGCCTGGCTCAGGCTGACGCGCTCCGCGGCGTGTGCGGCGGGCAGGAAGGACAACAGGGCAAGAGCGAGCGGGACGAGGCGCATGATCCATCCGTGACGAAACCAATCCGGCAGCGTAGCAGCCGGTTTTCCCCGCGCCTGTGCCGGATGTCCCGGCCCTGGTTCCAGCGCAGCGCGCTTTACCGCACAATCCGTGATTGATTCCGCAAACCCGATTCCCCCGGATCGCGATGCTTGCCTTCGTCTACAAGAGTCTGAAAAAGGCCGACACCTATCTCTATCTCGCCACGCGCGATGATTTCGGCTGCCTGCCGGAACCGCTGCGCGTGCAGCTGGGCGGGCTGCAGTTCGTGCTGGAAGTGGCGCTGACGCCGGAGCAGCGGCTGGCGCGCGAGAATCCCGACGTGGTGCGCGGCAACCTCGCCGCTCGCGGCTTCCACCTGCAGTTCCCGCCCAGCGTGGCCGATCCGATGAGCGACGACTGGGGCACCGATGCCTGAGCGCATGCCCGTGGCCGGCGGCGCGCTGCTCGCGCTTGCGCTGCTTGCGGCCGTCGGCAGCGGGTTCGCCGCCGATGGTGTCGCCGCGGCGCTGGCCTGGCTGGCGCAGGTGCCGGCCGCACTGGGCATCGCCCTGCTGCGCGGCAGCCGCGGCCTGCGCGCGCTGGCGGCCGATGCCGGCCGGCTGGCGCTGCTGTGGGGCGGCGGCTTCCTGCTGGCCGGCGCACTGCTGGCCTGGCCGCTGCTGCGGCTGCGCGAGGTACCGTCGCTGGGCCACGCGCTGGCGCTGGCCGGGCTGGCCGGCGCGCTGCTGGTGGCGCTGTGGTGGCGCTGGCCGGATTGGCACACGCTGGAACGCAGCGGCGGCAGCGCGCAATCGCGCTTCGCCGCCCGCCAGGCGCAGGATCCCGCGGCCTGGCGCGGCCTGCTGCGGGCTGCGCTGCCGGTGTTCCTGCTGCTGGCCGGCGGCCTGCTGCTGGGCTGGCCGGGCCTGCTGACAGGCAATGCCCGCCTGATCGCCAGCCTCGCCTATGCGCTGCTGCTGCCGCTGGCCCATCTCGTCCTGCAGTCGGCGGCACCGGCCATCGCCCTGCACGGCCTGCCGGTGGTGGAAATGGACGCCGGCACCGACGACGCCGATGCCATGGAGGACGCTTTCGAAAGCGCGCCGGCGATCGCACCGCTGCCCGCCGCGGACGACGCCAGTTCCGCCGCCGAACTCGCCGGCCTGGGCCGACAACTGTATGCCGCGGCGCGGCTGGGCCGGGTCGATCGCGCACTGATGCTGCTGGCGGCCGGCGCTGACCCGCACGCGCCGCCCGACCCCGATGCGCGCGACCGCCGCAGCCTGCCGGTACTGGCCGCGGTGCTGCCGGATCTGCGCCTGCTGCGTGCGCTGATCGAGCGCGGCGTCGACATCAACGCGATGCAGGACGGCATGACGCCGCTGCTGGCCGCCACCCGCGACAGCTGGCACGGCCGTCCGGAAGCGGTGATGACCCTGCTTGCCAACGGTGCCGATCCGCGCACCGCCGACGCCGACGGCAACACCCCCCTGCACCACGCCGCGCGCAGCTCCGACCCCGGCGTGGCCGCGCTGCTGCGCGACGCCGCCGCGGCCATCGATGCGCTCAATGCCGCCGGCCTGTCGCCGCTGGGCAGCGCCTGCGCCTGCGGCAACTGGCGGCTGGCGCGTTTCCTGCTGGAACGCGGCGCGCGCCCGGAACCCGCCGGCGGCCAGCCGGCCCTGCTGGCGGCCGCCGGCAGCGATGAGGACGACCCCGCCGGCGTGCTGCTGCTGCTGCGCCACAAGGCCAAGGCCAACGCCCGCGACGCGCTCGGCCGCAGCGCCCTGCACGAAGCCGCCGCGGCCGGCCACGCCGCCATCTGCCAGACCCTGCTGGAAGCCGGTGCCGATGCCGATCCGCGCGACGGCGAAGGCCGCACGCCGCTGCTGGAGGCCGCTCGCCTCAACGCCCGGCCGGCGCTGGAGGTGCTGCTGGCCGCCGGTGCCGACGCCAGCGCCTGCGACGCCGCCGGTGCCAACGCGCTGCATCTGGCCTGCGCCGCGGAAGCGCCGGCACCAGCGCTGGTGCAGCGGCTGCTGGCGCAGGGCGTCGACCCGCACGCCGCCAACGTGCACGGCCGCAGCGCGGTGGACATCGCCGAAGCCGCCGGCCGCTGGGCACTGGCGACGCTACTCGACCCCGGCCGCGGCCCGTCGGCGGCGCTTCGCGACGACGCGCCCACACCGGAGCGCCCGCCGTCCCTGCTGCTGCGGGAAGCGCTGCTGGATGACGCGCAACCCGCGCGCCTGCAGGCGCTGGCGGCGCGGCTGGAGCGCGCCGATTTCGATCACCTGCTGGGCGATGCCGAAATCGCCACCGCCCCGGCGCACATCGACTGGCTGCTGCGCCAGGGGGCCAATCCCGAATACCGCGTCGCCGGCGCGCCCACGCCGCTGCAGGCCGCGCTGGCCCGCGGCGAATCAGGCATCCCGGTCGCCCGTCGGCTGCTGGCGCACGGTGCCTCGCCGGCCGGTGCCGGCGGGCTGGCCGACTATCTCGCCGCCTGCCTGGATGCACCGGGCGACGACGACCGCGCCGAAGCCTTCGCGCTCGACCTGCTGGCGCGCGGTGCCGATCCGTTCGCCGCCTCCGCCGCCGGCGATCCCCCGCTGCTGCTGGCGGTGCGGCTGGACTGGCCGACGCTGCTGCAGCAGCTGCTGATCCATGGCGTCGACCCCGACGCCTGCGACGGTCGCGGCATGAGCGCACTGCACTGCGCCGCCAGCCTGGGCCGCCCGCAGCCGCTGACCGCGCTGCTGGCCGGCGGTGCCTCGCCGGATCGGCGCGCCGCCGACGGGCAGACCCCGTTGGGCATCGCCCTGGCCAGCGGCCGCCGCGACCTCGCTGACTGGCTGGACTGGCGCGGCTGGCCGCTGCCGCGACGGCCGCTGCGCGCCACCGACCTGCCGGCCGCCGCCATCGTCGGCGACCGCGACGCCGTGCGCCGCCTGCTGGATCTCGGCTTTCCGGTCGACACCACCGACAGCCAAGGCTGCACCGCGCTGCTGCGCGCGGCCGGCGGCGGCCATCTGGGCCTGGTCGAAGACCTGCTGGCGCGCGCGGCCGATCCCGGCCTCACCGCCAACACCGGTGCCACCGCGCTGTCCGCCGCGGTCAGCATGCGCCAGCCGGAGATCGTCGAATGCCTGCTGCAGGCCGGCTGCAGCCTGGAGCAGCGGCTGCCGGGCGACGTCACCGTGCTGATGCTCGCCGCCGCGCTGGGCCTGCCGGAACTGGTGGCGCGGCTGCTGCGCGCCGGTGCCGACCTGCACGCGGTGGACGCGCAGGGCCTGACGCCGCTGCACTGCGCGGCGCTGTACGGCTTCACCGCGCGCGACCGCAGCCGCCTGCTGGCGCTGCTGGACGGCCTGCTGCTGGCCGGTGCCGACCCGCACCTGCCGGCGAAGAACGGCACCACCCCGCTGCTGCTATTGCTCGGCGCGCGCGCCGAGCCGGGCACGCCCAGCAGCGAGGACGTGCTGCTGGCGGCGCTGGAACGCCTGCTGGACGAAGACGTGCGGCTGGACGCCCGCGACGCGCGCGGCTACGGCCCCCTGCACCTGGCCGCGCTGCACGGCCTGCGGCGCACGGTGCAGGCGCTGCTGCAGGCCGGTGCCGACCCGGCCCTTGCCGATGCCGGCGGCCGCACCCCGCGCGACGTCGCCCAGCTGCGCGGCTACGTGGATATCGCCGCCGAACTGGTGCCCCCCCTCGCCCCGCCGCCCTCGGGCGTCTCGATGGCGCGCTTCCTGCGCGAATAGCGCAGGAAGCAAATCAGGAACGACTGCACCTGAGCGCAGAAAGCAGATCAGCGGCGCTTGCGCGAACGCCGTGCCCGGACAAACCTCACGCGGTGCCGCCGCGACCGCCATCGGCATCGGCCTTGAACAGGCCATCCAGCTCATGCCGCGCGTCGCGGGTGGCCTGCAACAGCGCGTCCTCGTCGTCCTGCAGCAGCCGCTGCTGCTCCAGCAGCGACTCGTCCCATTCGCGGAAGCGGCGCGCGCGGCCTTCCGCCTGTTCGCGTACCATGCCCAGTGCCACCAACACCTCACGACCCATTTCCAGGCTGCTGCAGAAGGTCTCGCGCAGCGCCTCGGCACCCAGGTCGATCAGCTGCCAGGCGTGGCGGCGGTCGCGCGCGCGCGCGAACACCTTCGCCTGCGGGTAGTGCTTGCGCACCAGCCGCACCATCCGCAGGCTGGCCTCGACGCCGTTGATCGCGACCACGAACACCTTGATCTGCGCGGCACCGGCCGAACGCAGCAGGGCCAACCGGGTCGGGTCGCCGTAGTAGATCTGGTCGGTGCCGATCTGCCGCGACAGGTTGACCTGTTCGATGTCGGGATCGATGGCGATGAAGGGGATGCCCTGCGCGCGCAGCAGGCGCGCCACGATCTGGCCGAAGCGGCCGAAGCCGGCGACCAGCACCTGCGGCTGGCGATCCTGCGGGATCGCGTCGTATTCGCGCGCTTCGCCGGCGCGTTTTTCCGGCAGCAGCTTGCCGGCCAGCATCAGCAACAAAGGGGTGAGCGCCATCGACAGGCCAACGATGGCGGTCAGGCGATCGCGCGCCACGGCATCCAGCAGCCGCGCCTTGCCGGCCTCGGCAAACACCACGAAAGCGAACTCGCCGCCCAGCGCCAGCACTCCCGCCAGCAGCCAGGCGCTGCGCGGCTTCAACCGCCCCGGACGCAGTCCCAGCGCGAACAGCAACAGCGACTTCACCAACAGAAGGGTGGCCACCCCGGCACCGATCAGCAGCGGCTCGTCCATGATTCGCTGGACGTTGATGCCCATGCCCACGGCCATGAAGAACAGCCCCAGCAGCAGGCCTTCGAACGGCTTGATCTGCGCTTCCAGCTCGTGCCGGTACTCCGATTCCGCCAGCAGCACCCCGGCCAGGAACGCGCCCAGTCCGGCGCTCAGGCCCGCCATCTGCATCAGCCAGGCGCTGCCCAGCACCACCAGCAGCGCGGCACCGGTGAACACCTCGGGCAGGTCGGTGCGGGCGATGGCGCGGAACAGGTGGCGCAGCAGGTAGCGGCCGCCGATCACCAGCGCCGCGATCAGCGCCACCGCGCGCAGCACGTCGCCCGGCTCCAGACCGGTGCTCTTGGCCTTGCCCAGCAGCGGGATCGCGGCCAGCAGCGGGATCGCGGCCAGATCCTGGAACAGCAGGATCGCGAACGCCAGCCGGCCGTGCTCGGTGGCCAGTTCCTTGCGCTCGGCCAACAGCTGCAGGCCCACCGCGGTGGACGACAGCGCCAGCCCGAGGCCGACCACCAGCGCCGCCTTCCACGCCAGCCCGGCCAGCAGCGTCAGCGCGCCCAATGCCAGCCCGCACAGCAGCACCTGCAGCCCGCCGACCAGGAAGATCGGCCTGCGCATCACCTTCAGCCGCGGCAGCGACAGCTCCAGTCCGATCACGAACAGCAGCATCACCACGCCGATCTCGCTGGCCGCCAGCACCTTGTCCGGATCGCGCACCAGCGCCAGCTCGTGCGGGCCCAGCAGCACGCCCGCGGTCAGGTAGGCAAGGATCGCGCCCAGTCCGAAACGCTTGAACAGCGGCACCGCCAGCACCGCCGCCAGCAGGAATACCAATGCGAGTTCGAGGCCGCCGCTGTCCATCCGTTCCTTCCGTGCAATCCCGCGCCAGCTTACGGTACGGCAGGAACCGTCGGTGCCGTCGTCGCGCAGCGGCTGGCCTTGATCTTCGCATCGACCGCATCGAATGCGGCCTGGCGCTCGCGGCGGCTGCCATCATCGGCATAACGCAGCTTGAACTCGGCCTCGTCCAGTCGCCGGTACCAGCTGGCGCACAGCTGCGCCTCCGGCACCGCGGCGCAGCTGTCGGGCCTCATCTCGCAGGCGCTGGCCATGCCCGGCGAAACGCGGCCGTCGATGCCGGTCACCTGCAGCGGCGCGCAGCGCGGCGGCGGCGCGGCGTCCTCGCCGAAATAGGTTTCGCCCTCCCAGGTCCGACACTGGAACAGCGGCGGTGGCGGCGGCAGGCCGGCGGCTTCGGTCGCGGGACGGCGCTGCGCGGCCGGTCCGCTGACCAGCACGAATTCGCCGTACTGCGGCGGCGGCGGTGGTTCTTCGGCCGTCGGCTTCTTCGCCGGCACCGGCACCACCTTCACTTCGCCGATGCGGCGGATTTCCTGCTTCATGCCGGCCGCGCAGGGCGTGCCGTTCTGCATCGACACATTGCCCTTGGCGTCGGTGCATTTGTAGAAGACGGTGTCCTGCGCCGACAGCACAAGCGGCGCGCACAGGAGCAGCAGCGCGGACACGAAGCGCATCTCAGCGGCCACCGCAGTCATTGTCGAGGCGCGCATTGATGCCGCGCTCTTCTTCGCGCAGCACGTCGCGCTCTTTTTCCTGCGCGTTGAAGAAGCGGGTGCGCAGTTCGCTGCGGCGGTCGCGCAGGCGCGCACAGGCCTCAACCGGCGGCAGCATGATGCAGTCGTCGCGGATCCAGCGGCCACCGCCGGTGGCGACCGGCCAATTGATGTCGCGATGCGGCGGGTGCATCACCCGATCCGGGTGGCCGATGTTGTCGCCGAGCACCGAGTGCGGCCGCACCACCGGATGGCCCAGCGTCCACAGCGGCACCCAGCGCGGATTGCCGCGGCTGTCGTCGCTGGTGTAGCGCCGGCCCTCGGGCGTGGTGCATTCGTACAGCGGCCGCGGCGGTGCCAGATAGACGGTGCGTGGCTCCGGCGACACTGGCGGTGGCGTTGCCGTCGGCGGCAGCGACGCGGCACGCGGTGATGGCGCATCGGCCGGCCGCAACATCTCGCGCGCTTGCTGCGCCTGGCCCTTCGCACAGGGCGCGTCCTGCAGGCTGACCTTGCCGCGGGCATCGGTGCAGCGATACACGGTGACGGTGGCCGGCGGATGTGCCTGCGCGCAGGCACTACCGGCGAACGGCAGCAGCAGGCAGACGGCAACGGCATCGGCAACGCGCATGGCCCCATCTTGGCGCGTCGCCGCGCGCAGTGAAACCCCGCGCGCCGCCGCCGTTCAGGCCGTTGCCAGCGTCGCCGGGATCGCCTTCATCCCGCGCAGCGCGCGGGCGATGCTGGCGGCGGCATCGCGGCCTTCCTGCACCGCGGTGACGACCAGGTCGGCGCCGCGCACGCAGTCGCCGCCGGCGAACAGGGCGTCGTGCCCGGTCTGGTAGGGCAGCCGGCCGTTGCCGCCGACCTGCAGCCGCCCATTGGCCTGCGCCTGCACGCCCAAGGCGAGCAGCCAGGCTGGCGCGGCGGGCGAAAAGCCGAACGCGATGATCACCACGTCGGCCGCCAGCAGCGACTCGCTGCCGGCCACCGGCTGCGCGCTGCGGCGGCCGCTGGCGTCGGCCGCGCCGAGGGTGGTTTCCACCACCCGCACCCCGGCCAGCGCGCCGCCGGCGTCGGCCACGATTTCCAGCGGCTGGCGGTTGAACAGGAAGCGCACGCCCTCCTCGCGGGCGTTGCCGACCTCGCGCGCGGAGCCGGGCATGCTGGCCTCGTCGCGGCGGTAGGCGCAGGTGACGCTGGCGGCGCCGAGCCGGATCGCGCTGCGCACGCAGTCCATGCCGGTATCGCCGCCGCCCAGCACCACCACCCGCTTGCCGCGCAGCTCCGGCAGCGGCACATGGTCCTCCCAGCCGGCGATCGGCTGGCCCTGCGGATCGGCACCGGTCACCAGCCACCCGTTCTGGACCAGGAACGGCAGCGCCGGCAACACATTGGGGTGATCCTGCCCGGGCAGGCCGCCGTCGGTATAGCGATACGCGCCCAGGCCGAGGAAGACCGCATCGAACTCGCGCAGCAGGTCGTCAATCGTCAGGTCGCGGCCGATCTCCACGCCGAGCCGGAACTGCACGCCCATGCCTTCCAGCACCGCGCGGCGGGTGGCAATGACCGACTTGTCCAGCTTGAAATTGGGGATGCCGAACTGCAGCAGGCCGCCGATCTGCTCGTAGCGGTCGAACACGGTGGCCGCAATCCCGCTGCGCGCGAGGCGATCCGCGCAGGCAAGACCGGCCGGGCCGGCGCCGATCACGGCGACGCGCTTGCCGGTGGGCTTCACCTTCGACAGGTCGGGCCGCCAGCCCTGGGCGAAGGCGGTGTCGGTGATGTATTTCTCGACCGCGCCGATGGTGACTGCGCCGAAGTCTTCGTTGAGGGTGCAGGCCCCTTCGCAGAGGCGATCCTGCGGGCAGACCCGGCCGCACATTTCCGGCAGCGGATTGGTTTCGTGGCACAGCTCCGCGGCTTCGATCAGCCGCCCCTGCTGCACCAGCTCCAGCCAGTTGGGGATGTAGTTGTGGACCGGGCATTTGGCTTCGCAATACGGGTTGCCGCAGTCCAGGCAGCGCCCGGCCTGATGCTTGGCCTCGGCCTCGCCGAAGCGCCCGTAGAGCTCGTCGAAGCTGCCGGCCACGCGCTCGGGCAGCGCCACCTTGGCCGGCATTTCGCGCGCGGAATCGAGGAACTGGAACAGCTGCTGCTTGCTCATGCGGCGCGCCTCAATTCATTGGCCAGGGCTTCCAGACTCGCCGCCTTCGGCTTGACCAGCCAGAACTTGCCGACGAAGTCGCGGAAGCCCTCGGCGATCCGCGCGCTCCAGGCGCTGCCGGTCAGCCGCGCGTGCGCCGCGATCAGGTCGGTCAGGTGCTGGCGGTAGCCGTCCAGACCTTCCGGGGTGATCCGCGCGATGTCGATCAGCTCGTGGTTGTAGCGGTCGACGAAGTCGCGCTCCAGGTCCAGCACATAGGCCAGCCCGCCGGTGAAGCCGGCACCGAAGTTCAGCCCGGTGCGGCCCAGCACCACCACCGCGCCGCCGGTCATGTATTCGCAGCAGTGGTCGCCGGCGCCTTCGATCACCGCGGTGGCGCCGGAATTGCGCACCGCGAAGCGCTCGCCGGCGCGGCCGGCGGCGTACAGCTCGCCGCCGGTGGCGCCGTACAGGCAGGTGTTGCCGAGGATCGGCGTGCTTTGGCTTTCGAAGCGACTGCCGGCCGGCGGCTGCAGCACGATGCGGCCGCCGGCCATGCCCTTGCCGACGTAGTCGTTGGCCTCGCCGCTCAGGTGCAGGTGCAACCCGCCGGCGTTGAACGCACCGAAGCTCTGGCCGGCGCTGCCGGTGAGATGCACGTGCAGCGGGCGGTCTTCCATCGCGGTGTTGCCGTGGACGCGGGCGATGCGGCCGGACAGGCGGGTGCCGATGCTGCGGTCGGTATTGGCAATGCGGCCGATGAATTCGCCGCCGCTGCCGGCGTCGATCGCCGCGTTCAGGGCGGCGTCGAGCTGGGCGGCCAGACCGTCGGGCGGGGCCTGCAGCGCCGGGCTGCCGCAGTAGCCGCGCGGCTGCGCTTCGTCGCGCGCCAGCAGGCGCGAGAGGTCGATATCGACATCCTCGCGGGTGGCGCGCAGGGTCTGCTGCAGCAGGTCGGTGCGGCCGATCGCCTCGTCCAGGCTGCGCAGGCCGAGCTGGGCCAGATATTCGCGCACGTCTTCGGCGATATTGCGGAAGAAGCATTCCACCCGCTCCGGCATGCCCTTGAAGGCGTTGCGGCGCAGCCGCTCGTCCTGGGTCGCCATCCCGGTGGCGCAGTTGTTGAGGTGACAGATCCGCAGGAATTTGCAGCCCAGCACGATCATCGGCGCGGTGCCGAAACCGAAGCTGTCGGCCCCCAGCAGCGCCGCCTTGATCACGTCCAGCCCGGTCTTCAGGCCGCCGTCGGTCTGCAGCAGCACCCGCTCGCGCAGGCCATTCCCCTGCAGCGCCTGGCGCGCCTCCGACAGCCCCAGCTCCCAGGGCACGCCGGCAAACCGCACCGAGCTGATCGGGCTGGCGCCGGTGCCGCCGTCGTGGCCGGCAATCGTGATCAGATCGGCGCCGGTCTTGGCCACGCCGGCCGCAATCGTGCCGACCCCGGCGTGGCTGACCAGCTTCACCGAAATCAGCGCGGCGGGATTGCTCTGGCGCAGGTCGAAGATCAGCTGGGCCAGATCCTCGATCGAATAGATGTCGTGGTGCGGCGGCGGGCTGATCAGGCCGATCCCGGGCTTGGCATAGCGCAGCCGCGCGATCATCGCGTTGACCTTGTTGCCCGGCAGCTGGCCGCCCTCGCCGGGCTTGGCGCCCTGCGCCAGCTTGATCTGCAGCACTTCGGCGCTGTTGAGGTATTCCGGCGTGACGCCGAAGCGGCCCGAGGCGATCTGCTTGATCTTGCTGCGGCGCTCGGTGCCGTAGCGGGCCGGGTCTTCGCCGCCCTCGCCGGAATTGCTGCGCCCGCCGAGGCGGTTCATCGCGATCGCCAAGGCCTCGTGCGCTTCGGGCGACAGCGCGCCCAGGCTCATCGCCGCGCTGTCGAAGCGCTTGACGATGGATTCCACCGATTCCACTTCTTCCAGCGACAGCGGCGCGGCGGCCGGCTTGAGGCTGAGCAGGTCGCGCAGGGCCGCGGCCGGGCGCAGGTTGACGTGGTCGGCGTAGACCTTCCAGTCGCTGCGCTCGCCGGTTTGCACCGCGTACTGCAGCGACTGCACCACCT
>JAANMX010003672.1_pt1 | contig 13173 bp, 10 predicted proteins | sample 7279681 | NCBI WGS metagenome assembly JAANMX01 (sample SAMN14094542, study PRJNA606508) | bioreactor metagenome | isolation source: A lab-scale SPAN reactor treating ammonium-rich wastewater day 351 | place: Ireland: Galway | collected 2018-01-01
ATCGTCTTTTCCGGAAACCATGTTGGCCATTTTCCCGAGGCCGCCCAGCATACCGCCGGTGGACTTGGCCGCCGCCTGCTCATTATCATCCATACTGGAAGGGGAAACAGTAGCACCCAGGATTTCATCGGCGTATTTACCTTCTTTTTTAATGCCCATTCCGTATAAAATTACTTCGCTGCCTTTCTGGTAGGCATTCAGAATTCTAAAACCTGCTGTTGGTGAGGTAAAATTAAATTGCTCTTTAAGTTGGCCTTCAGGTGAAATTCTTAAATAAGTGAGTTGATTCGGCGTACCGGCGTTCGATTTCCCGTACATTTTGGTCGGTGCAAGAATCACAATCCAGTCGCGTGGGAAATCATCATTGGAAACGTCGCGACTGTTTTCATCCAGTAAAGGCTTTGAAAATATCGGTTTCATCCCGCTGGGCGTGGGTATTGATTTTAATTTTTGAGATACTCCGGTGTTGGAAACTTTAATTAAATCAAGCGGGTCCATCGATGCTCCTTTTGCATAAGGATAGGCGAGTGCATAAATTGTGCTGTCGCGTTCTACTTCATAGGCACCCGCAAAAAGATATTCGTCGCCGGACTCACTGGTCAGCTTCTGTCGGTCCAGTAATTTAATTCTTTTTACATAATCTCCTGCCAGCCAGTTGTATTTGGCTTTGATTTCGCGCTTTTTAAACATCATTTTACCGGTAAGATTGGTACTTACAGAAGCTGCGGTGGTGGTGTACTCATCACCTTTAAAGTTGAAAAACTTCCATTTTTTCTTTACCTTTTCTACATCCCATTCGTCTTTCAAAGAGTTGGTGAGATTGGCATCTTTATCGAAAGTATATGTTTCGATCTTCACTTTCTTCCTGCTGGAAGGCAGAAAGTACACCATTTCGAAACCTCCGTTAGGCTGTGCTTCTACTCCACCCAAATAGCCTTTCTTAGATTTTCTGGAGATTTCGTAATCCTTCTCTAAAACCGTAAATGCGCTTTGTTGCGCATAGGTTGCCATACCGTAAAGAACAGCAGCGGCACTGAAAATAAATTTTATTTTCATCATCTGTGATTTTGTTTATGCAAATTTTGTGAACGTAGGATATTTGCGAAATACGCTGAAAAGCGTATTTCCCGTAGAACCTTATGTGACCTTAAAGCTAAAAGTCAATAAAAAAAATACGCCCGAAGGCGTATTTACATGCAGTAATCTGGAAGTGTATCAGAGCCAGTTATTTTTTCTTGCCAGTTCCATCATTTCACTTTTGGATGAAAGGTGAAGTTTTTTGTAAACATTGTTTACATGGGTCCGTACGGTGTTGGGACTTATAAAGAGTTGTGCGGCAATATCGGTATACCGATGCCCCTTTACCATCAGTTTCAGCACATCCATTTCCCGCTCGGACAGCAACTGGCTTTCAGAGGGAACAATGGCGGGGCGTTTTTCTTCGCAAAGCAGCCGCATGGCACTGCGTGCGATAGCCGGACTCATGGGAATATTGTCGTAATTTAGCACACTTTCGAGGGCGTCAACAATATTTACGGCTTTATCGTCTTTCAGCAGATAGCCGTTTGCGCCAGCTTTTATGGCTTCGAAAATCCGTTCTGTATCTTCGTAAATGGTGAGGACGATGAATTTTATTTCGGGATACTTCACCTTTGAAATTGAAATGGCTGAAATACCGTCGAGCAGCGGCATTTCCAGATCCATGAGTACGATCTGCGGGCGTAGGGTCGGAGCCAGTTCTTTCAGTTTTTCCAGATAATCAGCACCGTTCTCCGCCTCCAGCACGAGTTCCACCTCAGCGTAGGGCAAAAGTTTTTCTCTTAGGGTTTTCCGGTTAAGGAAACTGTCGTCAACGATTCCGAGTTTCATGTTTTTCTGTAAATGTAATTAAGCTTCAGGCTCTGTTCAATACGCGGGTGGGCGTATTTCTTCAAGCACCAGCAACGTGCCTGATGGAGCAGGCGATACCACTTCAACCCTGAAACCAATCTCTTCAGCACGGGTCCGCATATTGGCGAGGCCATATCCTTCCGCGGTATTGTCAGGAAGGAAACCCTTTCCGTTGTCACAAATACTGATATGCAGTTTCTCGGCTGAAATCAGGTTCAGTTCTACCTGAGTAGCCCCCGAATGTTTCATGATGTTCTGCAGTCCTTCCTGGATGATCCTGAATAGATTGATTGATGTTTCAGAGGGCAGGATGCGGTTCTGGCGGATATCTTCCTCAAAACTCACCGTGATACCGCTGTTCCTGAAGCTTTTCAGCGCATACTGCTTTACATAGTCGTAAAAATCCTCCACACTGATGCTATCATTATTCAGGACCCAGATGGTCTGTCGAAGCAGTCCCAGAATGTTTTCAGCATTTTCTTTAAGGTCTGCAAGTTCCCTGCTTCCTGCGTTGTCTTCAGCAGACAGAAAATCAATCTTGGTTATTAAGCTGTTGGCATACGCGCCGATATTGTCGTGCAGATCCCGGGAAATAGCAATGCGGTGGTCCCGCAGGCGGCTGTCTTCTTCAGCTTTTGAAAGTCCGTACTGCATTTCGAGTTGCTTCGAAATCATATTGCTCCGCACCGCAATCACGGCATAAATCAGCGGAAAATAAATGGGCATCCCGATAAGATCAAGGTAAGGTTGCGGTACCTGATAAAAGTAGGTAGCGACAATCATAATCACAAGGAAAGAAAAAACGCAGAAAAGAAGAAGATTGATGAATTCGTGCGACCATTGGATTTTGATCTTTTGGAGCATAGCCAGGGGATCGGCAGGTTGAATATGCAGACGCTTGAGATAGCGTTTTGAAAAGTAAAAATAGATTAGTGGGATGCTCATTACCAGCGTGTTCAGGATATTGTACGAAAGATTCTGGGCCTCGTTTACTTCCTGGAATATCCGCATTTTATCTCCCTCATCCATCTGAACATGATAAATTCCGTACAGAATGGCCAAAAAAGGAATAATGAAATGGATCCAAGGTCTTTTGATTGCTCCGCCATTGTTCAGCAGCACATAAAAATAAATGGCCGGACCAAAAAGTAATGGAATAAACGCCTGCAGAAAGAGAAAATCGAAATAAGCCACATCCTGAGTGTAAAACAGGGCCAGATTGGCCAGGCAGTTTACCGCAACAATGATAAAAATGGCCGAGAACGAAAGCCTTACCCCTAATTTTTCCTTCGTATTAAGTAAGGTCGGAATAATCAGCAGCGTAAGGATAACAATTACGGTGATGTTGAGGACCAGCACCCACGGGTCTTGAAAATTGATGTTCATACAGTAAGGATATTTATCCGTGATAAAAATATAAAATATTTTGTTTGGAGAGGTTAAGGTTAAGGTCGAGTTTGAGGTTACAGTCTAATGGAGCCGGTATCCGGCCTTCGGGCGAAACAGGCATCGTGGGACGGAATGTTGGGCATGACCCAAACCCTGGAGGGATCGAAGGATTGAAGTGACCGCTCTCAAGACTTCTGGGCTAAATTCTTAACTTTGCTTAAAATGCCGATCTTGGAAAACCCAATAAAGATATTTGACGCGCAGAACATCTTCGATTATATTGAAATCGGATATCCCTATCACCCTAAAAATCCAGCGTTTTTCATCCTGAAAAAAGGGCGGGTAGTCTACACTGAAAATGTGGACCGGATAGAACTTACTGCAAATCATGTTGCCATTATTGATTCCCGCAGAGTCTACGAAATCCTGGAGATCAGCGATGACCTGGAACTGCTGCTGGTCGCATTTTCCAGAGAATATACTGAGAAACTGCCGCTTAAAATCAACCGGCTTAATGCCTTTGTCTGGTTCCGCAACGAACTGGTTCGGCACTTCCGGCTGGAGCCGGAACCTTTCGACAGCATCTGGAAAACAACCGGTCTTCTGAAATCTGTGCTGGAGCGTCCGGAACCCTCCGCGCACCGCGACGAAGTCATAAGGCACCTTTTTTCTTCCACGGTCTATCTATTTGCCGATATGATTGCGCATGCCTCGAGGTTTTCTAAAGAAAAGATCTCCAGAAAACAGGAAATCGTGCTGCAGTTCCTGAAAAATGTAGGCGACTGCTATCTGGAGGAGCGGGAAGTGAGTTTTTACGCTGACAAACAGTTTATTACTTCCAGACATCTTACTTCCGTTTTAAAGGAGGTGACAGGACAAACCGCGGGACAGATCATCGCAGCTTTTGTGATGAAGGAGGCCAAAGCTCAGTTATCCACCACAGAACAGTCACTTTACGAGATTGCACTTAACCTGAAATTCAGTGACCAGTATTCCTTCGGACACTTTTTCAAGAAACATTCCGGCGAAAGCCCCAACGCTTATCGAAAACGTTTCCGGGGTTAGATCTTACTTTTGAACATTTTATTCATTCTTTCTGTCATTTTATCGGGTGTGCTGCTGAAGTACCTTTGTCCCGTTAAAAATCACGGAACCTATGATCCTAAAAAATAAAATGACTCTGGTAGTCCTGAGTCTGTTTTTTTCCACCGCCAACGCCCAGCTTACAGAGCGAACCATGACTCTGGAGGAAGTGGTGCAGCTGGCTCTGGAAAACCATACCCAACTTAAACTTTCGAAAGAAAACATACAGATCGCCAGACAGCAGACCAAAATCGCGGAACTGCAGAAACTGCCTTCTATTACCGCTTCCGCCAACGCGTTTTATCTTGGTGATGCGCTGATTCTGGACAAAGACCTGTCTAAAGTAGCCACCATCAACATGCCGCATTTCGGCAACACTTACAGTGTGCAGGCTTCTGAGTTGATCTTTAAAGGCGGACTCGTAAAAAAATCCATTGAAATCTCAGCACTGCGGGAACAGCTCGCGGAACTGGATCATGAGAAAGATGCGCAGAACATCAAATTTCTGGTGATGTCGACGTATCTGGACATCCAGAAAATCATCAACCAGAAAAATGTGTACCTCAACAACCGCAAACTCGCTACGCAGAGGCTGGATAATGTTAAGAAATTCTACAAACAGGGCATGGTAACGCGCAATGAAATCATCCGCGGGGAACTTTTAATGAAAAATCTGGAACAGGGAATTCTGGTTCTGGACAATAACCGATCGGCGCTGAACTACCAGTTGGCCACCGCCATCGGCCTTGCACCCGATGTCCTTATTAAACCTTCCGGTTCTTTTAGTGATGCGGGTGAATCCCGGGAACTGCAGTACTATCAGGAGCTGGCGCATCAGAACCACCCCGCTCTGAAATCGGCCCAAACCGGCATCGAGATGGCGGGTAAAAACATCGAAATCATCAGAACCGATAAAATGCCCACCATCGCGGCTTTTGGCGGCTACAGCATGGCCAGACCGGTGACCAGTACAATACCTGCGCAGGATTTCTACACCAATACGTGGCAAACGGGAGTTTCTATCAGCTACAACATCGACAACCTGTATAAGACCAAAGAAAAAGAACAGCTCGGAAAGTTTCAGCTGAATCAGGCCAAAGACGTTCTCGTCCTTCAACAGCAGAATATCGATGTACAGACCAATGCCGCTTATCTTAAATGGCAGGAAGCCCTTCAGCAGGCGCAACTTTATAAGGAAAGCGAAGCTCTGGCTAATGAAAACTACCGCATTATTGAAGCCAAATACCTGAACCAACTGGCGCTTCAGGCCGATATGACCGATGCCACGAACGCCAAACTGGAAGCCGAGCTTCAGTACGCCAACAGCGAAATCAACGTGCAGTACCAGTACTACAATTTAATAAAAACTACAGGAACCTTATAAAAACTACTTAAGATGTCAGAAAAAAATACCGCTACAGAACCTGTTCAGTCAGTAACTGAAACACAGATTTCCTCCACACCGGGTGCGGAAAAAGCGTACACCGCTTCAAAAAAAGCAAAGAAAAAATCCAACCGGGTGAAAACCACGGTCATCAATCTCCTCGTGTTCGCCGTTGCAGTGGGCGGATTTTATTGGCTGGTTACGAATTATTTCCATTTGAACGAAGATAATTTCACGAACTCTGCGCAGGTAGAAGAATTCATTAACCCAGTAAACACCAGAGTTGCCGGTTACATTAAGGAGATTAAATACAGTGAACACCAGGCTGTAAAAAAAGGTGACACGCTTGTGATTCTGGATGAAAGGGAAATCCGCACCCAGCTTGCGCAGGCAGAAGCAGCCTACCAGAATGCGCTGGCTTCGAGAAATGTTACCTCATCTGCCGTGAATACAGTTTCAAATAACGTGAATGTGGCCAATGCCAATATTGCGGGCGCGAAAGCCAGACTGTGGAATGCCGAACAGAATCTGAACCGGTACAGAAACCTTCTGGCTTCCGAAGCGGTAACCAGACAGCAGTTTGATCAGGTAAAGACAGAATACGATGCCACGCGCGCCGCCTATGAAACCCTCATCAGCCAGAAAAACACCGCATCGCTTGCCACCGGTGAAACCCGAAGCCGCCTGGGTGTAAATGATGCCGAAATCAAAAGAACCGCTGCCATGCTCGATATGGCAAGAATCAACCTTTCTTACGCTGTAATCACCGCGCCTTATGACGGGATTATGGGCAGAAGACTCATCAATGAAGGGCAGCTGGTGCAACCCGGACAACAACTGGGAACCATTGTACTGAACGGCCAGAAATGGGTGACCGCGAACTTCCTGGAAAGCCAGATGCCCGGTGTGAAAATCGGTGAAAAAATCAATATCACTGTGGATGCTTTGGGCGGAAAAAAGCTTGTAGGTGAAGTCACAGCCATCTCGGCGGCAACGGGATCCAAATATTCCAATGTTCCGGTGGACAATTCTACAGGAAACTTCGTGAAGGTACAGCAGCGGATTCCGGTAAGGATTGAGTTTACTTCAGCTAACAAAAAAGAAGATCTGGATCAGCTGCGTGCAGGAATGAACGTGAGTGTGACCCTAAACAACATCAAATAAAATGTCTGATTACAATAAAGGACTCTTCAAAAGCTGGGTTCCTAAACCCGTACAGCTTTTACTGATCCTCATTTTTACCTTTGTCATCATGTCGGTTAATCCAGTGAATATGGGAAACATCAGCATGATGGTGGGCGATCTCGGTGCGATGTCCGAATACCTGATGATGGCCAACTTCGCTTCTTTTATCGGAATGGCCACTTCAATGCCGCTGGTTTTACGGGTGAAAATGCGTTTCCGCACTAAGGAGATTATGATTGTCTCGCTGGCAGTAACCGCGCTGCTGTCCTTCGTGATTGGTACAACGGAAGTCCCTGAAATTATTGTGGCCGCTTCATTCCTTATGGGATTCTTCAAAATGTTCATGATGATGGAATTCATTCTGCCTTTGATGTTTATTCTGAGTCCGGACGGAAAACGCGGTAAATTTTATGCGGTCTTTTATCCGTTTTCTATTATCGCAGGAAATATTTCAGGATATTATCTGGCCAAACTCGCCTACCATACAACCTGGCAATACGCTCATCTGCTCACTGCAGGCATTTGTCTGCTTATGATCCTGATTGTCGTGATCTTCCAGCACAACCAGCGGTTTGCCCGCAAAATGCCCTTCTCCCAGATCGACTGGCTGAGCACGGTCTTTTTTGCCGCCACTTTTCTCTTCATGTCCTATTTTCTGTCATTCGGCAAGACGCTGAACTGGTTTGAAGCCGAACATATCCGTATTTCATTCTGGGGAACGCTCATCAGTTTTGTACTGCTCGCCCTGAGGCAGCTTACGCTGAGGAGAAGTTATGTTTCATTCGGAATTTTTACCAAAAGCAACGTCCAGAGCGGTCTGCTAATGCTGCTTTTCACCGGTGTATTTCTGGGCGCCGGTTCGTTGCAGAATACCTATACTATTGGAATTCTGGGCTATGATATGATAACCAATGCTTCGCTGAATCTGATGATGGTTCCGGGGGTAATTCTGGCTGGAGTGGTTGCATTTTACTGGTTTAAAAATGAAAGACCTTTAAAGATGTTTATTTTCTCCGGTTTTGCGGCGTTTTTTCTGAATACCGTGATGATGTACTTTATGATGGTTTCGGAACTGAACTACGAAAGCTGGCTGCTGCCTATGATTCTGAAAGGTTACGGTTTAAGTGCGCTCTTTATCGCTGTTTGGTTTTATATTCTGGACAAACTGGAGATGGAAGAAATGCTTCAGGCGATTGGGCTTATTCTGGTTTTCCGGAGTTTTGTGGCTACGGCTGTATTTTCCTCATTCTTCTCCTGGTTGCAGTATCAGTTCCAGTGGCAAAGCGTGAATAATCTCGCCGTCTACATGGACGGTAATCTGATGTCACCGCAAATGGTGCTGTCGGGCTATAAAAATTTACAGCTCAATGCGATCCTGGTCGCCAACAAAAAAATATACGGTCTGATTTCGATTGCTGCCATTGGAATGATGATCTATGTGCTTCAGCATCATTTCGGAAAACTGAGATTCACAAGATTCCGCTGGACAAAAGCACGCTTCAATGGATCGAAAAGACGGAGACAAGCGAATAAAGAAATCCTTCGGAAACGGGTTGAAGAACTGGAAGATGCTGCGGGTTCTTTTATGTAAACTTTAAAAATTCCTGAGCGTTTCTTATCATACATCAATTTGAATGCGCGCGCGATGCAGTAGTTTTGCAGTCAAATTAAAACAATCAATTATTTACCAATGAAAAAATTATCAATTTTGGCCCTTTCTGCAGTTCTGCTTGCTGTATCTTGTAAAGAATCAAAAACCGACACTGTTACCACTGCAACTGAGCAGGCTGTAGCTGAACAAACCGGAGAAACTTTTACCGTAAACACCGACAGCACTACTGTAAAATGGACTGCTTATCATAAAGGCGGATTGAACCCAAGATTCGGAACTACTAAAACCGCAGGAACATTTTCTGTAGAAAACGGAAACCTGGTATCCGGAAGCCTTACTTCAGACCTGAACACTTTAACTACTGACCCTGCTGCGGTTGATCCTGCAATGAGCGACGGAAAAACTTCTGCTGATTTAGACGGTCACCTGAAAAGCGCAGATTTCTTTGATACTGCAAAATACCCAAGCGTGAAATTCGACATCACTAAAGTAGAGGAGCTTGCAGCAGGTACTGAAAGCAAAGTGGCAGGTGCAAACAAAACAGTGAGCGGAAACCTTACTATTAAAGACAAAACCGTAAACGTAAGCTTCCCTGCAAAAGTGGAGGTTACTGAAAACGGATTAACCCTTGTTTCAAACTTCACCATCAACAGACAGGACTGGGGCTTGGCTTACGGAACTGAAGGAGATCCTAAAGATTGGATGATCTCTCAGGAAGTTGACCTTGACCTTAACGTAGTTGCAGGTAAATAATATCCTGTAATCAAATATCATAAAGACCGCTTTTTGCGGTCTTTTTTTTGTGGCGGCAAAAACAGTGGATTCCACATCAGCAGATATTAAGGTAAGTTAACAGACTATTTTTTAATTTTTGGTAAAACATTTGATTACTGAAACGGATAATTTATTCTTTGGTAAGAAAAAAGTCAGTAACACTAAAAACCTCAACCCAATGGAAAAAGTATCGTTAAAAAAAGTAGCAGCCATTATGAAAAACCTTGATTTCTGCATGATGGTGACCAAAGACGGGCGCAACACGCTCCACTCCCGCCCCATGAGCAACAACGGAGAAGTTGAATACGACGGAGATTCGTGGTTTTTTTCGTACCGGGATTCCAACAAAGTCAAACAGATCGAAAACAATCCGATGATTTCACTGATCTTCCAGACGGATGATATGACTTTTGTAGACTGCTACGGCATGGCAAGCGTAACAGAAAACCGAAAAATGCTTGAGGAAAAATGGGTAAAAGGTCTTGAAATGTGGTTTCCGGATGGGATTGAGACCGAAGGCATCTGCCTGATCAAAGTATCGGCTCACCGGATTCAGTTTTGGGGAAAACACGGCGACGGCGAATACAGAACAGAATAATACTCATATAAACTGATGAATTTTGATAAAAAGCAATAACTCCAGAAAGATAGGATACGATAGCGAATAAAAAACTGAAAAGAATATAAGAGAAACTGCTGCGGTACATAACTTCACATTGGGATGATTTTTGCTCATGCGGTGGTATTAAACTTTAACTATGAATGCGACGATGATTCAGTTTTTCCACTGGTATTCCGATGGAGACGGTAAATTATATGACGAAGCTGCTAAGGCTGCCGACTATTTGAAGGAACTGGGAATTTCAGCGGTATGGTTTCCGCCAGCATACAAGGCCGATGGCGGCGGTTATTCCGTAGGTTATGATCCTTATGACCTCTACGATTTAGGTGAATTTGACCAGAAAGGCACCATCCCCACAAAATACGGAACCAGAGAACAGTATATTGCAGCATGTAATAGGCTTCAGGAAAAAGAAATTTCTGTCATCGCCGACATTGTGCTGAACCATAAAGCCGGAGGCGACGAAAAAGAGAAATTTCACGCCGTAAGAGTAAATCCCGAAAACCGCCAGGAAAATATTTCCGAACCTTTCGAGATTGAAAGCTATACGAAATTTATTTTCCCGGGACGTGGCGACCAATATTCCGATTTCAAGTGGGATTTCAACTGTTTTTCCGGTGTAGATTATGCTGAAGGCGAAGAACCGGGAATTTTCCAGATTATCCACGATCACGGTGACGGCTGGGAAGAAATGATTGATGACGAAAAAGGCAATTACGATTATCTGATGTATAACGACATCGAGCACCGAAACCCTTTCGTGCGGGAAGAACTGAACAATTGGGCAGTCTGGTATCATGATCAGATTAAGTTCGACGGCGTCAGGTTGGATGCCGTAAAACACCAGTCTCCAAAATTTTACAAAGAATGGCTTCAGCTGCTGAGGTCTAACACAGGCAAGAACATTTTTGCCGTTGGTGAATACTGGGCGCCCGGCGAACTGTATTTACTGGAAAAATATATTGAAGCCACTGAGGGCTGTATGAGTCTGTTCGATTCATCGCTTCAGCACAATTTTCATAACGCTTCAAAGGCAGGTGATCAGTACGATTTAAGGACCATTTTTGATGAAACCTTAACCCAAGTAAACCCACTTTTATCTGTAACTGTAGTCGATAATCACGACACGCAGCCTCTTCAGGAACTGGAAGCACCCGTAGAATACTGGTTCAAACCCCTTGCCTATGCGTTGATTTTACTCAGAGAAAGCGGGTATCCGTGTGTATTTTATCCGGATCTTTTCGGAGGTCATTATACCGATAAAGACAAAGAAGGCAATGACCAGGAAATATTTCTGAATAAGGTTGAAAAGATTGAGGAACTTTTAAAGGCAAGACAGCAGTTTGCGTATGGTGCACAGCGGGATTATTTTGAGGACGCCAACTGTTTGGGTTGGGTTCGCGAAGGTGATGATGAACATCCGGGTTGTGCAGTGGTTTTAAGCAATAAAGAGGCGTACGAAAAACCCATGGAAATGGGCTCACAGTATGCCGGCAAGAACTTTTACGATTTCCTCGGCTGGTTTCCTGAGGAGGTGACAATCGATGAAAACGGCTGGGGAGTCTTTCCCGTACCGGCCGGAAATGTGAGTGTTTGGGTTCCCAAACCAGATCGCGAAATACATTCCTAAAAAGTAGAAATCAGGCAATTTATCGCACCTAAATTAATGGTACAATATTATTCTAATTTTTGAATTATTAAATATTATTTTACTATTTTTGTTCTTTAAAATTAACATAATAAGATGAATTTCGATCGCATTCAGGAAAAACTGGAAATACTGGCAGACGCTGCAAAGTATGACGTTTCCTGCTCTTCCAGCGGTGGCAACCGGAAAAACAAAGGCGGATTGGGCAACAGTCACGCCTCCGGAATTTGCCATACCTACACGGAAGACGGAAGATGCGTTTCGCTGCTCAAAATTCTTCTGACCAACCACTGTATTTACGATTGCGCATATTGTGTTTCCCGCAAAACCAACGATGTAAAACGCGCCGCTTTTACCGTGGAAGAAGTTGTGGATCTTACCATTAATTTTTACCGCCGGAATTATATCGAGGGTTTATTTTTAAGTTCGGGAATTTTTAAAGATTCCGACACCACGATGGAAAGGCTGGTTCGCGTTGCAAAGAAACTGCGGCTCGAACATAATTTCAACGGGTATATTCACCTGAAATCAATTCCCGGCGCGAGCGACGAAATCATGAAAGAAGCCGGGCTTTATGCAGACCGGCTTTCAATCAATATTGAAATTCCTACGGAAAAAGGCCTGAAACTGTTGGCTCCGGACAAGTCGCATTCAGAAATGCTGAAACCCATGAGTCTGGTAAAAAATGAACTCATTCTATATAAAGAGGAAAAGAAACTCTTCAGGAAAGTTCCGAAGTTCGCACCGGCAGGGCAATCTACCCAAATGATTGTCGGCGCTACAGATGAAACGGATCTGAAGATTATTAAAGTCGCCAATCATTTCTATCAGAATTTCAATATGAAACGGGTGTATTACTCCGGTTACGTGCCCGTGCTGGAGGACAGCAGACTGCCTTCGATCTTTTCGCAGGTTCCCATGCAGCGGGAAAACCGATTGTATCAGGCCGACTGGCTGATGAGATTTTATGGTTTTGAAGCGAATGAAATTCTGGATCCCTCCAACCCTTTCCTTGATTTGGAAATCGATCCGAAATTAGCCTGGGCATTGCGAAACAGAGAAAAATTCCCAGTCAACATCAATACCGCTCCGAAAGAAATGATTCTGCGCATCCCGGGAGTTGGTACAAAATCTACAGCAAAAATTTTAATGGCAAGAAGATTTCAGAAACTTAACCTCGAACATTTAAAAAAAATGGGCGTCGCCGTAAACCGCGCCAAATATTTTGTGGAATTTGAAAGCACGAATATATTTAACCGATTTATCGATGAGCAGCATTTCAGAAAAATCATTCTGTCCGGCATGAAATCGAAATACCAAAACCCGTTTTCACAGCAGCTTTCGCTTTTCTGATATGACGACTTTGGTTTACGACGGATCTTTTGAGGGTTTGATGACCGCTGTTTTTGAGGTTTTCGAATACAGGTTTGAACCTGCCGAGATCACAAGTCATGAACATTATTTTGAAGATATTTTTTCAACCTTTCATGAAGTCATCACCGACAGCGAAAAAGCTGACCGTGTCATCAAAAAACTCGAAAATGATTTAGGAAAAAGCGGTGTGAAGCAACTTTTGCTCGTGTACC
>JAANMX010003673.1_pt1 | contig 13164 bp, 9 predicted proteins | sample 7279681 | NCBI WGS metagenome assembly JAANMX01 (sample SAMN14094542, study PRJNA606508) | bioreactor metagenome | isolation source: A lab-scale SPAN reactor treating ammonium-rich wastewater day 351 | place: Ireland: Galway | collected 2018-01-01
GCAGGTCGCCCAGCCCCTCGACCTCTTCGCCGGTCATGCCGGCGGCGGGCTCGTCCAGCAGGATCAGCGCCGGGCGCGGGGCGATCACGGTGGCCAGTTCGACCAACTGGCGCTGGCCATGCGCCAGGATGCCGACCTTTTCGGCGGCGAGATGGCTGATGCCGATACGCTTCATCACCTCGTCGCAGCGCCGCCGCGCAAGGTTGGGCGGCAGCGCCCGGACGGCGGCGAGCATGACATTCTCGCGCACCGTCATGGCGTTGAAGACCGAAGGCACCTGGGTCTTGATCCCCATGCCGGCCCGCGCGATCTTCGCGCTGCTTTGGCCGTTGATCGACTGGCCGCGAAACAGCACCTCGCCGGAGGTCGGGCGATACTGGCCGGACAGCATGCGGAAGAAAGTGGATTTCCCGGCGCCATTCGGCCCGATCAGGCAATGCAACTCGCCCTCGCGCAGCGAGAGGCTGACATCGCGCACCGCGACGACGCCGCCGAAACGCATGGTCAGGTTGCGGGCTTCCAGCAGGTAGTCGGTCATCGTGCTTCCTCCCCGATCATGGCCTCGCCGGGTTCCGCCGCCGGTGCCGGGCGCCGGAACGCGGCCAATGCCCGGTCGCAGCCGCTCCGCATCAGCGGCAGGATACCCTTGGGCAGCACCAGGACGAACAGCGTCAGCACCAGCCCCATCACCAGGTTCGGGTCGAGCCAGACCCCGGCGTTCAGCGTGCCCAGCCAGGCCGAGAAGGCCAGCAGCAGGAAGCAGGCCATGACCGGGCCGGCAAGCGTTCCCAGGCCCCCGACGATCACCCAGACCAGCAATTGCGAACTGGTCGTCAGGCTGAACATGTTCGGGCTGACGAATACGCAATTGGCAAACAGCACCCCCGCAAGGCCCGCAAGACCGCCGGCGATGGAAAACACCCCCAGCTTGTAGAGGCGGGTATCGTAGCCCAGCAGTTCCGCGCGCAGCTCGTTTTCCCGCAAGGCCACCACGACCCGGCCGAAATACGTCGCAAGAAGCAGGCGGCAGAGGATATAGGACAGGATCAGCGCCACCACGCAAAGCACATAGATATCTTCAGGCCAGAGCGGGTTGCCGTCCAGATCGTTGAGGATCGGCGTCGAGGGGATGCCGTTGAAGCCGCCCAGGGGCGCCTTGCCGATCTTCCATTCGCTGCCCGAGGTCTGGTTGATGAAGCGATAGAGGATCAGCGACAGGACCAGGGTGATGACGCCCAGATAGACATCCCCCAGCCGGCCCCAGAACATGAAATAGCCGATGGCGGCCGCCATCGCCGCCGCGACCAGGATCGCCAGCAGCGCCGCCGTGGTCGTATTACCGATGTTGAGGGCGAGAACCGCATAGGCATAGCCGCCGATCCCGAAGAACGCGGTCTGGCCAAAGCTGAGGATGCCGCCGAACCCCCAGATCAGCGCCAGCGAAAGCGCGAGGATTCCGAAGGCGCAATAGATCGAGCCCGAGAGGATCAGCGTCATGTCCCCGCCCGAAGGGACGATGAACAGCGCCCAGGCAGCAGCGAGGATCATCGCGACCGCGCCCAGGCGGTCCGAGGTGACAAGCGGCGTTTTCATTGCGATCTCCGGAAGAATTTGCTGGTGATCCCCTGGGGCAACACCCGCAACAGCACCACCGCCGCCGCAAGCAGCGCCACTTCGGCCAGGACGGGGGTCGCCAGGAAGGTCATGATCACGCCGACGCCGCCCAGCAGCCCCGAGGCGGACAAGGTACCCGCGATGATGGCGGGACCGCCTGAGATCACCGTGATGAAGCATTTCGCCAGATAAGAGGCGCCGATGGTCGGCACCACCCCGGCAATCGGCGCGATCAGCGCACCGGCAAGCCCGCTCAGCGCGGCGCCGGTGACGAAGGTGGCGCGGTAGACGGCGCGCTGGTTGACCCCCAGCGAGGCGGCCATGTCACGGTCCTGCATCGTGGCCCGCGCGATCAGCCCGACGCGGCTGTAGCGCATCACCAGATAGCCGGCGATGACCATGACCAGGGTGACGGCGACAAGGAACAGTTCATAGAACCCGATGCTGAACCGCCCGATGGAAAGGCTGCCGAAGGGCGTCGAGATGCCCGAGACCGAATTGCCGAAGGCCACGGTGACGAGGCCGATCAGAATCAGGCTCACCCCCCAGCTTGCCAGCATCGTGTCCAGAAGCCGCCCGTAAAGATGGCGGATCACCAGATATTCCACGACAAGCCCCACCAGCCCGACCAGCACCGGCGCCAGGATGAAGCACGAGACCAGCAGCGGCACGCCATGCTGGGTGGCAATGACCGCCGTATAGCCGCCCAGCATCAGGAACTCGCCATGGGCGAAGTTGATGACGCGCATCATGCCGAAGATGACGGCGAGGCCTGCGCTGATCAGCACCAGGTTCGCGATGCTGATCGCGGTCTGAAGAAGAATGATCGCAACATAGTCCATGAGAAGCTCCCTGGTGCGGCGGAAACGGGAAATGCGGGCGCCCTATGGCCGGGCGCCCGTGCGGGCCCGTTACTTCGGCACCTCGACCACATATTGCGTCGCATCGGTCGGGTTGACCTTCAGGTCGCAGACCGCCAGCGTGTCGCTGGGCGGTTGCTGCGCATAGCTTTCCAGCACGACGTAATTGTTGTCGCGCACCTCGGCGATATAGCTGTCGAGCGTGTTGTGATGCGTCTGGGCGTTGATCGTGGTCAGCCCCGCCGGCCCGGCGAAGGAAAGGCCGCTCTCAAGCGCCTCGATCACCGGCTCGCGTTCGATGGTGCCGGCCATCTCGACCGCCTTGGCCCAAAGATTGACGGCGTGATAGGTCATGGCGCCGCCCTCGGTGATCGCATCTGCCTTGTCGCCGAATTTCGCGTAATACTCGGCCTTGAACGCCTCGTTCTCGGGGGTCTCGATCCCATCGAAATAGGCATAGGAGACGATGATGCCGTTATGTTCATCGGGGGTGGTCAGCACCTGTTCGTTGCCGATGCCGAAGGTCGTCGAGGCCATCGGGATCTTGTCCTTCATCCCCGAGGCGACCCATTGGCGATAGAAGGCGTTATGCGCACCGCCCACCAGGACCGACATGATGATATCGGGCTGGGCCGCCTGGATCTGGCGGATGGTCGAACCGAAGTCGTTGACATCGAGCGGGAAGAAATCCGCCCGCACCACCTCGCCGCCGTTTTCCTTGACGAATTTCTCGATCCACAGCGCGGTGATCTGGCCGTAATTGTAATCAGCGGCCAGCACATAGACCTTTTTGCCGCCGAATTTCTGCATCACATAGGGGGTGAATTTCTCCAGCGTCTGGCCGGGAGTCGAGCCCATGCAGAAGGTGTTGCGGTCGCAGACCCCGCCTTCATAAAGCAGGCTGTAGAAATAAAGCGTCCTGTAGCGGTCGAGCACCGGCCGCATCGCCTCGCGCGAGGCGGAAAGGATGCCGCCGAAGACCACAGCCGCCTTCTGGCGCGTCGCGGCCTCGGTCGCATATTGCGCGTAAAGCTGCATGTTCGATTGCGGATCGTAGTTGACCAGTTCGATCTCGCGCCCCAGCACGCCGCCGGCCGCGTTCAGTTTGTCCACGGCAAGGTTGAGGCAATTGATCATCGGGCGGCCATAGATGTCGATGCCGCCCGAGGCGTCATGAATACCGGCGACCTGGATTTTATCGGTCGCGGCAAAAGCGGGACGGGCAAGGAACGGGGTTGCAAGAATCCCTGCGGCACCCAGGCCGAGGAAATGTCTGCGTTGCAGGTCTTTCATGGTGGATTCCCTGTTTTCATTTGTGCTTTTTGGAAGAGGCATTCCCAGCAGGCCAAACTCCGAAGTCCCGAATTTCCGGAGAGCCTTTCGCGACGCTGGCCCATTTTCATGGGAGGGCGCGCAACACCACTTGGCGGCACGATGCTGTGCCTCATGGCTTTGGGCTGACAGATGGCACCTTGTTGTGCCTATGCGCCTTAGTCGAAGACAATGCCGGTGTGACGAACTCGACGCGGCGAACAAGAGCTAAACTTCGCTAACTCGTTATAGAGTGCATCGGCGATCCGAGCCGAATCGGTCAACAGGTTTTTCCGGATCGAGCGGATTTTTCCGGCAGCCGCAATCCAGCATCGCGCCCGGCGTTCAGCAGGCGGGCAGAAGGCAATGCTGCCGCGTAAATTTTGCGCAGATCGTGACTTGTCTTGCGTCGGCTTTGACAGTCGGGGTATCCATTTGCATGGGCTGGCCGTCCCGACCCGGATCTGCGCCTTCGTCGAAGCATCATCCGATGATTCTTTTCCTACCTGGACAGGCTGAAAGCGGCGATTCGCACCCTTTCCGATCTCGCAATCCCGTCGTCAGCGCGAAAAGGATATTCCGCGGCGCGGCGCATTGCCCATGATCGCAATCCATTGATTTTTATCATGTTTCAGGAAGCTTCTCCGCAACTTTCTGCACTTGAAAAAAACGCTTGTCGATCTTGATATTCATCGCGTAGTGTCGAGGAATGCATTCAACAACGAATGCAACAGATCACCATGCGCCCGAAAGCATCAGGTGATCGGCCTCCCCTCGATATCAAAGCGAAATCTATGCGCAGGTGCTCATCGGACGGATTCCGTCCTTTGCAGCCTGATTTGCGCAACGCGGATCAAAAGGAAATTCACGATGAGTATGGATGGGGCGGACGCAGGTCCGTCGATGAAACCTGCACGTGCCCGCCTTGCAATTGACGTTGGCGGGACGTTTACCGATATTTTCGTTCTGGACTCGAACGGAAAACAGACCGTTGCGAAAGTGCCCAGCACGGCCAATCCGATCGACGCGATCATGAACGGCGCCGAGGCCGCCGATCTTGACTGGAATGATGTCGAACTGTTCACCCATGGGACGACGGTTGCGACGAATGCGCTGATCACGCGCAATTTCAAGCCCGTCGCTATGGTCACGACCGAAGGTTTCCGCGACGTGCTGGAAATCGGGCGCGGCACCCGCGAAGATCCCTGGGACGCCTATAAGGAGGGGACCCCGCCCTATGTGCGGCGGCGCGACCGTTTCGCCGTGCGCGAGCGGATCAATTACCGGGGCGAGATCATCGAGCCGCTGGATGAGGAACGGGCGCGGGAAATCGCGCGCATCCTGAAGAAGCGCGAGGTCCATGCGGTCGCCGTGTGCTTCATCAACGCCTATGTGAACGGCGTCCACGAACAGCGGATGGCCGAGATCCTGGCCGAGGTGCTGGGGCCGGATGTCGCCATCTCAACCTCGCACGAAACCCATCCCGAAATCTTCGAGGACGACCGCTTCTCGACCACCGTGGCGAACACCATCCTCGCGCCGATCATCCGTCCCTATGCCCGCGACATCGCCAGCCGCACCAGTGAGGCCGGATATGAGGCCGATGTCCTGCTGTTCCATTCCGGCGGCGGCGTGATGACCCCGGCGACGGCCGAGAAATACGCCGCCCGCCTTGCCGCATCGGGGATCGCTGCGGGCGCCATCGCCAGCAAGTATTTCGCCGAGCTCTGCGGCTACAAGAACTCCATCGGCCTGGATATGGGCGGCACCTCGGCGGATATCTCGCTGACGGCGGACGGCCATCTGCGCATGACCGACAAATGGGAGGTGGACTGGGGCCATCCGATCTGTTTCCCCTCGATCGAGGTTCTGACCATCGGCGCCGGCGGCGGCTCGATCTCGTGGCTGGACAAGGCGGGATCGCTGCGCAACGGCCCGCAATCGGCTGGATCGGTGCCGGGACCAGCCTGCTACAAGGCAGGCGGAACCGAGCCGACCAATACCGATGCGAACATTATCCTGGGCCGTGTCGGCACCACCCTGGCCGGCGGCAAGAAGTCGCTGGACCGCGAGGCTGCGCTTGAGGCGATGCAGAAGATCGCCGGGCCGCTGAACCTGGATCTGGTCGAGGCATCGCTTGCCACCCTGCGCGTCGCCAATGCCAATATGGCCGATGCGGTGCGCCTGATCTCCATCGCCCGAGGTCACGATCCCCGCGATTTCGCGTTGGTGGCCTTCGGCGGCGCGGGTCCGCTGCATGGCGTCGATATCGCGCGCGAACTCAACATCCCGGTGGTCATCATCCCGCCCAATCCCGGCGTAACTTCGGCGGTGGGCTGCATCCTGGTGGATGTCCAGCATGACGTGACGCAGATGTATTTCGACAATGCCAGCACGGCCGATCCGGCGGATGTCGAAGCCGCGTTCCAGAAGCTGGAAATGGAAGGCCGCGACCGGATGCAACGCGATGGCGTCGCACCCGGCGACATGACCTTCCAGCGCTTCGTGGATATGCGCTATCGCGGTCAGTGGCGTTCGCTGGCGGTGTCGGTTCCCGGCAAGATCACCGCGATGGACGAGGCGCTGGCCATCTTCCATGCCGAATATGAAAAGGCGCACAACTTCCGCCGCGAGGATTTCCCGGTGGAGATCTACCGCCTGACCGTGCGCGCGATCGGGGTCACGCCCAAGCCCTCCTTCCCCAAGGTCGCCATCGACCCGAATGCGAAGGCGGTTCCCAAGGGCACCCGCGAGGCCTGGTTCCACGACCACCCCGCGGCCATGACGACACAGCTTTACGACCGCGAGGCCCTGCCGGCCGGCGTCACCATCAAGGGCCCGGCCGTCATCGACCAGCTCGACTCAACCACCGTCATTCCGCCGGGCGACGTCGCCTATATCGACGAATGGCTCAACATCCAGATCAAGCTTGGCGCGGCATAAGCGCCTTCCCCCAACCAGCAAGGAGGACGACCGGCATGACCGGCAAGAAGCAAGCCCTGGAACTGTCCGACAAGGGCATCCAGTTCCCCCCGCCCCCCGAAAAGCGCCTGACCGAGTTCAAGTCCGAACTCGACCCGATCACCTTCGAGGTGTTGCGCAACGCCTTCGTCAACATCGTCGACCAGATGGCCGAGCAATTGCTTCGGACCTGCTATTCCTTCGTGATCTACTGCCGCGACTTCTCGTCCGGGCTCAGCGATCCGCAGGGCAACCTGGTGATGCAGGGCACCGGCGACATCGCCGCCCATGTCGGCACGCTGCATTATACCTGCAAGGCGGTGATCGAGGAGTTCGGCGATGACATCAATCCGGGCGATGTCTTCATCATCAACGATCCGTTCCGGGGCGGTAGCCACTTCAACGATACCCGCATCCTGCGCCCGATGTTCTACAAGGGCGAGTTGATCGGCTGGTCGCAGGCCAATGGCCACTGGGCCGACATGGGCGGCGCGACGCCGGGCTCGTTCAATATCACCGCGCTGGACCACATGGGCGAGGGGCTGCGCATCACCCCAGTCCGTATCTGGAGCAAGGGCGTCTGGCTTGAGGACGTGGCCAAGATGATCGCGGCCAATACCCGCAATCCGGGCGACGTGATCGGCGACATGCAAGCCCAGGCCGAGGCGACGGCGGTTGCGGAACGCGAGATCATGCGGCTTTGCGACAAATACGGCGTCGAGACCATCAAGACCGCCTTCCGCGAGGTGCAGGACTGGGTCGAGGTGCTGATGCGCAACCGCCTGGCCGAGCTTCCCGACGGAACCTGGTATGCCGAGGACTATATCGACCAGGACCCGAAGCTGGAGGAGGGCCTGATCCCGATCAAGATCAAGTTCACCATCGACGGCAACCATGCCCATTACGACCTGTCGGGCTCGCATCCGCAGATCTCGACCTTCCTGAACGCGGCCTATGGCGGCTCTTTCGCCGGGATCGTCGCAGGAACGAAATACCAGTTCCCGGACCTGCCGTTGAACTCAGGCCTCTACCGTGCGGTCACGGTCAATGTCGGCGAGCCCGGAACGGTCGTCAACGCGGAATGGCCCAGCCCCTGCGCCGGCTTCTGTTCGGGCCCGTTCGAGAAGCTGATGAACTCGGTCTTCGGGCTCTGGGCGGATATCATGCCCGAACGGACCATGGGCTGCGCCTTCAACCTGGAATACCTGCTGGTCGGCGGCCGCGACACCAGGCTTCAGGGGCGCCCCTATTTCATGTGGTATGACTGGATGGCCGGCGGCTGGGGCGGCCGCAACGGGCGCGACGGCTTCAACGCCACCGCCCCGGTCTTCGGTGCGCAATATGGCATCCAGCCGCTTGAAGGTCAGGAACGGCTGGCCCCGGTGCTGACCAAATGCCACGACTTCGTGCAGGATTCCGCCGGCCCCGGCGAGGCACGCGGCGGGCTTGGCGCCGAGAAGGGCGGCTCGGTCTTTGAGGGCGAGCGGATCGTGGTTTCCTATTGCTGCGACCGCGAGCGTTCGGTGACCTGGGGCATGTGGGGTGGCCTGCCCTCGATCCCGCATGGCGTCTGGCTGAACAAGGGCACCGAGAAGGAGCGCTACCTGGGCTCGATCTTCTCGAACCTGCCGATCGAACTGGACGACGTCTTCACCCGTCCCTCCGCCGGCGGCGGCGGGGTCGGCGATCCGCTGATGCGCGACCCGAAACTGGTCTGCGAGGATGTCGCCGACGAATATGTCAGCGTCGAGCGCGCACGCATCGACTATGGCGTCGTCATCCGGGTGGTGGATGCCGATCTGGCGCAATATGAGGTCGACGCAGCGGCAACCGCGAAGGAACGCGAGCGCATCGCTGCCGCGCGCCTGGGCTGGCTTGACGAGAATGCGGAAGCCATCGCTGCGCGCTATCGCTCGGGGGAGCTGAACGTCATGGATTGCGTCCGGCAATATGGCGTGATCCTCGACTGGGGCAATGGCCAGTTGCTTGCCAATACCACGCAGCAGTTCCGCGAAATGATGAAGCGGCGGGTTGCGCCCTATTGGGGAAAATCGCTTGCGGTGCTGAGTCTGGAAGCCAAGGAACGGGTACAGATCGCCGCGTAACGACGGAGGGGCGGCAAGGCGATCCGCCGCCCCTCCCCGATCAGACCACACCATGGCCGCTTCGGGGTCAGTCCCTTTGTCCGGCGCCCGCTGCCACTGCCACTGCTTGTTTATCGGGCCTATCCACGCCTGAAAACCGGGCATCTTGCATGGGCCATCCGCTAAATCGGAATCGCGGACGGCGCTTTCTTGACCCTTATGCTGGGCACGCCTAGCGTCACGCCATGCCGCCCGGAGCAACGCACCATCGGAAAGCTTGAACTCCCGATCACCTATTCCTTAAAAGGAGGGCCGCACAAGATGAGAAGAGACGATCCAGTATATATCGGGGTCATGTTCTCCCAAACGGGCTGGACCGCCGTGACAGAGAAAAGCATGTTGTCGGCGACCATGTTTGCAATCGATGAGATAAACCAGTCTGGCGGCATCAATGGTCGCGAACTGATCCCCGTATATCGCGATCCGGCAGGAGAACCTGCCGCCTACAAAGCCATGGCGGCGGATATTCTCGCCGATGGCAAGGTAAAGGTCATACTGGGGTGCTACACCTCAAGCCAGCGCAAGGCGGTATTGACTGCCCTGGACAAAGAGGCGGGAATTCTCTGCTACCCAGCCCAATATGAAGGGTTCGAGTATTCCGAAAGCGCAATGTATTTCGGAGCCGTTCCAAATCAGAACAGCCTGCTTCTGGCCAGATATCTTCTCGAAAACCATTCGCCGCGCATATATATCGTAGGATCGGACTATATCTGGCCCCGCGAATCCGGCCGGATCATGGGCGACCTCATCAGATCTGGCGGCGGAGAGGTCTTGGGCGAGCGCTATCTCGGCCAACAAGCCAAAAGGCCGGAAATGGATTCCCTCATCGCTGACATCATGAAATGCAGACCAGACATCATATTCAACAATTTCGTCGGTCAGTCCAATCTGGATTTCTACAATGCTTATGCCGGAAATGGGCTCGACGCCGGCCAGATCATGGTTGCAAGCCTGACGACCAGCGAAGCCGATCTGCAGGAAATTGACCCCAAGGCGGCTGTTGGACATATCACGGCAGCGACGTATTTTGCATCACAGGCAAATCCAGCCAATATTTCCCTTCTTGAACGCTACAAGACAGCGCGCGGCGAGCCTGCGCATACGAATATGTGCTGGGATGCAGCCTATACTCAGACTCATATGGTTGCGCAGGCCATGAGGAATGGCTCTGCCGATAGCATCGGCTCGATCCGCGCAGGGATTCTGGGCACTTCCTTCGAGGCACCTCAGGGTAGAGTTGCAATAGATCCATCGAATCTTCACTGCTACGTCTGGCCTAAGATCGGAATTGTACGAAGCGATGGCCAATTTGATATTGTTGCCCAAACGAAGAATGCTATTCGCCCCATTCCATATATGACAACCTACTCCATAAACAGTGACGAAAAGACCGCAGTTGATACCATATCACACACCCCGGAATGGACATGAATGCCTGAGCTTCAGGTGAATGCAGATCGAGATCAATCATGGGCGCACACGCTTTCAGGGCAGAGGAATCCGAGATGCAGGCCGGACGAAGCGAGCCCGCAACCGGCGATAGGGATCGTCCAGTCCTGATCAAGGATCTTCGATTACTGAAGATCATTCTTGTTCAACCAGACCAGGGCGGCGATCAGGATCTTCGCTCTCATCTGGTGAGAATTGGTTGCCAGGTGCAGGAAATCTGGCCGCCACCCATTTCCTATGCCGAGGATATCGACATCGTTTTCGTCCTCCTTGATCGGCTGATCGAAAGCAGGCTCTCGTTCCATTGGCAAGCCGAGAATCCTTCGGCGGTTTTGATCGCAGTGATTGACTATGAGAATCCTTTGTCCATCGACCGCCTGTTGAACATGCGGGTGAATGCGGTAATCGGGCTGCCGATCCGACCCTTCGGGATTCTTACCAACCTATTGGCGGCGGTCAACAATCACCGACGGGAACGGCGATTGCGCCAGAGCCTAAGCCGCCTGCAGGCAAAGCTCGAGTCGTCCCGTATCATCGAGCGCGCCAAGCTTGCGATCATGTTGACTGACAATCATTCCGAAAAGGAAGCCTATGGCGTGCTTCGCCAGTTGGCGATGAAGCGCAGAACCACCGTCGATATGGTGTCAGGTGAGATCCTCTCCCGCCTGAACTGGCGTGAGGAGGAAGATACCCTGATGCATGAAGACTACGGTCAAGATCCATAACGGCGCTTGAAGGATATGTTGTGACGTGTTTCAGGCGCATGGCGCTGCAGCTGACGGGACAGTGGTCTTTCGCCGCAAGCTATTCCGGGCGCAGTTGCTGATTGCCGAAACGGCGTCGCGGCCGACCATGCGGTTGTCGGCCGTGAAGGGCGAAGCGTTGCGGCGGCGGTTACTCGGCGATCTCGAAGGATCTTCTGGGCTGCTCGACGGCGCGCAACAAGGGCACCTGCGGCAACCGGATGAACATCCGCCGAGATGAACTGGAAGCCCGGGTACTGAACGCGCTGCGCACCCGCCTGGTCGACCCCGACCTCTTCGCCGAGTTCTGCGACGCCTATACGAGGGAGACCAACCGGCTGCGCATGGAAAGTGGCACCGGCATCGACAAGGCCGAGACCGAGCTGAAGCGGATCGCCCGTGAGGAAGAGAAGCTGATGGATCTCTACATGCGGGACGCCCTCTCGATCGAGGCGGTGAAGGAGCGCGGCGACAAGCTGCGCGCCCGCAAAGTGGAGCTGCAGGACTTCCTCGCCAATGCCGACGAGCCCCCGCCCCTGTTGCATCCCTCGATGGCGCTGCAATACCGGGCACGGGTGCAACAGCTCTACGAGACGCTGCAGGGCGACGACGAGGCGCAACGCATCGAGGCGGCGGAGATCATCCGCTCGCTGGTAGACCGGATCGTACTGACGCCGGGGGAGGTCCGGATCGAGATCGACGTCCAGGGCGATCTGGCCGGAATCCTTACGATTTCCGCGCAAAAAAGCCCGGCGAAGGGGCGGGCGGATCGCAAGTAAAGATGGTTTCAGGCGTATCCCTCCACCGATACCTGCACTTTGTCCCAATCGAACACGCCGCAGAAACGCTACGTACCTCCGGGGGTAGTGTTGGCCTGTTTCGCGCCGCAGCGTAGCTTTGGCCGGGCTGCCCACGAACGATTACAAGGCCATAATATCATCTCGGGGCAGATCGGCAGCCTATACAGGATACGCGAGGGTCGCTGCCGATAGCGACCAGATCGCGCTGAACCCTACCAATACTTACCGATCCAGCGTCTTCAGAATGCTGCCACAGCGGGACCGAATAGCCTTCTCGACGTAAGCGCTCAGCCGTAGCCCTATGGGGCGAGGCTTGACGCGGTGGTGAAGTTCCCCGGCATGAGCTTGTCGATGCGGCTCTTGGGATGCCCGTCGAGCAAGGCGCGCAGGGTCTCGGCGAGATAGCTGACCGGGTCGACGTCGTTCATCTTGCAGTTGGCGATGAGGCTGGCGAGCATGGCCCAGTTCTCCGCTCCGACCTCATGCCCCGCGAAGAGGGCATTTTTGCGGGTCAACGCGATCTTCCGAATCTGGTTTTCGACAGGATTGGTGTCCAGTTCCAGGCGACCATCCTCGAGGAAGCGGGTAAGGCCCGGCCAGCGCGCCAGCGTGCAGCGGATATCTTCGGCCAGTTTCGAGGACCGGGGAATGCGCGAGAGCTGTGCCGCGAGCCACGGCTGGAAGGCGGCAATGATGGGGGCCGAGAGTGTCCGCCGTGCCGCGAGGCGGACATCAGGCGCCGCGCCGCGCACCGTCTTCTCGATGGCATGGAGTTCGGCGATCGGGCGCAGGGCTTCCTCGGCGATCGGCGATCCGTCCTTTTCCAGCCGCTTCACGAACCACCGGCGCGCATGCGTCCAGCAATGGACGAGCGTCCAAGGCCCCTCCGCCCGGTCCACCTTGGTCAGCTTGTCATAGGCTTCGTAGCCGTCGCATTGAACGAACTGCCCGCAATAGCCCTCGAGGAAGCGGAGCGCATGCACGGCACCGCGACCCGGCGCGTAGTGGATTGAGGGCATGAACGCCACTGGTTCGAGTGAATGCCCGAAAACCACGGGCGGACTGGTGCTCCCATGCCCGCGATCATCGGAGACGACGGCCCAGAAGTAGCCGGTCCTGATTCTTCGTCGCCCGGGATCGAGCACCGGTGCCCGGGTCTCGTCCATGAAGATCCGGTCTGCACGTTGTCAATCGGCGTTGAAGAGTGCCCCCTTATCGGCGTCCAAAAGGGACCCCTCTGGCGATGTGGTGAGCAGGCCCTTGGCGGCGTAGCTTTCCAGCT
>JAANMX010003676.1_pt1 | contig 13155 bp, 4 predicted proteins | sample 7279681 | NCBI WGS metagenome assembly JAANMX01 (sample SAMN14094542, study PRJNA606508) | bioreactor metagenome | isolation source: A lab-scale SPAN reactor treating ammonium-rich wastewater day 351 | place: Ireland: Galway | collected 2018-01-01
AATGTGCCTTTCAATAGCTCCAACTCACCCAAAATCGTGCGGATAAGCGTCGTCTTGCCCGCGCCGTTGGGACCGATCAGCGCGGCAATTTTGCCCCGGTAGAGGTCCAGATCGGGCACGGCCAGAATCGGCGTCGGTCCACTGCCGTTGCCATCCGCCGAGGGATAGCCCACCAGCAGGCGACGGGTACGCAGGACCAGATCGCCGCTGCGGATGTCCGTGCGCAAAGGCAGGCGGATGCGCTGGTCAGTCGGGGGCGGGGGCAGGGCTTCGGTCTCTATAAAGCGTTTCAGCCGGGTCTCCCGGCCCTGGGCCTCCTTCGAGCGCTGGCCCGCCTTATAGCGGCGCACAAAATCTTCGGTCTCCCGGATAAATTCCTGCTGCTGCGCATACTCCTTGCGCCAGCGTTCCAGCCGGTCCTCCCGCTGGCGGCGGAAGTGGCTGTAGTTGCCCCGGTAGGTTTCCAGCTTGTGGTGGGTCATCTCCCAGACCCGGGTGACAACCGTATCCAAAAAGTAGCGGTCGTGGGAGACGACGAGCAGCGCGCCTTTCCAGGCCAAAAGCTGGCCTTCCAGCCACTCCACCGAGCGCACGTCCAGATGGTTGGTCGGCTCGTCCAGCATCAGCAGGTCGGGTTCTTCCAGCAGCAGACGGCCCAGGAGGGCCCGGGTGCGCTGGCCGCCGCTCAGGTGGGCCAGGGGGCTGTGCCAGAGGTTTTCCTCCAGCCCCAGACCAGAGAGAACGCTTTTAATGCGCTGATCAATTGTGTAACCGCCCGCCCGTTCAAAGGCGTCCTGCTTGTGGCCGTAGTCGATCAGAATCTGGTCGAGTTGGGCCTCGCTGGTGGCCGGGTCGGTCATACACGCTTCCAAAGCGCGCAGTTCCTCGCCCTGGGCCAGCAACGCTTCAAAGATGCTGTGCAGGTCTTCGTAGAGGGTCTGATCGCCGGCCGGGGGCGGGTCCTGGGGCAGATAGCCCCGGCGGATGGTCTGGGCTACAAAAATTTGGCCGGCGTTGGCCGATTCTATCCCAGCCAGAATGCGCAGCAAACTGGTCTTGCCCGAGCCGTTGGCCCCGACAAAACCGATGCGGTCGTCGTGTTCGATGCGCACGTCGATATTTTCAAAGACGTCGTTAGCGCCGTAACTTTTGGCAAGCTGATTGCCGACCAGCAGACTCATAGCAGAAACCGTGGACGAAGCGATAGTTGCCCCCACTGGAGCAAAATAGACAACGGCGATTATATCACACGCCTGGTCCAACAGCATAGGGTAAGAGTCGCGGTCAGAGAATTCTACAGACGAGGAAGATGTAAATGGAGAGGAAGATCCGGATTTTTCTCGATTTTATCCGCGCAAATCAGCCCTTTCCGCGTCATCCGCATTCTATTTCTTGCCTTTTCCACAGCCTGCTAGGGAGGGAAGTGGAGCGACTCCTCCCCTACAGTGGGGGAGGTTGGGAGGGGGTGAGCTGGGGGGAGGGGGTGAGCTGGAGGGCGCTGGTTGCTGAGAGAACCCAGCGCTTCGTCCACCCGTTCGAACTCGGCGATGATCTCCCGGGCGCGCTGGTAGAGATGATCCGCTGAAGCAGCCGGGTGTGCGGAAGCCCAACTTGACCTGCTTTCCGTGTGCTGCTCCAGGCCAGCGGCCAAGGCCGAGAGAGGGAGCGCGCCCAGGATGGCAGAGGTGGATTTCAGCGAATGGGCGAGCTGGTAGAGCGTCTTTGCATCTGACGCAGCGGCTGCTCTTTTCAGCGTCTCCAAAAGCAACGGTGTATCTTTCAGAAAAGATCGAATCAGGTCTTCCAGAAAGTCATCATCTTCCCCGCCCAAATCTGCGCGTAGCCGGTTCAATGTCTCCCAGTGGATGGGGCCAACACTCTCGTCCTGCTGTTCCCGCCGGTGGTTCCCCGGGACGGATGGATGGCGGGCCGTTCGTTTGATACTCTTCCACACTTTGACCTCCGCACCGTTCTTGTGGGGTCCCTTTCCGTTGCCATTATGGCTTAAGATTGGAGCGATAAGTAGCGGTTGATTCGTCTCCGGCTCCAATGAGCCACTCCCTTCCATTTCGCCCGGTATAACCTGGCAGTTTTGCAGGGCCGCTACCACCTCCTCCACTTTGAAAGGCTTGCTTAGGTATGCGTCCATCCCCGCTTGCAGACAGCGCTCCCTGTCCCCCTGCATGGCGTTGGCTGTCATCGCGATAATGTGGGGCTGGCGGTTGGGGGGAAGTTCCCGGCGCAGCTGCATTGTGGCTTCCAGGCCGTCCATTTCGGGCATCTGCACATCCATCAGCACCACATCATAGACCTGTCGGCGCAGGGAAGCGAGCACCTCCAGACCGTTGCTCACCGCATCTGCCCGCAGGCCCAGCCGTTCCAGCGTGCGCAGGGCCACCTTCTGGTTGACTGCGTTGTCTTCAGCCAGCAGAATACGTAAAGCGGGATCGATGGCCTCCTGCATCCCGTTGCGAAAGACTGACGACTGTTCTATCGTCTGCCGTATGCTGCGCCCCTGGGCAAAGATGCCCGTGATCGCTTCAAAAAGTTGGGTGCGTTTTACCGGCTTCGTCATCACATCCGCCAGCCCCAATTCGGCCTGACGGTGGCGGACTTCCTGATGGCCCAGGCTGGTGAGCATCAGCAATGGCATGGCGGCCAACGTCGGCCTGGCCCGCAGTCTCTCAGCCAGGACAAGCCCATCCATCTCGGGCATCTGCATATCGAGAATTACCAGATCAAAGCGGCTGTCTTCGCTCAGCAACTCCAGAGCAGCCTGACCGGAATCCACAGACGTAGAGAACATACCCCAGGCGTGGGTCTGGCGGATGAGTATTTCCCGGTTGGTCTGGTTGTCATCGACAATCAAGACCCGCTTCTGTAAAAGCAGCCCAGGATCACCCTGTCCATAGATACGTTTTTCGCTGGCTGCGGCTTTGGCAGGCAAAGTGAATTGGAAGGTGGAACCGCTGCCCAGTGTACTCTCTACCCACATTTCGCCCCCCATCAATTCCACCAGGCGGCGGCTGATGGCAAGCCCCAGCCCTGTGCCGCCAAAGCGTCGGCTGGTGGAAGCGTCCACCTGGGAAAAGGAGCGAAAGAGCCGCTCCATGCGCTCGGCGGGAATGCCGATACCTGTGTCGCGTACGGCAAAGTGGAGCAGGTAGCGGCTGTCGGGCAGCTTTTCGCTGGTCAACGAAACGACAATCTCGCCTTCCGAGGTAAATTTGATGCCGTTGCCCACCAGATTGACCAGCACCTGGCGCAGCCGGGTTACGTCGCCAATGATGGCGTGGGGCGCGTCGCCTTCGTTGATATAGGCCAGCTCCAGCCGCTTCTCCGCGGCTTTGGGGGCCAGCAGGTCCAGCACATCCTCGATACATTCCTGCAAATTGAAGGGGTGGGCCTCCAACTCCATATGGCCGGACTCAATTTTGGAGAAATCCAGAATATCGTTGATCAGGGCCAGCAGCGCGTCGCCGCTGCCGCGCACGGTCTCGACAAAATCCCGCTGCTCCGGGCTGAGGGGCGTGTCGAGCAGAAGGCTGGTCATGCCAATCACAGCGTTCATCGGTGTACGGATTTCGTGGCTCATATTGGCCAGAAATTCCGACTTGGCCCGGTTGGCCATTTCGGCTGATTTTTTGGCCTCGCGCAAGCTGATCTCCTGTTGCAGACGATCCAGTGTCAGGCCGATCTGTCCGCCGATGACCTCAAACAGGGCCAGCCGCCGATTGTCCCAACTGGAGACAGTTACGTCCAGATCCGTATAGAGGAGAATGGCCCCCAATGCCCGGCTGCCCGATTTGAGGGGAACGATCACATGGCCGTGGGGCGAATGTCCATCGACAAAACCGTCAATGCAGGTGGGATTGGTGCAGGCGTGAATTGTGCTGACTTTGCCCATCTGCATGGAACGGCCAAGCATCCCGCCCTGTACAGGCAGTTGGCTGGTTACGGCCAGGAACTTTGCGTTGAAATCGCCCTGGGCAACGGCAAGACCCAGGGTCTCTGGCTCGTCGTTGCGCAGGAAGGCAAGACCCCGGCTTTGCAAATGGATGCCCTCGATCTGAAAGAGACAGGCCAGGACATCGGTCAATAATTGCTGCATATCCGTAGCGCCCTGTACAACCCGGCCCACCTCCACCTGAATCCGAAAATCGTTGGTCTGCCGGGCCAGCCGGTCCGCGTCCCGGTTGCGTTGGGTCACGTCCTGTTTGACGGCGACAAAATGGGTGATGGTTGAGGCTGCGTCCCAAACCGGGGTGATATTCGTCTCTTCGATATAGAGTTCACCGCTCTTGCGCCGGTTGACAAGCTCGCCGTCCCAGGCGCGGCCTGCCAGAATCTCCTGCCACATCTGGGCAAAGAATTCTTTGCTCTGCACCCCGGCATTGAGGATGCGCGGATTCTGACCGATGACCTCTTCCGGGCTGTATCCAGTCAAGCGGGTGAAGGCTGGGTTCACCCATTCGATTTTGCCGTCTACATCGGAGATTAGCATCGCATTGGCCGCGGAATTGAGCGCGGCCGATTGCAGATGCAGGCGTTCTTCTGCATTACGCCGCTCGGTGGTCTCCACAGCGATTGTCAACACCTGATATTCATTATCCAGAGAGGAGAAGATACGCCGCTTGACCGCATTGTACCAGCGCACATTCCCCGCCTGGTCCACCACTCTGTCATCCTCAAGCAATACATCCTGCCCTTTTTCCAGGACCAGAGCGTCGGCCTGACGATAAAAGGCAACTCTTTCCCTGTCAAAGAAAGCGAAATCCTCATCGCTTCTGCCGATAATTTCGGCCAGGGGCATCTGAAAGGCCAACCCCAGAGACTGATTGGCAAAGCGGTAGCGTCCCTGGCTATCCTTTATCATTACCGGATCGGGCAAGGAATCGACAATTGAGCGCAGGTAGGTGCGCTGTTCGTGTAGCCGATCTTCGGCCTCTTTGTGCTCGGTCACATTACGCACGGTGACCACCACTGCTTCATCCGAATAGGCAACAAAACGGCTGTAAAAATAGCGCTGGCTGTCATTGTGTTCCAGGGCATAGGAGAGAGTCTGCACCTCACCGCTCTCCAGCGCGGCGGCGCTGGCAGCCAGAATGCTCTCGGCCAGCGGGGGAGCAAAGATGTCGTTTACCGTCTGCCCCAGCAGTTCTTCGGGAAGAGTAGGCCAGTCTTCCCCCCAGGCAGCTTTGAATTCGAGGAATGTGCCTTTGTGGTCGATCAAAAATATCTGATCAGGAATGGCTTCGAGCAGGGCCTGGGTCTTCGCTTCGCTGCGTTGCAGGTTCTCGTAGGCCCGCTCCTGTTCGCTTATATCCCGCAATAGGACCACCCGACCTCCATCCTGTCCGTCTCCTCGCTGCAGGGGCAGGATTCGCATCTCCACTGTCAGAGCGGAGTGTCTCTGGTTGAGGGTGATCGTTCGGGCGATCTCGCTGGTCTGGGCGCCAGGGGGCAGAGCTGTCAGCAGGCTGCACCCTGGCTGCCCAATCCCGTCGGATGTGGAAATACCCATCATCCGGGCTGCCTGCTGGTTCAGATGCACGATGCGGTCGCTCTGGTCCAGCACCACAACGCCATCGGTCATACTGTCCAGAATAGCCAGGGGGTGGACGGGGGTCAGGGTATTCAATCGATAGTAGAAGATGGCTATCACCAGAGAGACGCTGCTAAGCGCAAAGGCCGATGGTGTCAGATCGAGAAACGGCGTCGGTCCCCACCCATTGATGTAAAGAAGATTGCCCAACCAGGGAAGCAGAGCGGCCACGACCAGCAGAAGAGCCTGCCCCCGGTAGAGGCGGGCCGCCCTGTGAGAAAAGCGGATGAGCATCCATGCCCCGGCCCCCAGAAGCAGGTAGGAGTAGATCACATGGATCCCAAAAAGCAGGCTGCGATCAAAGGTGACATAGAGAAAACCGTTTACGTGTATCGGCCTGGTCGCCGTCCACCACAGCCCGTGCCACTCATTTGTCCAAACGGTCGCCAGCAGAAGACCCGGTTCGATGAAGAGCCACCGAATGAGTTTCGGGGGTAAATGGGTGCTGGTATAGTGCAGCGCAAAATAAAACCAGAATACCGGTATCAGACCGATAGAGATATACTGGGCTTTGACTGCCAGGACTTTGACGCCTATATCGGTGGCGCCATATTCCAGCACGCTGGTAAAGAGCCAGAAAGCAATCGCCCCCAACAGCCAGAGCAGATGACCTGCCAATGGGGTATGCTGACGACGGACAACCACCAGTATTGTCAGCAGGGACAAAGAAAAGGCGATGGCGGAAACGGTTGTCTCGATGGAAAACTGAAGATTCATATGTTCACGCTATTCCAGGCTCATAGATACAATTCTGGCTGGGCGACTCGACAGCAATTTGTCGATTCGGTTCAGATACGGTAATCTGTCTGGTCACAGTCAGAAATTAGCAACCCTTCGGCACGCTGTATCTATTGTGCCAGAATGCTGGGCCAGAGTCAGTCAAGAAAATCACGCAATTCTATTTATACCCGACACGGGCATAAATAGACATTTTGTCACCTTGCCACCCGGTCATTTTGTCACCCGGTCATTATGTCACCTTGTCAAATAAACAATGGCAGCCACGCGTCAACGAGGACACTGTGCTATGCTCAATCCCCTTCCTGTCACCCTTCTTCCGCCTATGAGTGATAACTTTCACCCTTTTTTCGAGAAAATGACCGCGGCGAAGCTCCCCTCTGCCCTGATTCGCAGCTTCCAGTTTTATTACAACCAACTCCATGCGGGTAATACGGGCTACATTCCCGGCAGCCAGGCTCTGCCCATCGACAATTTGCCCCAGGCCGGTGAAATTGCCCGCTATTGCACCTCGGGCCAGGGCCTGCTGGGTCGGCTGGCGGTGATCAAATTGAATGGCGGTTTGGGTACATCAATGGGGATGGAAGGTCCCAAATCCCTCTTGCCCGTGAAAGATGGGTTGAGCTTTCTGGACATCATCGCCAGACAGGTCCTGAAACTACGGGAAGGCAACCGGGCTACCCTCCCATTGCTGCTGATGAATAGTTTTAGCACCAGCCGTGACTCTCTGGCCGCACTCTCCCAATATCCTTCTCTGGCCAACGGCCTGCCCCTGGACTTTTTGCAGCACAAAGTGCCGAAGGTGCGCCAGGACAGCCTGACCCCCGTGGCCTGGCCTGAGGATCCCGACAAGGAGTGGTGTCCCCCCGGCCACGGGGACATCTATCTGGCTTTGCAGACCAGCGGTCTGTTGGAGATATTGCTGGACAGGGGCATCGAATATGCCTTTGTCAGCAATGCGGACAATCTGGGCGCGATTGTGGACACCTCCATTCTCGGCTATATGGCGTCGGAGAATATCTCCTTTCTGATGGAGGTGACCGAGCGCACTATCGCGGACCGCAAAGGGGGGCACCTGGCCCAATCCCCAGATGGCGGGCTGCTCTTGCGCGAGATCGCCCAGTGTCCGCCGGGGGAGGAAGAGTCTTTTCAGGATATTACCCGCTATCGCTTCTTCAACACCAACAATCTGTGGGTACATCTGCCTACCCTGGCCCGGTTGCTCAAACAGTACGATGGGGTCTTGCCCCTGCCCCTGATTCGCAACAGCAAACCAGTGGACCCAACCCGGCCCACCTCCACGCCGATCTACCAACTGGAAACGGCTATGGGATTGGCGATTTCTCTCTTTGACAACAGCCAGGCTATCTCTGTGCCCCGCAACCGCTTTCGCCCTGTGAAAAAGTGCAACGATCTGCTGGCGCTTTGGTCTGATGCCTATGTGTTGACCGACAGCTACCGGGTGCGTCTGCACCCGGCACGACACAACGGCCAGGCACCCTCCGGTGACCCCCTGGTGACTCTGGACGAGCGCTTCTACGGGCTGATCGACGAAATGCAGGCCCGCTTCCCTTTTGGCGCGCCCTCCCTGCTCCACTGTCGTTCCCTGACTGTCACCGGTGATGTCTGCTTTGGGCGCGATGTAGTGATCGAGGGGGATGTCCACATCTGTAACCCCGCCACATCCCCCCGCCAGATAGCGGATGGAAGCCGGCTTTCCGGCAATGTTATACTCGGAAATCAGTAGTCACCCCTCTACTTCGTGTGGCAAGGAGAATTTGTACCTGTTCAGCCACCCCACCCGACCCCTCCCCATTCCAGGGAGGGAACTGAATCGACTCCTCCCCCACTGTGGGGGAGGTTGGGTGGGGGTGAGCAGTTACGAGAATTTGATGCGCTTGTGAGGACCCCAACCAATGACTTCCAACGTGGACGGACTCTATGACTTTGTAGCGATTGGCGAACTGGCCGATACCACCCGCCACTGTCTCTGTCTGAATCTGGACAGCGATTTCCGCCGGGGCACGGTGGGTATAGACCGGGTGGCCCAGATAGTTTTGCAGCAAGCCCGGGACTATCTGGGCCGGGTGCGGGAGGGCTTTGTGCTCAGTGTGCGCACGGGTCAGGTACACAGCCGGGCCGAGTTGGGCTATCTGCTGGGCCGGGTTCTCTACGATTGGGACGAACTGGAGGAGGAATTAGGGCTGCGCGACGGGGCGTCAACCGCCGCGGCTGACCCTGGCGAACCCCTGGCTGTGCAGCGGGTGAAGGATCAGTTGCTGGCCTTTGGGATGGCTGTGATCGCCCTGGGCGCGCTGCCCCGCATCCCCCAAACCGAAGTCACCTTTCCCCGCAACTACCGGCCCGGCGCCTCCTACGCCGACATCCCCGTGCCCCATTCTCCCGGCGAACTGCTCTTTCGCATCGAGGAACTGGAAGAGATGGTCTGGCAGGTGGCTGTCACGCATCCCGACGAACTGGTGCGCCGACGCTACGATCCCCTGCGCCGCACCTATGGCTTCTTTGAGTCCAGTGCCTGGCTGGCCAAGCAAGAGAGCCGCCATTTTCAGTAGACCGCAATGCTTTGGGTGTAGTCCGTGACCCGCCCACCGGTCACGGACCGGTGGGGAGCAACCGGCTGGGAGCAACCGATGCCCTCTGCTGACAGTAGCCCCTCCACTGGGTCTACGTCTCCGACGCCCAATTAATTCGGCGGGCGCATCTCGTTCCGATGCGGGGGTGTGCCCCGCTGTGAAATTCAAGATTGACAACCACCGCACTCGTTGCTATAATCCCCATACCGGTCACCCATTCCCCAATCAAACATTTCTTCTAACGAGTCTTTTGTTCATTTGGTTGTCGCGTTTTCCTGTCCAAATATAGCAGACTAAAAAGACTTTTGTCACCCCTCTCACCCCTCTCACCCTTCTCACAAAAAGGAGTCACCCGTGTATAAACGCTGGATTCAGAGAATTTTGCCCGTGTTATTAATCTGCGCGTTAGGCTTTGCCCCCTCTGCTGCGTTGGCGGATAGCAACGGCCCGCCGCACACCCCGCCCGGCGGTCTTGAGCCAGTGGTCGGTGAAGATGGACAACCGATTGTGATTGAGAATTATCAGTTGCATTCAGATCGGCTGATCAGTTCGAATGAGTATTTCGTGCAACTGGATGGTCCAAGTGTGGCTGATGTCTGGTTGGAGACAGGCAGAGCCGCCACCCGCGCCCATCATTCTTCTCTCGTGGTCCAGCAGTCGGCCATTGCCAGCGAAATTCAGGCGCTCGGCGGTCAGGTGCTGGCCACCTACCAGAGAGTCTATAACGGTCTCGCCATCCACATTGGGCCGGAACAGGTGGACGCGGTGCGTGCCCTGCCCGGTGTGGTGAGTGTTTCCCCTGTGCCCCTCTACCAGACGATGCTGGACGAAACTGTGTCGTGGATTGGCGCGCAGGATATCCAGAACGCGGGTTTTGACGGCACAGGTATCCGTGTTGCCGTAATCGACTCCGGCATCGACTATACCCACGAACATCTGGGGGGATCGGGCCTGCAGGCGGACACCAACAAAGCGTTGGCCCAGGCATCCCAGGCCGCGGACCCGGCCCTCTATCCGAGCGCCAAAGTTGTGGGTGGCTATGACTTTGTGGGCAGCCAATGGACTGGGACAACGGTTACCACTTTGTCGCCAGACCCCAATCCAATGGACGATCAGGCGGGTGGAATTAACGGTCACGGCACCCACGTAGCCTCTATCATTGCCGGTGTCAAAACAGCCAAGTTGGGCCAGGGCGTCGCGCCGGGTGCCCAGCTCTACGCCCTGAAAGTCTGTTCGAGCGTCTCTACATTGTGCAGCGGCGTGGCTATACAGCAAGCCCTGGACTGGTCCTCCGACCCCAATGGCGACCTCTTTTTCGACGACCGGGTCGATGTAGTCAATATGTCGCTCGGATCGATTTATGGACAAGCCAACGCTGCCACAGACGTTGCTGTGGCCCGGCTTTCGGCTTTGGGGTCTGTGATAGTAGTCTCTGCGGGCAACTCGGCCAATCTGCCCTACATTGTGGTCAGCCCCTCCTCCACCCGGGCGGCCATCAGCGTGGCCCAATCGTCAGTGCCCAGCAGCCGTGAAAATCAGTTGCGGATTGACGCGCCGGCAGCCATTGCCCAGCAAACCTTTGTCGTACACTACTCCTGGTCGGCCGCCTGGACATCCACCATTTCAGGCACTGTTCACTATGTAGGCCACACCGGCTGTAATACAAATCCAACCATCACCGGCGTCTCCGGCAAAATCGCCCTGATCGACCGGGGTGGCTGTGGCTTTAGTGACAAAGTCTACAATGCCCAGCAGGCGGGTGCCATCGCAGCGGTCGTTGGTCTGGTTGCGCCGGGGTTGCCTTTTGCCGGTAGCCAGGCATCACATTACGGACAAATCACAATTCCTGGCTTCAACATCGCCCAAGCGCCGAGTAAGGCAATGAAGGATGCGGAAAGCGGTGGTGCCACCGTAGAGGTTACCCTCGATCCCAGCCTCGGCGCGCTGCTCACCGATACAATGGTCGGCTCCAGTTCCCGGGGGCCCCGTTTCGATCTCGACTATCTCAAGCCCGATATCAGCGCACCGGGAGCGTCGGTTTCGGCTAACTCCGGTAATCAGGGCTATTCGGTCTTTGGCGGCACATCCGGCGCTGCGCCGATGGTGGCTGGCGCGGCTGCACTGGTCTTGCAGGAAGCAGGCGGCACTGGTTCGTTGACGTCCGTACAGGTCAAAGCGCGTTTGATGAACAACGCCGTGACCACCACCTGGGAAGACAGACCCGGCGGCAAATTGAACCCCATCAGCCGTCAGGGCGCGGGCCGGGTCGATGTGGCCAATGCGGCCTATGCAGAGACCCTGGCCTGGGTGCCGGGCGACAGGGATGTGGCCCTCTCCTTTGGCGCTCCTTCGGTCAGCCAGCCCTATCAGGCCACAAAGAGCGTGGAGGTTGTCAACACCGGCAGCGCGACCAAAAATTACGACATCGGCGTCACCTACCGCTACACCAATGATATTGGAATGGGTGTCACCGTACAGCCCTCTGTGCTGGCCCTGAGTGTGCCGGCTGGTGGCAAGAGCAGCTTCGACGTGACCGTCGATGCGGACCCGGCTGGTCTGCGTCCCTGGTCGCTGGACCGGGGCAGCCGCATGAACGATGGCAATCGGTTGACCGATCTGGAGGTGGACGGCTATGTAACGCTGACTGAAACCACCACCTATTCGGTGACAAACGTTCCCTTCCACTTCCTGCCCCAACAGGCGGCCCAGGTGGCCGTCGGTGCGCCCAGCATCGCTGGCGTGCAGGCAACTGTCCCGCTCACCAATTCCTCGCCCCTGACCGGATCGATGGAGCTCTACCCGCTCTTCGACATCAGCCCGCGCATCCCCGCGGTCACTGGGAAAAATGTCCAACCGGTGGATATCCACTACGTGGGTGCGGATGTCTTCCCCCTCAGCCCCACGGAGAATCTGCTGGTCTTTGCCATCGGCAGCTACGAACGACGTTCGCACCCCTACAATGTGGAGTATGACGTCTACATCGATGCGGATCAGGACGGCTTGGCCGATTACATTGTCCTCAACGGGGATGCTGGTACTCTCAGCGGCGGCGCAGTTAGTGGGCAACAGGTATCGGCGTTGTTTGACTTAGCTACGGGGACACTGACCCTCCAGTATTCCCTGGACGGCCGTCTTAATTCGGACAATATGGTGCTTCTTGCCGGTGTTCCGGACGACGACCTGGCCTTCAACTTCTATGTCCGTTCGTTTGACGCCTATTACGGCGGCCCTGCCTGGGACATTTCCCCGCTCAATGCATCTGCCGGGGTCTATCATATCTACGATGGCAGTGCGGCTGCCTTCTGGGCTGATACGCTATCCCAGAAGGTGGGGGGCAATCTGAGCGCATCCAGTGTCATCACCTCAGAACTCCAGCACGCCTCTCCCTCTCAGATCGGTATGCTCTATCGGACCTTCAACGGGCCAGCCCATCTGGAAATGCAGGCCGTCAAACTGCCCACTCTCCTGCCGGCCGGTGTGGGCTTGAGTGCCACGGCGGATAAGTCTTCGATCCTCTCGACTGAATCTGTGGATGTCACGACTGTTCTCACCTTCGGCGTTGGGGTTGCCTGGTCTGGGCAGCCAGTCTATCTGAGCGATGGCACGTTCTCGGCCTCGCTTAATGGGGCCAACGAAGCGCCGACACCTGTGACCAGCAGTGGAGTCGGTACTGCCACCCTGACCTACGATGCGATGACCGGCCAGGCAAGCTACACGCTGGATGTAACCGGTCTGACCGGTGTCACGGCGGCCCATATCCATCGGGGCGCAGCGGGGGTTGCCGGTGGCGTAGCCGTTCCCCTTAACGTAAATTCGGGCACTACTTTCCCCGTGACCGGTACGGTGACTCTTTCGGAAGCCGATGCTATGCTGCTGGTTTCGGGTGAGCTGTATGTCAACGTCCACACGAGCACCCACACAGGCGGCGAGATCCGCGGACAACTCGTGGGTGGGATGAAGAACACCACCGATTCGGCTGGGCGCACCGTCTTCACGTGGACGCCTCCGACTACCGGCCAATGGACCCTGTGGGCCTATGGCGGCGGTCAACGGGCATCTGTACGGGTCGATGTCTATTATGGGCATCTCTACCTGCCAATGCTCGCCAGATAAGGACTTGTCAAGAAATAAGTTCCATCCGGTGCGTCGCACTGTCCACGAAATGACTCTGGTCCGCAACCTCATCTGGACAGTGCGACGCACCAAAACGGGAAGTTA
>JAANMX010003681.1_pt1 | contig 13139 bp, 10 predicted proteins | sample 7279681 | NCBI WGS metagenome assembly JAANMX01 (sample SAMN14094542, study PRJNA606508) | bioreactor metagenome | isolation source: A lab-scale SPAN reactor treating ammonium-rich wastewater day 351 | place: Ireland: Galway | collected 2018-01-01
AGATGGCTTCTCTGGTCCCTTTCAATTTCAACACCGATGAAAATGATATTGTCCGGATCAACCTGAAGGGCAAGTTTTACTCGGCGCCGGAGCTCTCAGCCAGAATCCTGGCTCACCTGAAGAAGCAGGCCGAGGATTACCTGGGTGAGCCGGTTTCCTCCGCAGTCATTACTGTCCCTGCTTATTTCAATGACAGCCAGCGCCAGGCCACCAAAGATGCCGGGATGCTGGCCGGCCTGGATGTGCGCAGGGTGCTCAATGAACCGACTGCCGCTTCTCTGGCCTATGGCCTCCAGGAGAAACGCGAAGGGCTGGTGGCGGTTTATGATCTGGGTGGGGGAACCTTCGATTTTTCGCTCCTTCGGTTGTATGAAGGAATTTTTCAGGTGCTTGCCACTCATGGCGATACCCACCTCGGGGGTGATGATTTCGATCAGGCTGTCATCCACCAGGTTCTTGCAGAAATGAATCTCCCTGGGGAATCCAGACGGGATCCCGGCCTGCTTCAGGGGCTGCGCCTGGCATGCGAATCCATGAAAACACAGCTGACTGATTCAGAGCAGGCGGTGATGGCTTTCCGGCATCCGGCTGGATGTTATGAAAGAATGTGGACTCGCGCCGAATTCGAGGCGCTCATCCAGCCCTTTGTAAACCGCACCCTCGATTCCTGCCGTTCAGCACTGCAGGATGCGGGAGTCGAAGCAGGCGCAGTCGATGAGGTTGTTCTCGTGGGAGGTTCCACCCGGGTTCCACTCGTACGCCAGGAAGTCGAGCGTCTCTTCGGGCGAAGCCCTCACTGTGAAAACAATCCGGATGAAGTCGTTGCTCTGGGGGCGGCGGTCCAGGCCAATATCCTTTCCGGCTCTTCCCGGGACATGCTCCTTCTGGATGTCACACCGCTGTCGCTGGGAATTGAAACTTATGGCGGTGTCATTGCCAGAATCATCCCCCGCAATACAACCATCCCGACCAGTGCTACCGAGATGTTCACCACCTATGTCGATGGCCAGACCGGAGTGGACATCCATGTCCTGCAGGGGGAACGCGAGCTGGCTTCTGATTGCCGCAGCCTGGCCCGCTTTCAGCTCAAGGGAATTCCCCCGCTGCCAGCTGGAATGCCTAAAATTGCAGTCACATTCATGCTCGATGCGGATGGCATTCTGCGTGTCGAGGCCCGTGATGAACGCTCCGGGAAAGAGCAGTTCATCGAGGTGCGCCCTTCCTATGGATTGACCGATTCCGAGATCGAGCAGATGCTCAAAGATTCGTTCGAGCATGGCGGCGAAGATCTCGAGCTGAGGCTCCTGGTCGAGGTTCGGGTCGAAGCGGAGCGAGTGATTCGTGCCGCGGATAGAGCCTTGGTGGATTCGGCGGTGCTCCTCGAAGATGGCGAAGAAGACACCATCCGCTCTGCCATCGACTCACTGAAAGAAGCGCTTCAAGGAGCGGACCGTAATCAGATCCTCGAACGCCAGAAGTGGCTGGATCAGGTCTGTCTGCCCTTCGCCGAACGCCAGATGAATGCAGCAGTCCGCTCCCTGATTCGCGGAAAAGGTGTGGACCAGGCCGAGGCCACCGCGGACAAACTCAGAAAATTATAGAAACATCAGGAATATCATCATGACACACACAACCGATGTGCTGATTGTCGGTGGAGGAGTGATTGGCTGTGCAATCGCCAGGGATCTCTCCATTCGTGGATATAAAACAGTGATTCTCGAACGAGGCGAACCCTGCCGCGAAGCCTCCTGGGCAGCGGCGGGCGCTTTGATTGCACGCGCCTTGAGTGCCGATGAAGGCCCCTTGCTGCCTTTTAAAATCGAGAGCCTGTCGCTCTTTCGCGAGTACTGCCAGGCACTGGCCGAAGATACCGGAATCGACAGCGGCTATCGTGAAACCGGCGGGATTGATTTTTTTCTCACAGAGGAAGAAATCGAGGAGATCGGACAGTTTCTGGAGTGGCAGAAAATCGTCGGTGTTCCAGCGCAGCGCCTGACACCCGGGGAACTGCGTGACCTCGAACCGGATCTTTCTCCCTCGATTCAGGAATCAGTCCTGTTTCCAACTTTTACACAGGTGAGAACCCCCTGGTTCACCCAGGCACTGCTGCGCTCCGCACTCAAACATGGAGCTCAGCTCCAGGCTCACACTGAAGTCCGCGAATTTATCCGTAAAGGGAATCGCATTCTCGGTGTTCGGACCGATTCTGAAACCTGGACAGCCGATCAGGTTATCCTGGCTGCCGGGGCGTGGAGCACATACCTTGCAACCCTGTTTGACCGGCGGGTTCCAGGAGTTCCGGTCAAGGGCCAGATCATCCTGCTCCAGGACCAGGGTTATCCGGTCCGCCATATTGTCCATCATGGGAAAACGTACATCACCCCTCGCGATGATGGCAGGCTGGTTGTCGGATCGACCGAGGAATGGGTGGGCTTTCAGCGCCAGAATACAGTTGAGGGAGTGAATGGCCTGCTGGAGCATGCGTGTGAATTTTATCCCTGCCTGGGGCGTTCGACTCTGGAACGGATTTGGCATGGCTTCCGTCCACTGACCTATGATGGGCTTCCCTTCATCGGAAGGTTCGATGGCCTGGAAGGGTTGGTCTGTGCAACCGGGCACTACCGGAGCGGGATTATTCTGGCTCCGTTGACCGGAAAGGTTGTCGGTGAACTGATGAGTGGTGAGCTGATGTCTTTCGATATCACTCCATTTTCGCCAGACCGTGTCGGTCCCAGCGATGGCCTCGATCTGTGCCCCCGCACCGATCTGCATTGAAAGGGAAATATCGTTCCTGTTGCACCTCCGTCCGTAGATAAACTGAGCGATTCAGGACGATTCATCCCCAGCCCATCGGCAGATTGTGTTGAAAGAGCCTGTTGTAGGGGCGACATTCATGGCGCCCTGAAATTCCCTTGGCGCCAGAAAATACCGTCATGCACCGGCAATATGCTGCCCGCATCGCAATTGGAAAATCCCACGCTCCCCGGCCTGACCTCTTGTGTCATGCAGGGCTGGCCGATATAGTTCCCTTTGTCATTTTACGAGAAAGAGTCGAGGTTGATCATGTCGAGAGTTTGTGTTCTTACAGGAAGAAGGCCGAGAACTGGCTGCAATGTCAGCCATGCCCATAATGTGACTAAACGGACCTTTGGTCCAAACCTGCAGAAAAAACGTGTGGTGATCAATGGCAAGAAGGTTCGTGTCGTGATCAGCGCCCGTGCACTTCGTTCGCTGACCCGCGGAAAGACCAAGAATCTTTCCATTTAGTCAGTTTCTACCAGTTAGGGGGACAGGGCAGCCCACATTTCCTCGGTGAAGGGATAACTGGGCTGCCCTGTTTGTATTCTGGGGGGATGCTGATTCCGAATGCAACTGGCACAACAGGCCTGTTCTCAGGCCTGGGTTTCGGTGATGCGCGCAACAGAACCCTGGAAAGCCTGAATGCCGCCGATCCCCGCTTCAAAGGTGAATGATCGGCCGACTGCAAGCCAGCATACCGAAAGGAGCTCCTTCGAATGGACCAGGTCAGAGTTGGCATCATCGGAACCGGATTTGTCGCGGACATTCATGCTGATGCGTTTCAGATGATCGAAGAGGGTGAGGTTGTCGCAGTGGCCTCACCAACCCCTGGCAAAGCCAAAACATTTGCCGAGCGCAAGGGTATCCCCTTCTCCTTCGAGAATTACCAGGACCTCCTGGCAATGGACCTGGTGGATATGGTTACTCTCTGCATTCCAAACTATCTCCATGAACAGGTGGTTCTCGATGCCGCATCAGCAAAGAAAGATATCGTGTGTGAAAAGCCCCTCTGCTTGAACCTCGAGCAGGCAGATCGGATGATTGAAGCCTGCCAGAAAGCGGATGTTCTTCTCATGTATGCCGAAGAGCTGTGTTTTGCCCCCAAATATGTTCGTGCCAAAAAACTGGTGGATGAAGGCGCTGTCGGAAAGCCATTCCTGGTCAAGCAGAGTGAAGAGCACAATGGCCCGCACATGCCCTGGTTCTGGGATGTGGCTCTTTCAGGCGGGGGGGTGCTGCTGGATATGGGATGCCATTCCATTGAATATGCGCGCTGGGTTTTCGGAAAGCCCGCTGTAAAAAGTGTGACCGCCCATCTCGGCACTTATGTTCATCAGGACAAAACCCAGGGAGAGGATCATTCCTTCTGCATTGTGGAGTATGAGGGTGGTTATGTCGGAATGGCTGAGAACAGCTGGGCCAAAGCAGGTGGTGTTGATGATCGTTGTGAGATTTATGGCTCCAAAGGCTTTACCCGTGCCGACTTGCTGCGGGGGAACTCTCTTCTCACCTACTCCGATGAAGGTTATGGCTATGCAGTCGAAAAAGCTGGCAGCACACGTGGATATACCTTCACCATGTTTGAAGAAATCTGGAACTATGGCTTTCCCCAGGAGATGCGCCACTTCTGCCGGTGTGTCAGGGGATTTGAAAAGCCGATCGAAACAGGTGAGGATGGGCGTGAAGTCATAAAGATCATCTGTGCCGCTTACCAGTCGGCTGGGACCGGTCAAAGGGTTGAGTGGCCTTACGAACCCCCTGCTGTCGAACGGCCGATCGATTTATGGAAGGATATTTCTTCGTGAGCTTTTTGGGATAGTGCCTTCAACCCCGCTTCTTTCTGTCTTCATGCCGGTATTCAATGCTGAGGCCTGGCTCTCCAAGGCTCTTGAAAGCATCCTTTCTCAAACATTCACCGACTTTGAACTCATTGTTGTCGATGATGGTTCCTCGGACAGATCTGTCGAGATTATCCGATCCTTTTCGGATTCACGGCTGCGGCTGATTCAGCAGGACAATCTTGGTTGCTATCCCGCAAGAAACCGTGCCATCCAGGAGGCCAGGGGGGCTTTTCTGGCAAATATGGATGCAGATGACATCAGCCTTCCGGATCGATTCCAGGCCCAGGTGGATTATCTCCGGGAGTATCCTGAAGCCATTCTGGTTGGAACAGCCTCGCTGGGGTGTGACAGAGAGGATGTTGTCAGGCTTCCCCAGCCGATGGCGCTTGAATATGACCCATCCATTGGCATACCCCATGTGCTCACTGCTGGAAGCACTCTTTTTTCCAGTCCGTTCACATGCGCCACAATTCTTTTCCGGAAAGAGCTGGCGAAAAAAATCGGTGGATATGATGAAAGGCTCTGTTTCAGCGCCGATGTGGATTTTGTTATCCGTGCTTCCTTCCATGGAAGAATCGCCTGCCTGCCCATTCCCTTGTATGTCTTCCGCCTGCTGCCCCATGCCATCAGCGGTGCTGGATCTTTGATTCAGCGGGAAATTCTGGCGATTTCTGCCGCAGCCACCCAACGCGCTCTCAAAGGAGAGATCCGCGAATACACCGAATCGGAAATCCAGCGCCTTGCCGAGCTGGCCGAACAGCGCCGCTCCCTTCCCGCTGTCCCGCTGCGTAAGAAAAATGCCTTCTATGAAACCCGTCTGGCGACACTCCTTCGGGTAAATGGTTATCCCCGCGAGGCGCTGCTCCACTCAATACTGGCGATTCTCTCCGCGCCGGAGAACCTGTTCACCGACCGCAAACTCGCATCCAATGTTGTCAAAGGCTTCAGGGATTGGATCCGAAAACAATTTTCAAGGTCATAATCTTTCGTGAACCAAGGCGCAGAGGGATTTCTTTTCCATCCACCTTCATTGGAGCCACTGGTTTTTCTTCAAGGCTGACCAGCTCGACCAACTGAGGCTCTCTAAAGCAGAGCAGGGAACCCTCGATCTCTTCCGGAGATGGATTGTGAATCCGTAAAATAACTCCTTCTCCATCTTCGGATCTTTTGAGGGCACTGACCATCAGCGCTTCCGGCTGGAGCTCAAAAAAAGAATGAGCCTGGGGAAGTGTCCCGGCATGCCGGCTGGTTTGAAACGGCAGCAGGGGAACTGTGCAGGTTTCGACCTCCCGGAATACATCAGCCTGGTTCCAGGAGCCGGAATGCGGGCAGATCCAGTAGCGAAATTCATGGCCTCCCGGGCACTGGGAAAGGATCATCTCCGGATGAGAGTCCCAGCGCTTGCTGACAGTGGTGAGCGAAACTTCATACGCCCGCATCAGTGTGAGTGCGATGCATCGATCTTCGTCCTCTGTGACCTGGTACTCCCTCAATCCATCATGAATCAGTGTCAATCCTCCCCGTTCGGAATGAACCGAAATGAAACGATGCATCGGGAAAGTTGCATTGACTCCACCGAACCAGGGGCTTTCCGGGCCAAACAGAATCTCCCGTTCGACCACATCGAATGCCGATTCAGCCCAGCAGGTTGATGCATCCAGCCGGGTTGGAAACAGGATCCGGAGGCGGTGGCTATGAGCCTGGTTTTCAAAAGTTGTTTTGACTTCCAGTGAACGGGCGCCTGCACGCAGTGTGAACCAGGAACGGATATGCAGGGGGACCAGTTCATCGCTGCGCTTCGATGAACTTCCCGAACCATCCAGCCTGCGCCAGGGGTCGCCTCCATTCTCATCCAGACGGGCGGGCACTTCCATGCGGTAATCCACACGGTAGCGGGTCAGATAGGGGCCGTCTTCTTCAAGCGAAACTTGAACCGGAAATCCGGGGCTGGTGATAACCCTGTCGAGTGCAGGCTCGATATGCATCCAGGCATGTCCCGCCTCTCCACTGTCCTCGAAAACATGCAGGCCATCAAACAGGATGTCATCTTCGAGTGACAGGACCTGAAGGGTTCCATCATTCTGAATGAAGACCTCCAGAAATTCATTGCGCATCCGGTTTAGACCCACGACCTGGCTGCCTCTGGCGAACGATTTCACCGGAACAACCTGGAAGGTGGCATAGCCACCCGCCGGGATCTCCTCGGCCGGGATATGAACAGTGACCCTTTCGGTGCTCATCATAGAGGGAGCATCTCCGGCATGGTTTACCACGGAGTTATGAGGTTTCCTTGCGGCCAGTTGCAGTGGAACAGGCTCATTCTCTCCTGCTCTCTGGAGGGCGAAATTATTGATGTTCAAATCCCGGGGAAGATCGATCACGACTGTGATGATTTCATCGCGCTGCATCAGAGAGGGATTGTAAAGAGTCAGCAGAATGCCTTCCGGGGATCCCGTGGAATTGTCGATCTGTTTCTGGATAATCTGAAGGGCACGGCTCTCGACACCGAGGGCGATATTGCGGGCCTGGCGGATCCTGTCCGTCACATCCCGCTCGATATCATCCACACCGCTTCCGGCAATGCTGTCGTGCGCATGGGAACGCAGCAGGTTCTTCCAGGCCAGATCCAGGAGTGCCTTCGGATATTCACCACCCAGCAGCCAGGCCAGGGTCGCCAGTGGCTCTGCACGGCGCTGCAGAAGGTATTCGGCCAGGGCATTCATTCGCTTCATCCGGGTGCGGCTCGAGAGGACATCACTGTAGAGATGGAGCCTTCCACCCATCATCTTGGGAATACGCCGCTCGCCCCGGAGCACCTGGAGGTTCTGGACATTCTGCTTGACCTGATCCATCAGATCCGGAAGTGTGCTGTGGATCAGAGTGTCCTCTGGCAGCAGTTTCTTCCCCTCTTCAATGATGCGCACTTCGATCGGATCAGCCACGCTGCTGTCGTGCCCCATCATGAAGGCCAGGCAGTGTGTGGTTGCGACCTGGGTTTCCTTCTCCTTGAGGGCCAGAAGCAGGTCTTTCAATTTCTCAGCGTGACAGGCCCTGGGTGGGTCGAGAAGCAGGTGATGCTCCATGCAGGAATCTTCCCCCGCGGGGTGGAAAAACAGACCCCCGCGCTGCCACTGCCAGGTGCGCTCATCGATCGAGGCTCCGTACACCAACGGGCGGTAAACATGGAAATAGTAATTGTACCGTGCGAATGAACTCATCTGCGATCCCAGAATCCGGGTTCCATCCGCTCCTTCGAAAATAAATTCATTCGCAACATCCTCATGCGAGACACCATGGTAAAAAAGGATGGTGTCGATCCCAAAGCCCGAATAAATCTGGGGCATCTGAGAATTTTGCCCATAAGAGAATGGGGTATGTCCAACCTTCATCACTTTTCCAAAACTCCCCGCTACCTGGTGACCCATGAGCAGGTTCCGAACCAGGGACTCCCCATTGACAATGAACCCCTCGGGACAGGTATACCACGGGCCGACCCAGATCCTCCCCTGTGTGATCTGCCGGGTCAGGCGGTCACGGGCTTCCGGGCGGATTTCGAGATAATCTTCTAGCAGGACTGTCTGGGAATCGAGAAGGAAGGCGCGGTAGGCTGGTTCCTGTTCGAGGATTTCCAGCAGATTGTCCAGAAAATCCACCAGCATCATACGGGTGGCCTGAAAATTACTCAGCCACTCCCGATCCCAGTGGGTATTGGATATCACATGAATTTCATAGCTCTTGGACATGCCCGGATCTCCTCACAAAATTGACATGCAATGAAAGGTCAATGATCTGCCGGGCGGGCGGGATTGCCAAGTGGTTCAGCGGAATGTATTCAGCACAAATCCTAAACTTCGGCGCAGATTTTCCTCGAGTGACCGGGTCACCTGGGTTTGGGGATCATACGCAAGTTCCACAGTGTAGTAGCCCTGGTAATCGATTCTTTCCAGGATCGCCTGAATCTTCTGGTAGTCGAGATCCCCCAGGCCGAAATCTTCCATCCAGATTCCATCTTTCGAGTTCCTCAGATGCAAGTCCACCACACGCTTTCCGGCAGATTCAAGCAGGCGGCAGGGATCCTGTTTTCCACGAAGCACCCAATGGGTATCCAGGCAGAAAAAAACCTTTGCCGGGTCGGTATGTTCGAGGATGTGATACCACTCGCGTGCACCATCCTGCATTTCAACATCATGCTGATGGACCGCCAGTTGAAGCCCGAGCTTCGAAAGCTCTGTTCCCAGCCGATTGAGGTTCTGTGCCTGAATCGCCAGTTCTTCGTCAGTCTTCTTTCGTCCGATCGGATCCGGGTTGTGAACGATGATCTTCAAACCATGCCGGCTGGCTATGCGAGCCTGTGAGAGGATTGTGTGGATGGCCTGGTCTCCTGCTTCCCGGGTATGCATTCCCCCGCCGGCATAAGCACAAGGCATGGACAGCTGGTGAGCTGCCAGATATCCATCCAGTTTAACCGCCAATTCTTCAGATTCAAAATAACTCAGCCACCCCTGAACCAGCTGATATCCGGCATCATGCGCCACCTTGAGGTATCCATTAAGTGGCTCACCTGCCTTCACTGCATCTCCGCCGAAAATGTAAAGCTGAGCAGCGATTTTCGATTCCGGGATGGTCATGGCAGCGCCCTCATTCGATAAAAAATGACAGAGTGAAAAAATCAACAGGCATTCAATGATTCGATTTGTGAATGAAAACCGGCCTGGAAGTGTCGGATGATCCGCATGGTCCATCTGGCTTGATTGGAACACCTCTTCGATGGAGGCCAAAAGACTCATTTATTGAAAGTCTTGATACGCTTCCCAAGCATCTGGCGAACCTTGTCACCAAACTCCGGAATGTTAAAAGGTTTCGCCAGCCAGTCATCTGCCCCGGACTGGAGCGCCCGGTCAATATTTTCCGGGCTGGGATATCCGGTCAGAACGAGGATCTTCGTCCCCTTCAGGTTGGCATCGGAGCGCACCTGCTCGATGACCGCATACCCATCCGCTTTCGGCATCATCAGGTCCAGGACCAGCAAGTCCGGATAAAAGCTTCCCAGCTTGATGCAACCCTCGACCCCATCTTCGGCTTCTTCGATCTGCAGGTCCTCATCGATCCGTTTCAGTGCCTGAACCACCACTTCACGGATGGTTTTCTCATCATCCACCACAAGGACTCGATGCGCACGTTCTCCCTCGAGGTCCGGCGGAATAGGTATGTCATGCTGGCGCATGAAATCGATGGCCACATCCGAGGGAATCCTGAAACGGCCCCCGGGTGTGGAGTGCGCACGAAGGGATCCATTATGGATCCAGCGGCTGACTGTTTCGGTTCTGACAGAACAAAGGCGGGCAAATTCTCCAGTCGTCAATGCTCTTGCCACTTGGTCAATCCCCCTTCATTTTTCATCATAAAAAAATGTGGTGAAATTATTGTCACTTTCCGGTTTGTAAGTCGGATTTCAATGCCGAATAGCGACTGTTCGGATTCTATAACAATATCATTTCAGGCGTGAATGTCAAGAATTTCAAGACCCAGAACATGATTTTCTTGCTTTATCATGGGATGAAGGGCTGGTACAACTTGATTTTTACCACAAGTCCGATAGCGGGATCTGGTACAAAATTTTACCTCCTCGATTTCCTCTCTTCTCACTTTTTCCTGATCCAGAGCCAGCCCTGCTCACCATGCTCCTCCGCATAAAGGATGGCATGCCCTTCCTGGCGGATGCTGCGGGGCACATTCCGCAAAGGCTCACCTTTGTCCAGAACCACCCTGAGAATCTGTCCGCTGGAAAGCGATTCGAGTTTCAACTTTGTTTTGACAAAATTGATCGGGCAGACCACACCGCTTAGATCGAGTAAGCTGTCTTCTGAAGGGGTGCTCCCAGAATGATTGTTCATTGGTTTTTCTGCCGGGTTGGTCATAAAAGGTTCACTTCTGGCTCGAAGAGATGAAAAGGTTCATTTTATTTGAGTATTTTCTATTCTGCCTCTGTCTGATAGAACCAGGAAGGAGGAAAAAAGATTCCCCTGCCCCAAAAAAAAGAATTATATTTTTTTATAAAAAGACTAAACTTATTGTTGAGATCGTCCGTTGAGTAGAGTAGAATCCTCTATCTGGTGGTCAATAGGATCACCAGGAGGATGCAGAAGGTACATTGCCATGAAAAGGGTCGAGCACGGTTTAACGATTATTGAGCTGCTGGTGGTCATTCTGATCATCCTGACACTGGTTGCTCTGTCGATTCCTCCTTTATTGAGTGCGCGAACCCGGGCAGAGATCGCTCGGGCACAGCAGGACATTCAGGTGCTGGCTTCTGCTGTCGAATGGTATTACATCGATCACAAAAAATACCCGGAGAGCACAAAGCCCACCGCGTTGTCAAACCCACAGGAGAATCAGCAGAAGGGGCTCTTCCGCCTGCTCGAGCCGATTCGTTATATCGACCGTCTTCCAGAAGACCGTTTCCAGGACACCATGGTGGACCGTAATGGCCTGCTCTTCGAGTTTGGTTCTGGCGGAAATCCATCCGCCACTGGCAAACGGATCGAAGCCTGGATCCTGGTTTCGCGTGGCCCGGACCATGTTGTGGATTCACGGCACATCGATACTTTCCCGGTTGGAACCGTGGCCCAGGAATACAGCCCCACCAATGGGCTGAAATCCAGCGGCGACATGATTCGCTATGGTGGCAACTACAACGAAGGCAACTGGTTCCTCAACGGCAAGCGCATCAATTTCACCAACCCCTGATCGCATCCTCCTGTTGTGCCGTACCTTTCATCCATGCACAGCGGATTGATGTGACCAGCGATCCTGATTTCGTACGACAGGTTTTTCCCTGTTACCCAGGGGCTTGCAGATCGTATATACTTCAACCAAAGTAAGTCAGATTCATTTCTGGAGGTGCAGGAAAAAATGTTTTTCGACCCCCTTTCAATAACCGTCATGGTAATCACCATGGTTATCTCCGGGATCGCCCAGTTCATGGTCAAATCGGCCTACAAGAAATACAGCCAGGTTCCTTCCAGCGCAGGCATGAGCGGAGCCGAGGCGGCTGCCAGAATGCTGCGAGCCAACGGAATCGCGGGTGTGGATATCGAACAGGTCGAGGGGATGCTCTCAGACCATTATGATCCAACCAAGAAAGTCTTGAGGCTGTCTCCCGATGTCTACCATGGAACTTCTCTGGCTTCGCTGGGTGTTGCCTGCCATGAAGCGGGCCATGCCTTGCAACATGCTCGAGGATACACACCTCTGTATCTCCGCTCCATCATGGTTCCTGTCGCCACCTTCGGAACCAATGCGGGAGTCTGGTTGATGCTCATCGGTGTATTGATGGGGGCCGCCAGCGGTGTTCCCGGGATTGGAAGGTATATGGCCCTGATCGGTTTTGTGGCTTTCCTGGGTGCGGTCCTTTTTTCGATTGTCACTCTTCCGGTGGAGTTCGATGCCTCAAAAAGGGCCAAACAGCAGCTGGCTGAACTGGGCATTCTCCACAGTGTTGAGGAGCAGCGTGGGGTGGCAAAGGTCCTCAATGCCGCCGCCATGACCTATGTGGCTGCGGCCATTGTTTCCCTCCTCTATCTGCTGGAGTGGGCTATTCGTCTCGGGTTGATCGGCGGCAGGCGTGACGACTGATGAAGGGAAAATTTTCGCTCCATGAAATTTTTTCAGACCGATACGCCGCACTGCTGTGCGGCGTTTTCATTATAAGCCAGCTGGCAGGATCCTTTCCTCCGGCTGCTGCTGCCCAGGGAGCAATCCGGGTCGCTTCTGAAAAGGCCTATGTGGATCTCCTCGGCCTGTGGGCGGAATCTTCGGGTATCAAAGTGAATGTCCAGGTTGTCGAGGCGCGACAGGCCATCCGCCTGGCGGGTGGGGGGCAAGTGGATTTTGCCCTTGTGGGTGGAACAGTCAGCGAGGGAGACCGCGCCATCCTCGGAGCCAGGCCTGGACGGCTCCCATTGGTGAAGGAGGTGGGTTGCGAAGCCCTGGCCCTTGTGGTCCACCCGGACAATCCATTGCCTTTCATCCTGGAACAGGAAGCCCGTTGTATCTTCTGTGCGACCGGGTGCTCCGATGCTTCCCCCGCTCTGTCTGCCTGGAATCAGCTGACAGCCTGGGCTGCAGATTCGGCGACTGCCTCGATCAGGGCGATCCTCCCGGGCAGCAACACAGAAACCGGGCTGGGTCTGGTTCACCTCTTGGATGCATCATGCAGTAGCATCCCTGAGCGGGCCGGTTCCTGGAGTGATGCGGATATTGAAAGAGAGGTCGCTCAGGATACCCATGCGATCGGTATCGTGTACCGGCTTCGTTCCATTCAGAAAGCGCGAGTGGTGCCTGTTAAAGGAAAAGCCACAGACAACCCGGCCCTTCCAGAACCGGAAAAGATTTCATCCGGAGAGTACCCGTTATCTGGAAAAATCTCTCTCCTGTATAACCTTCGATCGCGTCCGGAGTCTCCTCAGAGCCGTTTTTTGAGTTTCATCTCCACCCCCA
>JAANMX010003682.1_pt1 | contig 13137 bp, 11 predicted proteins | sample 7279681 | NCBI WGS metagenome assembly JAANMX01 (sample SAMN14094542, study PRJNA606508) | bioreactor metagenome | isolation source: A lab-scale SPAN reactor treating ammonium-rich wastewater day 351 | place: Ireland: Galway | collected 2018-01-01
GGGCTACATTTGCCACCCCGGTGGTGCCCCGCCTGCGGGGCACGGGATCTGACGTGAAACAAAGGGCTTGGCATGTCCACGCTCAGCATTAGATTCGTCCCATGTCTCCAAATGACGGCCATGTCCTCGAGATCCTGAGGGACCTGGGCCTCATCTCCGCGGCAGACATCCAGCAGGCCGAGGACGCCGCATCCCAACAGGGCATCGGCGCCGTCGACGCGCTCATCGCCGGCGGCCGCGTCTCGCAGATCGATGTCACCAAGGCCATCGCCAATGCCGCCAGCATGGAGTTCGTCGATCATATCGACCCGGTCTCCCACGACGCCATCGAGGCCGTACCACGCCACATCGCCAGGCGCTACGGCGTCGTCCCCCTCGGCCGCACCGAGACCGCCCTCCGCGTCGCCGTCGCCGACCCCTTCGACCTCGAGACCATCGATAGCCTCACCTACATCCTCAAGACCGACATCGAGCCCGTCGTCGCCCCCGCACAAGAGATCGAACGGGCCATCAACCAGCACTACGGCCCCCTCGGCGAGGGCGTCGAAGAGGAGCAGACCGAGAGCGAGATCAAGATCAAAGGCGGCCCGGAGGGCACCGCCAGCGACGCCCCCATCATCCGCCTCGTCAACCAGATGATCGTCGACGCCCACCGCATGCGCGGCAGCGACATCCACATCGAGCCCCTCGAAAAACGCCTCCGCGTCCGCTACCGCATCGACGGCGTCCTCCAGGAGATGCCAGACCCACCCAAGCGCCTCCAGGCCGCCATCATCAGCCGCATCAAGATCATGTCCAACATGAGCATCGCGGAGAAGCGCCTCCCCCAGGACGGGCGCATCCAGATCGAGATGGCCGACAAGACCATCGACCTCCGCGTCTCCTGCATCCCCACCAACCATGGCGAGTCCATCGTCATGCGCATCCTCGACAAGTCCTCCCTCCTACTCGGCCTGCCCGAACTCGGCTTCCTCTCCGACGACCAGCTCGTCATGGAGCGCATCCTCAACCTCCCCGACGGCATCTTCCTCGTCACCGGCCCCACCGGCTCCGGCAAGACCACCACCCTCTACGGCTGCCTCAACTACCTCAATAAGCCAGACCGCAAGCTCATCACCGTCGAGGACCCCGTCGAGTACATCCTCCAGGGCATCAACCAGGTCCAGGTCAACGAGGAGATCGAGCTGAGCTTCGCCGCCGCCCTCCGCTCCATGCTGCGCCAGGCCCCCAACATCATCATGGTCGGCGAGATCCGCGACCCAGAGACCGCCCAGATCGCCATCAACGCCTCGCTCACCGGCCACCTCGTCTTCAGCACCCTCCACACCAACGACGCCCCAAGCGCCGTCACCCGCCTCGTCGACCTCGGCGTCAAACCCTTCCTCGTCGCCTCCGCCATGCGCGCCGTCATGGCACAGCGCCTCGTCCGCAAGATCTGCCCCAAGTGCGCCCACGGCTACGAGCCCAGCGAGGCCGAACTCACCGCACTCGGCCTCCGCGCCAGCCAGATCACCGCCGCCAACTTCCAGCGAGCCGAGGGCTGCGACAACTGCCGCCGCACCGGCTTCCGCGGCCGCATGGGCATCTTCGAGATCTTCCTCCTCAACGACGAGGTCCAGCGCCTCATCAACGAGGGCACCCCCACCAACCAGCTCCGCGCCAAGGCCCGCCAGCTCGGCATGCGCACCCTCCGCGAGGACGGCATCCGAAAGGTCGTCGCCGGCCTCACCTCCGTCACCGAGGTCGTCACCGCCACCATGCAGGACGAAAACTGAAACCCCCAGCGCACCACCGATGGAAGCCGCCACCCTCCTCCCACTCCTCGAACAGCACGGCCAGCTCACCAAGGCCCAGAGCGCCGAGCTGCTCGACGAGCAGATGCGCTCCGGCAAGCCCATCGAGGAGATCCTCCAGGACTTCGGCGTCTTCGACGAGCAGCACCTCGCCCAGTTCGTCGCCAGCGCGCTGGCCACCGACTTCTACGACCTCGACGACATCGAGCTCACCCCGGACGCCCTCAGCGCCATCCCCTCCAAGAGCGCGCGCTTCCACGACGCCCTCCCCATCGCCTACGACGGCGACGTCATCACCGTCGTCCTCCTCGACCCCCTCAACCCCCAGACCCGCGACGACCTCCAGTTCGTCACGAACAAGGAGATCCACGTCGCCGTCGCCCCCGTCTCCCAGGTCACCGACCGCCTGAACCGCTACTACGGCAGCGAGGCCATCTCCACCGAGGAACTCCTCTCCCAGCTGCGACGCGACCTCGTGCCGGGCGCCAGCGATGAGGAGGCCGCCCACGCCGCCCCCATCATCAAGTTCGTCAACACCATCCTCGAGCAGGCCATCAAGGCCCGCGCCAGCGACATCCACTTCGAGCCCTTCGAGCACGACTTCAAGATCCGCTACCGCGTCGACGGCGCCCTGTACGAGATGTCCCCGCCGCCGCGTTCCCTGGCCACCACGATCACCTCCCGCGTCAAGGTCATGTCCGGCCTCAACATCGCCGAGCGCCGCCTCCCCCAGGACGGCCGCGTCCAGGCCGTCTTCGGCGGCAAGCCCATCGACCTGCGCATCTCGACCCTGCCGACCCAGTTCGGCGAGAGCGTCGTGCTCCGCGTCCTGGACCGCAGCACCGTCAACCTCGACCTCGACGTCCTCGGCCTGCCACCCAACGTCCACGCGTACATCTGCGACACCATCGAGAAACCCAACGGCATCTTCATCGTCACCGGACCCACCGGCTCCGGAAAAACCACCACGCTCTACGCCTGCCTCAACCGCATCAACTGGATCGGTTCCAAGATCCTCACCGTCGAGGACCCCGTCGAATACGACATCGAGGGCATCCAGCAGGTCGCCGTCCAAGATGGCATCGGCCTCACCTTCGCGCGGGCACTGCGCGCCTTCCTCCGCCAGGATCCCGACCGCATCATGATCGGCGAGACCCGCGACTTCGAGACCGCGCAGAGCGCCATCCCGGCATCCCTCACCGGCCACCTCGTGCTCACGACGCTCCACACCATCGACGCGCCGGGCGCCGTCACCCGCCTCATCGACATGGGGGTCGAACCCTTCTACATCTCCGCCACCCTCGAGGCCATCCTCAGCCAGCGCCTCATCCGCACCATCTGCACCGACTGCCGGACCTCCTACGAGCCGGACGAGGGCGTCCTCACCAACGCAGGCCTCTCCGTCCACGAGGTCGGGGAGAAGATGTTCTACTACGGCCGGGGCTGCGCCAAGTGCAACCACACCGGCTATCGCGGCCGCAAGGGCATCTTCGAATTGCTGGACATCTCCGACCCCATCCGCGACCTGATCAACCAGAAAGCGCCCACCGTCGTCATCCGGCAGAAGGCGATCGAGATGGGCATGCAGACCCTCCGCGAGGATGGCCTGCGATGCGTTTTCGACGGGATAACCACCATTGAGGAAGTGATCAAATACACTTGACGCCTATGCCACTATACACCTTCACCGCCATCAACCCGCAGGGGCAGGAGATCAACGGCTCGGTCGAGGCCCCGGACCAGAACCAGGCCGCCGCGGTCATCAAGCAGCAATACGGCGCATTCCCCACGCGCATCGTCGAGCAGACCGGCCTTGACGCCGCCGCGGCCGCCCAGCCCAAGCCGCAGGCCAGGCCCATGTTCCGGGGCGGCCGGCGCATCCCGAGCCGCACCCTCACGGTCTTCACCCGCCAGCTCGCCACCCTCATCGACGCCGGCCTCCCCCTGCTCCGCGGCCTCGGAACCCTCCAGAAACAGGAGAGGAACCCCGTCCTGGCCAACGCCATCCACGCCATGGCCGATTCCGTCGAGGGCGGCTCCACCTTCTCCGAGGCGATGGCGTCCCACCCCTCCCTCTTCAATCGCCTGTACGTGAACATGGTCAAGGCCGGCGAGGTCGGCGGCGTGCTCGAGGTCGTCCTCACCCGCCTCGCCGAATTCCAGGAGAAGGCCCAGAAGCTCAAGAACCGCATCACCTCGGCCATGGTCTACCCCGTCGTCGTGCTCATCCTCTCGATGCTGATCCTCGTCTTCCTGCTCACCTTCATCGTCCCCCGCTTCCAGCAGATCTTCGCCGACATGCTCGGCGGCAAGCCGCTGCCCGCGCTCACCCAGTTCGTCATCGACGTCAGCGACATGATGAAGACCAACTTCCTGGGCATCGCCGCCGTGCTGGCCGTGATCGTCGTGGGCTTCAAACTGCTCACCATGACACAGAAGGGCGCGGAGTACATCGACCGCATGAAGCTGCGGATGCCGCTCATCGGCCCCCTGGTTCGCCTCTCGGCGATCGCGCGCTTCAGCCGCACCCTCGGCACCCTGATCACCAGCGGCGTCCCGATCCTCCAGGCCCTCAACATCACCAAGGAGACCGCCGGCAATATCGTCCTCTCCGACGCCATCTCCAAGGTCCACGACGCGGTCAAGGAGGGCGAGAGCGTCGTCGCGCCCCTCGAGGCCTCGGGCGTCTTCCCGCCCATGGTCATCAGCATGATCGACGTCGGCGAGGAGACCGGCCGACTGCCGGACATGCTCATCAAGGTCTCCGATGTCTACGACGACGAGGTGGACAACGCCGTCGCAGGCCTCACCTCGATGCTCGAGCCGCTGCTGATCGTCTTCCTGGCGGTCATCGTCGGCACGATCGTCGTGGCCCTGTTCATGCCGCTGATCGAGGTCATCAAGAACGTCGGCCAGCAGGCCATGTGATCGCTGGCCTATGCGTTGGAGCCAGACGCTCATACCCACCCTCCGCGAGGCCCCGGCCGACGCGGAGATCGCCAGCCACAAGCTGCTGCTGCGCGCCGGCATCGTGCGCCGGCTCGCGGGCGGAGTGTACACCTTCCTCCCCCTGGGCCTCCGGGCGCTGAAAAAGCTGGAGCGCATCGTCCGCGAGGAGATGGACGCGGCGGGCGCCATCGAGGTGCTCATGCCCGCCCTCCAGCCGGGCGAACTCTGGCGCAAGGGCCCCCGCTTCGAGGCCGCCCGGGCGGTCATGTTCCGCGCCATCAGCGCCGGCCGCAAGGCCGATGGCGACATGTTCCTCGGCCCCACGCACGAGGAGGTCGTCACCGACCTCATGGCCGGCACCGTCAACTCTTACCGCTCGCTGCCCAAGACCCTCTACCAGATCCAGACGAAATTCCGCGACGAGATCCGCCCGCGCTTCGGCCTGATGCGGGCCAGGGAATTCGTCATGAAGGACGCCTATTCCTTCGATGTGTCCGAGGCCGCCGCCGACGCCTCCTACCGGGCGATGTACGACGCATACCGGCGCATCTTCGACCGCGCGGGCCTGACGACCATGATCGTCGAGGCAGACACCGGCGTCATGGGCGGGAGCTTCTCGCACGAGTTCTCCGTCCCCAGCGAGATCGGCGAGAGCGAGATCGTCTTCACCGAGGACGGCTCCTATGCCGCGACCATCGAGAAGGCGGTCTCCCGCGCGGAACCCCGCACTCGCCCCCCCGGGCCGGTGCCCTCACCGGAGAAATTCGCCACGCCCGGGGTGACGACCATCGAGGACCTCGACCGCTCCCACGGCGTCACCGCCCGCGACCAGATCAAGACCCTCGTCTACCTCTGCGATAGCAAGCCCGTCATGTTCCTGGTCCGCGGCGATCACCAGCTCAGCGAGGCGAAGCTCGGGACCCTCGGATTCGCGGAATTTCGGCCCGCGACCCCGGAGGAGATCTTCGCGGCGCTGGGCGCACACCCCGGCAGCCTCGGCGGCGTCGGCAAGGTCAAACCGGCGATCTCCCGGATCTTCGCCGACTCCGACTTGGAGGGCGAGACGGGCATGGTCACCGGCGCGAACGAGGATGGCTTCCACCTGCGCCATGTCGATATCGCGAGGGATATCGCCGTGGATGCCTTCCGGCCGCTCAGGGAGGTCCGCGATGGCGAGCCGAGCGCCGGGGGCAAACCCCTGCGCGTACGCCGGGCCATCGAGGTGGGCCACGTGTTCAAGCTGGGCACGAAATACAGCGAGGCCCTCGGCGCAGATTTCCTGGACGACAAGGGCGCCTCCCACCCGATGTTCATGGGATGTTACGGCATCGGCGTCACCCGCACGCTGCAGGCGATCGTCGAGCAACATCACGACGACGACGGGATCGCCTGGCCCGCGGCCGTCGCGCCATTCCACGCGATCATCACCCTCGTCGATACCACCCTCTCCGAACAGGCTGGGGCGCTCCACGACCAGCTCGAGCGCGCCGGCATCGAGACGCTGCTCGATGACCGACAGGAGCGCCCGGGCGTGAAATTCAAGGATGCCGACCTCATCGGCATCCCCGTCCGGATCACCGTCGGCGAAAAATCGTGGAAGGCCGGCGGCGTCGAGATCAAGGCCCGCGCCGCCAAGGACAAGATCCTCGTCCCCATCGACCAGGCCCTGGACAAGGTCAAGACGTTGCTCGCGGGCGAGTCAGCTCGAGAATGCGTCGCGATGTAGCCACGGTCGTCAGACCGTGGATGTTCCAACGCGTGGCCCATCTGTGACCAGATGGGCGACATTCTCACCCCCTGTGGCGCCCCGCATTTCAGGTTCGTATTTTCGAGTCCGCCATTGGATTCCCAGCCCAACAGGGTATGTTTGGTGCATGTCGAATCTCGTCCAGGCCGTTGCCTTCGCCGCACTCGCGGCGGCACTGGGACCGTGCCCCTTGATCGCGCAGGGGATCAGCAAGTACGCCGATCCCAACTGGAATCCCAACATGGAGACCAACAGAGTTTCCAGCCTGGCAGGGAAGGCATTTGGCGGCGGAAAGGCCAATCTGGCGGACCTCAGTGCGCGCATGGGGGATGGCGACGTGAAACTCAAGACCTTCCCCGTGAAACAGTGGACATCCCCCGAGGCCACCGGGATCGATGGGCGCACCGCAAGACTACGGGCCAACGAACCACCCCCCATCAAGTCGAGCCCCTACGCCACCAAGAGCTTCACCCCGGGGCGCGGCGGCGACACGGCCAGACTGCAGAAATCCTACCCGGTCGAGGGAAGCAAGTTCAGCGGGCGCGGCGCCGATGGCTTTGATACCGACACCGCCTCCAAGGCCTACGCGGACCGATCGGCCGCCGATCTCCAGGCGACCATCGACCGCACCCTGACAAAGACACTCACAATGGAAGAGGTGAAAAAGTTGCTCAACGAGCCGGGCTCCTCCCCCGAACCGACCGCCGAGGTCAAATCGCCCGAGACCTCATTGCCCGGGCAAGGGCAGGGGATCCTGCCCGGCGCCGGCATCGGGACCGATCCCCGAGCCCAAAGAAAGCCCGGGCATCGCCTCCCCGCCCGGCGTTAGCCCCATCCCAGACGATAACCCGACCCCACCCATATCCGGCACCGCAAGCCCGGGCCCAGCCGGGGCAACCGGCGCCAACGAAGGAAAAGCCCCGGCGGCCGGCGATGGCGATGCCGGCGTCAGCGCGATCGAGGGGGCCGATTCTCCCGTCCCCTCCGAAAAAACCATGTTCGTCGTCGCGACAAATTCGGGATAGTTCGCCAGCGACCCGGAAAACTGGATCGCCTGCCCGGGCCTCGGGCGCGCCGCCCACGCCGACAGTGGGACATCGACAAAAAACGCCACCTTCTCTCCCGGCATGACGATGGAGGTCCCCAGCGATTCCAGAAACTTCTTGTCCGCCGACCACTGGTACAGATCACGGCCATCGGCCGACCTCGCCACCACGTCGAGCCGTTGCGAGCTGGGAAAGGTCAGCGTCTTCGGCCTCTTGGAGATGTTCTTCACCACCAGGCCCGCGCGGATCTGGGGCAACGCGGCGCTGGCGCTCGCGGGAACGAAGAGCTGCTCCGGCTCAAACACCATGGCGACCTCAAAATCCTTCCGGAATATCGTGTTGGCCCGGTCCACGCGCTTCGGGTCGCCGGAGAAAAGATTCAGTCCCTTGCCGCCCCCCGGATCAAAAAATTTCCTGGGAACCGTCTTCTTGCTCGGATCCACATCGATGGCAAAGGCCCCATGCCAGCCCCAACCCAGACACGCAACCGCCAAGACCAACGTCCGCCTCATCCAATCCATGATAGCAGCCCATGCGCGAATGCCAAGTGCGTCACGCGCCGCCAAAATCCTGACCTGGAACTTGGTCGCGGATGCCGCGGATATTTTGTTGGTTGGGAATGGGTTGTGCCGATGGCCCGTGAGGCAGACATTCCTGTCTGCCCCCGCTGGCCCAGGTCTGCCGATGCAGGCGACCTGCCCGCCTCCGGCGGGGGAATGCCTGCGCAGCCCCGCTCCCATTTTCCGGTTGCCCCCACCGCGACCCGCGCCAGACTCCCCGCATGGCGCAATCCAATGTTCTGGGCCCAAAGGTACGCGGGCACCGCCCGGTCAACCGCCATATCGCCCCCTGGCTTCTGGCCTTGGCCTGCGCCCTCGCCCCGGTGCAGCCCTCCATGGCCGGCGGCGGCCCCCCCAAGGCATCCATGCGATTCCACTTCGAGGTCAGCTCCGCCATGCCCGAAAGCCAGCGGCTGGTCTATCAGCTCGAAAACCCGAAGATCGCGGTGTCCGTCGGCAAGTTCCCGGAACTCTGGGAGAAACACATCATCGGTGTCGAGCCCTTGGCGGGCCAACCGGGCGCCGTGCTCCTCCGCTTCGATGACCACGGCAAACGCGTGTTGCTGTTTCTCACCGAGGCCAACAAGGGGCGCCGCCTCGTCGTGGTCCTGAACGGCAAACCCATCTTCGCCCCGACGGTGGACGCCACCCTCCCCAACGGGCAACTCGTGATCCCCTCCGGCATCACCCCTCAGGATCTCGAGAGCCTCCAGCGCATCGCGAAAAAGAACAAGCGCGAGAACGAGAGCCGCTGATCCCCGGCCGCCGCGAAGCCGATCCCCACGGGCGATTCCCCGACGTTCCGGCTTCGGCCTATGTTCCGACATCCACCCGCCCGTCGAGCAGGCGCTCCCCATCAAAGTCGAACCATCCCTCGAATCGGGTCCCGCCGATGAGATGGTGGAACCAGTGCGCGTCATCCGCCCACATGCGCTCGAAAGGGATCGCGCCGACGGGTGCCCAGAACGGCTTCGCCTCGTCGGTCTCGATCGGCTCGCCCTCGAAACCCGAGGCGCGAAACACCGTGCAGTGGAGGGAATAGCCATCGGTGAAGCGAAACCAGAGCGCCCCCCCACGCTCCAGCCCACAGGGCGTGACACCGATCTCCTCGCGGGTCTCGCGCACGGCCGCCTGCTCCGGGGTCTCCTCCCCCTCGATCCGCCCGCCGGGGCCATTCACCTTCCCAGCCCCCAGCCCCCGCTTCTTCTCGATGAGCAGCACCTCCCCGGCGCGCACGATGAAACACAGCACGGCGCGCTCCGCCGGATCGCCCCATGCGTCGGCCGAGCCCCCCCTCACATCCGCTCCAACGTGCGCAACCCGAGCAACTCGCAACCGGCACGGAGCGTCACCTCGGTCGCCCGGCATAGCGCCAACCGATGCGAGCGCAGCGCGGCCTCCGCCTTCAACACGGGACACTCCTCGAAAAACGAATGGAAGCACCCCGCCAGACCAAACAGGTAAAAACAGAGGTGGTGGGGGCGCTGTTCCGCGACCACCTGCGCGACCACGTCCTCCCATTGGAGCAGGCGCAGCATCAGATCCCGCTCCGCCGGATGCGACGGCGGGCCGAGCGCATACGCCGCGTCCTCCGGATCGCCAGATTTCCGGAATATCGAGCGGATCCGCACGTACGCGTTCAGCAGGTAGGGGGCCGTGTTACCGTCAAATGACAGCAGCCGATCCCACTCGAACACATAGTCGAGGTGCCGGTTCTGAACCAGGTCGGCATACTTCACCGCCCCGATGCCAAGCGCCTCCGCGATGCGTCCCCTCTCCTCCTCCCCAAGATCCTCCCGGCGCTCGTCCACGATGGCGCGAGCCCGCACGACCGCCTCCTCCAGCAGCGCGTCGAGCTTCACGGGATCGCCCTCGCGCGTCTTGAGCGGTCGCTTGTCGGCGCCGAGGATCGAGCCGAAGCCCACGTGTCGCATCTCCACCGCCAGGCCCCAGCGACGCACCGTCGCAAACAGTTGCTCGAAATGCAGGCTCTGGCGCATGTCCACCACGTACCAGATCTCGTCGGGATGAAATGTCTCCACCCGGTACTTCACCGTCGCGAGATCCGTCGTGGAATACAGCGCCGCCCCATCGCTCTTGCGGATCAGGAACGGCTTGTCCTTCAGCGCCCCTTCCTCGAAGAAGACGCAGATCGCCCCCTCGCTCTCCCGCGCCACGCCTTTGCCGACGAGTTCCTCCACGACGCCCCGCAGCATGGGGTTGTAGAAACTCTCCCCGAGGGTCTCGTCAAAATGCACCCCGAGCCGCCGGTATATCCCCTCGAAGGCCGACTGGCTCAGCTCGCGAAATCGCCTCCAGATGGCGAGATTCTCCGGATCGCCATCCTGCAACCGCTTCAGCTCCAGCCGCGCGGCCTCCTGCACCTCGGGATCGGCCTGCGACGCCTCGTGCGCCATCTTGTACAGCCGCTCCATCTCGCCGATGGGGTCCGACGCCAGCCGCTCCCCCGAGCCGAAACGCCGCAAGCCGACGATCAGCTTCCCAAATTGCGTCCCCCAGTCGCCCAGGTGATTGTCGCTGATGACCCGGTGACCGATGTACCGCGCGGCACGCTGGAGACAGTCGCCCAGCACCGTGGACCGAATGTGGCCCACGTGCATGGACTTGGCCACGTTCGGCGCGCTGAAATCGACGAGGATCGTCTTGGGCCTCTCCACCGGCTCGATCAGCCGCCCGGCCATGCGCCCGGACAGGCCGCGCACCAGCGACTCGTCCGTCAGGCGAAAATTCAGGAAACCCGGGCCCGCGATCGCCACCTCCGCGAGCGCAGGGGAACCCCACCCGGCGCGGGCGGCCGCGGCGATCTCAACCGGCTTCCGCCGAGCCGCCTTGGCCATCACCATGGCGGCGTTGGACTGGTAGTCCCCGTGCCGCGGGTCGGCGCAGGGGCGCAACTCCGGCCCGCCCTCCGGGGCCGCCGCCCCCGTCGCCGCCAGCGCACCCTCTAGGGCCGCCTCCAATTCTCGAATCACCGGGTTCATCTCGACTCGCACCGCGCGCCAAAGACGGCGCATCCGCGGGATCGGCTCTTGTAGCCCAACCGCGGAATCCGAAAAGGCCAAATGCTCACCGCAGGAATTCCCTGGCCAGGGCGACGCCCTCCCCGGCGCCAGAACGCAGGCAGCCGATCGCCCAGGCCAGCGCTCGCCACATGTCGTGCATGCGCAGCTCGGGACTCACGAACACCAGCAGCAAGATCAGCGGGATCAGGTTGAGCAGGTAGATCAGCGACAGGGAGAAAAGCCAACCCTCCCCCGCGATGTCTGGCTGAAAACGGCCCAGCATCATCAGGGTGAACGAGACGTGAAAACCCCAGGTCACGCCCATCACCGCCAGGAGCACCCAGAGATGCCCGTCCAGGCTCACCCAGAATCCCGCCAGCCACCAGAGCCATACCGACAGAACGCAGTACAGGGGAAAGAAATACGGCGCCAACGAGATCCAAAAATTCACCCGGTCCGTCTGGACGCAGCCACCGTCCCTCCCCACCCTCAGGGCCGTCACCTTCCCGCCAAACATCCACGCCCAGATCGCGTGGGTCAACTCGTGGCCCAGCAGGTACGCCCTCACCGGCTTGATGCCCGCCGCAAAACACACCCACCACGCCACCGCGCCACCCAAGAAACTCAGCAGCAACGGATTCCGCCGCGCCTCGCCCCCCAGCACCAGATAGCCGCCCAGCCGCCAGCCCGCCATCGTCCACACCACGCACAGCGGCAAAAGGACCACCAGCGCCGCGCCCCACCGCATCCATTTGGCGCTTGCCTTTTGCCCGCGCCCCACTACCTTCCCCCCTCACCAATCGACATCATGGCCAACACGCTTTCAGCAGCAAAACGCGCGCGCTCCTCAGAAAAGCGCCGCCTCCGCAACCGGCGGGTCAAAGGACGCGTCAAAGACATCGAGAAACAGTATCGGCAACTCGTCGCCGAAAAAAAGCTCGATGATGCCCGCGCCCTCCTCCCGAAAGTCAATTCCGTCCTCGGCAAGGCCGCCAAAACCCCGGCCCTCCACAAGAACAAGGCCCAGCGCAAGATGTCACGCCTCACCAGACTCTTGAAAGCCGCCGAGGCCGCCTCCGCCGCCTGACCTGAATCTTCAAAGTTCGGATCGGGTCGAGAGCGCGGCGAATCCTCTGACGCGCAGGCTGTTGCGCGGATGGGCCGTGAGGCAGACATTCCTGTCTGCCCCCGCTGGCCCAAGTCCGCCGACGCAGGCGACCTGCCCGCCTCTGGCGGGGGAATGCCTGCGTCACGGGGAGAAGTTTCCCCATGAATGACGCGGCGCGCTCTGGAAAACATCACCCGGGAATCAACCCCGCCACCATGGCGCGCTCCTCCTTGAGCTCGGCCACCGTCGCGTCAATCTTGGAGCGGCTAAACGGGTCGATCTCAAGGCCCTTGACGATCTCCCATCCCTTCCCGTCCGACCGGATGGGGAAAGAGCTGATCAGCCCCGCCTCGACCCCATAGCTCCCATCCGAGCAGACGCAGACGCTATTCCAGTCGCCCGCCGGCGTCGGCACCACCAGGCTCCGAACCGTGTCCACCACCGCGTTCGCGGCGCTCGCCGCCGAAGACGCCCCCCGCGCCTTGATGATCTCCGCGCCCCGCTGCTGCACCGTCTTGATGAAATCCCCCTCCAGCCAGGCCCGGTCCGCGATGGCCTCGGTGGCCGGTTTCCCGCCCACCTTTGCGCGGACAAAATCCGGATACTGCGTCGCCGAATGGTTGCCCCAGACCGCCAGGTTCGTCACCCGCGCCACCGGCACCCCGGCGCGCTTCGCCAGCTGACTCTTGGCCCGGTTCTCGTCCAGCCGCGTCATCGCAAACCACCGATCCCGAGGCACGCCGGGCGCGTTGTTCATCGCGATCAGGCAATTCGTGTTGCACGGATTGCCGACCACCAGCACCCGCACGTCCGGCGCCGCATTCGCCTCGATCGCCTTGCCCTGGCCCGTGAATATCTTCCCGTTGATGCCCAGCAGTTCGTTTCGCTCCATCCCCTGCTTCCGCGGCACG
>JAANMX010003684.1_pt1 | contig 13128 bp, 11 predicted proteins | sample 7279681 | NCBI WGS metagenome assembly JAANMX01 (sample SAMN14094542, study PRJNA606508) | bioreactor metagenome | isolation source: A lab-scale SPAN reactor treating ammonium-rich wastewater day 351 | place: Ireland: Galway | collected 2018-01-01
ATCTGTGCCTCTGTAAATCTTGATTTTTTCATTTCTTTTTTATTGACGTTAAAATTAATACTCTAATTTTAAACCGTCTGAAAAAAGCAGCCATGTACCGTATTAATCAGCATATCTATTTAATCCTGCAGAATCAGGTATTGATCTATTTATTGGTATTAAGAGATGGATTGAACAATACCATTACAAAGCCCATTAAGGAATTGATGGAAAGAGGCCGGCAAACAGATATAAGACGGCAGCCTTAATCAACTAAGAAATGATCAAAAGTGGTCTATTGATGGCGAGGTATTTTACCCCTCTGCAGGTTTTGCAAGACGATAGGCTTTGTTGAAATGTAAAAGCAACCTTTTTTAAAATTGCCTCCTGAAACCTTAATCCTGAGAAAGTTTTAATAATTACAAGTTCCTCAATACAATTACGAATGGTCTCTTAGGCAGTTTTAAGAATGGCATCTTTAAACAAAGTAATCATCCCATACACTCGTTCTGTTGCATTATCTATTGCTTCGGGATGCCTTTCCGAGTACCATTGTTCCCATTCAGGCAATAGCACACCTGTGAATTCCTGTATTAAATCACTCATTTGTCCTACAACTCGTAATCTTGTTCCTTGTACGTTTTGATTTACCAAATTCATTATTTGGGTTGCATACTTTGGATAACTATAGATTTTTCCGGATAACAATTCTTGTACTTCGGAATTTGGTATTTTTAATTTCCATATTCTATTTCAGGATTAAGAATTTTCAATTTATTAATTGTAATCTTAAAAAAAAATTTCTCTCTAGGTTACTTTTTCTTCTTACTTGCTTTAAGAATATTATTTTCTTTCATATAAGTCTCAAAATCAAACTTCAAAGCAAAAAGTTGCTGTGGCTCAATCCCTGCAGCCAAAGAAATACGCACTAATGTTGAGAGTTTAGGAATATTCTCCTTATTCAATAATCTGTAAATCTGCCTCCTATCAAGATTTGCAGCTGCGGCTAAATCCGCCACATCTATCCCTTTAGTGTTAAGTATTTCTTTGATATTGTCAGCTAATGCTATAAAATATTTGTCTTCTATATATCTCATTTAATAAAAGTGACATATTTGTCAAATTTATCATTGACATATTTGTCACAAATCAAAAATTATTGTTATATTTGTCAAATAAGTTACAGAAATGTAATTTTGCAATACTTCAAAGTATATTAGTAGAAGCTATTGCTTAGAATCCCGATCTGAAAACTGGTAATTTTTAACGTACGGGAGGATAAGTAAAGTAGCTCACGACCTAGGCGTGGGCTCTCTTATCTGTACGTAAGGTATACCAGTACCCCAGATCGGATATGCAGAGTTCCATGCCGTTTGTTTTCTATGCCGTCCGTTTCGGACTCTTCCTAAGCAATATTTTATACTGAATGAATGCTGCATTTTCCAGCATTTGCGATGACGGACACAATGGTATGCGCAACCATTGAAGCTTTTACAAGCAAAAAGAGAAACATTCATGTTAATGAAGGTTCCACCGGGAGAAGCCATAAGGCTTTTTCCGGAGCGGAACCGGTGGATAGTGAATGGTGACGGATGGGTTAATCGGTTAATTGTTTAGAAGGAAAGAAAAGGTAAAAGGCAAAAGGTAAAAGGTAAAAGGCAAAAGGTAAAAGGTAAAAGTGAAAAGTGAATGATGAAGGCTTCGGCAAGCTCAGCCTGACAGAAACAAAGAAAAAAAGCTCTTCCCGCATGCGTTTGGCGACCGGCGGAGAAGAGCCAAGTGATAATCAAAACAAGTTTAATTAACAAAGAACAAAACTATGAAAAAAATCCCATTACCGGGCAGATTCCTGCCGGTACTGCTGCTGTGCGCAGGGGCTGTAACAGCCAGGGCACAAACCCGTACCCTCTCCGGTACGGTGACCACCGAAGGACAGCCGCTTGCCGGCGTCTCGGTATCTCAGGAAGGCCGCAGCACCACCGCGGTGACCAATTCTCAAGGTTATTGGCAGTTAACCACCGAAGGCGATCACCCGGTGCTGCTCTTCCGCCATCCTGACTATGCCGAGGAAAGAACCGAAGCGGGCACCAAAACTACCTTGAACACGCAGCTCACCCGACGTGAACGCGTTTCGGAAATAGAAGAGGTGGTGGTGAATGCCGGTTATTATAAAGTAAAAGACCGCGAGCGCACCGGTAGTATTGCCCGGGTAACTGCTAAAGATATTGAAAATCAACCGGTGACCAATGTACTCTCAGCAGTACAGGGACGTATGGCGGGGGTACATATTGTGCAGACCGCAGGTGTTCCTGGAGGCGGTTACGATATCCAAATACGGGGCAGAAACAGTTTACGTAGTTTACAGAACAGCGCCATCAACGGTAATCAGCCGCTTTATATCGTAGATGGATTGCCTTGGGGCAGCCAAATGGCGACAATGTACGGAGCTGCCATTATCCCTGTCAACAACATAAATCCATTAAACACCATCAACCCGAACGATATAGAAAGTATAGAAATTTTGAAAGATGCTGATGCAACCGCAATATACGGGAGCCGTGGAGCCAATGGTGTTGTTCTGATTACAACAAAAAAATCGAACTCAGGACCCGTCAGACTGAGTTTGAATACTTCTTATGGTTTCAGCAGCGCCATTTCTAATCTCTCAATGATGGATACAGAGCAATATTTAGCTATGCGACGACAAGCTTTTGCTAATAACGGCATATCAGTATACCCAGCAACAGCTTATGATGTGAATGGAACATGGGATGAGCAGCGTTTTACTGACTGGCGTAGAGCTCTTACCGGAAATACTGCCGAGCTATCCAGTACTCAACTTTCGGTTAGTGGAGGTTCTTCTAGTACCAGATTTCTGATTAGCCTCGGCCATGATCAGCAAAGCACTGTATTGGGAAAAAATTTTAGGTATCGTCTGAACAATATCTCAGGAAGCCTACAGCACAGATCTTCGGACAACAAGTTTATTTTGAGCATGAATAATGTTTTCAGCACACAACAAAATAACATTATTACCGAAGATATTACCAGAGCTTCATACAATCTAGCGCCTAATGCCCCTGCGTTATACCAGCCTGATGGAAGCCTGAACTGGGAGAACAACACGTTTACTAACCCGGCAGCGATTTTCAACGCTTCGTATTCCTATAGCAACAAGCTCTTTATGACCAGTATAAAATCTGATTACAAGTTCCTTCCCAATCTGATCCTTAGCCTCAACGGAGGGTTATCCAATCAGATTTTCAGCGAACTCTCTCTGGAGCCGAACACCATCTATAATCCCAGTACTGCACTGGGTTCTTCCAGTGCCTATTCCCGAACGTCTACATCCAATCAGGATCGATTTTCTTTCGTGCTGGAACCTCAGTTGAACTGGAAACTGAGGACGGAGAACCATCTTACTGATCTTTTGGTAGGGGTCACTTACCAACAAGAAGAATACCGGAGAGGATCCATGCGAGGAACAGGATTCGAAAGCAACCTGCTTATGGAGAATATCGCTGCTGCCCAAACCAAGACGCTTAATGACCAGATCACCACCGCATACCGTTATGGAGGTTTCTTTGGCAGAATCAATTATAGCTATGATAACAAGTATTTTCTGAATTTTACCGGCAGAAGAGACGGGAGCAGTCGTTTCGGCACTAACAATAAATTTGCAAATTTCGGTGCTATAGCAGCTTCATGGCTTTTCTCAAAAGAGAATTGGTTTGACAAAACAGGCTGGCTGACCCATGGAAAGCTGAGAGGTAGTTATGGACTGGCGGGTAGTGATAATATTGGCGACTATCAGTATATCAATACCTACACCGTATCCAACCTTATATATAACGGTGTGACCGGGCTTATACCTTCAAGGCTTTATAATCCAGACTATAGTTGGGAAAAAACTGCAAAACTGGAAGCTGCCGTGGAACTTGGCCTGTTTGACAACCGACTGAACCTAACGGCAGCGTGGTATCGAAATCGTTCTTCTAATCAACTTGTCGGGTACCAGTTGCCTGCTATCACTGGCTTTAGCTCCATTCTCGCCAACTTGCCCGCCACTGTGGAAAACAAAGGACTGGAAATCGAACTAAATGTCCATCCCTTCACTAAAGGTTCTTTTAGATGGGAGACCGGCTTCAACATCAGTGTACCAAAAAACACCTTACTAGATTTTCCCGGTTTGGAAGGTTCAACCTATGCCAATCAGTTCGTCATCGGCGAGTCTACAAGCATCGTGAAACTATACCAATTAGAAGGCATTGATCCGCTAACCGGAAAATACGTCTTTACTGATTTTAACGGTGACGGAAAAATAACTTCTCCTGATGACAATAAAGTGATTGCTGACGTAGGGGTAAAATACTTCGGAGGCTGGAGCAATCGCGTGAGCTACAAGCAATGGGATTTTTCTTTTCTTATTCAATTTGTAAAACAACAGGGTCGGAACTATAATTATATTCTTCCATCACCTGGCCTTATGAACAATCTCCCAGTCGAAGCACTGAATGTCTGGTCTCCTGAAAATCCCAACGGCCTGTACATGCCTTATTCATCCAATCCCAATCCGCAGCACTCTCTGTTTCAAAACAGTTCCGCATCAGTGTCAGATGCCTCCTATCTTCGCCTTAAAAACATCCAATTGAGTTACAAAATAGCACTGAAGAAAGGCCCCTTGGAAAACGTAATGGTATTTGTGCAGGGACAAAATGTATTCACAGTGACAAACTACTTCGGGATAGACCCCGAAATTCTAGGCATTGGATCTATGCCTCCGTTAAGAACATTCTCATTTGGAACACAGTTTAATTTCTAAAATAAAAATACAATGAAAAATCGAATATTAGTAAGAATTCTTTGTGGATACATGATGCTGAGCGCAATATCCTGTGAAGAAATGCTGGAAACAGAACTACCACAGAATCAGATTCCTGCGGGCCCTGTTTTCGATAATATACAGACGGCTAATGCTACATTGGCTGCTTTATATGCAGGTTTGTATGACAACTCACCGCTGGCCGGCGATCAAACCGGCCGCCTGCTGGGTGTTTATACCGACGACCTTGCTTTTTTCTCTCCTGCGGCAACTAACGGAGTGCCAGAGCTATACCAGAATTTGCATGCAGATTCCAATCCTTCCATTCTGACCTATTGGACGAATGCCTACCAAAAAATATATGTAACGAATGCTATTATTGAGGGAGTAGATCAATCTACCGGCATCTCGAATGCCGATAAGAAGAGAATAAAAGGAGAGGCACTTTTGGTACGCAGCCTTTTGCTCTTTATGCTTGAAGAAATTTTCGGAGATGTACCTTATCCGGACAGTACCGATTATATTGTCAACAGCTCTCTGAGCAGAACTTCACGTGCCACGGTACTTCAACGGCTGGAAACCGATGTTACTGAGGCTGAAGCTCTGCTAGAAGACACCTACATTAATGCCGAAAGAATTTATCCCAACAGACAAGTCGCTACCCTTCTGCGAGCCATGGTTTACCTCTCGCAGAGCAGATGGTCTGATGCCGAAAGCATTTTGAAATCTATTCTTTCACATCCTCTCTACACCTTCCAAAATGATATAACCAAGGTATTTATCAAGACAGGGCCTCACATCCTGTGGCAGCTGAAACCTAAAAACCAAGGAGATGGTACCAAAGAAGCCTTATTATATTTTTTTAGCAGCACTCCTACGAGTTATGCTCTCAGCACAAGCCTTGTGAACACGTTAAGCGGAGATCTCCGTAAACAACACTGGACTGCAACCGTGAACGCTGCAGGCAACACGTGGTATCGAGCTGAGAAATATAAGAACCGAAGTTCCAATACTACTGAGTATTCAATCGTGTTCCGGCTTGAAGAAGTCTATCTGATGCTTGCGGAATGCCTAATGCAACAGAATAAGACCTCCGAAGCTATACCTTATGTTAATGCCACCAGAACCCGAGCAGGACTTTCTCCGCTGCTATCGCCGGTAAGTTCGGAGGATCTCAAAAATGAGATTTTAAACGAATATCGCAAAGAGTTCTTTGCAGAAAGAGGTATCCGATTCTTCACCCTAAAGCGGATGGACAAGATCAACAGCCTGAGCGTGACAAAAGCCAATTGGAAAACAGCACACCATTTATGGCCTATTCCGCAAAAAGAATTACTACTTAATCCAAATCTGCATCCACAAAATCCAGGGTACTGATGAAAAATTATTTGATAGTTATCCTAACGATGGTGCTCTCCCACTTTCCTTTCCAGTCTTTCAGTGCTGTCTCTAATGATACGTTACTGCAATGGACGTCAAAATACTTTACCCTGCAACATACTGAACTTTCCGACAACGGAAGGTGGGCAACTGTTCAGAAGAAGTATGACCACGGCCATGATACCGTTATGGTGTTTGATACAAGCAAGCGAAACGGGTATTTAGGTAACTTTACCAGAATGTCAGCTCATACTTTGTCCGATGATGGGTATTTATTAGCCAAGGGAGCGGACGGAGTATTGTGGTGGAACCTGAAGAAAAACATCCGTATTCAAACAAAAGGTTCTTTTTTTTCTGAAGCTCTTCAAGATGTTTCAAGATATTTTATCTATGACTACACGAATTCAATAATGACCCTGTATGAGGCGGATGGATCGGTTAGGGGCCAGACCGAACGAGTCACAAAGTACAGTACTGATAAACGAGGTAAACTTTATCTAAACCGGACGGCAGCAGACGGAACGATGGAAATTGCCGATTTTTCGGAGGGAAAATTTGTGTCTATCTACAAAACCAAACGAGTAATCAAAAAAATGGATATCATCAATCCGGAGTGGCTGGTTGTTACCGCCCAACAAGAAGGAACTACTACGCTATCCCCTATTTTTATCAATATCCGGGAAGGAACTGTAAAAGAAGTTTCCAACACTGTGATGAAAAATGCCCATCATGTTACGATAACGATGGCGGGCAGCAGTTTTTTGATCACTTATGAGGCCACCGTTAAAAATAGTCCGATGCCTGACATCTGGTATGGCAACGACGGAGAATTACGAAATAAGAAATATCCAGTTCAGAAGAGGCATATGATCTGGGATCCGATTAAAGATTCCGTCTCAGAATTACCTGACATTGTAGGTACGCATTGGGCCAGTCTCAATAATTCCGGTTATTTTGCCAATTTCGTGAATGGTGGCACGTATTATAATTATGAACATCAAAAGCCTGAACTTGACTTAAAGATATACGACCTGCAAAACTGCACCTATCTTACTGTGGGCAAAGTACGAACGGAAATGCTGGTATCGCCGTGCGGAGGGTATCTTGTATACCAAAGTACAGATGGGACATGGGAGGTTCTTCAGCTTTCAAATATGAAAAAAAGCATTTTAAATGGAAAACCGTCATGGAGCAAGCCTACCTTTAGTGATGACAGCAGATTTGTTTATTTTGAAAGCAGCGACGGATTGATCATATTTGAAATTGCCGCACTGCACAAAGAATTCCAATCCTTCGGTGCCGGGCACAGCGTTCAGATTCTAAACAGGAATTCCATACTTTTAATGCCGGGTACTGAATTTTTTAGCCGGACTGTCAGCAGCAAAACACATTTGCTGCTGGGCCTTACCAACATCGTCGATAATACGGTGTCCTATGTTCTGTTGAAGAACGGAACACCAACAACTGTCCTCAAAAATAGTGCGGACTTTGTAAAATCTTTTAAATATAGCAAGGATTATAGCAGATTTTGTTCTTTAGAGGAGAACTATAACATGCCTCCTAAGCTTTATCTAAGAAAAACCAACGGCAAGAATACACTGTTGTTTGATAGCAGTGTTTCCGGTTTCCCGCATGAGAAAATCCGCATGGAGATTTATCACTATAAAAGCCGTGATGGCAAGCGTCTTAAAGGTCTTCTATATTACCCCTTTCATTATAATACATCTGCACAATACCCTATGGTTGTGAATATTTATCAGATACAGAGCAAAAAAAGAAATCATTATCCCCTTCCACGCTACAACAGCGATATTGGGCATAATCTAAGAAATCTGCTACAGCGTGGCTATTTTGTATTCCTTCCTGATATTGTGACAGATTCTCGCGGGCCCGGAATTGCTGCAATGGATTGCGTTAACAGAGCTATGGATGCTATAGCAGACCATCCCAACATCAATAAATCCAAAGTCGGACTGACCGGGCACTCGCATGGAGGTTTTGAAACCAATTTTATTGCAACACAATCTTCCCGATTTGCAGCCTACATCTCGGGTGCGGGTAATAGTGATATTGTGCGTTCGTACTTTTCCTACAATTATAACTTTAACAGCCCATTTTATTGGCAGTTTGAGACAGGTCAATATGCGATGCAGCTTTCTTTTGCTGAGAACAAACAACTTTACTTGGAAAACAATCCAATCCTTAATGTTGATCAAGTAAAAAGCCCAATATTATTATGGGCGGGTAAAAAAGACGAGAATATCGCCTGGGACCAAGTGATGGAATTCTATATCGGGCTGCGGCGTCACAGGAAAACAGTTATCGCTTTGTTTTATGACCAGCAAGGTCATGCATTTCCTCCCTCATCGGTAGAAAGTGCCGACCTTACGCGTAGAACCCTAGAGTGGTGGGATCACTTTCTGAAAGGCAAAGAGGCTGCAGACTGGATCAAATGCCAAACCGAACCAATAGAACCCTTCACAGATGCTGGACCACACCAAAAAACATGTACTGTTCTATAGATCATGATCATCTTTCTTCTCCTTCCTCAATTTACGGACAAAATCTTTAGGAAGAATGCCGTTAATTTCATAAAACTGCTTACTAAAAGTTTGCCTCGATACAATTCCACATTCGTTCCCCAGACTTTCAATCGTGTAATTGCGGTATTTTGGATTCCTATACAACAGGCCGGTAATATAGTGTATCCTGAGGTGTTTGAGATAAGTAGAAAAACTCATTCCCTTATGCTGGTTCAGTACATAAGAAAGGTGGGAACTGTTCGTTTTAAGTTGCTGAGCGAGTTTAGGCAAAGTCAGTTTTTGAGCAGTGAACAGGTTTTTTTCTTCAAAGATTTGCAGCTTGTCAAGAATATCCTGTATGGTTTTCGCAGAAAGCTCGATTTTTTTATCTTCAGGAGGTACCAAAGCCACAGGAAACTCAAATCTCCCCTGTTCCGTTTTAATTTTCTCAAGCAACTTATTATATTGAGCAGTAACGTGTCGGGATTTTCTCCACTGCAACGCCAGAAATATAAACAAAAATACTGTGCCTACAGAAAGAAGAAACACCATTTTACGGTTGATCCTATAATTCCGTATCAACCGTTCCTGCTGATGGCGAAGTGCTTCTATATCATAGCTTTTATGAAGCCGTGTGGAGAGATATTTAAAATCACGGGTAAAATACTGATCCGCCTTCAACAACTGCTGGGTATAATAGAGTTCCGCTTTTGTATCGCCCAAATTCTTATAATAGTCGATCAAATATTCATATTGAGGAAGGATTTCAGGAAGAATAAATTGGTTTACATTAAAAGAGGAATCATTTTTTTTAAAAAACGGCAAAGCCTTTTCGGCCTGATTCATTTTCACGTAACACTTACCAATATAAAAATTATTCACTGCTATCCAAGCAAAATCCAACGGTTCATTCAGTAGTTTGGTAGAATGGCTAAGATCATCTATAGCAGCCGAGTAGCTTCCTTTCCGGAAATTAGTAATACCGCGGCTCTTCAGAAAATACCCAAGTTCCTGGCGGTAGACGATATCTTTTTTTACGGTTTCAAACCCTATGTTCACTATAGAGTCAGCTTTACTGTATTCCTTCATCCGTTCGAAGCATACTGCCATTTGATGCAACGTATTCAATTTTCCCTTTCGGTAATTATGTCGCTTTGTGGGATGCTTTTCTTTCATCAGTTCGCTTTCGAAAAAGATTAAGCAGTTTTCGAAATATTTCAATGCTTCATCATAATAACCCAAATAGCATTTCACGACACCAATATGGTAAAGGATTTTATTTTTCAGATAAGGGTCGCCGGACAGTTTTGAGTAATGATGTGCATGGAGATATTGGTCAAGAGCCGGCTGAAATTTCTTATAATTAAAGTAATATACGATTCCTTTTCCCAAATATGCACGGCTGATATACTCCGCCTTTCCCGACTGTAACGCAGCTTGGATTGCGCTGTCTGCATACTTGATTTTCTGTTCTTTACCGGAGGAAAAATAAATACCATTTTCATAAGCATTCAGCAGTTCCCAAGTATGATTTTCAGTTCTTGCTTTTTTCGCATGAAGCGTCACGTACTTCAATCCTTGCGGGTCATGTTTACCGTACCCATCATACAAATCTTCAAAATGATGATAAGCATAGGAGCCTGTTGACTGTGCCGGAAAACAAAATGAGTTGAGAATTAATACAAAAAAAAAACACTAAACGGTTCATGGAGAAATAATATTTCAGCAGCGATTTCTTCAAAATTAGAAAAAAAAGAGGAACGCAAATGCATTTTAGTTCTTATGAATCAAATAAAGACCATTAGTAGCATTAGCTGCTGATAATCAAAGACATTGTTATGGTACGATTTATAAATGCTTACGTTTTCATTTATAAGCCATACCCTAGAACGTTTGTGGGAAGCATTATGGGCACCTACCTTCGGGTTAGAATTCTGAATCAACCGGCCGGGAAATTTAATCCTAAAAATCTAACAAATGAAAAAGTATTTTTTTTATATGGCTGCGGCCATGCTGTTATGGACCCAATCGTGCCGTCAGGAATTTAACCCCGATCTCGCTTTAGAAGAAACGCTTTATGATGACGCTGCAACTTACAGCAGAGATTCCATAAACAGCACTTCGCCACCTTCGCACAAAAGCATCGACGATGGCGGCGATGAAGATGAACCAAAGAAAGACAAACAAGAGTGGCTCAACCCGTAAATAAAATTTGCCGTCAGTTCTGTTTTCCATAAGCAATGTACATTATATGATTGTCTAAGATATGAATAACACTAACACTTCCAATATTACTAACCTAATTCGCCGAAGCGGAGAAATATGCTCCGTTTCCGGCGAATGGGAAAGCACAGGAAATTATATCACTACGATCATCGTATCACGTAATCAGATTATGCCGCTTTATTGTGGTATTAACGTAATATGGAAACTGATTCGGAGGGGGTAACATGATCACAGTTACATGACAGATCTAAAAAATACACTATCTCAAACATAAACCTAGAACAAAAAAAATGAACTATCGGATTTCAATTCTGCCCAAATTAGCAGCATCTTTCTTCATTCTGTTGTTCTGCTATGCCGCCATAAGTAAGATTTTAGATTATGAAAACTTTGAGGTGCAATTGGCGCAGTCGCCACTTCTCAGTGCCTATGCCAGCACTATCGCCTGGCTCATTATTGCTACTGAACTTGTCATCGTATTGCTTCTCGTTCTAAACAGCACAGCCAAAATAGGATTGTATTCCTCTTTTGGCCTGATGACGGCTTTCACAGTTTACATTTATCTGATACTGAATTACAGTGACTTTGTACCCTGTTCCTGCGGGGGCATTCTCGAAGAAATGGGCTGGACAGAGCATTTTGTCTTCAATATTGTCGCAATGCTGATCGCCGCAACTGGTGTATTGTTATCCGATCACGAGCATCATGGGCGGAAAGAAAAATACCTTCTTCGCCGGGGAATTGCCTTGTTAGGGATGGGTATACTCAGTGCCATTACTGTGATCATGTTGTTTCTGTCGTCTGAGCATATTATAAAGAAAGAAAACAATTTTACGAGACGTTTTCTTATGAACCCACTTACAGAGCATGCTACACTCTTATTAGACAACGACCAATCTTACTTCGCCGGATACACCGACGATTCTCTTTACCTGGGGAACCGAGCTTATCCTCAACATCTTACTGCAGTGAGTAGGTCACTTTCCGCATCAAAACTCATGAAAATAAAGCCAGACTACGTGCGACACCCTTTCCGAAATATTCGTGTTCAGGTAAAATCGCCACATTATTATTTTTACGATGGTACTGTATCCGTCATTTACAGAGGAAAGCTTGGAAACCCGAACGCCCAAACGATAAGCTTTAAAGATGCATTCTTTACACAACTTGTGGTGCTCGATTCGATGAACTATCTGATCCGAACACAAGAAGCAAAAAGCAGATTAATGACCCTCGGCACCCTTCACTTAGAAGAAACCCCTACAGTCCGACTTTATCCAAACATCCTCACCCAACGAACAGAAGGGATTTTCGATGTTGACGGACACCTTCTCAGAAATCGAGAAACCACAAAGATTGTATATGCCTATACTTACCGCAACCGTTTTATTGTAATGGATGCCGGCCTACAAGTTCAACGAGAATTAAGTACAATTGATACTACGGAAACTGCGGCCATGAAAAGCATTCGGCTTTCCGATGGCAGATATAAAATGAGTGCTCCTTCAGCCAAGGTTAACACATCACTGTGTATTTACAAAGATCTGCTTTTTAATATGTCCCATCTCAAAGGAAAATATGAATCAGCGAACACCTGGAAAAAAGCTAAAGTAATCGATTTATATCACATCGGGCGACCGCACTATGCTGGCAGTTTTTACATGTATAACCGAAACGGTGCTGAATTGAGAGATATGATTGTAACAGAACGTTACCTCTACATTCTCATCGGCAATGAGCTTATTCAATACAGTGTTAATCACTCACTATTAAAACATTTATAATTTAGGGGAAGCCGAAAACCTTTAAAAGAGTAGGCATATCATTTAACATTTTTTATTATGAAAAAGTTAATCCTTCCTGTTGTCCTTGTAGTTGCGGGCACAGGAGCCGCGCTGGCCACACAGGCAGAGCAAAGAAAGGAACAGAGCATTGTTCCCGGTTACCATCTTGTAAATGTCGGACCTAATGAAACCATCTGTCAGGTAACAGACAAAGACTGTTCAACGGAGGGTTTTCTCATTTGTACCTGGACTGACAGTTCCGTGTTAAGGGATATCGGTAATGGCACTATGTGCGGAGATCCGCTGTATGAAAAACAGTAACATGAAGATCGGAAGGCTGTTCCCGTAACGCGACGAACAGCCTTCTTTTTTAGATTCTTGTTAGGTCGTTCGTGCGACAATATACAAAGAGGAT
>JAANMX010003686.1_pt1 | contig 13127 bp, 4 predicted proteins | sample 7279681 | NCBI WGS metagenome assembly JAANMX01 (sample SAMN14094542, study PRJNA606508) | bioreactor metagenome | isolation source: A lab-scale SPAN reactor treating ammonium-rich wastewater day 351 | place: Ireland: Galway | collected 2018-01-01
AGAACGGCGTGTGCCCTTTCTCGAAATCATCCACCACCCCAGCGGCGAGGTGGTGACGCTGATTGAGGTGCTGAGTCCTGCTAACAAAACCGGCGAGGATCGGTTGAAGTACCTGCGCAAGCAGGACGACATCCGCAACTCTCAGGTGAATCTGGTGGAGATCGATCTGCTGGGCGAGGGGCCGCCCACGACACTGGCCCGGCTTGTCTACAGCGACGAACCAGCCGGGTGGCGCTATATGGTCAGCTCAATTCGTGTCTTGTCTCCCCATTCGATTCTCAATGTGCGAATTGTAGGTTTAGTACATCGCCTCGATCAGGTGGGCGTACTTCGCCATGACCGCCCGGCGTCGGGTTTTTTGCGAAGGGGTGATTTCGCCCCCTTCCTGTGTCAACGGTGCAGGCAGCAAAGTGAAGGCTTTCACCTGTTCAAACGGGGCCAGTTCCTGTGAATAGTGGTCGATGTGGGATTGGTAGAAGGCCACAATCGTGGGGTGATCCACCAGCTCCTGGCGTGTCTGCCAGGTGATCCCCTGTCCGGCCGCGTACTCTTCCAGGGCGACGAAATTTGGCACGATCAGGACGCTGATGTACTTGCGCTGGTCTCCAATCGCAATCGATTGCTCGATGAAATAGTCCTGGGCCAGTACGGTCTCGATATGTTGGGGTGCCACATTCTTGCCGCCGGATGTAATGATCAGGTCCTTGATGCGGTCTGTAATGCGCAGAAACCCCTCGTCGTCAAACTCGCCCACATCTCCTGTGTGGAACCAGCCATCGACGAAGGCAGCCGCAGTCGCCTCAGGCTTCCGATAATAGCCCTGGGTGACGCTGGGGCTCTTGACCAGAATTTCGCCGTTGGCCGCGATCTTCACCTGGCAATCGACAATCGGGCGACCCACCGTGCCGAATTTGAACGCGTTGGGCGTGTTGCAGGTAACCATGGGTGAGGTTTCGGTAAGGCCGTAGCCTTCGCAGATCAGCAGCCCCGCGGCGAAAAAGAATTCCTCGATGGAAGGGGCCAGGGGCGCGCCGCCAGCGGAAAAGAACTTCTTGTCCCCGCCCACAATCGTCCGAATCTTGGAGAGCACCAGCCGATCCGCCAGAGCCTGTTGCAGCGTCAGCCCCACACCTATGGGGCGATCCTCCTTGCGACGAAGCTGATAGTCGAACCCCACGCCCAGCGCCCAGTGAAAGAGCTTCTTTTTCAGCCCGGATCCCTCTTCCAGGCCATGATGGGCGGCGGCAAATATCTTCTCGTAGAGGCGGGGCACGCTGACCATCACCGTCGGCTTCACCGCCTGCATGCCGGCTATCACAGCCTTGGAATCAGTCAGATAGTAGTTTTCCGCCCCGGTGTGGAAGATATAATAGGACCAGCTTCGTTCGTAGACGTGGCTGAGGGGTAAGAAGCACAGGGAGCGGTCGCCAGGCCCAACGTGAAATTGTCCGTCCAGCGCCTTGAACTGGTGCAACAGGTTGGCATGGGTCAGCATCACCCCCTTTGGCTCGCCGGTTGTGCCGGAAGTATAGATGATGGTCGCCAGTTCGTCCGGGCCAGCCTCGGCCAGACGGCCATCCAGGGATCCATCCAGATGCGTATCCGCGCCCAACTGGAGAAATTGGCCAAAGTGAAGATCCGGCGCGTGAAGTGGTGTCTCTTCTTCCGCATCCCCTTCATCAAAGACAATGAGGGTGCGCAGAGCGGGAGAGCGGTCCGGGTCGATGGCGATTTTGGCATAGGCTTCCTGGTCGCCCACAAAGAGCAGGGTCATCTCCGTTTCGTCGATGATATAGGCGGCCTGCTGCCGGGTGTTGGTGGCGTAGATGGGCACGGGAACGGCGCGTACGCTGAGGATGCCAAAGTCAACCAGCGTCCATTCCGAACAGTTGGGGGCGAAGATGCCAATACGGTCACCCGGCTGCACGCCCAAGGAAAGCAGGGCCCGGCCGATGGTGCGGATGCGCCTATACATCTCGGCATAGGAGATCGGGCCAGGGTGCGCGCCCTCTCCGTTGGCATAGTAGGCATTCATCGCCGGTTGATCGGCATACTTTTGGGCGCTTTGGGCGATCATCACCGCCAGGTGTTGGAAGTTCATAGGGTTTCGTCTGCCTCCACACAGTAGACAAGAAAGTCGAAGCGTTATCAGGAACATTATCCTGAGTTTTGAGCAGTCTTTAAGATCATATCATAGATATGGGTATTGTGAACGTTTACTCACCGACAAGACAGGTCATTCCACCGTCACGCGTCCGGCATTGCTGCTGATCCCCTCTGCGTGGACCACCCGAACGTTCAGAGTTCCGATCTGCTCCGGATCTTCCAGTCCGATAGTCACGAACACGCGGTCCTTCTGCCAGCTCACCACCTCCGCTGTGGCGTCCAGCCCACTGACGCTGACGCTCCCGGCTTCATTGCCAAAGCCATCCCCTCGAATCTCCACTACCTTGATATCGCCCTTGGACATGATACTTGGGGAGAGGGTGGACAGGGTCGGCGTCTCCAGGACCATAGTTACGCTGCAATACTGGGGTCGGGCATTGACAAAGAGCAGATAGAGCGGGTTTCTCAGATCGTAGGTGGCCAAGGGTGAAAGTTTGTGGCTGGGGATGGGATCCGCATCGTTGCGGAAGGTGGCCAGAATCGTCTTGCGCTCTGCATTCAGCAGGTGGACCACAGCGCCGGCCTCCCCCTCGCACATAGTCTCTGCCCGGAGCAGACTTCCGCTGGCCTGGGTGAATGACGGCGGCAGGCCTTGTCCACTGCTATAAATCTTGGTCAAATACGAGGTCAGCCCGCCACCGTCAAAATCGATTGGGGTTTCTGCCGAGGTCAACCGCTGGATGGGGATGAAGTTGATCAGGTTCCACTCCTCGGCTGGGGTGTAGTTCTGCTGCCAGTAGTCCATAGCAAACTCTGTGTAGAAGGGAGCAAGATCCCCCACGACACTGGTCAGGGCTTCCTCAAGGTTGGTGTTGACCCCCAGATTGCCGAATATCTGCTTGATGGTGTTGCCTCCGACTTTCTTCTCCAGATAGATGGCGAAAGCCACCGTGGCATACTGCTGATTGGCATCCAGGGATCCCCAACCACCAGGAAAGGGTATGTTGACAAAGTCTCCGCCGGCCTCGATGCGCATGTGGTAGCTCTTAATGTCGGGATAGACCAGATATTCGGCCCACGTTGCCGTGCCCTCCAGCCACCAGGTGGGCGCCGTGATAAAGCGTGCCCCCGCGGACATATTCTCCTTCTGCAAAATGTGGAAGTATTCATGGGCCGCTGTGACCTTGATCTCGTCGTCGCTCAACTGGTCGTTGAAGAACATGTACCAGTTGCCCAGGGTGCCGATGCCGGGCACAAAGCCCTCGGACTGGGTACCTTTGGTCAGCCAGGGGGCGATCTTGACGATCACCTGGCCGCTGGGCTGGGTGTAGCCCTGGATATCGAAGACTGCTCGGGAGTAGAGCAGGGCGTCCAGCAGCTTCTGGGCATAGGCCTCGGACACACCATCTCGTGTGTTGTAGAGTACGACAAAGTAGGCGTTTTCCACCTTCTCGTTGGGCAACCCCACCACCCACCAGAGGCTTTTGCCCACATTGTTGATGGCGCCCACCAACCGCTGTCCCCAATAGTCAGCGGATCGGGGCTGTGCGCCTCGGCTCTCCCCAGCCCCGGCCACAGTCGATGGGTCCTCGTACCGGCCGGCGAAGAGGGTGATGGAGACATAACCATCCGCCACCTGGGCATCCAGGGGGATAAAGTCTTCCAGCTCCGGGTCGAAGAGGGCGGCCCGGGGATCTTCGGGCAAGGCCGCAGGATCATAGGGCAGGTGCAGCACAATATCCTTGTACAGTTCGATCGGCTCCGGCTCAAACTTTACTGTGTATTGGTAGCCCATGATGGTCTGGCTGTCCGGTCCAGGGTTATCCATACGCCGGTTGCTGACGGTGATGGTGTAGACAGCGCTGCCCGGCAGCGCACCCGGCGGGATCTCCACACGTACGCCCTGGCTGAAGACCACGCCACCCTGGACAGGGTCGATGTTGGCGCTGCCGCCCAGATTCCCAGGGCCAGTGCGGGTAACCTCTACATAGCGGGTGAGGCTGATGCCGTTGGTCTCTGTGACGGTGAAGGTGAAGCGGCCCAGTTGGTTGAACTGGTAGGTTAGCCAGGAACCCCGGCTGCCATTCCACGGTGGAAACAGGGCTTCCTTTGACGACAGGGACTGCAGGGATGAGCCGGGCGAAATGGTCCAGACCAGCCAATCGCCTTGGGCCACGCCGATGGTATCGGTGATGTACCATTGGGCAAAGTGCCATTTGCCTGGCATTGGCACACGCAAGCTGCCCTGGGAGAAGTGGGATGCCCCGACGGAGAAGCGATACCCGCCCGATGGGATTGATAGATTTCTGGCCACAGTGGTGGGCGTCAATTCGATAGGAAGCTGGTAGAGGATGCTGTCCTGGGCGAAGGAAGCGATCTCGTGGATGACCCGATCCCCCACCCGCAGCACATTGTGGGCGGGGATGGGATCCGGATCGCTGACCTGGACGACGACATGGCTACCCTGGCCGGAGAGACTCCCTGCTGGGGAGATAGACGCGACCTCCAGGGAGTGGGGCAGGCCATCCCGCCGGGTCAGGGGCAGGGCAGAGATGGTTCTGGAGGCTCTGGTCACCAGGGTGTTGCCCCACACGGCCAGGGAGAGAGGGAAGGGTATGTTACGCATGACCCCCACCACCTGGGGATCCGCGCCGGAGACCACGGAAATGGCGTCACCCCGAAAGTTGGCGACGTAGACATTGCCTGCATCATCCGCAGCCAGCCCCTGGGGATCGGCGAAGCCATAGGCCACGGGCAGCCAGCCATTCTCCCAATAGTAGAGGTTGCCCCAATCGCTGAAGGTGACGCTGCCCCGGGCCGGCTCCCGGGTGGTTGCGTAGACCCGTCCCCCTGCATCCACGACCACGTCCCGGAAATCCACAACCCCAGCATCCAGACAGACACCCCCCAAGCGGAAACAGTTCAGACCGCGGATCTGCTCGCCTGTGGCCGGGTCCATCTGGAACGCGTGGTGATCCGTGGCCACGTAGAGGGTGCCGTCACCGGGATTGAAGCTGAGTCCGTTGATGACAATCTCCCCGCCCGGCACATTTGGGGAGTAGATGGCCACCGGTGGCCCGCTTGGCTCGATCCGGTAGACCCGCTGGCCGTTAGTGAAGTATAGGGTATCCGTGGCCCGATCTATGTCCAGATCCCCATAGCCCAACAGGATGCGAACGCCCGCCAGATCCGAGCGGACTGTGGAATTCAGCGCACCGGGCGATTTCTGCAGGATTTTGAAGGTTTCGAAATCGAACCAGATCACCGTGCCCCGGGCGTCCACAGTCAGGGCCAGAGCGTGAACATCATCCACCAGGGGGGAGCCAAAGAGACCAAAAGGGGAGAAGTGGCTGACCGTGGCGCTGGCTGTGCGGCTGCCCCTGTCCAGATCCGTGGGCAGTTTGACCCAGGCCCCGGTCGAATCCTGGGTGTGGATGGCCAGGCTGCCTTCGTTGATCAGGCCCAGATCCACGTTGGCGTAGCTAAACTGGACCAGGGCAGGCTGGCCCAGGGATGCGACCAACTGGCCCGACGCATCTCGCAACTCGATCTCGGCCAGCAGGTTCAGATCCGAAAAGCCCGCTGGCGGAGCCGCCCTGGCCGGGATGATGCGCAGTGTACTCTGGCCGGTCACGGCGCCGGCAGGGATCTTGACATGGAGTTGGCTCGGCGTGTAGCCGGCCTCGCCGCCCTGCTCTGGGGTCACCTGGGCAGATCCTGTGCTCTGCCCCTTGAGGATCAGGGGTAGATAGATGGGCAAAGGGGCCTCTTCCCATCCCTGCAGGACGACAGTCCCATCCCCCGCATGGACAGGTACCCCTTCCGTCTGCCCACCAGACTGGGCCTGCACCGGCATCGGCGGTACCATCGCCCACAGCATGACCGTCACAAGCAGGAACAAGAGGGAGGAGAGGGAGGAGAGCGGAAAGCCGCCGCCCAGAACAGGTACTTGGACAGGTTGGGAAGAGAAACGAACACAGAGCATGGGATGTTCTCCTTTCAAAGATAGGGTGGTCGACGCAGGCCGACCAAAACCCCAGGCGGGTGGGGCAGCCTGTGCAGAGCGCCCCACCCGCCTTCATTTACCGCATCACCAAGGGCAGATAGATCTCCTGGGTCGGCGTCAACACCAAGTCCAGGTCCGTGACCTCTGGGGGCACACCCACCACTGGGCTGGTGAGGGCGGCGTAGCCCGACGCGGTCACCTTCACATACCAGCAGCCCTCGGCCACATCCCAGCCGTAGTAGCCGATCTCGTTGGTCTGTTGCTGGGCGATCTGGGGCGAAATGCCCATGACCTCGGGGTTGGCGATCAGCCCCAGCGCTGTGGGGGCGGGTTGGCTCCAGGCCGCGCCCCCCGTCTTGGACAGGTTGGATTCGCAGGTGTTGGGCCGGGCGTCCGTGGGGCCGGTGCGTGGCAGCCAGCCGGGCACCTTGTAGAGGGTCACTGTGGCCCCCACCACAGGCTGTCCGCTCTGGGCATCGGTGATGATGCCGCTGGGATCGTAGAGGGTGATCTGGCCCACGGGCGTCTCCTGGGCATTCCCTTCACATTTATAGGAGACCCTGAGGGCGGCCGCGGCCACCTCCCCGGCCGGGATGGTGGCCCGGTAGAGGTTGTTCCCGATCCCGGTCATGGGATAGTTTGTCCCTGGCGGGGTCATCACCAGGGCCACATCCGTGGGCGTTATGCCGCCGGTGCAGGTGACCGGCAGGGTGATGGTGATGGGCGTTCGTCTGCCCCGCCATTGGCCGATGTTGGCCGTGCCGTCCGGGTTGAAGGTCACCGCGCCGCCGCTCTCCACATCCACCGCCGGGGGCACGGGCAGACGCAACACTGCGTTCACGCCTGAACGTACCTGGCCCAGGGTGACCGTCACCGGCATGGACTGATCCCGTTGGAACTTGTTGTCGTAGTATTGGGCAGCGTAGCGCCCCGCCGGGTCCATGAAGTGGACCCGATAGTCGATCCCCTGGCCCAGACCGTCAAAGACATACATGCCGTCTGGCCCAGTGAGGGCGTGGAAGACCGTCAACCATGACTGGCCTTCCTGGTGCCCCTCTTCCCCAGCCAGGGGACGGTAGAGGGTGACCTGGATGCCCGGGGCGGCTACCTCAGGCCCGTGGCTGGCGGCTGCCCCCATCCCCGCGGCCAGGGTGACCTGGCCGCTGATCCCGCCGGCCGGCTGGCCGCAGATCAGCCCGGTGCCCGCATACTCGATCGTCGCCAACCAGTCCGTCACCGGGCCGGACGCCGGCTCGCACCAGCCCGTGTTGTAGAAGGTGAAGGGGCTGGAGAAGAACCACTCGCCCACGCCCAGAGCGGTCAGGTTGGGGAGGAAGGCAGGGACTGTACCGGTCAAGGGATTGCCGTGCAGATGCAGATATTCCAGCTTGGTCAGGTTGCCCACCTCCGCAGGCAAAGTAGCCAGTTGATTGCCGTCCAGATAGAGTTCCATCAGCGCGGGGAGGGAGCCGATCTGGGTGGGCAGGCTGGTCAGCAGGTTGTTGGAAAGGTTAAACCACTGCACCTTGGAGAGCCCGCCGATGGCGGAGGGCAAAGTGGTCAGTTGATTGTCGGCCAGCCCCAGGCCGGTCAAGGAGGTCAGATTCCCGATCTCGGATGGAAGGCTGGTCAATTGGTTTCTGCCCAGGTTGAGCCAGGAGAGAGCGGTCAGGTTGCCGATCTGGGACGGCAGGCTGGTCAATTGGTTGTTGCTCAAGGTGAGCGAGGTCAGGGCCGTGAGGTTGCCGATCTCCGGCGGCAGCGCGCCCACCAATTTATTCTCGTACAACGACAGCCTGCTGACCCGACCCCCGCTGCACGAAATCCCATACCACCCACATGGGGTGTTGGTTTGCAGCCAATCTGTCTTGTGGGTCCAGTTCTCCCCGCCCGTGGCCGTATAGAGGGCCACCAAAGCCTGGCACTCGGCCTGGGGGATCTCGGTCACATCCCCACAGCTAAACTCAGCCCCGGCCAGGGGAATGGCCGACGACACATCTTCTGTCGGTGCGGCCACCAACGTGAGGGAGGCCCACCCAGACAGAGCCAAAAGCAAAGTCAAGAGCAGGGCTATAACCGCTATTCTGTTGTATTGGTACCTAGTCATCTGTCGATCTCCTTCTTGGTAGAAACTGGCAGGGTGTGTTCAAAATGAGTTGGCGTCCACCCCTTTCCAGCCAATTCAGCCGTCACACCGGGCGATCTGCCGTGGGATGATCTTTCGCAGATCGCCCGGTTGATCATCTATTTCTGCACCGCAGGCAGGTAGATCTCTGCCCCTGCCGACCCATCGTTCACGGTAAAGCGCCAAACGTAGGGGGCGGCTAACCCATTGCCCGCCAGATCTGCCACGCCCACGGTCACCGTGGCCGTGTACTGCCCATTGGTCAACACCACCCGGGGCGCAAAGACGATCTGGTTCACGCCGCCGTCCACCCGCACGCTGCCGGGGATCGGCTTGCCCGCGCCGTCGGTCAACGTCACCGTGGCCGTGGTGACTGTGGTCTCGCTCAACGCCTCAGAAACGCCGATGGTGATCACAGGGGCGTAGACCGGCCCGGTCGTGTCGGTGAAGATGGGGCTGGCCGAGGCGCTGACGTTCTTGGCCCCATCCACTGGGCTGGTCCACAACACCGTGGGGGCCGTGGTATCCCCGGCGGAGGTGACCTCGATGCACACCTGGGCCGCCCGGCTGGTGGAGGTTTTGTTGTCCACCCGGAAGCTGAAGCTGTCCGGGCCGGTGAAGTTTTCCGCCGGGGTGTAGGTCAGATTGGGGGCCGTGCCGGAAAGGGCGCCGCCCCGGGGCAGGTCAACGATCTCGAAGGTCAGGGGCAGGCTGCTAACTTCCTGGCCGGTTAAGGTGATGGCCAGAGGGGTCATATAATCTGTAGTCAGGCTTTGGGGAATGGCTTTGAGGGGAGAAACCAGGTTGACCCAAGTATTGGTCGGCGTCTCTTCCGGCACGCTGGGGAAGAAGACCACGGCCTGGTTGCTCACCACCGTACCGCTGGGCAACCCGCCGGTGAGGGCGACGGTATAGGTGATCGCCCCCTCAGAATCAACGGCTCCCTTTGGCCCCAACTCGCCCACCGACCAGAAGATCTCCCGGCTTTCAGGCAGATAGGTTCCAGCGCCATGCAGGTCCAGGGTGCTGGCATCAAAGACCGGCGGCAGGGTATTAACCACGTAGACCCCATAGGCTCGGCCCGCACCTTCGTTTTCAAAGGTGATGGTGTACAGCGCTGTCGCGCCGGGCAGCATATCCCCCGCCGGACCGTAGATGGCGTTGGGGTCTTTGGCCACCCAGACTCCCGTGTCGGTGCAGCCGTTCCCGCCGGCCAATCCACTGGCGCAGACGGCCTGGTCAGTGAATTGCGCAAGGCTGACGGCTTGGTATTGGCTGCTTTTGGCCTCGCAATCTTTGCATCCACCCGCGGCGTCGATACCCGAAACGCAGCGCTGGCCGAAGGCGCAGTTGATCCGCCCCTGGCCGACAAAGGAATTGCTCACACACACCTCTTTGGCACAGCCGGGACCGAAGAGGAAGTTCCAACCAGAAGGTGACCAGCGTACCTGACCATCTGTGCAGCAATTGGTGGCCGGGTTGTCGCACTCTTGCACGCAATCGTAGACCATTTTGGAAACGTGGGCCACGTGAAAGGCTACAGCACCCGGCCCCATTGTTCCACCAGAGCCAAGCGTCCACATAAATGTCTGAGCGATAGCGACCGAAACAACTTTGAAGGTGACCTTGCGCCCAGTGCAGTTAGCGATACACTTGCTCTTTGAACATGCGCTGGCGGAACGTTCGCTCAGATCATCCCCTGGCGTCCAGTCACCCCAGTAACTTCGGGCCATCGTCGCCAGGTCAATAGTGAGACCGCCGGTGGTATCGTGAATATGGAAGCTGCCATCCTGGGAGGTAAGAGCTATCGACTGTTCGCCGGTCTGGGTAAGCAATCGGACACTACGCCGATCTGCCGTGCGCATAGCCGCCCAGTCCACGATGCTGCCGTCGCTGTACTGCTGATGACCGGCTTGCAGATAGGCATAGCCGTCCCCAATCGCCTGGGAATAGAGCGTTTCCAGATCTGGATGGGCGGCGCGCAGGGCGGCGAATTCTGCTGGAGTCAGAGGCGTTTCGGTCAAAATTGTCACAGGCGAATAGTCGAGATACTCTGTTACGTCAAAGAGGCCCGTGCTGTAGTTGGAACCAGCAAAAAGTGTCAATGTCCCATCTTTATAGCTCGCAGGGAGACCCCACTGGAAGCGCACCCGGAAAGAGAGGAAGCCCTGTGCGCCCGGCGGCAGATCGCCTAGTGCCCAGAAGACCTGATTTTTCTCGATCCAGAAGACCCCGTCAGGGCTATCCACATATTCCGCACCCTGGGGAAGTTGCACGGCCAATACAGCATCCTTGACCGTTGTCGTCATCCCGTTCATATACTGCACCGCATAGTCCACCGTCTGGCCGGGGCTGATCAGATTGGGTGCGCCCGTACTGACCAACATCTCGCCGGGAGCGATCTGGCCCGTGTCCGGTGCGCCCAGCCAGGGATAGAAGGTGATATTGTCGCCCACACTATCGCCCAGGCCCGCAGGATTTTGGGTGGGATGATAGGGACCGGAGGCGTCCCCCCACCAGTTGTGGCGGGCGTCCAGGGCCGGGGCGTTCCAGTTAATCAGGCCCTCGTCAGTGTTGTCGTGAATGCGGTTGTATTTCACCGTGGGCGGCTGGGTCCACACCCAGTCGAAGTAGATACCTTTGCCCGACGAGTGGTGAATATCACAGCTTTCAATCGTTATCGGGAAGGGCGAAACGCCTGAATTTCCATAGAAACGCAGATTGGCATTGTAGCTTGCACCGGCATAGGAGACTTCGCAGTGGCGCAGAACTACGGATGCCCGGTCGTAAAATCCTACAATGCCCGCCCACCAGCCCGGCGTTTGGGTCGCACCAGTGAAGACGATGGGGTTGTCCGCCGTGCCCAGGGCATAGAAGGCGGCCTGGGTCTTCACCTGGATACCCGTGGGCGAGCCGTAGTCATTCTTGTCAAAGGCCAGGGTCGTGCCCGGCTTGATGGAGAGCAGGCCATTTGTAGCCACCTCAATATAGTTGGTCACCCGCACGGGGATGCCCGCCTCCCCCAGATCCCACTGGCGACCGCCGCCCACGGAGCAACCGGGGATCAGCAACTCGTCCCCGCCGTTGCCCGTGGCGGATAGGTCTTTGGCCGTGATGGAGCCATTGCACTGCCAGTACATAGCCGCGCCCACATTATTGGCGAAGGTCACCGCGTCCAACACCGGGTTGACATCTTGATTGTCAAAGCTGATGCCTCGTCGCCGGTCGTCGTTGCTGCCCAGCGCGCCGTTGTCGCTGATGGTCACGTTGCGCAAGGTCGGATGAATGGTGCTGTTCCATGTGTAGTCCGCCACCCCCGACCAGCCGTTGCGGCTGATGCTGCCCCCGTCCCAGGTGACCGAGAGGCTGCTGGCATGGCTGGTCTGCAGATTGAGACCCGTGCGTCCGTTGTCGGTCACCTCCACATTGGAGAGGGTTGGGTGGATGGTGCTGGCATCCCGGCTGTAAAGATAGAGGCCGTCCCCCGCGTTGTGGTGGATGCGGCAGTTGCTCACCTGCGCGTCATCCGTGTTGATCTCCAGCCCACCAGAGCCGTAGTTCGTATCGCTGGCATAGCTGATGTCGCAGTGGTCCAGACGCAATTGGCTGCCCCGCCGCGCCCACAGCCCTATCCATTCGCCGCCTGCCCTGGCCGGTGGGCTGGTGCTGGTAAAGGTGATAGGCTGGCTGGCCGTGCCCTGAGCAATCAGCCCGCCGCCGTCGGCGATGGCGATGCCGTAGGAAGGGCCAAAGCGCAGTTCCGTGCCCGGCGCAACCGTCAGCGTCTTGCCGTTGGGCACTGTCATCAGGCAGAGGGTGTAGCCGCAGACAAAGCCGTAGTCCGCTCCGCCCCAGTGAATGTCCTGGTTGATGGCGTCGTTGACAGCAACAGTCACCCGGTTGTGGTCGTTTCCGGTCAGTGTCAATTTGGCATAAGTCGGCGTCTGATTGATACTGGCCTGATAGATGGCATAGCCTCTGCCATTTGCCATCTGATTGTCACGCACGGTCATACGGTCGAGCACAGGCGCAATGCCCTCTCCCTTCAGGCTGACCCCAATTTGCAGACCGTTGGCGACCTCGCCCTGACGCATTTCCACATCCGCTCCGTCCACCAGAATTTGAGCGCTGCTATAGCTGCCCAGGGCTGCGTTGAATGTGCCGGAACCGGAATAGCCCACAAAAAAATTCTCCAGCCGTCCGTGGCTGCCCGGCGCAAAGACGATGCCGTACCATTCGCCGGCAGCGCCGCTGCTCTCTCCGTCGCCGTTGCTGTCACCGCCCCGGCTGTCATCAGCCAGGCTGGTAAATATCACCGGTTCGCCAGCATCGCCACTCACCACCAGCCCCCCCTGGACAATCAGCGCTGTGCTGCCTGCCCCAGAGCCATAGCCCGGACTGACACCGCCCAGTTTCACCACCGCGCCAGCCTGGACAGTCAATGTGACACCGGCGGGAATGTGAATGTTGCAGTTGTGCGCAGTGTAGACGCCAGATGACCAGACAGTGTCGGCTGTGATGGGATCGCAGGCGGAGACGAGAGGGGCGTCCAGGGCAGAGGAATGCGCGGGCACGCCGGAAGCGGAGAGAGCGAAGGTTGTGCTAATGAGCAAAAGGACGAGAGGAATCAGGAGGAGTAGCGGGCGGGGTGAAGCGTAGAATCGCTGGACAGGCGGCGGGTCGCCACGGCTGGCAGGCAGACCCATTCGGGCCATTCGACAGAAGGACGCAAAAAATGACAACGTCCGGAGCGGATTATTCATAACGCAAGCTCCTTTGCCGGGATATGGGTAGTACAACGCGGCGTAAATAGACCAATAGTTGCTGACGTAGTGCGTAGTGCGTATACCAGTTCACGCACCACGCACTACGCATCACAATCAATCGTTG
>JAANMX010003688.1_pt1 | contig 13123 bp, 11 predicted proteins | sample 7279681 | NCBI WGS metagenome assembly JAANMX01 (sample SAMN14094542, study PRJNA606508) | bioreactor metagenome | isolation source: A lab-scale SPAN reactor treating ammonium-rich wastewater day 351 | place: Ireland: Galway | collected 2018-01-01
ATCGTCTCATCTCGGACATGTGGCTCTGTACTGCAGTTGCCATGCTGCCATATCTTTGCATCCTTCCTCGGAGGAATAAGTATTCTGAGAATCCCTCTTTTCTTACAGCCCTCATAGACCTTCCTCTGGCCCGTAAGGATGTTAGGGATAAGGCCTGTCCAAAAAGGCAGTATCGTGCATTGGACAGGGAAGAAGAGCCTGAAGCAACAGAATCCCCCCTTTAAAAACGGGGGAAATGTGGTTATTTCTTTCGTTCAGGAAAGAGGAATGGGGATAAACAATCCCGGTAGTTTCCCTTTGATAATGCCTCCCCAATCCCCCTTTTCGAAAGAGGGATCAAAGGGGGATTCCTTCTCCTTTACTTTGGTATTCAGCTTGTCCCCAAGGAATTTAAAAGGAACCTTTTCGGACAACTTCCAGGTCTGCTTGCACTTTATTTTGAGTAATTACAATACATCTAAAATCCGAAATAGTATTATGGAGAATTTTCTTTAATCATGGCATGTTGGTGCTAAGAGTTTGGCCTCTTTAAATGGGTATGATGATCTTCTTGTGCTGTTATGCATAACGAGAATCTTTACCGTTAAATATTCTCCAAATAGAAAATATGTGTAATTATTTTTACATTTAACACAAAATTAACAGTTTCTTAATATTTACTTAATATATAAGGTCTATAATTCTTTTCTGATTTGCATGGTTAACTCCATATAGGTTTCTGGTAAGGGTAACCAAGCCTTGATGGATGGGAAACAGAGGGTGCTGATGATTATAGATAATAATGTAGGTTATAAAATTTTACTTAAGATTGGGTAATTACTATTTTGGGGGGTATTGTCATATGAAATTAGAAGTTTTGAACGGCTTCCTTAAAAATAGATGGATGGAATTTAGCCCATCGATGCTTTATGAGAAGCTGGCGAGGTGGGTGCTCAGTCTGTTAATCCTTGCTATCCTTTCGTGTATGTTGGGTGGTGTTATTATAACCATCTTTCATTTACGACTGTTGTTTACCATGGATATAGAGCATGCTTTGCGGATTATCATTATCGATGTACTTACCATACTTGCCGTTCTTGAGATATTTAAAACAACCCTTGCCTATTTTTCCGAGGGGCGGGTAAAGGTAACGTATATTATCGACACCGTAATTGTCGTAATGCTTACAGAAGTCATGGCATGCTGGTTCAGAGAATTTGATCTCTATAAGATGGGTATGATAACCTTTCTTGTTCTTACCTTGTGTATCATGAGGATTTTTACGGTTAAATATTCACCCAGTCTAAAACACCCATATTAAATTTAACACAAAATTAACAAGTTCTTAACATTCCCTTAATATTTAAAGTTTATAATATCTGTGTATAAGGGTGGTAAATAGCGTAATGAGTAACAACGGCACTGTTTTTTTAAAAAGAAAGGTGGTAAGAATTATGTTTTTCATGATGAGTATTATCCTTGGATTACTTGGATTTGTTTTTCTTGCGTCATTGTTTGCTATGTTTCAGCTAAACAAACTAAGAGAAGAGGAAGAAGGGGTATTGTTCGAAAAGTATCAATCACGTGAATCTGTACAGTACGATATCAACGATATCCTGGAAATGATGGAGCTAGCGGAATATTCATTAGCGTAGTCCAAAAGAAAATTTGAAGGAGAAAAAAATATTGGTGTTTTGTTTTTAGGCAAAAGGAGTTTCTTATGGCTAAAAATCGAATAGTAAATGTAAAAAGTAATATCGTCAGTATACTCAGTAATTTCCGAAAAGTTACCGAAAAAGAAGTTCTGCAGACAGAATATTTGCGTATGGAAAGTATGGTGTCTTTAGGAGAACTGGCTACAAGTATGGCCCACGAGATTAACAATTCTGTTACTGGTATTGTAAATTGTTCTCAACTATTGGTTAATAAAAGTGTTAAAGGGAGTAAAGAAAACGATATTGCCAATCGAATTACCAAAGAAGGCAACCGCATAGCCCATCTTGTTAATAATCTTCTTTCTTTATCCAGACCCGGTGATAGAAAAGAAGAGAAATATGGTATTAACATGTATGAAATGCTTTCTGATACACTTATTCTGATACATGCACAACTGAAAAAAGAAGGTATTATATTAAACCTGACTATTCCTGCGGGACTTCCTGAAATACTTATAAATCCTCACCAAATTCAGCAAGTCTTCTTGAACATCCTGAGTAATGCACGATATGCCTTGAATCAAAAATACCCAGAAGCCCATGAGAATAAAATTCTTGAGATCTTGGCTGAAGAAATAATGATAGATGATTGTCCCTTCGTAAAAGTTATCTTTTACGACCATGGTACAGGTATTCCTGCTCATATAATAAATAAAGTAACGAGTCCATTTTTTACAACCAAACCTAAAGGTAAAGGTACGGGATTGGGTTTAAGTATTAGCAACGAAATTATTATTGAACATGGTGGTAAACTTAAGATTGATAGTGCCGAGGGGGAATTTACCAAAATTATTATAATTTTACCGGTACTCAGGTAGGATCTTTCCTTGTAAATTTTAAATAAAATGGATTCTTGATAAAAACAGATGATCTTTGCATCAAGGTCGTATTATCCCTCAGAATTGAATTAAAGGGTTAAAGATATAAGACCTCAGTGAATAAACAATGAATGCCTATTAAGAGAAAAGGAACGTGGCATATGATATCCGAAATTACACTCATATCAGGGATAGATCCAAAATCAAAAATCATGAATAGATTTGAAGAGGAATTTAAGAAAATTCTCAATAATAAATTAATCTCCACCAAATTTCAGCCTATTGTTTGTCTTACAACAGGAGATATTGTAGGCTATGAGGCCTTAAGCAGAGGGCCTGAGACAAGCATATTCGAGAATCCACTATATCTATTTGATGTTGCAGAAAAATTGAAATTATTAGAAAACCTGGACATGCTCTGCAGAGAAAAAGCTATTTTTCACGCTAACAAGTTATCCTTAAATACAAAAGTTACGAAATTATTTATCAATATAGACGCAGCTTGTTTAACGTATACAAACCATAACAAGGGAGAGACAAAATCTCTTATTGAAAAATTCGGATTTAAAATTGACAATATAGTCCTTGAGATTACAGAAAGAACCCTTATAAGGGATTCGAATCTATTTTATCAGACATTAGCCTATTATCAAATGCAAGGTTTTTCAATAGCCATAGACGACCTTGGCTCTGGAAATACTGGCTTAAAACATATCTCCGAAGCAAATCCTCAGATAGTTAAAATTGACAAATCTCTGGTAGAGAACATCAATAAATCTTTTAAAAAACAAGCTGTTTTTAAAATGATTGTAGATATGTGCCATAAGGTCTTTCATTCGACTGTTGTGGCCGAAGGGATAGAGACCGTTGATGAGTTAATAACCGTTAAAGAACTAGGAGTAGATTGGGGTCAAGGGTACATTTTTAGTAAGCCATTTTAATAACTGCTTTTATATGGATGGATTTATACAATCTGCAGCGCTAGGCCATTTTATATGTATGTTAATGTGTTTATGAAATGACAAGAGGAAGCAATGGATTTACTTTAGTAATGATGCCTAAATTATTTACCCTTCAAATTAATACAAAATTAACAATTCCTTAACATTTCCTTAATATTCGCAATGTAGAATGTTTTCATGATTTGCATGATTAACCTCGTGTGAATCTCCGGTAAAGGACAACCGGACCCCTTGGGGGAGAGGGATTCCTCCTCCTCTCCCCCAGTTTATTGTGTTCAGCAGTAAAAAATTTTTTCTTTTAATACATGCGATTTTGCGCGTTGTTCAAAATGATATTTTATTATTCTTCATTCTCAAGAATTTTGATTTCTTATCATGGCTTTCTTGTAAGAGGAATAGTTTCGTGGTAACTATGTTGCGCTATGTGCATAGGAATTTCATTCTGTAAGGCAATCCTTTCAGGTTGCCTGGCAAGGCTAAAGCCGTGCCCTATGTCTCACTGTTTTTCTCATGAGCGCTGCCAAAGGCAGCTTAATTTGAGTAGATAAGGTATTTTAGAAAAGGAGGTAGAAATGCGTTGGAAATGGTATACAGGTGTTTTATCATCTGCAATGGTATTATGGAGTACGTATGCAGTTAACATGCCACAAGGTACGTTTGCCCAGGAAACAGAACAGGCTGAGGAGATATCCGGAAGCGAGCGTGATTATTTACAATGGCAGTTGAAACAGATGGAGGAGTCAATGCAAAGGCAGCAGGAGCAGATACAGGCATTAAAAAACCGTATGGAGACGGTCAGCCCGGCGCCTGCGCCCATTACCAAGGAGGAGATTAAACATGAGATTGAAGATTATATGTCTACAACCGAAGCCAGGGAAAAAATGGCACTTGGCATGCCCGGACTCACGCCGGTATACACTCCTGATGATGAGAAATATGCGTTAAGTATCAAATCACGAGAAGGAGATTATACATTAAATGCAGGGGGTAGGTTGCAATTCCGATATACATTTAAGGATAGAGATGAAGATTTTGGGAAAAACGATACAAACAATATCGATGTTCGTAGGGCAAGGGTTTATTTTGGTGGTAATATCTACAGCAAACTCATCCATTACTATGTCGAGTTAGATGGAGATAGTTTTAATGTTGATATAAGAGATTTTTATGTATATTTTACTCCTTTTGAAGAATTAAATGCCAAGATCGGGTACTTTAAGGTGCCATTTAACAGGCAAAGGGTTTCATCATCTTCAAAACTTCTCTTACAAGACAGATCCATTGCCAGTGAGTTTTTTGATCAGGATAGAGATTATGGGTTTGATATTTACGGGAAGCCCTTTGATGGACACGTGGAATACCATGCCGCGGTATTTAATGGGGCTGGAGAAGATCCTGCAGAAAGGGGTACAGACGATAATATCGATAACGAACTTATGTATGTCCTCGGTGTAAGATATAACCCATTTGGAAAGTATGACTATTACGATGAAACCGATGTAAAATATTCCGAGAAAGTAAAGGCAACCATCGGGGCTGCTGTAGTTTTTAATCCTAAGTTGCAAGATGAAAAATTAGAAGCTACTGATGGCGTTGCCGGGGTTGTAGATCTTGGTGTTAAATACAAGGGTATATCGTGGAATAATGAATACTACATGATGTCTCAAGATCCAGAAGACAATGATGGTTCAATAGATTCAGATGGATTCTTTACCCAGGTTGGTTATTTCGTATTGCCGAAAAGGCTGGAGGTTGCAGCCCGTTACTCCCAGCTTGACCCTAATGATGATGTTTCAAATGATACGGGGAGAGAGTATGCTTTGGGTATAAACTATTATTTCCGTGCCCATCGTTCAAAGATACAGTCAGATTTTAGTCATTATGTAACCGAGGGAGAAGATCAGGACCAACAGGAGAATAGGTTCAGGATACAGTATCAAATTATCTTCTAATGGTTAATAAGTTTTTCCCTTTAAAATTAAAGGAGATATAAAAGGTATGGGGAAATTTAATGGAAAGATTACCCGTTTTGCTTTCATGATAAGTATTACTGGCATCACGCTTTGTACCATCCCACAGACGGCCAGGTGTCAGGCTGTAACTGCAAGCGATGAAACAGTAAAAGAAGGTACCTATCAAGAAGTTAGCAAGGATGGAAGACTCTACATATTTGTTTCGTCTAAACGAAAGGAGGAGTTTGAGAAAACGGGTGAGTTAGGGAAAGGTATCATCAAGATCGGATACGGACCGAATGGTGAAACAGTTGTCTTTGATTCAGAAGAGGCTGTGATTGAGTACGAATCTCGTCTTGTGAAAGAGCTACTCGGAAAGACCAATATCAAAGCTTATAAAGAATTTAAGATTGATGGCAGGCTGTACGTTTTTACATCGCCTGCACGAAAGGCAGAGTTTGAAAAAACAGGAGAAATGGGCAAAAGTATTGTCAAGATAGGGTACGGGCCAAATGGCGAAACCGCCGTCTTCGATTCAGATGAGGCAGTAAAGGAGTATGATAAACGTCATTCCAAAAAATAAGTCGACTTCTCGAATTAATTTGAGTAATATAGTGTTCAAATATGCTAATGAAAATGAAAGGAGAGATAGGTATATGGTAAAGAAGGCATGGGTGTTCATGGCAATTTTTAGCTTTAGTTTAACGAGCATAACTATTGCCAGTGAGGCTGTTGAGGTTGATGCAAACATAAAACCTTATGCTAAGGTCGGTGGGGTTTCAGGAAATCTGAACAGTATAGGTTCTGATACCATGAATAACCTCATGACCTACTGGGCCGAGGGGTTTAACCAGGTATATCCGAATGTAAAGATCCAGATAGAGGGTAAGGGTTCTACCACTGCACCACCTGCTCTTATCTCGGGAACAGCTCAGATAGCGCCGATGAGTAGAGCAATGAAACCTACCGAGATCGATGCCTTTGAGAAGAAATATGGTTATAAGCCCACCGTAATAAGGACAGCATTGGATGCCCTGGCAATATATGTAAATAAGGATAACCCTCTTAAAGGTTTAAGTTTACCTCAGGTGGACGCTATTTTTTCAAAAACCAGGAAAGGCAAGTATAAAGAAGACATTAAAACATGGGGACAGCTTGGTTTAGCAGGAGAATGGTCAACCCGGCCGATGAGTCTCTATGGTCGTAATTCTGCCTCGGGTACCTATGGTTATTTCAAGGAACATGCCCTTTATAAGGGCGACTTCAAAGATTCTGTAAAAGAGCAGCCAGGTTCTGCCTCTGTCGTACAGGGTGTAACCGAGGACCGATATGCTATCGGTTACAGTGGCATTGGTTACAAGACTTCCGGTATACGTACGGTACCCCTTTCATTTAAAGAAGGAGAACCCTATAAAGAGGCTGAAATGGAAAATGTAATGAACGGTTCTTATCCACTGGCAAGGTTTCTCTATGTATATATTAATAAGAAGCCAGGTCAACCCCTTGACCCGCTCGTCAGAGAATTTATAAAATTTATTCTAAGCAGGGCGGGGCAGGAAGTCGTTGTAAAAGATGGATATATTCCTATACCAGCTTTAGTTGTTAAAGATGAACTGAAAAAGTTAGAATAATACAGGCATGGGGCATTTAAGAAAAAGAAGACTCACTGATAAGGCCGCCCGCTGGGTAATTACATTCGGTGGCGCAGCTACCATTTTTGCTGTGCTCGCCCTATTTGTATTTCTGTTTGTCGAGGTTTATCCGCTTCTTAAAGGTGCTAAGGTCTTAAAAGAAAAGACCTTTCCTCTGAACGGCAATACCGTTTCCCTTGGAATAAATGAACATCAGGAACTTGCCTATGCAGTTTCTCACGATGGTACTATAGCGTTTATCTCTTTATCAGATGGTAGCATTTTAAATAAATACCTTATCTCAGGGCTTAAAGACTCTACGATAACGTCAGTTGATAAGGATGATAATCGCCTTGTTCTGGGAACGAATGATGGAAGAATCTTAACCGTCTCTATTACCTTTTCTGAATCCTTTGATAACGAAAAAAGGGTTATTATTCCCGAAGTATCTGAAGAAGAACCCGTACAAATTGATGACCAGCAGAAAACGCTCAGGAATATTACATCCAGTAGTGATGATAGTACAACGGCTACCGTAGTCTCTACAGAAGATGGCAGATTATTGCTGAAATCCATAGAGGAAGTGAGCACCCTGTTTGATACAGGGGAAAAAAAGGAAATTAAGCTGGATATCACTGGTCTCGTAAAGCAATGTCAACCAAAGAGAATACATGCGGCATATAATAACTCAAGACTCTATCCTCCAGGCCTGGAGAATGGAGTCGATATAACTTCTCTAGCCCTTGATCATTTTATGGAAAACCTCTATATCGGGACATCCTTGGGCGAGTTATTCCATATAAATATAAGCGACAAAGAAAATCCTTCTTTGCAGCAAAAGGTAAAGGTATCTGATAAGGCAATAACTACCCTGGGGTTTTTGTTTGGAGATATTTCACTTGCAGTTGGTGATTATAAAGGTGGTGTAAATATCTGGATGCAGGTAAGGGATGAAACATCACCATCAGGATGGGTGCTTAAGAAAATACACACCCTTAAATCTCATGACGCCCCTGTTACAGCATTTGCGCCCTCTCTGCGAGATAAGGGTTTTGTGACTTCGGCAGCGAATGGAACCATCTATCTCAACCATGCAACTTCCGAACAAAATGTATTAATCTTTAAGGTGCCAGCTACCCCTACAGCCCTTACTTTTTCACCCAAGGCAGACGGTATTCTGGCAGCAAGTTCAAACAATAATTTGTTCCAATGGATTATTTCAAATCCACATCCGGAGATTACCCTGAAAACCCTATTTGGCAAGGTGTGGTATGAAGGGTATGAGAAACCGGAGTTTGTTTGGCAATCTACCGGGGGGACTGATGATTTTGAACCGAAACTCAGTCTTGTCCCCTTGATTTTTGGCACTATTAAAGGTACTGTATACTCCATGATCATCGCTGTGCCTATTGGAATCTTTGCTGCGCTCTACACCTCCCAATTTCTTCACAAATCCCTCAAGATAATAAAGCCCGTTATTGAACTGATGGCAGCGCTTCCCAGCGTTATTCTTGGATTTCTTGCCGGATTGTGGTTAGCACCATTAATAGAGAGGGTATTTCCTGCAATAGTTATTATGCCGTTATTCATCATACTCTCCATTGCCTTGGCTTTGTATCTTTGGAGGTGTTTACCCTCATGGATAAAGGGTAAATACCGATATGGGGCAGAAGCCCTGTTCCTGATACCGTTTATTATCGGGGCTATCTATGTGTCAATCCAGCTCAATAGCGTTTCTGAATCAGTTCTTTTCGGAGGAGATTACCGGCAATGGCTTTTACATATTTTGGGTCTGAACTATGACCAGAGAAATGCCCTTATTGTAGGCTTCGCAATGGGATTTGCCGTAATTCCTCTTATTTTCACCATATCTGAAGATGCCATGAGCAATGTTCCTAATAATCTTACATCGGCCTCACTGGCACTCGGAGCAACTACCTGGCATACAGCCGTTAGGGTCGTGCTTCCAACTGCAAGTCCGGGAATTTTTTCAGCAGTTATGATTGGTTTTGGAAGGGCAGTAGGCGAGACGATGATTGTGCTTATGGCAACAGGTAATACCCCTATTATGGGTTGGAATTTATTTAATGGGTTTAGGGCGCTTGCCGCAAATATTGCAGTTGAGATGCCGGAAGCGCCTGTCGGCGGAACACTTTACCGTGTGCTCTTTTTGGCAGCTCTGCTTCTTTTTGTAACAACCTTTATTGTAAATACATTTGCAGAAACGGTAAGGCAGAAAATGAAGCGAAGGTATAGTAAGTTATGAAGAAATTCTTGAGAACGGGTAATCCTTATATCTGGCTGACTGCATGCGCTCTGACTATCAGTATGTTAATGGTTGGCGGTTTGGTTGTGCTCATTATGATGAAGGGGCTTGGTATATTCTGGCCCCATACAATTGTTAAATTCACGCTTCAGGATGGTACGGTGGTTTTGGGTGAGATTGAAAAAGAAGAGCCCATCCCGCAAAAAAAAGGCATGTATCGGACAAAATTAAAGGTCGGTAACAGAGATGTTTACGGTATGGACTTCAGATGGATCGATAATACGGATATTGTATCCCGTGAATATCCCTTATATGCTTTAACTTTTGAGAGGCGTGAATGGGGTAATATGTACGGTTTTTTAAAAGGACTGAAACAGGATGGCGATATTCAGCCTCTGAATCTCGAAGAGTTGGCACCGCTTCGGGAAGAAAGTAAGGCGCTTTTGAAGAGGATACGGTATATTGAGAGAAAAGTGATTGGCAAGATAAATTATCAGATGGAAAAATATCGCCTTGCATTGAAGCGCCTGATGATGCAGCAGTATTCGGTAAAGGCACAAGAGGATATAGAAGAGGTAAAGGACAAGGTGGAAAATCTCGAAAAGACCTACAGGGAAAAAGAAGATATACTTGCCGGGCTGTATGCTCAGGCGAAAGAAAAAGAAATTATCGTGCTTTTTGCTGATGGTAAAGAGAAGAGTATGCCTGTTTTTAATATTATCAGGGTCTACGCCCCGAACGAAATGGGAGTTTTTGCTAAAATTGGTTTTTACCTGATGAAGCTCTGGGAATTTGTATCAACCGAACCACGGGAGGCAAATACCGAGGGGGGGATATTCCCTGCTATTTTTGGGACGGTTATGATGGTGTTCATTATGAGCATTGCGGTTGTCCCGTTTGGTGTATTGACAGCAGTATATCTCAGGGAATACGCCGATGATAATATTGTTGCACGGCTCATCAGGATATCAGTGAGTAACCTTGCAGGTGTTCCATCCATTGTATTCGGGGTTTTTGGTCTCGGTTTTTTCATCTACTTTGTGGGTGGAAATATCGATAAGGTATTTTTCTCGGAATCCTTGCCAGCCCCTACCTTTGGAACCGGTGGTATTTTATGGGCATCCCTTACTCTGGCGCTTCTGACGGTGCCGGTAGTTGTTGTGGCAACGGAAGAAGGGTTATCTTCTGTACCAAAATCCGTAAGGGAAGGTTCTTATGCGCTAGGTGCTACAAAATTTGAAACCTTATGGAAGGTCGTAATTCCTCAGGCAACCCCCGGGATACTTACCGGTACCATTCTCGCTATGGCAAGGGCTGCGGGTGAGGTTGCACCCTTAATGCTCACGGGAGTTGTGAAGTTAGCGCCCTCTCTTCCGGTAGATCTGTATTTTCCCTATATCCATTTTGAAAGAAAGTTTATGCATTTAGGCTTCCATATATATGATGTTGGATTTCAGTCTCCCAATGTAGAGGCGGCCATCCCCATGGTCTATACCACAACACTTGTTTTACTTTTCATCGTACTTGTCTTGAATCTTACTGCTATAGTAATGAGGAACAAGCTGAGAAAGCGGTACAGAACAACGGCTTTATAAAAGTATGATAGGTAAAAGCGATACATTGACCTGAGGCGTATAGTACGGAGAACTATTACGGAAAAAAAGAAAAAAGCATGATAGTCCCTGACCCGATAGTTAATATTATAGACCTGATTCTTTATTATGGCAAAATTAAGGCGCTGGAAGGGATACATCTTGATATTGCAAAAAAAAAGATAACTTCCTTTATTGGACCATCCGGCTGTGGAAAATCTACCTTGATCAGATGTTTGAACCGTATGAACGATCTCGTAGAGGGTGTAAAAATAGAAGGAACCGTTAAAATAGATGGAGAGGATATTTATGCCCCTGCTGTAGACGTCACAGAATTGAGAAGGAGAGTTGGGATGGTGTTCCAAAAACCAAATCCATTCCCAAAAAGTATCTACGAGAATGTCGTATACGGACCACGGGTGCAGGGCATTCACAAAAGAAGTGCTCTGGATGAAATTTGTGAGAAGGCATTGAAAAAGGCTGCGCTTTGGGATGAGGTAAAAGATAGACTTCGTGTAAGCGCCCTTGATCTTTCCGGAGGTCAGCAGCAGCGGATTTGTATTGCCAGGGCAATAGCTGTAGAGCCTGAGATCATACTTCTTGATGAACCCTGTTCAGCCCTTGACCCTATTGCTACCGCAAAAATAGAGGATATGCTGGTCGAACTAAAAACAGATTATACCGTTATTATTGTTACCCACAATATGCAGCAGGCAGCCAGGATATCTGAATTTACTGGTTTCTTTATGCATGGAGAGCTCGTAGAGTTTGATGTTACAACGGAAATATTCACAAACCCACATGAAAAACAAACGGAGGATTATATTACGGGAAGATTTGGGTAAGTGTCAAAACAGTTATTATGGAAGTACGCAGATATAATTTGAAATAAGGGGAAGGTATGACAAGAGATGTTTATCACAAGGCGTTACAGAATCTACAGGATGAAGTGCTGGCGATGGGAAAGATGGTATCGATTGCTATACAAAAATCTGTTGAGTCGCTTCAAAAGAGAGATAAACAAGCCGCTAAAGAAATTATAGCAAGCGACATTTATATAAATAAAAAACGGTTTGAGATTGAAGAAAAGTGTATTTTCCTTATTGCTACACAGCAGCCTATGGCTGTCGATTTAAGAACGCTGACTTCTATATTAAGCATAGTAACAGACCTTGAGCGCATGGGCGATCATGCAGAGGGAATCGCGAAAATAAATTTATTAATAGGCGATGAACCTTTAGTAAAGCCCCTGATTGATATTCCAAGAATGGCTGAATTAGGATTATCCATGCTCGATAAATGTCTCAAGGCATTTGTCAGCAGAGATATAGAAGCGGCGAGGTTTATCTGTAATGAAGATGATAAGGTAGATGCCCTTCATGATCAGATTTACCGGGAACTCCTGCTTCTGATGATACAAAATCCGAGGATAATCCACGGAGCCACATACTTAACCTGGGTTTCGCACAATTTGGAACGTATTGCAGACAGGGTAACCAATATTGCGGAGAGGATTGTATTTATGGTTACAGGAAAGATGGAAGAGCTCAATGTATCAAAGTATTAGTTTTATAATCTACCATCTCAAATTATTTGAACCATTAATATTTTAAATTATTCATTGACATAAAATACCGTTCAGGAATAGAATGCCTTTACGATAAAGGCAAACCCTGAGTGATCAGGGGGCGCAAAGTAAAGGATCTTGTAACAGTGAAAAGTATTCGTGAACAGTGTCAGTTATACATAACAGACACTTACACTTATAAGTGACACGATAGAAATAAGACAGCCTTACTGCCGAAGATGCTTTTAAGAAATATCTTTACAGTAAGGCTTTTTTATTTTTAACAAACAGGGAGAGAAAGTAGCTTGCCGGTAATTTAAAGAGAAACGCTCCTACCCATTGTTCTCTCATTCAGTATTTCCATGAATCATACAAGAGACTGCCTTTTTTGGCAGGAGAAGCGTAAAATCTTACGGTCTCTCCCCAATAAAAAGGCAGAGCCGATGCAGGGCAAGGCTTTAGCCCATATGCATCAAGCTATGTAGTGGCAAGGCTAAAGCCTCGCCCTACGGTTTCATAAAAAACAAAAGTTGCCGAAGGCCTATTTTAATGCTTAGGAAATTCAAACAAAGAGTTCCTCCCCCTTGATGGGGGAGGTTAGGTGGGGGTGAAGGAAAAGGACAACCACCCTCCCCTAACCC
>JAANMX010003689.1_pt1 | contig 13118 bp, 9 predicted proteins | sample 7279681 | NCBI WGS metagenome assembly JAANMX01 (sample SAMN14094542, study PRJNA606508) | bioreactor metagenome | isolation source: A lab-scale SPAN reactor treating ammonium-rich wastewater day 351 | place: Ireland: Galway | collected 2018-01-01
TGCCGTCATCGCCGTCGACAGTGGGACTGATCGGCGAGCGGCAATTCACTGCGATGAAGGATCGGGCCATCCTCATCAACACGGCGCGAGGCAATGTGGTCGACACCGAGGCGCTCGTCCGGGCACTCGCAAGCGGCAAGCTGCGCGCCGCTGGCCTCGACGTGCTGCCGCAGGAGCCGCTGATCCGCGAGGAAGCCGAGATCTTTCGCCAGGACAGGGCGGTCGATACGTCCGATCTCAAGGCGCTGGTCGCTAATCACGTGCTGTTGCGATTCCCGAATGTCCTCGTCACGCCGCACAATGCTTACAACACCGACGCGGCGTTAGCGCGCATCATGGAGACCACGGTCACCAACATCGAAAGCTTTGCGGCCGGGCGTCCTGTCAATCTGGTCCAAATGGCCGCTTGAGATGTGTTTGTCCGCAGAGGTCAGTCTCGGCGCCGCGGTCGTCCTCATCCCGGCCGGAGTTGTCGCCGGCACTTCGGCCTGGCGGCGGGATCGTCGCTACCTGATGATCGCGACGCTGCCTTTCCTGTTCGGCCTGCAACAATTGGTGGAAGGACTGGTCTGGATCGAGGGCCAGGCCGGAAGCATGCACCATGTCGCTCAGTATTCGCTGCTCTATATGTTCTTCACATGGATTGTGTGGCCGATCTGGGTGCCGGTCTCGGCGTATTTTCTCGAGCGCGGCGCGCGCCGCAACATCATCCTTCTCTTCGTCATCGCCGGCGCGATGCTGGGCGGCCTGCAGTACGTCCCGTACTTTGTCCATGACGGGTGGCTGACGACGGCGTTCCTGCGCTCGGCGGTCCGGTACCAGGACATCAATCTGCTCGATGGACTCGTCTCACGGACGGTGACCTATGCGCTCTACGCCACCGTCGTCATCGTGCCATTCCTGCTGGTGCGCAGCGGGGAGATCAAGATATTTGGTTTGCTCGTCGCTGGCGTCCTCATCGTGACCTATGTGTTCTTCTCCTACGCCTACATCTCGGTGTTCTGTTTTGGAGGCGCGGTGATCTCCGCCTATCTGCTGGCGCTGATGTGGCGTAAGCGAGCGCAGCCCGCGTTGGCATGATCGCGTGAAGTCAACTTACCTGTCGCCGCGGTGAGTTCGATCAGGATCGCCGCTAGCGTCAGAAGAACTGCTGCCGGATACCAAGCGACGCGTTCGTGCGCGCGATGGAAGCGTGAGCATCCCGTTCAAGGCCGGTCAGGGCGCGAATCGCGTCGATCGTCTCGGGAATGACGATCGCCTGATTGTCCACCATATACGCATAGAACAGCTCGTCACCTTCGGCGCGAAGCATATCCTCCCACAGCGCCACTTCGTAGAGATTGTCGCGCGGCCGGTCGAGATCGGCCATGAGTTCCTTGACCGTGTTGATAGCGACCAGCCCGTCCGTGGTCCGGATCAAAGCAATGCGCGAAGACCATCGGAATGCCTGAAGCACCTCCTCCTTGTCGGCTGGTCGTGTCAGCTGGACCGCCCAATAATGGAGATGGGCAAGCGTCTCCGGCACCTTCACCGCCATGGTGACGACATCGAGCTCCGGATCGACGCTTTGGGCGTCGGGCCCCTGATGGCTCGGGATTTCCGGCTCGGGCACGAGCGTGTTCATGATCCCGCCGGCATCGCTTTCCCAGGGATCGGTGGCGCGCCTCAGCAGGGTTCCGCGCGCGCGCTTCAGGAGACCAGCTCGCTTGAGCGCCGAGAGCGTGCGGACGATAGATGTGGTGTTGCAGGACACGACGCGTGTCGACTCGCGACCGATGGCGCTTGCGAAGGAGCTTTCGGCAACGAACGAATGTCCGGTCACGGCGTGCTTTTCGCCACCATGCAGGATGAACTTGATACGCCGAGAACGATAGCGCTCGACATTGGCGGCGCCGATACGCTTGGGCGTGCAATCGATGATGACGTCGGCCTGGTCGAGAAGCGCATCAAGGGTACCGGTGACCGTGAGGCCGGCGGCCGTCATCGCCCCGTGCGCCTCATCGGTAGCCGCATAAAGCGCGATCTTCTTCTGATCCAGCGAACGTAGGCGCCAATCGCTGGCGACGTCGCAGACGCCGACGAGTTCCATGTCATCCTGAAGGCGCACGGCGTCGGCCACGCGCTTGCCGATCACGCCGAATCCGTTCACCGCGACGCGGACGGCGCTTTCCTGTGTCATTGCAGGTATTCCTCGACAGGTTGCGGCAATAGCCCCGGCGCCGGTCTCTTGACCGGGGCGGCGGACATCATCTGCTTGCCAGCGTGTGCGCCGACGATCTTTGATCGAAGTTAAGTTGTCGCCCTCCGATAGGGCCGCTGATACTTGGTGAAATCAGCCAGGCAATGCTTCTCGGCTGACCTTCTCGCGCCCTTGCAGGGCTTGGTTCAGCACTCAATGCTGGCCGCTCGCCCGATGCCGACGACGATGTCGGCATCGGGCTTCTCGCGGCTCAGCCGAGGTCGTCGTATGTGACGTAGGCCATCATCCCAGTCGCCATGTGATAGAGATGATGGCAATGCAGTGGCCACGTCCCGGGGTTGTTGGCGTCGAAGGCGATCGTCATCGAGGCCCCCGGCGGAACGAGGACGGTATCGCGAACCGCGCCGGCCAGTTTCGCGCCGTTGATGGCGGTGACCTGGAAATGATGGCCGTGCAGGTGCATCGGATGCGACATCATCGATGCGTTGCGCATGGTGATCTCGATGCGCTGCCGGCGCCGTGCACGCAGCGCGTCGCCGCCGTCGACCGCCCACGCATAGCCCTGCGTCTGTCCGGTCAGCGTCAGCGTGAAACTGCGATCCGCCGGCTTCACCCCCAGAGGATGTTGTGCGCGCAGTCGCTGCTCGAGGTCGGCCCCGACGATCGGCCCGGCCACGTCACCCGCCTTGGCGACGCGCTTTACGGTGGATCGGGAGGTGGCCAGGATCACGCCCGTTCGTTCGGCAGCGCCCTCGCGCAGCGCAAGAACGGGATAGGCGCCCTCGCCGGTCGGCAGCGCGAGAGAGATGTCGAGGCGCTGCCCCATGCTGACCGGGAAGCTCGAACCCACGATCGGTTCGACGGCCTGGCCGTCGACAGCCAGAAGCGTGCCCTTGAGCGCGCCGGTATCGATGGTAAAGCCGGTCGCGGTTGCGCCGTTGATGATGCGAAGGCGGACGCGGCCGGCTTTTTCCACGCGCACGATTTCGGGGTCGTCGAGCGTCCGCTCGTTGGCGAGATAGGCATCGTAGTCGATGTCGTTGAGGTCCATTCCGGCCATCTGCATGCCAGGCATTGCCCCCATCGACATCTTGCCCATGTCGCCGTGCCCCATCCCGGAGTGGTTCATCATCGGCATGCCGGCCATATCGCCTGATTTCTTGCCCGCGTCGTGGCCTTGGCCTTGTTGCAGCCGCGCGAGAAGTTCTTCGACGGGTGTGAAGGAGAAATCATGCAGGAGGATGACGACCTCCTGCTCGTCGCGCGCCCGATCGGCGGCCCGGCGGACGATGAGCGGGGCTGCGAGCAGATTCTGCTCCTGCAGCGTGTGGGCGTGCATCCAGTGCGTCCCGCCATCGCCGACGGGGAACGTGTAGCGATGATGGGTTGCCGGTTTGAGCAATGGCAAGGGATTGTCCGGCACGCCGTCTGCCTCCCACGGCGGCGTCAGTCCGTGCCAGTGAATGAGCGTCGGTTGACCGATCTCGTTCGTAAGCTCAACGTCGAAGAGCGCCTCCGCATCCAATGTCAGGCCATGGGTGCCATCGGGTTGCAGCAGACCGAAGACGCGGGCGGCGCGGCCATTGACCTCGATGGTGCGGCTCGCAGCCGCGAGCTTGGTGGGTGAGCGGCCGGACGGCGTCTGCGCCCAGCCAGCGATAGGGCGAACGATGGCGCCGGCGCCGAAGGCAGCGGCACCATTCATCATCGTTGTTAGAAATATTCGTCGGTTCATGATCTCATTCCTCATCGTGTCTGCGTGTCGCAGATGTGTTGATTCGGCGCGTCGTTCCGACGCGCGGTGAAAACCCCCTGAGACATTCGGGCGCTGTTGCCGGAGTTGGGGAGCGGCCCTCGCGAAAGCAGCATCGGTCTTTGCCGGCCCTTCCGGTCGATTATTGAGCACTCACTCCGAAGGTGACGCCGTTTGGACCCGTGCCCACTCGATGGGTTCGTACGACCGATTGGGTTGAAACGGCGATCTCCGATACCGTGCCCTCGACGATATTGCTCACGAAGACGAACGCGCCGTCGTTACTGACGACGACGCCGTGCGCGCCGGCGCCCGTTTGGATGGTCTTGATCACCGTCCCGTTCGCCACGTCGATGACCGAAACCCTGTCGTCAGGCTCGGTCGCGGTGCCCTGGTTTGCGACGTAGACGAAACGACCGTCCGGCGTCGCGTAGACTTGGATGGGGGCGCGTCCGACATCAATGCGCGCGATGACCGCGCGTTTCGCCGTGTCGATGACCGCCACCTTGTTCTCGTCTCGCAGCGAGACATAGACGCGGTTGCCGTCGGGCGTGAAGCCGACCTGCACGGGGGTTGCGCCCACCTCGATGCGGGCGACCTCCGAGAGCGATCGGGTATCGATGACCGACACCGTACCGTCTTGGACGTTGGCAACATAAATCGACCTGCCGTCCGGGCTGATGCGGAGCCCGTGTGGATAGTCGCCGGTCTTGATCGTACTGACCACCTTGCGGTTGACTATATCGACGACTGTGATCGTGTCGTCCTCGGCGTTTGTCACAAAGGCGCGTTCGCCACCGGCATCCGCCACGACATGAGCCGGATGCGCACCAACGTCGATCACTGCGAGTGGACTCGCGGTAATATCGACTGTACCGAGCAGAACAAGCTTGCCTGTGTCCGCTCTCTCGTGCGCATGCGTCCCGCTTCGGGCACCACTGTGGCCTTTAGATTCAACCTTCGCGGAAGGACCGGCGACCAGCACAAGGCTTCGTCCCGGCACGAATTGGATGTTGTGCGGTAAGACGGGGACCGGAACGATATCGACGCTTCCGTTTCTCAGGTCGATCCGGCTGACGGTGTTTCCGTTCTCGTCGGCCGTATAGACAACACCCGACGAAGCCTGGGCGTGCGCTATCGAAACCGAAGACAGCGCCACGGCGAGGGCCAATGCAACTTGCCGGAACCCCTCCCTCACCGATCGCATGGCCCGGCGGGAACGGGCGTGCACGCCATCGTCTTGTAGTGTTTCGAAGCCGAATGCAGCTTGGTCGTTGAACTCGATCGTACGGCTGGCTACCGCAAGCTTGGTTGGCGGTCGACCAGCAAGCGCTTGAGCCCAGCCGATGGCGGGACGGATGATGGCGCTAGCTGCGGGGGACTCGGCGCCACTCATGATTGTCGCGGAAATTCTCTGTCGGTTCATGGTTTTGTTCCTCGTCATGCCTGCCTGTCGCAGGCGAACTGATCCAGCGCGTCGTGACGACGCGCGTCGAAACCCCGATGAAGATCGGGGCGGTTCGGCCGGATCAGCTTCGAGGAGGTCCGTGCGGTGGGCCGGCATCAATGCCGACAATGTGGTTGCCTCGTTCGGGGCCGCACGTTGCGGGTATCGGTATCGGCGAGTGGTCCGAGGTCGAGGAGACAAGGGCATGGCAGACGCTGCACATCGACGGGCAGCAGCGGTCGGCGTGCGTATCGCTCAGCTTGCCGAGATCCTTGGTCGTGGCATGTGCGGTGGCGTGATCGTCGACATCGCTGATATTGCTGCACTTGGCTTGGCCGGTCCAATGCAGCGGGTCAGGACATGGCATGGCGTGAGCGTTTGCTATCGACATACCGAGCAACGCCAACACAAGGGCAGCGACCAGCGCCGTGCGCATGCAGCCAACGATGGTCGCCAGTATATTCATTAGCCCGAGGCACCTCTGGTCTAACGCTATCGGACCACAGTTCACGCGGCATTGACCCGGATCAAATCCGGCGAGTCCTAGATGCAGCGCAATCGGGATGGTCATCTATCGTCACGGCGAGCTTGAGCCAAGGACGGGCGGTGTTCCCGGCCAGGCGAAATGAGGCAGCGCGGCGAAGGCCGCAAAGCCGGTTGCGCCCGCCACGATGGACGCGCCCGCGATTGGAAGCCAGAACCGGACCGGTCCCGTAGCGCCAGCGACGACGAGCCGCCCGGCAGCATTGGTCGCGAGTGCGATCAGGACGGCATGGCCCACCGCCTCGATATCCGCTGACGATCCGAGCAGGCGCAGGGCGCTCAGAACCGCAACGTCGACGTCAAAGACGCCCGAGATCGCTGAGGTCGCAACCATCCCTCGAGAGCTTCCCACCGAGGCGGCCGCGCTGATCGTCGAGACGACGGCGAAAAGCACCGCGAAAGCGAGGAGCGACCCGAGCTCGAACGGATTTCGCGGCAAGGTTTCACCGTCACCCGCCAGGTGGCCGCGTGTGAGGTAGAGGGCACCACATGCTGCAAAGCCGGCGACTGCGGCGAGAATGGCAAGGCCGGCAACGCCCAGGACCGACGGTGCGACGATGGCGACGATGCCGGTAACGCGGAGGACGGAAACGGCTGCGGCGAACGTGGCCGCTCCGGCCAGGGGCCAGGGATTGGCGCCAGCGGCAGCGGTGCGCGCGAGCGCCACGGTCACCGCGGTGGATGAGACCACGGCGCCCGCCAGCCCACCCACCAGCACACCCCGGGTGGTGCCGAGCGCTCGCACGGCGATGTAGCCGAGAAATGAGATCGCAGCGGTCAGGACGGTGAAGAGCCAGACTTGTTGCGGATTAAAGCCTCCCCACGGATCGATCGCCTGCGCAGGGAGGAGCGGCAGGATGATCGCCGTCATCACCGCCAGCACCAGTGCGGCGCGCAACTCGATCCAGGAGAGACGCCTGAGCAGGCCATGCAGCAAATCGCGACTGGCGAGAAGAACGGCAAGCGCCGCTCCCCCAGCGGCAGCGGCGCGGTGGTCACCCACGACCGCCATGGCGCCGAGGACGAACACGCCGAGCCCAGCGACGACCCCGGTTACGCTGAAGTCGGCATCATGGACGGCTTCGCGGCTCTTGTACCAGGCAAAGACAGCCGTGAAAGCGAACAGGCCTGCAATGAGCACCGACGGCGCCTCAAGGCTGCGGGCCAGTGTCGCGAACAGTCCGCCTAGCAGGCCTGTGATCGCATAGGTCCGGATACCGGCCGTGCGCGTTCCATCCGGCGCGTCGCGCTCGCGCCACCCGCGCTCGAGGCCAACCAGCAGGCCGATGGCAAGGGCAAGGCCGAGCTTCGCAATCAACGATTCCATCGCCAACCCCTCGAAGGCGGGCGGCTCTGGCGCGAGGCGAGCGTCATCGCGCTTTTCGGATCATGCGCCACAAGACCTGGTCGCGACGCCAGAAATGGTGCCAAAGCGCAGCGCCGGCGTGAAGGAGGACGAGAGCGAGCAGCGTCCAGCTGAGCAGGCTGTGAATCGGCGCGATCCGGAATGTCAGATACATGGCGATCGTGCCGGTGACGGGCAGCGCAACCAAAACTGCATAGAGCGCCGCATGCATGGCGGCGGCACTCATGCGCTCGAAAGGGGACAAGCCCGGCACGGGCGCTGGCCGACCGTAGGCGAAGCGCAGCACAAGTTGCGCCATCACGAGGAAGAGAATCGCCCAACCGCTCCAGGCGTGTACTTGATGCAGAAACAGGTCGATGGGACGCGGTTTCATAAACAGGTGCGCCATGTGGGTGCGCTGAATCGCCCAGGCCGTCGGCAGCTGGACGAGGCATAGAAGCAGCACCGTCCAATGCATGAGCCGATGAGCGAGAGGGAATCCGTCCGGTCGACGTGCTCGACGCATCGACCCTGGCCAACGCCATCTCAAGCCTCGACCTCGACAAGGTCCCCGGCGCGCGCGGCATAATCGAGCGCGTAGGAGAGCTCACCGGTCGTCTCGGCGTGGACATGGAGGAGCGGCTGGCCGCGATCGATCTCGTCGCCAAGCCTGACCTCCATGTGAACGCCAGCCGCTTTCGCCTCCGGCGCACCCGCGAGCTTGGCGAGCCGGGAAAGCTTGCGGTTGTTGATATGAACCACGCGACCGGCACGGGCAGCCGTCAGCGGATGGATGTAGGACGCCTTCGGCGGCACACGAAGGCCGCCCTGGGCCTGGCAGATCGCCTCGAATTTCGACCAGGCCCGGCCGCTGGCGAGCGTTGCGAGCGCGAGGTCGAGGCCTTGTCCCTTCGCGGCCTTGCCACCGATCTCGAGTGCTGCTCCAGCCAGCGCGGCGGCGCGGCGGCGCAGATCGTCAGGCGCTCCTGGCGCATTGTTCAGGACGGCAAGCACGTCCAGCGCCTCGAGCGCGGGCCCGATTCCGCGTCCGACAGGCTGTGAGCCATCGGTCTGGACGCAGGTCGTCGCGAGGTTGAAGCGGGCCGCGACAGCGCTCAAGCGCTCCGCCAAACGGCTGGCGGCGTCCTCGCCGCGCACCTTGGCTGTGGGTCCGACGGGAATGTCGATCACGACATGGGTCGAACCCGCCGCAATCTTCTTCGACAGCACGGAGGCGACGAGCTGGCCTTCGGTGTCGATGTCGAGCTCGCGCTCGACGCGCACGAAGATATCGTCGGCGGGGCTCAGATGCACGGCTCCGCCCCAGGCGACACAACCACCTTCGCTCTCCACAACGCGCCTCAGCGTGGCGATGTCGAGTTCCACCGGCGCCAGCGTTTCCATCGTGTCGGCGGTGCCGGCCGGGGAGGTGATGGCGCGCGACGAGGTCTTGGGCATGACCAGGCCGTTCGCGGCGACGATCGCCACCACGATCGGCGTGGTCCGATTGCCGGGGAGGCCACCGACGCAGTGCTTGTCGACGACGATCGGGGCGTCCCATCGCATCCGCTCGCCGACGTCCACCATGGCGCCGGTCAGATCGGCCGTCTCGTTCTCGTCGAGGGGGAGGGCGGCGCTTGCGGTCAGAAAGGCTGCAAGGTGGACCTCCGTATAGCGTCCGGCAACCACGTCCCGCAGGACGTCGGCAAAGGCGCGTGCGTCCAGCCGATTGCCATAGATGCGCTGACGCACGCTGGCGAGCGAGTCGATCGCGGGCGCATGGCTGACACGGACTGCATCACCGTCGCTGAGGCCGAGCCGTTCCCACGCTGTTTCGGACAGGCCGACCTCGTCGATGGCGATGAGGTCGTCGCCATCGACCTGGAACAAGGTCGCCTGGACTTCGCCCTTGCCGTTTGAGACCAGTACCTGCGAGCGGGCCGACAAGCCCTCCGATCGGCAGACGTGACAATCGGTCCGCATGACGACGACAGCCTGGTGCTGCGTGTGCAGGCGGATACGGCGGACCCGCAGCGTCGGTTGGGCTGGAATGGGCGTGTCCGCACTCGTCATAGATCGAACTTCTGGTTCTGCAGGGGAACGACGGCGTTCCATTTGAGCTCCCGGTCGATGCGAACGCGCAGGGCTTCGGAGCCCTCATCTTCGCCGTGCACGATGAAGACACGAGACGGCGGTCGCCGGAAGCCCGAGAGCCATCGCATGAGCTCGTTGGAATCGGCATGCGCCGACAACATCGACAGCTCCTCGACCGCGGCGCGGACCGGAATCCACTGGCCATGGATCTTGGTCTCCTGCGCACCTTGCAGCATCGCCCGTCCGCGCGTGCCGGCCGCCTGGAAACCGGAGAACAGGATCGTATTGCGGGAGTCGGGAGCGAAGGCCTTCAGGTGATGAAGGACACGCCCGCCGGTCGCCATGCCGCTCGCCGAGATCACCACCTTGGGGTAGGGGCTTGCCGTGATGCCCTTCGAACCGTCGACGTCGCGCGTATAGGTCGCGATTGCGCAGACATCCTTGCATTGCTCCGGCGTCAGGCGATGATCCTCGCGATGGGCGTGGAGAAGGTCGGTGGCGTCGATCGCCATCGGACTGTCGAGATAGATCGGCACCTTCGACAAGCGCCCGGCCGTCTTGAGCTTCCACAGATGGTAGAGCAGCGACTGCGCGCGTCCGACGGCGAAGGCAGGAACGACGACCGTCCCGCCGCGCGCGATCGTCCGCTCGACGACAGCGCCGAGCGCTTCGGTCGGATCGGCGGGATCGTGAACGCGGTTGCCATAGGTCGACTCGATCAGAACGTAGTCCGCCTCCGGCACCGGGACCGGATCGGGCAGAACCGGATCGTCATAGCGGCCGAGATCGCCGGAGAAGGCGATGCGGCGCCCACCCCATTCGACCTCGGCGGTCGCGGCGCCCAGGATGTGGCCGGCATGGCGGAAGGTGAGCGTCGCGCCGAAAGGCAGCTTGACCGGCTTGTCGAAGGGCACGGTCGAAAAGAACTCGAGGCTGCGCTCGGCATCATGGATGCCGTAGAGCGCGAGCGCCGGCTTGTGCTTCGAGAAGCCCTTGCGGTTGGCGTATTCGGCGTCCTTCTCCTGAAGGTGTCCGCTGTCCTTCAGGATGAGCTCCGACACATCGCGCGTCGCGGACGTCGCGTAGATCCTCCCGCGAAAGCCATCACGCACCAGTTTCGGAAGATAGCCCGAATGGTCGAGATGAGCGTGCGTCAGGATCACGGCGTCAATGCTCGCCGGCGCGATCGGCAGCGGCTCCCAGTTCAGCTCGCGCAGGTTCTTGAGGCCCTGAAACAGACCGCAGTCGATCAGGATGCGCTTGTCGCCGTTGGCGAGGAGATGTTTCGAACCGGTGACGGTGCCTGCGCCGCCGAGGGAAGTGAGTGTCAGCATGTCGTCCTTCAATGCGTGGGGGTGGACAGAGCGGCGGGTGAACCTTTCCCATCGATGGCATTGCGCTCGATGATCGTCAGAAAGTCCTCACGCGACCAGCCGGCCAATGGAGCAGCCGCTTCGATCAGATGCGCCCATGAGCAGCGGTTGGCGAACAGCATGCCGGCGACGTCAAGCGTGCCGCCACGGCTGATATAGCCGCGGGCCGCGGTTTGCTTCGGCCCGCTGTCGAGCCGTCGCAAGAGGCCGAGCATCGGTTCGGGTCGCGTGTGCGATACGATCAGCCGCGGAACGCCGTCAGGGAAGAGGCGGTTCAGCGCGTCGTCCGTCACCACGAAGCGCGCCTCGATCGGGTCGCGCGGGATGCGGAAGCGGCCCGGTTCGTTGATCGCCGTCACTAGAACCCGCCGTCCGTGCTCTTTCAGACGACGCGCGGCCTTGAGCGCCTCTTCGAGCTGATAGGCGCCGATTGCAACGATCTGTAATTGCGCATCCTCAGTCTGCCCTTCGATCGTGGCGGCGCCATCGGCGACGAAGCGGGTCGCGGCCTCGCCGTTGAAACGATGCGGCATGTCACGCTTGGAGACGATCACGCCGGCGACCTGTCCGCGGCCGCCGAAGACCGAGGCCATGGTGGCGACGGCGCTATTGGCGTCGACGGGAAACAGCACGCGCGCCGTATCGGACATCTCGCCGAGAAGCGCCTCGCCGAGCGTCGGGTCCTGGTGTGACTGCTCGTTCTTCGCGTTCTCCCAGGTGTGCGAGGTGACGACCAGCGGCACCGAAATCCAGCCCGGCTCCTTGCCGTCCTCACGCTGGCGGCGAGCGAACACGATCTCCTGCCGCAGGCCGCCGAGCATCTTCATCGCAAAGGCTTCGTAGCTGACGATGAGGTTGAGACCGCCTTTGTTCGCAAGGGCGGCGGCGGCAACCGCCTCCTCGTTCAGCGCCGTGATCACGCCGCCGTCGCGTGCTTCGGCGACGCCCGTCTCCGGCGCGTTGACGCGATGGCGCAGGCGCTCAAGGGTCGCCCCCATATGATTGGAGCTCAGCTCATCGGGATTGCCGACGCGCACCCGCAGGGCGGGATTGGCGTCGACGAGACGCACAAACCAGCGATCGAGTGCATGCATGGCGCAATCGGCGGGCGCGCCGATCTCGGTCCAGCCCGGCGCAGGCAGGTCCGGCCCTGCCGGATGACGAACCGCGAGCGGATGGCGGCTCTCCGCTGGCCGGTTCTGCTTTCCATGGACAGCGATCGCAGCGACCGCCGCCTCGATGTCGTCAGGCGTTACGAACAGGGCTCGCGCCGCGTCATTGAAGGCCTTGCGGGCACCGGCGTCACGCGAGGGGTTCGCGGAGAGTGGCAGGTTGTGCGCCGCGTTCGTTCCGGCGCCCGGAAAGCCGAAGCCCTTCACCGTCTCGGCAATGACATAGGGGATTGGGGCGGGATAGGCACGGGCCGGATCGGCGATAAACCGGCCGAGGCGTTCCTCGGCTGTCAGGATCGCCCAGACGAAGGCCGCCGGGTCTTTGCCGTCGATGCCGAAGGGATCGAAGCCGTTGAGCCTGAGATGATCGGCGAGCCACTCCGCGCCGCCCTGCTGCGCGATCTGCGCTCGCTCCTCGATGCGTCGCCCATTCAGGATCATGATCGGCACCACGAGGCCGCTATCCTCCGCGCGCCACCAGCGCGCCGTCCAGTCAGAGCCGCGCTGCTCCTCGAAGGCGCCATCGCTCAGAAAGGCGACCAGACTCTCTCCCGGCAGCGGCGCATGGACATACTGGACCTCGGCGAAGCCGAGATAGCCGCCCTCGGAGATGGCGCCGGCCGTGTTCGGTCCGGCGTGGCTGCCGATCGGCACCGCCGGGCGGCCGTCGGCATCGATGGCGTAGGAGTAGAAATCGGCGGCAAGCTGGGACAGGCCCGTCTCGCTACGGTCATATCGTCCCTTCTGCGCATCGGAGACATCGCCGGTCAGCGTGTTGATCGCCTCGATCGCGGCGACGCAATGGCCCTGTCCCATAAGCCAGGAGCGCGTAATGGCCGAGAGCGCGTTTGCGGCGAGGTAGCCGACAAAGGCGGGCGCCATGTTCAGCGATCCGCCGGTATGGCCCTCCGGGGCCGTCTTGAAGGCCTCGGCCGGCAGGGGCGCGCCGGAGAGGTCGACGCGCCTGGCATAGGTCATGTGGACGATCGTCCACATCGCAGCAGCGGTCAGCCGGTCGGCGGCGGCGAGCAGGCGGTAAATCGCGTCCGGGTTCACCTTGGGGGATTGCGCGAGGGCGCGAATGCGTTCGACCGTCTGGTCGCTATGCGTGATCGGGCCGTAACCGTCGCGCCAGTGTTCGAAGGCTGAGGAGGGTTTGAAGGCTGATGACGTCGTCTCGACCATGCGCTG
>JAANMX010003691.1_pt1 | contig 13117 bp, 12 predicted proteins | sample 7279681 | NCBI WGS metagenome assembly JAANMX01 (sample SAMN14094542, study PRJNA606508) | bioreactor metagenome | isolation source: A lab-scale SPAN reactor treating ammonium-rich wastewater day 351 | place: Ireland: Galway | collected 2018-01-01
CCCTGAGGCGCGGCACGGCTTGCCGCGCACAATGGATTGGGGAGTTGCACATAGATCGCCCGGCCATCATCCGCTTCCAGCTCGTCGATATCGAGCATGCGGGTGAGCAGGTTGGCCTTGGCCGCGATGGTCGGACGGCTGAGGAATCCCGTGGCGAATTCACCGCCGACACCCGTAAGTTCGCTTGCGAGACGTTCCAGCCGCGCACGCAACATGGCGAGCAGCGCGTCTTCCATGATCAGGCCATCATGCCCCATGCGCGCGATGACCGAGCATATCTGATTGACGATCAGGTAGTAGCCGAAGCGCTCCTGGATCACGCAATCGTCGAAATACAATCCGGGGATTCCATCGGTCTCCGGCGCCAGCGCCGTCAATCGGTCGCGGTGAGTGTTGGACAGGTAGAAGCCCTGGTTGTCGCGATAGTAACAAGCCTCCGGATAGCCGGACGAGACATCGAGCAGGCTGTTCTGCTGGTGCGCTTCCAGCGCCACGCCAAGCTCATCGTAAAGCCTGACCAGCGGCTCGAGCGCACAGTCAAGATAGGCCGAGAACCAGCGCCGGCAGACCTCCCTCACCGGCTCCCCGCCGCGCGCGGCGAGATCGCGGATGATCGTCTCCAGCCAGGAGCGCGCGCCCGGCGGCGGATCGGCTGTCAACGCGGCGATGGTGACGCCGCTGCTTTCGCTCCCCGTGGTGAATGGATTCTCGCGGAAGATCACCTCGAAGCCGCTTTCCGCGCGGCCGGGCAGCGCCAGCGTCAGGTAGGCCGGATCCCGGATCAGGCGGAAACGCGGATAGCGCGCCAGAAAATCCGTGCCCGCGAACAGCCGCGACATCGCAACGCCGGCTTCAAGCTCAGGCATGTGGTTGACGCGCAAGGAATTGGTGATCCGCACCGGCAGCGAGAATTTCAGCATCCACGGCAGGTCCGCGTTGTAGACCGTGCGTACCGAGGAGGTCGGCGTGAACCAGGCGCCGATGGCCCCGAGCGGGCGCAGCCGTCCCTGAACAACCAGCTGCGCGACCGAGGGGTCCAGCATCAATGCCTCGGCCTGCAGGGGATGCATGGGGATCAGCGCCTCGCCCGGACGCAAAGCCTGGCAATCCTGCGACGGAATCAGCGTTCGAAGAATATCGGGCAGAGACACGCCCGGCGCGGCATCGTGACGTAGCAAGGTTGCATCGGCGGCGAAAAAATTGAGACGAAAACGTCCGTGATGCTCGGGGGCATAGGCTGGCCGCTGCCAGCTCGTCATGCCCTGAAGGCTCTTGGGCGTGGGATGCAGCCAGTGGCCGAACGCCAGGCTCTGCTCGCCGTCAAGGAAGCTCATTCCGCATCGGTGCGCCGCCGCGCATTCCAACCCGTCCGCGATGCAGCGGTAACTCGTGAGCACGCGACCCAGCAGTTCGACTTCTTCATTGCGCATGGCATCCGCCCGCTCGGCGCCCATGCTGGCGTAGCATTCCTGCACCATGAGATAGAGCGCACGCAGCGGCGCGATCTCGCGCCACGAATTCCCCGGCAGGCGGCAAACAAAGATTCGCCCGAATCTTAACGGTCCGCACAACGAGTACCGCTCGATTTCGGCACGCAACCGCGCGGCCGTCATCGCGCAGTCCCATTCGAGGCAGTCCACGGCCACGCCGTCCTCAGGACGGTGCGCCGAGACCACGCCGGGATCGACCTCACGTAAGTAACAATTGGCAAAGCTCTGGAATGTTGCGCGTTCGGCGATCTGGTTCTTGGATATCTGCATCAGCACGTATTCTTCTGTGAACCGCCCGGGATCGATGGGCCACATCGACTAAACGGCCCGCAGCCGCCAATGCCGTAATGGGAACCCGGCTCACAGTTTAGAATTCAACCAACTATCAGTTGCAGAGATGTTCTTGACGTTGAGAATGCCTATAGTAACGCTAGAACGTATCCCTGTTCGAGTAAGCACCATAAAGCTGCCAGCCAGAATGTTGTCTCCGGACGATCGCTGTCCGAGATCAGGCTGATGCGCGACGAGAGAACAGCATGTCGTCCACGACAGAACTGCTCAATATCTTCAAGGCGGAACAGAGCCAGCTTCAGCGGCTGGTTCGGCGCCTTACGGGAAATCCGCACACCGCTGAGGATGTCGTCCACGATACCTTCATCAAGCTGATGCATCGCGATGTGGGGAAGTGCGATGTCGGCCTGGTCGTCACCACGGCGCGCAACCTCGCGCGCGATGCGATGCGCGCTGAACGCGTGCGCACCTCCTATGCCGAAAGCGTATCACGCGAGCAGGTGCATGGTGGCGTGGTCGGCCCCGAGGATGCCGTATCGAGCCGGATGGATCTCGACGCGCTGTTGCGCGCGCTGGAGACATTGCCTCGCCGCACCCAGCGTATCTTTCTTCTCAGCAAGGTCGACGGCATGACCTATCCGCAGATCGCCCGCAACCTGGGTATCTCGGTCTCGACCGTCGAGAAGGAAATGATCTCCGCCCTCGAGTTCTGCCGCAACTGGAGACGCCGGCGAGAGAATGTTTGAGCTTGCATGCGCGATGCCGTCATGCCGCAGCCCGATCGGCACGATACATGTCCTAATTCCCATATCCTGATTTGAGGCAATCGTCTCAGTGATCAACCATAGGCAGCAGATCGTCCTCGTGCGGTTGGTCAGGCTATACGCGTGAAGAACCCGCATGAGAACAATAATTAGAGCCACGCTTTTGATGAATTAGAAGCAGAGAAGCTCCAGCCTTCCTTGACAAGCACGAGACAGATCGGCGCGGTCGAAAACAGGATGGACACGGCAACTTGCGAAGCCAGGTCGATTGCCATAGGGTCGCGGAATCCGAGTGGAGTGGAATCTGTGCTCGCGGCGTTGAGGAGAAGGTACACAAAGATCGCCATTGCGGCGCTTTACGCGCTGGCGATGGTAATGGTGGGTGTGGCTCATCAGCCTGCCAGCCAACACCTGACTCCGATCGAACTCGCCCAATACGTTCTTCCGGATAGTACTATCCCGATCCTGTGTTCCGACGATCCTGACCACACGGACCCGGGCCGCACGGATCTGAAATCAGCCGGTTGCGATGCCTGCAGGCTTATTTCCGGGCCTGGTATCGTCGGCGCGCCGCCTGTTGTCAGCCCTACTCGTCTGGCGTTACCGACGGGTTTTTCTCTGGCTGGCTATGCGTACCAACCCGTTATACGCGCCTCCGACAATTTTCTGTCGCGCGCGCCTCCGAGCGTGGCCTGAAGCGTCTCCACGCCGCGAAACAGCTCGGCGTGCATTCAGCTTAACGTGACTTGGCGATATGCGCCATGGCCACACGTAGCTTTAACGACAAATGACTTGGCGATATGCGCCTTAGCTACACCTAGCTTAGCGATAAGCGGCTTGGCGATAGATGGCTGGCGATCGACCCGCGCAGGGTTTGGTGTGCAGGAACGCTTGCAGACTTGAGCTTGCAGCCAGTCATTCGCCTCGCTTGAGATTAAGGATGGCCGCGTTCCATACGCCGGAACGGCCGCGTATATGCGGTGCTGACGCGCCGCTCTCAACAATCAGCGAGCCTGCTCGCAGAAGAGAGATAGAGAGATAACGTATCATGATGCGTCATTCAGGAATGACATTATCGAGAAAGCACCATGCGCGGATTGCGCGCGCCGCAATTGCCGGTGTTGCTCTGCTCATCGGCGTCTCCGGCCCGATTCACGCACAAGGGAACCCGCAAACCACACCGGCCATCACCGCTCCTCATTCGCCCTCCGGGCCGTCCACATCGGAGATATCGTCCACCACGGGTTCCGGCCTCAACTCGACGTCGCCGGCGCCCGCGCCTGCGGCCGCTTCGAGCGCCGGCCTGCTGAATCCCGATTCTTCCCCGTCGCACGAGTTATCTCCGTGGTCGATGTTCATGTCGGCGGATATTGTTGTTCAGCTGGTGATGATCGGTCTTGCGTTTGCGTCGCTGGTGACGTGGACGATCTGCATCGCGAAGCTGGCGGAGCTGTCGCTGGCGCGGCGCGCGCTGCGGGCGGCGCTGAACAAGATCGGCGACGCGCGCTCGCTGGCGGAGGCGCAGATGGCGCTCGGCGCGCGCGAGGGCGTGCTGGCGTCGCTGCTGGCGTCGGCGATGCACGAGGCGCGGCTGTCGGCCGGCATTTCCAGCGACGCCGGCATCAAGGAGCGGGCGGCGTCGAGCTTCGCCGAGATCGTCCGCGCGGAATCGCGCCGCATCCGGCTCGGCATGGGGCTGCTTGCCACCATCGGCGCAACGTCGCCGTTCGTCGGCCTGTTCGGCACCGTGTGGGGCATCATGAACAGCTTCATCGGGATTTCGAAGTCGCAGACCACCAACCTCGCGGTGGTGGCGCCCGGCATCGCCGAGGCGCTGCTCGCGACCGCGCTCGGCCTTGTCGCCGCCATTCCGGCGGTCATCATCTACAACTACTTCGCGCGCGTGACGCGGGGCTACACCGAACTGGTCGGGCGCGCCTCGGGAGCGGCCGGCCGGCTGCTGTCGCGCGATCTGGACCGCACCCACGTCTCTCTTACCTCGCGCGCGGCGGAGTAGGCCGATGGGCGCATCGATCGCGGAAGGCGGCTTCGACGACGACGAGGAATACGGCGAGGCCCACGAGATCAACGTCACGCCGTTCATCGACGTGATCCTGGTTCTTCTGATCATCTTCATGGTGGCCGCGCCGCTGTCGACCGTCGATCTTCCGGTCAACCTGCCGACATCGAGCGCGACGCCGCAGAAGAAGCCGGACAAGCCGACCTATGTCAGCATCAAGGCCGATCTCGCGGTCGCGATCGGCGAGACGCTGGTCAAGCGGGTCGATCTGGTGCGGACGCTGGAGACCACGCCGAACATGACGAAGGAGAGCTTCATCTTTCTACGCGCCGATCGCGCGGTGCCCTATGGCGACCTGATGGACGTGCTGGAGATCCTGCGTACCGGCGGCTACGCGAAGATCAAGCTGGTGGCGCTGGAGGGCGTTCCCGACGCCCAGTCCGTTCCGGCGGCGAACACGGCGGGGCGTTGAGATGCCTGAGATTGTCGAGCGGCCGCCATCCCCCCGGCTCTGGCTTTCCGCCGCCGCCGCCGCGCTTGCGATCCATCTCGGCTGCGTGGCGCTGGCGCTGGCTCACCTGGAAACCGATGAGACGGCCGAGGATCTCGGCGCGCCGGCGATCGAGATCGGGCTCGACCTGTCCTCGCCGCATCGCGAGGTGACCGACCTTCCGCCCGGACCGGACACCGACGCGTCGATGGCCTCGCCCGCGCTGGCCGAGCAGAAGGCGGTCGAGGAGGAAACCGATCTGCCGAAGGATACGCCGACGGAGAGCGACGATCCGGACCGCATCGTCACCGAGAACGAGTCGCGGAAGCCGGTCGAGGATGATCCAGATAAGGCGGCGAAGCAGACACAGGCCTCGCAGGAATCGGCGGCGGCCGAGGCGACCGCGATGCCGAGCGTCGAACAGGCGCAGGAATCGGAGCGATCGGTGGCGCCGCAGCAGGGCACCGGCGCCAGCGCGCGCCGCATCCGCGCCACCTGGCAGAAGGAGCTGGTGGCGCATCTCGACAAGCACAAGCGCTATCCGCCCGACCGGAGCCAGAAGAGCGCCGAGATCCTGGTCAACTTCGAGCTCGACCGCATGGGCCATGTCGTGTCGGCCACGATCGTGAACGGATCGGGCGATGCGACCTTCGACCAGGCCGCGCTCGCCATGCTGCGCCGCTCAGACCCCGTCCCGCCACCGCCCCCCCTCATCGCAGACGAGGGCCTCAGCTTCACGCTCCCCGTCGTCTTCAGGGTCAAAGGGAAAGGATAACGCGGGAGCAAACGTAGCGTCGTTCTCACGGCCGGCAGGATAGCGATGCACGCTCGCCATCATTGCAGGAGAAAGTACCGGATACCGACGTAAATCAGCACCAGGCAGATGAAGATCAGCGCAACCGGCAGGCGCGGCCGTGCGCCTGGCGCGGATTTGACCGAAGGCGCTGGTTGCGGAGCGGGCCGTTTGAAGGCCATGACATTGCTGGTATCGACGATCGGCTCCTTCGGCATCGACTTGACATCGGGCGCCGTTCCGGTGCCGCCCATGTCCACGTAATAACTCTTGTAAATCAGTTCGATGGTCGCCTCGCTGGCCTCCGTCTCCGCCATCGTTTCGGCAAGGCTCTTGTAGCTCGCCAGGAACGTCAGGGCCTCAGTGGGAAGTGACGAAGCGCCATTCAGTTTCACCATCATCTTCCAGGTGGCGAAGTCGGCGCGTGCCTTGGTATCGGCACGTCTTGCAATCATCTTGTCCTGAGCTTTGATCAACTGACTACGCCTCTTGCAACGCTCATTAATTATATATTGCCGGTGACCAGCAAAAGAAACTGTATCACATAACCGGTAACTGTTTTCACGATGGTGGAGATCACGTCAAGGTTGAGATCGAGCTGGCGGCCAAGCATCGGAAGCAGCAGGAGGCCGCCGATCAGGATCAGCAGCCCGTAGGGTTCCAGACGGGAAAGGGGAGCCGCCAGCACCTTCGGCAGCAGGCCGACGGCGACCCGTCCACCATCCAGCGGCGGAATCGGCAGCATGTTGAAAACCGCAAGGATGACGTTGATGATCAACGCGTTCTTCAGATTGTCCGCCAACCATTGCGCGCTGGCGCCGGGGACGAGGCCCAGCAAGTGAAATGCCGATGCCGCCAGGAGAGCCAGCAGGATGTTGGTGGCGGGTCCGGCAAGCGCCACCCAGACCATGTCGATGCGGGGGTGGTTCAGGTTTCGGAAGTTCACCGGAACCGGCTTTGCGTAGCCGAACAGGAACGGCGCGTGCGACAGCAGTAAAATGCCCGGCAATATCACCGTGCCGAAGGGATCGATGTGCCTGAGCGGGTTAAAGCTGACGCGGCCGAGCGTCCAGGCGGTGTTGTCGCCGAGTCGGTACGCGATGAATCCATGCGCCGCCTCGTGAAAGGTGATGGCGATCACCAGCGGCAGCACCCAGACCGATAGCGTGTAAAGTGAAATGCCCGGCAATCGACGGCCTTCGTGCGGGATGCGACGGGTGAACCCTATCATGGACCGCCGAGGCTATGACAGGGAGGTGAGGGGCGTGGAGGGTATTTCAGGCGCCTATGCCTTCTTCTCCTGACGTTTGCGGAGGATATGGGCAGCGCGGCGCACGGGTTCGCGCACCAGCTTGCGCAACGCGATCGCTGCTCTCGCGAGCGAAATAACAGGATCGCTTCGGCGAAGCGGGATCAGCACGTCGCCGATCAAAAGCCGTCCGCGCCAGATCGGGTCGATCATCGGATGATCCGGATCGGCGGTGGAATCCGCCATGGTGATCGCGGGGTCGGCGCAGAGATGGCGCGTGAGATCGAGTGTCAACTGCACGCCGGGTGAAAACTTCGCGAAACTCTCATCAATACCCAGCTTGAAATAAAACGCGCGGTCCTGGTGGCGAACCACGATCGCCGCCGCCACGGGCGTCGGACCGGCGCGCAGCGTGACGATTTCACACTGGCCTCGCTCGGCGAGCGCCGGCGCGGCGCTGCGGATGAAATCTGCATCACCGCCATTCTGGATCAATGCGGTTCCCCGCTGCGCCTTCCAGCCGCTGGCTTCCAGCACGAGGAAGATTTCAAGCGCCTCCGCGACCTCGGCGGCAGAGCGCGCGACCTGGAACGACACCTCGCCATGCTCGGCAAGGCGATTGCGCTGGCGTCGCAACTCCTTGAGTTTCTTCGCTCCCAGCGCCTCGCGCAGCAGTCCTTCCGCCTCGCGGGTGGCGTCCAGGCAGGCGCGCGCCTGGCCATTCAGCCTGTGCGGCTGGAGGCCGTCGCGTTCGAGGGCGGTCGTAAAGGCTTTCATGGCGCCGCCGTCGAGCGTGACGTTGCGCAGGATCAGCGCGCGTTGGCCGAGGGCCCGCGCCTCGCGCAGCAGCGCCGCCGCGGCTTGATCCGCACGGCCGCGGTCGAGCAGCGGCGTGCAAAGCGCGTGGTAAGGATCGGCGCTGACCAGAAGGGGAAGCGGAATCCGGTAAGCTCGCCAGGCGGAGATAACCGGAATCAGCCCGATGAGAGTGCCGGGGCCCATTTCGCCGGACGAACGATCGGAACGTGCCGTCAGGGCCGACGCACGCGTTCCGCCGCGCGCCATGCCATCCAGCGCCAAACCCCAATCAGCGAGATAATAGCCGTTCGGCTCGACAGCACGGTCGGCGAGCGATCGCCACTGGTCGGGATCAAGCGATGCAAGGGTGGCCGTGCGGTGTGGCATGCGGGGCGGCGGAGCTACGAACTCATTCATCAGCAACGACGAGAGCCAAACTGGCAATACCGACCATGTCCCCAATCCCATACGACGGCGAGGCGAGGGCGCGTAGGCCGCTGCCCTGGCTTGATGGCGACAGACACTAGCTGAGATATTCGAAGATAAGGTTGGCTTCGACCTCCGATTTTCGCATCGGGCTTCATTTTGCGTTCACCTTGTATGCCGCCGGTACCGGGCGATAGGTTCAATATCGCCGGGAGGGAGCGCTCGGCGGCAGGACCAGCCTGACGAGCGGTTTGCGGCCGGTTCAAACCTCTTAACTTCCTATTCGCCGATACCATCATTTTGCGGCCGCCACCGGCATATGCCGGTATGATCCGGACCCGCCGAGGCGGTAGAAATGATATGGTCGGTCCGACCGGCGATGTCACGACGCGGACGCGCATGCGAAATTTGCACAGATGATGAACCGTCGCGCCGCGCGGGCCGACAACAGTCGAACAAGGACGTTTACGCGGAGCCTCCCATGACATTTTCGATGATTCGCTCGATCGTTTTCGGGGCGATCGCCGCGATCGTGCTGACCGCGCATCCGGCTGCCGCGGAGAACCGGCTGGCGCTGGTGATCGGCCAGTCTGCCTATCGTGCGGTGACGCCGCTGCCAAATCCCGGCAATGACGCCAAAGCCATGACCCAGATGCTTGGCGACGCCGGGTTCGACGTGCTGACGGCCTCCGACCTGTCGCAGACCGAAATGCGGGAGAAGGTCGGTGAGTTCGCGGCAAGGATCGCGGAGAAGGGGCCCGACACCGTCGCGCTGGTTTTCTATGCCGGCCACGGCTTGCAGGTCGACGGCGAGAACTTCCTGGTTCCTGTCGATCTCGATCCGAAGCGCGAAGCCGATATTCCGCTCCAGGCGGTTCGCCTGAACGACATCATGAATACGCTGACGTCGGTTCCGAGCCGGATGCGTATCGTGTTGCTGGACGCGTGCCGCAATAATCCGTTCCCCACCATCAACAAGACGGTCGGGCACGGTCTCGCCATCGTCGATGCCAAGGTGGCCGCACCCGGCACGTTCCTGTCCTTCTCCACCTCGCCGGGAGCCGAGGCGGAAGATGGTGCGGGCACCGATAGCCCTTATACGGCTGCGTTGTTGTCCGCCGGCCGGCAGCCGGGACTTTCGATCGAGGAAGCGTTCAAGCGTGTCCGGCTGGAGGTCAACAAGGCGACGAGTGGCCGCCAAACTCCGTGGGACAGTTCCTCGCTGACGGATAGTTTCCATTTTTTCCCCGGAACCGCCGAAGCCGGCGCCACGCCGCCGGCTGATTCCCGAATCAAGCGGACGGTCGCGGAATGGCGCGGTGAATTGAAAGGCAAGACCGTCGAGCAGGCGCACGAACTGATTGTCAGTGACGGCAGTGGTCAGGCCTATGAGGCGTTCGTCGGCCTCTATGCGGACTCCCCGTTCGATCTGGAGGCGCGGCAGTGGCTCGATCGCCAGCGCCGGATGCAGGCCTGGAACAGGGCGGTCCTCACCAATACGGCGGCTGGTTATCGGGCATTCCTCACCGAATACTCCGACAGCGACCTGACGCCGACGGCGCGCAAGCTGGAGGAGCGTCTGCGGAGCCGGCCCGATAATCCGGGTGTGGCGGTTGCCGCGGCCGCGGCCGGCCCGACCTGTCCTTGCAGCACGCCGCCGCAGGAGCCGCAGAAGAAGAAAGCCGAAACGCCCAAGAAAAAGCAGAAATCGGATCGTGCGCGGAACGACGATACGCCTCCGCGCCGGGGCCAACATCGGCCCGCCTACTATGCTGATGATGTGCCGCCGCCACCTCCGCCACCCAGCGTCGTGCCGGTGCCCCTGCCGATACCCTCCATCGGCATCGGCGGTTTTGGCGGAGGATTCGGGCGCGGCGGCGGGTACGGTGGTTCCGGGCGTGGAGGAAGCATGGGCGGGTCGACGGGCCGATACTGAGAGACTAATTCGGATACGCTCCGATCGGGACCGGCGCCGGCCGGCCCCGCTTCATCGTCCTCACAGCAAACGGTGACGCGTTCGAGCCATTGCGGCCGGGCCGACTCCCGCGTCTCGGAACCTCAGGATATTTTCGAGTGGTGAGCCGCTTGAAACCGGGGATCGGACGTCTATGCTATCCATTGTGGGGAGGAGTTCTGATGAAAATTCTATGCGCATCCATGCTTTTGGCGGCCGTGGTGTCGGGTCCGGCTTTCGCCCAGGCGCCGCAATTTAACATGATGGCTGACGGGCCTGGAAAAACGCCGGAGCAGATAGAGAGACAGAAGGCCCTTGAAAAAGCTTACAAGGAGTCGCTGCGAAAGATTCCCGATGCGGCGGCGGTCGACGATCCCTGGGGAGGCGTTCGAAACGCGAGCCAGTCCAAGACCAGTTCCAAAAGCAGACAGCCCTGACGCCGCGCTGTTTTCCTGCCAATGACGCGACGCTGACGTCGGTTGCCGACGCCAAGAAGCTATCTATCGGTCTCAGCCGGTTATCCGTCGTTCGGGTCTTGTTGCCTTCAAGCGTGACCAGCGCTCCAAACAACAACGTCACCTGAGCGGAATATGATCGCCCGGTGACGTTGTGCATAGACTGGGCAATGCAATCCCCCAGCCCTTTTTGGGTCAGCGTACCGCGGGAAAGGTTCAAACGGGATCTCCGCCAAGGCATGAGCCGGCGAAGTTTGTCTCCGGTTTGCCGGCCAATGGTCGACCGCTTCCAGTTCAGATGAGAGCCTCCCTGATCGTCCGTGTGCTGCCGATCGCTTTCCAGCGCGGCTTATGCCGGCCTGTCGTCAGGAGCGGCCGGTGATTCGGCTAGCGGGCACCAATTGGAAAGTTTTGATTAAGATTCGACGCCCATTCTAGCCAGACCTGTTTTTGCGTACTGGGAGAAACATCATGCTGACCACCGAACCTGGTTTGGCCCGGAATTTTCTCAATATTGCATTGGGCGGCTTTGGCGTGCTGGTCGCGGTGCTGATTGGGGTGGCGCTCGGCTGAGACACCTGCAAGATATCCACGGCTGGCCAGGGGCGGTAGACAAAGGGCGGTAGACATTGCCCGGAAGCTGCGGCTCGATCGACCGGAGCAACGGACACCGGAGCAACCGACGTGGGTAACAGCAGCGGCGGGTTGGACAAGGGATTGATGGCCTTGATCCAGAATGTTCTGGGGACTCGCCCTCACGCGCCTCCGCCTGAGTCCGAATTGCCCGACGACAATCGGAGCTCATCGGAGTCGCCTGGCGCTGAAATCTCGCCGCCGCCGGAGGCAGAAGGGTCGGCTGGAGAAGCCGGCGCACCGTCGCCGGACCAGCAGGAGAGTTACGATCGCTGCAAAACCGCGGATGAGCTGGCGGGCATCATTCTGAAGGCGCTGCAAACGCTCGACGGCGCGCCGGCCCGTGGGTTCGTAGTGACCGTCTATGGCGGCAATCCATGGAACGCGATGCTGACGATCAAGCCGGAAGCTGGGCCAATCGCCGATCCGGGCCTGTGGCGCGCGCGCGTTCGGGATATGGCTGCGCGGTTACGTCAGGATTTTGATCTGGCGGAGACATAGCGGGCCGAGCAGGGCACCAGCGAGCAGAGCACCACCGAATAGAGCGGCCTGTCAGGTAAGGGCGTCGTGGTCCGGTCAAGGCCGCGACCAGTAGCCGTCAATCGCGTGAGCCAGGAAAATGCCGGCGCTCATAAATCCAAAAAGGGTGGTGATTGTTTCCAGCATCTTACTCATCCTGCTACCCAGCGCCTGTCAGCAAATGCAAATCGTGTTGCACAGTCAAAAGGATTCTGGCGACGCGGCGGACTCCCCGTCGTGCTGATGATTTCCGGCAACACCGCTGCTGGCTCGCACTCTCTCTATATTTTGTCGCCGGGGATTTGACCGTCGGAGCCGAAGCTTGCATCGCGCGATGGGCTTCGCGGCGTCGCGCGATTGGCTTCATGAACGCGGCACGGATCATAGACCATCATGTGCGACGTACAGGGGAGCTCTGTAACGTGATGATTGGTCGCGTGAAGGATAGACGTCACCTACATGCTTCCAACCGTCTTCATAAGAGAGGTGAAGCGGGCGATACCCGCGAAGTTTCTTACACGTCCTGAAGGTATATACTTGGCCCAAATCTAGAAAGAACATATTGCGAACTTAGAACAAATAGGGTACATGTTTTCATCTGATCCACCACGGTGCCATTCGTTGTCCCGCTCGCGAATCCCGTTCATAAGGAGCCCGGCCTATGTCCCAAGCTGCCCTGCGTATCGTCGAAGGATCCTCCATGGATAAGTCCAAGGCGCTGTCTGCCGCGCTGTCACAGATCGAACGCCAGTTCGGCAAGGGCTCTGTGATGAAGCTGGGCAAGAACGACAAGTCCATGGATGTGGAGGTTATCTCCTCGGGTTCGCTCGGGCTCGACATCGCGCTCGGCGTCGGAGGCCTGCCCAAGGGACGCATCGTGGAGGTTTACGGCCCGGAGTCCTCGGGCAAGACGACGCTGGCGCTGCATGCGGTCGCGGAGGCGCAAAAAAAAGGTGGCATCTGCGCCTTCATCGACGCCGAGCACGCGCTCGATCCGGTCTATGCCCGCAAGCTTGGTGTGAATGTCGACGACCTCCTGATATCGCAGCCCGATCACGGCGAGCAGGCGCTGGAGATCGCCGATACGCTGGTGCGCTCTGGTGCTGTGGATGTGCTGATCATCGACTCGGTCGCCGCACTGGTGCCGCGCGCCGAGCTCGAGGGTGAGATGGGCGACGCGCTGCCCGGACTACAGGCGCGGCTGATGAGTCAGGCGCTGCGCAAACTCACCGCCT
>JAANMX010003693.1_pt1 | contig 13117 bp, 7 predicted proteins | sample 7279681 | NCBI WGS metagenome assembly JAANMX01 (sample SAMN14094542, study PRJNA606508) | bioreactor metagenome | isolation source: A lab-scale SPAN reactor treating ammonium-rich wastewater day 351 | place: Ireland: Galway | collected 2018-01-01
CGGGTCACGAACCCGGTGCTGCCAAGAGGGGAACTGTCGCTGGTCATGGGCCAGCGGGGAGCAGGAACTATTGGTCTATTTACGCCGGGGTGTACTAGAAATCCAGTCGCGTGCAGCGCAGCAGCGCAGCGGAAATCGACCCACAATTCCTGCTCTGCGCCGGTCACGGACCGGCGCAGAGCAGGAACCCCACGACTATTTTTGCTGCGCTGTACTAGCGTGACGCGGCCACCTGACGCATATACGCCTGCCAACCCTCTTCAAATTCGTTGGCAGGAACGCCCAGAGCGGCGGGGATCAGCTTCTGCCAGCGCAGATGGCTGCCTGTCTGCTTCAACACCGCGGGAATCGAAGCCGGACCGTAACGGTTTTCTATAAATTCAAAGAGAGTTGCCACGGCGACAGCCCGCCCGGTGTTCAGCCGGGTCCAGCTTCCCCGAAATTCCGGATCCATCTCTGGCATGGGTAGCTGGCGTAGCTCCACCGGCATTCGCACAGGGATAAAGACCTGGCCTTCGGTCTGGTCACAGGTCAGGGGAATACCGATTTCGTAGGGGCGTAATTGCCAGAGCCAGAAACTCTGGCAGAGTTGGGCGTAGTTTTGCGGACGGCGGCTCTCGCCGTCCTTGTCTCCGGGAATACTCTCGTTGTAGAGCCAACGCACAATTTCCGGTCTGGTCTGGGCCAAAATGCCGTCCACTTGCCAGATCAACCAGAGACGCAGACCGCTGCGGATCGCTTGCCAGTCCCCTGGGATGCGGTCCATCCGTTCCCAGATCACCAGATTGATCACCTGTAGAATGACCGATTCGACCAGCGCCGTCTCGACCGAAAGCCCCAGGGGGCGGGGCAAGAGATGGGGGGAAGCGACGGCCAGAATTCGCCCATTGGGGTTGCGGGTGCTGCCCCGGGAGATTGTGCCGTCGATACGCACTTCGACCTGAATCTTTTCACCCTCCGGCTCCACTGGCAAACCGATGGAGCGGTAGGTCTTTTCGTAGAGCTGGTCCAAGAGAGGCGCGGCCACAATCACCGGGGCCCGATCCAGGGCCCGATAGCGAAAGGCGAAGTATTCACTCTCCTGGCTTTCCCACGTGCCCCAGAAAGCTGCATCGGGCGCCGTGCGAATCCAGCCCGTGTTCGTCTCCCGATAGACCCGTGTCTCCTGATAGGGCACGGCGAGGCGGCTGTCAGTGACAAGTACCTGTACCAGCGCCCGGCTCTCTTTCAGGTCAAAATCGCTGATCGTAACGCTGATTCGCCGTGCTCTCTCGTCTGCCGGGGGGTAGAAGCGGGCCATTATCTGATTGCGCCAGGTCGGGTTGGCCAGGTCATCCAACAGATCGACAGCCATCATCCGGTCCTCCCGCTCCTCTGCCCAGACCTCCCGTTCGATGGCGGCGGTGAGTTCATCCCGCACAGCATCCAGCCCGGCCTGGGCCTCCTGCCAGAGCCAGAAGAGGGAGGCAGCCCCGGCCAGAAGGATCCCAGAGAAGGTCAGCGCCCAGACCCGACTAAGCCAATATATCGGGTTGCTGCCACCTGTCAACGCGCTTTCCCCAGCCAATAACTCGGCTGTTCCGCTCTGGCTTTCCCAACGATCCTCATCCAGCAGAAACTGCCAACGCAGGGTCTCTTCCTGTCTTGCCATTGCAGTCTCCGCTGCTCATCCTCTTGTCGAGGAGCCAATACACATCAGGGGATGGCTTATTATACGCAAGAAACGGACCGGCGTCCACCACAATTTAGAGGATAGCCACCGTAGGTCGGACTGACAGTCCGACCATCCTGCTCTGTCAGAGGTCGGACTAACAGTCCGACTTACGTGTTCTCATACCCCAGCCCAAAACCGAATGGATAGAGGGGATTCTCCGAATCGAAGGGGGTATCCTCTTTCTGCCCCCGCACAGCCTCCATAGACGAAGGCAGTTCGAAGGGCAGTCTGCCGGTCGGCGCTGAATGACCAAAAAGGATGTCCAGGAGGGCGGCGTCGCTGGCCCCAAAGTTGCCCAGCAGAGCGACAGATTGCGCTGCGATTTCGGGGATGACCGCCGGGCGTTCCAGATAGATATCCACAATCGTCGGAGCCTTTCCCAGAATCTCCAGAACGCGGGACAATTCCGGCTCTTTGAAGTCCAGATCGCCGGAGTGAAAGAAGCGCTCCAAAAAGCCCTCTCGCGGCTCGAAGGGCGCGGGAAGGCGCAGGATGGCGAAGTCCGCCGCGCCGGGACTCTCCACCACTTCGCCGAAACGGGCTGCTATTTCGGGAGACACACCCTCCACATAGAGTTTGGGGCGACCGGAAAGTGGCAAGACCGGCGCGTCACCGCTGCCATTTTTCAGCAACACAATCGACTTGCGCTGGGCCAGTTCACCCGCGGCCTGGAATTCGGCGTTGCCCACTATCTCCACAGCCCGGCCTGCGTCCACAAAGGGATTGTCGAACAGCCCCAGACGGAACTTTTCGCGCAACAGACGGCGCACAGATTGGTCAATGCGATCTTCGCCGATCTGTCCACTGGTAACCAATTCCACAATCACCTCCGGGCAGGCCTCGCCGCCGAACTGATCCACCCCTGCTTCCAGCACCTTCTTGACCCGTTCGGCCAGGCTCAGATGCTCCACACCCCAGCATTTGGCCTCGACCATCACAGAGCCATCGGGCAGCCGGGCATCGGTGAGCAGCCGCCAGTCGGTGCAGACAATGCCGTCAAAGCCGTACTTCTCGCGCAGCAGCCCGGTGATGATACCCCGGTTGAAGCCAAAGCCGACGGCTTCGTGCTGCGTGCCGATGGGCATCCCGTAATAGGGCATAATCTGGGATGTGCCCGCGGCAAAGGCGGCTTCGAAGGGCAGCAGGTGGTAATCGAAATTGTTCCCCGGATAGACCTGCTCTTTGCCGATAGAGAAGTGGGCATCTTCGCCGTCCATTTGGGGACCGCCGCCGGGGAAGTGTTTAGTCATACAAGCCACGCTGTGGGGGCCAATCCCCTGGCCCTGAAAACCCCGAATATAGGCCGCGGTCAGCCGGGCCGAGAGTGCGGCGTCCTCGCCAAAGGTTCCGTTGATACGCGCCCAGCGGGGTTCTGTGGCCAGGTCTGCCATAGGGTGCAGGGCCACCCGAATGCCCACGGCCAGATATTCCTGACGGGCCATATCGCCAAAGGCTGCGGTCAGCGCTTCGTCGCCGATGGCGGCCAGACCGATGGGTTCGGGCCATTGGGAGAAATGGCCCGCCATCAGGGCCGCGCCGGGGTTGTGAGAGAAGGCGTGGCGAGGGTCCGAGGAGATGGTGGCAGGAATGCCCAGCCGGGTGGATTCGGCCAGCCGTTGCAAGCGGTTGTGCCAGGCGGCCATCGGCGCTGGCGGGGCCACTGCCAGCACATTGAAGTGATTGATCTTCTGCTCTGCCACCATCCGGGTCGTAAAGATCGGCCCAAAGCCCCCCATCCCATCCTGCAGGCTGCCGTCCGGGTTCATCCCAATCATTGGGTGGAAGAACAGCCCGGCCTTTTCTTCCAGCGTCATCTGGCCCAGCAGATCGGTCACCCGCGCTTCCACAGGCAGGCGGCTGTCTTCGTAAGGGTCCATTCGTCCATTTTTGTTGAGGTCCCGGTAGGAATGCTCGGTCATTGATGGCTCCTTTGGCGTAACTTGAATTATTGGAGGGTTGAGTTCATACTATATGCAATGATATTCAGACACAAATTGGAGCAGATGATGACCCCCATTCGTATGGCGCAGTATGGAAGCAGACACGGACACGCGCTGGGCAAGCTGTTAGCGATGGAGATGAACCCGGATGTAGAGGTGGTGGGTGTCTTTGAGCCGGACCCGGAAGTGCGCCAGCGACGCAGAGCCGAGGGCGGGATGTTGCGCAATGTGCGCTGGCTGGATGACAAGGCCCAGATTCTGGATGATCCGTCGATTGTTGCGATTGCGTCCGAGGGATCAAATAGGGAGAGCCTGGAACAGACTGCCCAAATTGTGGCCGCGGGCAAGCACGTCTGGTATGACAAACCCGCGGGAGAGGATTGGCCCCGCTGGCAGCAGGTGATGGCCCAGGCCCAGGCCCACAATCTCTATGTGCAGATGGGCTATATGCTCCGTTATCACAACGGCTTTCGGCGTCTGACCAATTGGGCCAAATCCGGGCTGCTGGGCGACATCTATAGCGTGCGCGCCCATATGTCCACCTGGATCAGCCCAGCCCAGCGGGAAGTGATCAGCGAACACCGGGCAGGCATCTTTTACGATCTGGCCGGCCATATGCTGGATCAGATCGTCTGGCTGTTGGGCCGCCCCACCCGTACCACTGGCTATTTTTACAATCACAGCGGCGTTGTGCCCGACTTTGCCGACAATACCCTGGGCGTGCTGGAATACGAGAAGGCATTGGCCGTTGTGGACATCGCCGCGATGGAACCCCGACCCATGGCCCGCCGCTTTGAAGTCTATGGCAGCCGGGGCAGTGCCATTCTGCTGGAACCCTTCGAGCCGGGCCACACCATCCGCCTCTGTCTGGAAGAAGCCGACGGCGGCTATCGTCAGGGAGAGCAGCGCATTCCCTACTCGGCCCAGAGCCGCCAGGAACTCTACGACCTGGAACTACAAGCCTTTGTGGCCGTTCTGCAGGGCAAGCAGCCGCCGGATCGCCCGGCCAGCCACGAACTGCTGGTGCAAGAGACGCTGCTGCGCACGACAGGGCATTGGGAAGGGTAGACGCGCAAAGTCAAGGAGGCGTGAAAGGTGAAATGAAAGAGTAAGCGCGGCGGTCTCCCGTTTCCCGTTTCACATTTTCTGTCTGATTTGCCAGACAGCCCCTGGCGTGCTATACTTCTCTCTATTGTCGGGGCGTAGCGCAGCTCGGTAGCGCGCTTGAATGGGGTTCAAGAGGTCGGAGGTTCAAATCCTCTCGCCCCGACCTATAAAAACAAGTCGTTTTTGCGATATTGTGCCGCTCCGGTGGCAGTGCCGTCGATCTGTTTCTGGTACGACGGCATTTTTATTGTAAGAACAGGCGCTATGTCTGGGCATTGATAACGACGAAAAACGGACGCAGATTTCGCAGAAACAACCGATCGGCGCAGATTTTGTAGCGGTCAAGAACATCGTGAAATCTGTAGGTGCGGTTTGCAACCGCACTTCTTCGGGTGAAAGTGCGGTTGCAAACCGCACCTACATTTTGCCATCTCGTTGACCAGTACATATCCGCGCAGATTTTATCAGCGTCGCTCACACTTTTCAGCGGCATCAGCGTTCTATTGCAGAAACCAAACACAAGACGGCAATGGCGCCACTTGCAGCAGAGCCAATGGCGTAAGCCGTTGGCTTTTCTTATGGAATACGGCAAAGATACCTATGGACCCCCGGCTGGAAAAATGCCCCCATCTGACTGAACGGGATGTGGCCCTGCTCTATCGTATTGAGCAGGGGCTGCATCTGACCGCGGATGTGAGCCGGGCAGATGTGCTGCTTTTCTGCCAGTGGAACCCCAGCCAACTGCTGGTCGGCTGCCACGCGCTCCCCCGCTCCATCTCCTCGATTTATGTCAACGACGCTACGGGCCGGCTGCTTGAAGCCACGGAACATCCGCTGATCCTGCGCGCCTTGACCTCTGACCGACCGGGCACCCAGGCCAAACAGGTGTTGAGCAGTGGCGCACCGGTGATCCAACAGGTCTACCCCATCCACAATGCGGCCAATCGGGTGATCGCAGCCCTGCTGATTGAGACAAATCTGATCGAGACCGAACGCCAGCGCCGCCGGGACAAAGCCTTTCGCCGGGCGGTGAGCTGGCTGCACGGGATGGCTGTGCGGGGCGAGATCGAAATCCCTGAACCCATCAGCCGTTTTGAATCCCTGGATGGCATTTATGTGGTGGATGAGAATTCCGATATCTCTTATATGAGCGGCATTGCCACCAATCTTTTCCGCACCATCGGTCTGGCTTCGGATATGCGCGGCCGTCACGTCTCCGCGCTGGAAGAGATCGACGCCCGGCTGGTGGACAATGCGATGCAGGCCAATAGCTGTGTGGAAAAGCGCTACGAATCGGACGATGGCCGGGTATGGGTGCGCACTGTGCTGCCCCTGCGTGCGCCGCCCAGCAGTTGGCAGCGCACCCGCCGCCAGGTGGAGCGCCGCCTGCCCTGGCGACAGACAGCCACATCGGAAAAGGTGCCCCAGGTGGATGGCGCGCTGGTAATGGTGCATAACCAGACCGAAGCCGTACAAAAAGAGCGGGAATTGAACGTTAAATCGGCGATGATTCAGGAAGTCCATCACCGGGTGAAGAACAATTTGCAGACGATTGCCGCCATTCTGCGTATTCAGGCCCGGCGCTGCGCCAGCGACGAAGCCCGCCAGCATTTGGGCGACGCGGTAAACCGCATTCTGAGTATGTCGGTGATCCACGAATATCTGAGCCAGGACGAGCACCGACCCATCAACATCCGGGACCTCTGCCTGCGGATCATCAGCCAGGCCCAGCAGGTGGCGGTGAATCCCGGCCAGCAGGTGCAGATCGAAGTAAACGGACCCAATATCCGTCTGCCCGCGGGCCAGGCTACGGCAGCCGCGCTGGTGATGAACGAACTGCTGCTCAACGCCATCGAGCACGGCTTGCAGGGGCGCAGCCACGGGCAGGTGACGATTCAACTGGAAGATATGGGGGATCGGGTGCAGCTGCTGGTGGAGGATGACGGTCCCGGCGTGCCCGAAGACTTTCAGCCCAGCCAAAGCCGCAGCCTGGGCTTGCAGATCATCAACACCCTCGTTACGGATGATCTGAAAGGCAACCTGAGCTTCGAGGCCGTGCGCGGAAAGGAAGATGGGGATGACGCAAGCGTCAGCCGGGGTACGCGGGTGGTGATCGCCTTCCCCAAACGCTCGGCGATGGCCGAGCCGAGTGTGAGTTAAAGAGTTCTGTTATTCTATTGTCTGTTTGTAGTTTGTGATAAAATAGCATTTTGCACAGGCCGATACAGTGTAGAGCCGCCGAGGGAATCTGAGGAGAGAAGACGTGGAGCGCACACGAATCATTATTGCGGACGACGAATCACTCATCCGCATGGATCTGCGGGAGATGCTTACCAATTTGGGCTATCTGGTGGTAGGGGATGTGGGGGATGGGCGCAGCGCCGTGAATCTGGCCAAAGAACTGCGGCCCGATATTGTGATTATGGACATCAAAATGCCGGATATGGATGGCATAGAGGCGGCGCGTATTTTGACCGAGGAACGCATTGCGCCGGTGCTGCTGTTGAGCGCCTATAGCCAGCAGGAATTGGTGGTCAAAGCCCGGGAAGCCGGTGTGGCCGGCTATCTGGTCAAACCCTTCCGGGAGAGTGACCTGACCCCGGCCATCGAAGTTGCCCTCTCGCGTTTTAGCGAATTCCGCACCCTGGAACGGGAGGTGGGCGACCTGCGCGAGACCCTGGAAACCCGCAAAATTGTCGAGCGGGCCAAAGGGATTCTGATGGACAATCAGGGGCTGAACGAGGCCGAGGCCTTCCGCCGCATCCAGAAGATGAGTATGAACAACCGCAAGCCGATGCGTACAGTGGCCGAGGCAATTATTCTGGCCCATCAGGTCGGGGAACACTAATCTGAAGATGCGGGACGCAGATGACGCTGATCTGAATTGATCTGCACAGATCATCTGTTTCTGCGTCAATCTGCGTCCGCTTTTCATCGCTGATTCTGCTGTGTAAACAGGACGCAGATGCCGCTGAAAAAGTGGATTGACGCTGATAAGACTGCGCAGATCATCTGTTTCTGCGTCAATCTGCGTCCGCTTTTCATCGCTGATTCTGCCCAATCGGGCTTGGAGACTGCACGGAATATCCTGATGAAACTCTCGGTAATTATGCCCGTCTATAATGAGATCGCCACTCTGGAAGAGATCGTGCGCCGGGTGCGGGCCGTGGATTTGGCCGTCAACAGCGACGGCACCAATCCCCTTCTCGGCGATCCCTTTGTGCTGGAACGGGAGATCGTCATTGTGGACGACGGCTCGACCGATGGCACCCGGGAGATTCTGGATCGTTGGCGGACAGAGAGCTATCCCGATATTCGCATTATCTTCCACGCCAACAACGGGGGCAAAGGTGCGGCCCTGCGCACGGGCTTCGAGGCGGCCAGCGGGGACATTCTGGTCATTCAGGACGCGGATCTGGAGTACGATCCCAGGGACATCACTCGACTGCTGGGGCCGATTCTGGAGGGGCGTACGGCGGTTGTCTACGGCAGCCGTTTTCTGGGCGGCCCCCGTTCCGCTATGAGTCTGGCCCACACCATCGGCAACAAAGGGGTCACCTGGCTGACCAATCTGCTCTACGGCACGATTCTGAGCGATATGGAGACCTGCTACAAATGTTTCCGCCGGGATGTGATCGCGGGAATGCCCCTGCGCAGCCGCCGCTTTGAGATAGAGCCGGAACTGACCGCCAAAATCCTCAAACGCGGCTATTCGATCTTTGAAGTACCCATCAGCTACAATGGCCGGGAGTTCCACGAAGGCAAGAAGCTTACCTGGCGGGATGGCTTCAGCGCCATCGCCACGCTGGTGAAGTACCGCTTTGTGGATTAATGGCCGGCCACATTCCCACCCACACGTTCCCCTATTTCTTTCCCACTGCCCGAATTGACGGCGCGCAACGGCTCTTTTGGGTTGCCATGAAACGGCTGGCCTTGCCGCTGCTCTGTCTCGGCGCTTTTGCCCTGCGCTTGAATCTGCTGGCGGCCTGGCCCTTTCGGGAAGACGAGGCAATGTACAGCGTCTGGGCGCTCCATCTCTGGCAGGTTGACCCCCAGGCGTTGACCCTTTGGCCGGACAAACCCCCTCTCTTTCTCTGGCTGCTGGGCGGGGTCTTTCAGCTTTTTGGCCCATCCGAAGCCGGGGCCCGGCTGCTCAATATCGCCGCGGATACGCTGGTCATTGGCGTTGTGGCCGCCACTGGCCGCTCCCTGTGGGGCAGTCGGGCCGGTCTGTTGGCGGGATTGGCCTACGCCTTCAACCCCTTTGCCATCAGCTTTGCCCCCACTGCCTATACAGACCCCACGCTTATTCTGTGGGGTAGCCTGGCCCTCTACGCGGCTATCCAGCGGCGTGGCTTCTGGGCCGGGCTTTTTCTGGCCGCGGCCATCGCCACCAAACAGCAGGGGCTGCTCTATGCGCCGCTGATAGTGGGGGTGATCCTTCTGGCGCCGGTGGCCGGTGGCAGGGGGCGGGTGGAAGATGACGGAACGGCCCATTCGCCATTCGCCATTCGCCATTCACCATTCACCATTCGCTTCCTCCTCGGCCTTGCCCTCCTCCTTCTCCCCGTCTTGCTCTGGGACGCCAGCCGCTGGGCAGTAGCCCCCTCGCCCTGGGACCTGAGCGTGCGCAACTACGCGCCCCTGGCACTCCTGCCGCCGGGAGAGTGGCTGCCCCGTCTCGCCCAGTGGGGAGAGATCGGCTGGTATCTGGTCGGCAGTTGGCTGGTGATTGGGTATTGGGGGCTGGGGAGTGGAGACTGGGGAGTGGGGACTGGGGACTGGGGACTGGGGAGCGGGGACTGGGGAATGGGACGCCCGATCCCCGATCCCCAGTCCCCGATCCCACCCCTCCTCCTCCTCTGGTCCTGCGGCTTTGTTTTGCTACACGTGACAAGCAGTGTACAGATTTGGGATCGCTATCTTCTGCCCCTGGCGCCCCTGGCGGCGTTGGCCCTGGGGCGGGCCGGGGCGCGGCTGGCTGGGGGGAGAAGCCGGGGCTGGCTGGCTGGCCTGCTGCTGCTGCTGATTCTGCTGCCGCCAGGGCTGGCCGCTGCCCAGGGCGGCTTGCCCGTCGGCGCGGATCACGGCGACTATGCGGGGCTGAATGAGAGCATCGCCTGGCTGCGGGTCAATGCACCAGCGGGCGGGGTAGTCTATCATCGGGATGTGAGCTGGCAGTTGCGTTTTGCCTTCTTTGCCGTCAACCCCAGCCAGTCCGATGGCGCTCTTTACGAACTGCGCTGGTTTCCCAATGCGGTCTATCTGGCCGACAACGGGGCCAAGACAGCCGCCCGCCGCAAGTTTCTGATCGAACCGGCCTGGGCTGTGGTTGATTCCGCCAGCCAACGGCTGGCCCAGCGGGGGCTGGGCTGGGAAGCGCGGCTGCGCGCTGGCAACTTCACCCTCTATGAATTGACCAGCCCACCCGCGCTGCCCTGCGATTGGTGCATCTGCGCAGATAGAACGGAGCCATACCTCCCGAAGAAGCTCCTCACCCCTTCACCTTCTCACCTTTTCACCCCTTCATCCTTGCCATGACCACCCGCCGCGGCCACGCCTTCGCCGCCCTCCTTCTGGCCCTCTTTGTGCTGCTGCTCTTTGCCCGGCTGCTCTTTACAGACCGGGTGCTGGCCAGCGGGGACATTCTCCACTACTTCTATCCCTACCGGGATTACGCAGCCGCGGCCCTGCGGGCTGGGGAAATCCCCCTCTGGAATCCCTACATTTTTGGCGGCGTGCCCTTTCTGGCCAACCCCCAGGCCGCGGTGCTCTATCCTTTGCACTGGCCCCTCAGTTGGCTGCCTGTGACCAAACAGATCTATTGGAGCGGGGCCATCCACGCCTGGATTTTGGCGCTGGGGGGCTACGCGCTGATGCGGCGGCTGGGCAGCGGCTGGCTCGGCGCGGTTGTGACCGGGCTGGTGCTGGCCGGGAGCGGGTTCTATGGCGGCCTCTTCGGTCACATCAATCAGATGAACGCCGGGGCCTGGCTGCCGTGGATGGTCTGGGCGGTCGTCAGCCGCCAATCGTCAGCCGCCCGTCACCAGTCACCAGTCACCGATAGCGTATTGCGTATTGCGTATTTTTCTCTGTTCGTCGCCCTGTCGCTTCTGGCCGGGCATACCCAGACGGTCTATATTAATCTGTTTGGCGTGGGGATTGTGGGGGCTGGGGAATGGATAGTAGGGATCAAGCGCTGGCAACGGCGCGAGTCCCCGCGCCCCACGCCCCATTCCCTGCTCGTCTTTCCCCTCACTTTTATTTTGGGGACGGCATTGGGGCTGCTGCCTTCCGCCGGGCAACTGCTGCCCACACTGGAACTGAGCGGGCTGGGCTTGCGGGGTGGCGGGCTGACCTATCAGGAGGTGACCAGTTTTAGCCTGCGCCCCCTGCTCCTGGGCTGGACGCTGCTGCCCTCCTATGGCCTGTGGGATTTAAGCGTTGTCTTTGGCACTTTGGGCTATACGGAATTTGTCGCCAGCGTGGGTACGCTGGCCCTGCTCCTGGCCGGGGGCGCGCTGTGGCGGGAGCGGGGCAGCCGTCTCTGGTGGGTGGGTGTGGGCTTTGCCTGTCTGGGGCTGGCCCTGGCCCTGGGGCGCTGGAACCCGCTCTACTTCCTGCTCTACAAAATCGTGCCCGGCTTCGATCTCTTCCGCACACCAGCCCGCTGGATGATGCTCTATTCCCTGGGGATAGCGATACTGGCTGGGGCGGGGATTGGGGAGTGGGGATCGGGGATCAGAGACTGGGGGGGGGGCAATCAGTCAGCGGTCAAGGATCGGCGATCAGTCGTCTTCGGTTGGCGGTCGGCAGTTGGCATACTACTCCTTTGCGTTCTGGCCGCGGACCTGCTGCTGGCGGCGCGCTCCCTGCCCCACGCCCACCCCACCGCACCCCAGGCCGTCTATGACATACGCACGGCCCCGGCCCATCTGCTCACCGACCCGCAGAGGGGGCTGCACCCCGGGGCAATGGGCCGTTTCTTGAGTATGAGCACCCTCACATTTGATCCCGGCGATATGGCCGACTGGCGGCGCATCTATCGGCAAGGCGATCCGCCCCAACTGGACGAGGCAGCCTTTCAGGAGTTTGTGGTTGCGCTCAAATCTCAGGAGATTCTGGCCCCCAACCTCTCCCTTTTGCAGCGGGTGCCGGCTGTGGACGGCTTTGATGGCGGTGTCCTGCCCCTGGAGCGCTACAATCGCTTTCTCGCCCTCTTTATCCCGCCCGAAGAGTTGGTTCCCGATGGCCGGCTGCGCGAGCAGGTAAAACGCATCCCAGCCGGGGCCCTATTGGAGTTGATGGATATTCGCTACGTCATCACCGACAAAGTGGAAGACCTCTGGTTTGATGGGGTCTATTACGACCGGCAGATTGGGGCGCGGTTGGGCTGGGATGGGGTGGATGAGGTGATTGTCCCTGTGGATCAGCCTTTTCAGGCCACGGAAATCCGCATTATCGGTTCCCTGGTGCAGGGGGCCGACGCGCTGCAAAGTACGCCACAGGTGGTCGAGTTGACGGCCAGCGGCGGCGGCCAGCGCTTTCTCTTCCCGCCGATTGCCGGTGGTCGGGGCGGCTCGCTTCCCCAATTCGGCCCCAACCGGATGGGGGAGGTGCGCACGGATCGGGGGATTTCCGGTGTTGCCTATCGGGATGTGGAAGGGGGCAGACAGGAGTATCTGATCCGCCTGGGGCTGCCCGGTTTGCGCAATCTGGAGAGTCTGCGTTTTTCGCTCACGCCCGAAACACCGCCCAGTGTGGCTGTGCAGATACAGGCGGTGACCCTCTACGACGGGACAACCGGCACTTTTCTGCCCCTGCTGCCCAGCGACCGGGGCCACTTTCGTCTGGTGCATAGCGGGGACGTGAAGATATACGAGCGGGTCGGTGGGCCGGGTCGGGTTTCGCTGCTGACCGATGTGACAGCGGTTGGGAACCCGGACGCGGCCCTGGCCGCGCTGCTGGCCGCACCGGGCAGGGGTGCCGTGATAGAGGCAGAGCCGGCCGCAGTGGCCGCCTGGGGATTGGCGGGCGGCGAAGCGGGGCGAGCCGTTCTGCAATCCTACACCGCGGAGCGGGTGGTTGTGGAGACAGAGAGCGACAAACCCGCCCTGCTGCTTCTGCGCGACGCCTTCTATCCCGGCTGGCGGGCGACTATCGACGGCGTGCCCACCGAAATCTACCCGGCCAATCTGCTCTTGCGCGGGGTGGCTGTGCCTGCAGGCCAACACCAGATCGTCTTTGTCTACGATCCACCGGTCTGGCGCAGGGGGCTGGCTCTCAGCGTCGGGGGTAGTGGGCTGTGGCTGCTGCTTGTGGGCTGGCTCTGGCTGGGGCGGCGTAGGGCTGTGGT
>JAANMX010003694.1_pt1 | contig 13112 bp, 8 predicted proteins | sample 7279681 | NCBI WGS metagenome assembly JAANMX01 (sample SAMN14094542, study PRJNA606508) | bioreactor metagenome | isolation source: A lab-scale SPAN reactor treating ammonium-rich wastewater day 351 | place: Ireland: Galway | collected 2018-01-01
CTCTTCGGAGCCCGGCGCGGGTTCGCCTTGCGCTTCCGGTACAGCTCGCTCGACGTTCGTTTCGTCTTCCGTTCGGCGGCGCGCCGGGACTGGTACTCGGCCCGCGACGCCCGCGGCGAGAACAGGTACGCCTGCGGGTCGCCGCCGAGGAACTGGCGGATGACGTCTTGGCAGCGCGGGCCGAGCGGGATCACCCGGTCGTGGACCGACGACATGGTCCTCGTGTCCACGCGCCATTGGTTCTTGTGGGTGGCCGGTCTGTACGTCCAGACGTCGCCGTCCATCTTCACGTCGCAGGCCCGCAGGATGACCGCGTCTTCCGCCCGACAGTTGCTGTACCGCATGAGCTGGATCATGGCGGCGACGGGCCGCGGGAGGTGGGGCAGCGTGGCGTCCACGGTTGCCCAATCGACGGGCCGGACGCCGTCGCTCTCCCGTGCGTCGCACCGCCCGCGCGCGAGGGACGCGACGGTGTCGAGCGTATCGACGACTGTGACCGGAATCTTCTGCATCGACGCGGCCCACCGGAAGACGCGGCGGATGCGGTTGACCCGGTTGTTGATGACCGTCCGGCACAACCCGGCGTTGACCATCTCGTCCCGGACGGCGCGCAGGGCGAGTGGCCCGAACTCGACGGCCTGGGTGTGGCCGTACAGCCGCCGCAGGGGCCGCAGGGCGTCGCGGAAGTTGTCGGCCTCCCGCGTCGGCGTCCCGTCGGGGTGGCGGTAATAGCTTTGCGCGTGCTCCCAGAAGGCGAGGATCAGTTCGCTGACGGTCAACGCCGCTGGAGCCCGGGCAGAGAAGGGCTTGCCAGGAGTTGGCTGGGGTTCGGGCAGGCGGCTGCCATTGGCAAGCCACTCGGCGAGGACGCGCTGGTACTCGATCCGGCTCTCGGGGCTGTTCCACTTCCCGAGGTGCACGGACGTTCCGAAGAGGACGGCGACGGCCTGGCCGGACGCCTTGTGGAGGCGGTACGATGGGATGCGGGGTTTGCGGGGTATGTGCGACTCGTTCCCTTGGGGAAAGTGAGTAGACTACTCACTTGGCAAGGGGTTCAGGGCCGCACTTCCGACCGTTGGAAGGTACGCTTAACTCGTGTTCGGCGTTCGACTTCTGTCAAGAGCGGGCGATGGGATTCGAACCCACGACGTCCAGCTTGGGAAGCTGGCATTCTACCACTGAATTACGCCCGCGGCTTAGTTGTTGTGAGGGTTTCGGAAACCTCTTTTATACCTCCGCCTGATTGTTACCTCAGTTTCAGCATCGGCGCTCGCCACACCACCCTGAGGAGTTTATTGTAGCCAACGGATTCCAGCGTGCAAGAGACTTCCCTGGTTTTCGGAGGCGGTTGCGCGGCCGGGAGTCGCTGGTTTCTCACCAGATCAGACAAGAATTGTGCTTCTTCACTCCGGCGTGATGGTCCCCCCATCCGTGGGCCGGGGCGTTCAGGGCCGGGTGCCGGTCAGGCGCTCGTAGGCCTCCAGGTACTTGGCGCGCGTCCGCTCGACCACCTCGGCCGGCAGCGGCGGCGGCGGACTGTTCTTGTCCCAGGCCGTCGTTTCGAGCCAGTCGCGCACGAACTGCTTGTCGAACGACGGTGGGTTCGCCCCCGGCTGGTACTGGTCTGCCGGCCAGAACCGCGAACTGTCCGGCGTCAGCACCTCGTCGATGAGGATCAGTTCCCCGTCCGGCAGGCGCCCCCACTCGAACTTTGTATCGGCAATGATGATGCCGCCCTGCTGGGCGTACGCTGCCGCCCGACGGTAGATCTCGATGCTGCGCCGCCGCAACTCGTCCGCCGTACCGAGGCCGGTGATCTTGACCATCTCCTCGAAGGGGATGTTGATGTCGTGGCCCGATTCCTCCTTGGTGGCGGGCGTGAAGATCGGCTCCGGCAGCCGGTCCGCCTCCTGCAACTCCGGCGGCAGGGCAATCCCGCAGACTGTCTGGTTCTTGCGGTACTCCTTCCACCCCGACCCGACAAGGTAGCCGCGCACGACGCACTCGACCGGGACTACCGTCGTCTTGCGCACGAGCATGGTGCGCCCGTGCAGGACGTCGGCCTGGGCGGCGAACGCCGGCCCCATCTCGTTCAGATCGGTGCTGAGGTAATGGTTCGGCACCTTGAGGTAGTGGAGCCAGTACAGGGTCAGGCCGGTCAGGACGCGGCCCTTGTCCGGAATGCCGGTCGGCAGCACCCAGTCGAAGGCGCTGATGCGATCGGTGGCGACGATGACCAGGCGGTCACCCAGATCGTACACGTCGCGCACCTTGCCGTGACGGCACGGGTAGCCCTCGACCTGGCTCTGAAGCAGGGGTTGCTGCATGAACGTGCGACCTCTCTCGTCAGGGGATCGCGGCCGGGTCATTCCAGGGCGCGCGACGGGCGGGGGTAGCGCGATGGGGGTTGCGCCCGGTGATGTTCTCGTGACGGCGCAGGTGGAAGTCGTCAGGGGTTTGCGAATGAAGTGGTCGAGGTGGGACTCGAACCCACACGCCCTTTCGGACAGAGGATTTTGAGACCTCCGCGTATACCATTCCGCCACTCGACCTGTAGAATTAACTACTCTCTTTCTCCAAGGTTTCAGAGTCCCCACTCATGAAGCGCAGGCGCTGCACCGATGGGCAGATCAGCAAGGCCGTTCAGTTTGCTGAGATTCTGGTTGAGAACTCAACCTGCACCAGCACTCCACTTCTGAAACGTCGGCCCTTGAAAGTCGGTCTCCTCGCAAACTGCTGTTCCGAGTGTGGGTTGGCCCCGCTGTGGCAAGGTAAGCCGCTCGTGCTGGTTCTCGATCACAGGAACGGGAACCGTTCGGATCACCGCTTCGAGAACCTTCGGCTCCTGTGTCCGAACTGCAACAGTCAGCAGCCCACCTTCGCTGGCCGAAACAGAGGCCGGTACGCCTCCTGCTGAGGGAGAACGATGGTAGCTCCTGACAGCTTCTCCCCTCGTAACTTTACGCGACCGGCCAGCCCTGTCAATCCTGCCCGCCCTCGGGCGCCTTCAGTTCCTCGACCTGCGGCAGATCCTTGAGGCTGCGCAGACCGAACGCCTGCAGGAATTTCTTCGTCGTCCCATACAGCACCGGGCGACCCAGCGAGTCGTGCCGGCCGACGATGCGCAGTAGACCCTTCTCCATCAGGACGCGCAGCACCTCGCCGCACTGGACTCCGCGGATCCCCTCGACATCGGCGCGCACGATCGGCTGGCGGTACGCGACGATCGCCAGCGTCTCGCGCGCCGCCCCGGTCAGGCGCAGATCGTGGCCGCCGCGCCGCAACCGCACCAGCCAGCGGTGGTACTCCGGGCGTGTCAGCAGCTGAAATCCGCCCGCCACCTCCGCGACCTGGAACGCGGTCCCGTCGAGATCGTACAGCGTCTGCAACCGCTTCACGAGCCGCCGCGCCTCGCCGCCGTCCGGCAGACCGGCAGCCGTCGCCAGTTTCCGCACCGTCAGCGGCTCGTCGGCGGCGAGCAGGGCCGCTTCCACCAGCGCCAGGCGCGGGTCGCGCGTCAGTTCGCCCGCGGCCGCCGGTTCTCTGCCGTCGGACTCGGTGAGCCGGTACGCGGCCGGCAGTCGGTGGTCGGCCGGCACGCGGTCCGGCCGGCGGTGCAACTCGGGGCCGCGAAGAGGTCGCAGGTGCCCGCGCATCGGGGTCGTCGCTCCGTGAGGTCCGCACGCTTGCCAACTTTCCGCATGTGCATACAGTAACGCCCATCATCCCGCCCGACCAGAGCGGGTCCAGGCCGGAGAAGGAGCTGCCAGCGGTGCCAGAGTTCCTCAGCGATATCTTCGAGTCCCCGTACTGGCCGTTCATCCTCGCTCTTATCGCCGCGGTGGCGCTGATCACCTTCATGCTGGTGTCGGCCATCTTTTCCGTATGGCTGGAGCGCAAGGTGGCCGGCCGCATCCAGGACCGCCTCGGCCCGACGCGCGTCGGCGGCAAGTTCGGGTGGCTGCAGACCCTGGCCGATGGGATGAAGCTCCTCGTCAAGGAGGACATCATCCCGGCCTCGGCCGACCGGCTGCTGTTCCGGTTCGGTCCGTACATCGCCCTGGCCGGGTCGTTCCTCGCGTTTCTCGCCCTGCCGTTCGGCAACGGCGTCGTCGCCCGCGAGATGAATGTCGCCGTTTTCTTCATGCTCGCGGTCATGTCCACCGAGGTGTTCGGCATCATCCTCGCCGGGTACGGGTCGGGTAGTAAGTGGTCGCTGTTCGGCGGCATGCGTGAGGCGGCCCAGATGGTCAGCTACGAGGTGCCGATGGCTCTGTGCGTTCTCGTCCCGGTCATCGTCACCGGAACGATGAACCTCAGCGCGTTCGTGCGCGTCCCGGCCGATGCCGCCTGGTACGCCTCGCCCAGCCTGGTGTGGAACTGGTACGTCTTCAACGACCCGTTCACGTTCGCCGCGTTCTGGTGCTACTTCACCTGCGCGACCGCCAGCTGCAAGCGTGCCCCGTTCGACCTGGCCGAGGCCGAGAGCGAACTGGTGGCCGGCTTCCATACCGAGTACAGCGGGTTCCGGTGGCTGTCGCTGTTCATGGCCGAGTACGGCAGCATGTTTGCCGTCAGCGGGATCGCCAACATCCTGTTCCTCGGCGGCTGGCACCTCGGGTTCCTGCCGGTCGATCTCACGTACTTGCTCGGCGGCTTCCTCGGCAACGTCGTCAACGTACTGGTGTTCATCGTCAAGGGGTGGACGCTGGTGTTCGTCATGATGTGGGTGCGCTGGACGCTGCCGCGGCTGCGCATCGACCAGGTGATGATGACGTGCCTGAAGTACCTGCTGCCGATCAGCTGCGTGCTGCTGCTGGGCGTGTGCCTGTGGCGCCTGTTCGTGCCGGAGATGATTCAGGTCTACTTCCCATATGTGCTGACGGCGGTCTCACTGGCGCTGATCGTGCTGGTGCTGTGGAAGATCGCGACGTGGTTCAGCGCCCCGCCCGGCACCGCGATGCCCGGCATGTGGCGGAACGCCAGCGCGACGGGGTATCAGGGAGCGAAGCAGTAAAGAGGAGGGGGCTGGGGGTCATATGAAAGCCCGCCCAAAGCCCATAGACCCCTGATTCAGAGGTTGCGATGGAAGACATCCGGCCGTTCCTGTTCTGGACGATTGCCCTGCTGACGTGCCTGTGCGCGGTCGCCGTCCTGGTGTCGCAGAACATCGTGCGGGCGGCGACGTGGCTGCTGTTTTCCCTCGGCGGGGTGGCCGGGCTGTTCTTCCTGCTCGGGGCCGACTTCGTCGGGGCGACGCAGCTGCTCGTCTACGTCGGCGGCACCCTGATCCTGGTCGTGTTCGCGGTCATGCTGACGGCCCAGGGGCCGTTCATCACGATGAAGACGGGCATGGCCGAGTGGGCCATCTCCGGCCTGGTCGGCATGCTGCTGCTCGGCGTCCTCAGCGTTAGCGCCCTCTCGGTCGGCGACCCGACGAAGGAGCCGCGGCCGGAGGTGGTCGCGAAGTACGGCCAGAAAACGACACTGCTGGCCGCCGCGGAGAAACAGCACCCGAAGGAAGAGCCCGCCGCGGTCGCTCCGTACAGCGACGTTCTCGGCCAGGGGCTCCTCGGTATCGGCGTCGGCCCACCGCGTCGCGAGGGCAACGGGGTGGCGCGCACGCACTACTTCCTGCCGTTCATCCTCGTCTCGGTCCACCTTCTCGTGGTGCTGATCGGGGCCGCGTACCTGGCCCGGGCCAAGCGCCGGACCCTGGCCCGGGGGCGGACCGCGGACCTCGTCGAGACGGGAGACGTGTCATGACCGAGCCCGGCCTGGAAGCGTACCTTATCGTCGGCGTCGTCCTGTTCGTCTGCGGCGCCCTGTGCATGGCGACCAAGCGCAACGCCATCGGCATCCTGATCGGCGTCGAGCTGGTCCTCAACGCGGCCAATCTGAACTTCGTCGCCTTCGCGCACTACAACCCGGCGTTCGAGGTCGAGGGGATGACGTTCGCGCTGTTCGTCATCGTCCTCGCCGCGGCCGAGGCCGCCATTGCGCTGGGCATCGTCCTCAATTTCTACAACAACCACATGACCGTGGACGTGGACACGGCCGAGGAACTGAAAGGGTAGCGCTCGGGTTCAAGCCCACGGGTGGCGTCCCGTGAGTCAAGTCTCCGGGACCACGCCCACGGGGCGCCATCCGTGGGCTTGAACCCGAATCCTGACCCCTCCAAAGTGGGGATTGCCGTTATGCCGGAGTTCCTCGAACGCCATCCCGGGCTGCTCTACGTCATCGCGACCCTGATCCCGCTGGCGTCGTTCCTGCTCCTGCTGCTGGCCGGGCTGCTGCGCAACTTCGGGCGCAGGTCGCCGGAGGGAAGCCTGGGGCACAACCTCTACCGGGTAATGGGCGGCGAGACGCCCGGCCGTGGGGCCGCCTACGTCGCCACCGCCGCCATCTTCCTGGCGTTCGTGTGCAGCCTGACCGGGTTCATCTGGCACCTGCAGGACAGCCACCACATCGCGGAAGAAGCGCCCCAGCTGCGCAAGAAGATCGCCCGCCTGGTCCACGAGCGCGACCACGCCGAGACCGACAAGCAGGCGGAGGATCTCGGCAAGCAGGCCAACACGCTCCAGAAGGAACTGGCCGAACTGGAGGATCGCTGGGCCGGCAGCATCGCCTGGGCGTCGGTCCACCCGCGCGGCGTGAGCGACCCGGGGCAGGCGTCCCAGCTCCGCGTCGGCTACAAGATCGACAACCTGGCGACCCTCATGTTCCTCATGGTGACGTTCATCGCCACCCTCATTCACCTCTTCTCGATCGGCTACATGACCGACGAGACGAGGGCGGTCGTCGAGGATCACGAGGTCCACGTCGGTCACCACCACCTGCACCGGCGCGGCCGCTTCGGCCGGTTCTTCATGTTCCTGTCGCTGTTCTGCTTCTCGATGCTCAACCTGATCCTGGCGGACAATCTGTTCCAGGTGTTCGTTAGCTGGGAGCTGGTCGGCGTCTGCTCGTACCTGCTGGTCGGGTTCTACTATGAGCGGCACAACGCCGCGAACGCCGCCAACAAGGCGTTCATCACCAACCGCGTCGGCGACGCCGGGTTCATCATCGGCCTGCTCATCCTCTGGACCTACGTCGGCACGTTCAACTTCGAGAAGATCTTCCAGCGCGTCCGCAGTCCCGAAACGGCCATGAACCCGGCGACCCACAAGCCGGACACGCCGGCCTGGGCGCACCAGATCGTCCGGGCCGAGATCACCACCGACCGCAAGGGCGCGAACCCCACGCTGTACCCGCTGCCGGCGGAAGGCGCCGTCGGGCTCAACGGCTATGCCGTCCTGTTTCCGCGCGACCAGAGCGACAGCCACTTCATGGCCCTCGGTCCGAAGGGTCGCAAGACGGCTCGCTACCACGCCAGCCCCGCGGCGGACGAGTACAGCGCCATGCCCTACTGGCTGCTCGTCGTGGCCGGGCTCGGCATCTTCCTCGGCTGCGTCGGCAAGTCGGCCCAGTTTCCGCTGCAGGTGTGGCTGCCCGACGCGATGGCCGGTCCGACGCCCGTCAGTGCGCTCATCCACGCGGCGACGATGGTGGCGGCCGGCGTGTACCTCGTTGGCCGCACGTACCCGCTGTTCACGCCGGAGGTACTGCTCGTCATCGCCTACACCGGGGCCATCACTCTGTTCGTGGCGGCGACGGTCGCGCTGGTGATGACCGACATCAAGAAGGTGCTGGCCTACTCGACCGTCAGCCAGCTCGGGTACATGATGCTCGGTCTCGGGGTCGGCGGCTGGGTCGCCGGCCTGTTCCACCTGATCACGCACGCCTTCTTCAAGGCCCTCCTGTTCCTGGGCTCCGGCAGCGTCATCTACGGCTGCCACCACCAGCAGGAGATGACGAAGATGGGCGGGCTGTACCCGAAGCTGAAGATCACGGCGCTGACCATGCTCGTCGGCTGCCTGACGATCGCTGGCACGCCGCTGTTCAGCGGCTGGTACAGCAAGGACTCGATCATCGCCGCCGCGTTCGGGTACGGCTACGTCAACCCGCAGCATGTGCTGCTGTTCATCCTGCCGCTGCTCACCGCCGGGATCACGACGTTCTACATGTTCCGCATGTGGTTCATGACATTCACCGGCAAGCCGCGCGACCACCATGTTTACGACCATGCCCACGAGTCGCCGTGGGTGATGACGCTGCCGCTCGTCGTCCTGGCATTCTTCAGTATCGTGGTGGCGTGGGGCTGGCCGATCTGGGACGCGGAGGCCAGCGCCCTGGAGGCGCACATCCACCACGCGCAGCCGCACTCGGTCATCGCCGATTTCGGCGGCGTGGCGGGCCTGGACTTCTGGAGCGGCCCGGCCCTGCCGAGCGAGGAGCGGGCGCTGGCGTTCGCGCGCGGCGCGGCCCACCACTTCCACGGGCTGGCCGGCTACCTGGCGCTGGCGCTGACGGGCCTGGGGTTCATCTTCGCCTACCTCGTCTACTATCGCCGGGTGTTCGATCCGGCCGAGGCACGCGAGCAGTTCCCGGGCGTGTACGCCTTCCTGTGGAACAAGTGGTACTTCGACGAGCTGTACAGTGCCCTGCTCGTGCGGCCGGCGCTGGTGGTCGCGTCGTGGTGCCGGCGCTTCGACAACAAGGTGATCGACGGCGCCGTCGATGGGTCGGCAGTCGCGACGGTGCGGGTGGCGCGGGACAGCGGGTGGTTCGACCTGCGCATCGTGGACGGGCTGGTGAACGTGCTGGCGGCGGCGTTCTACGGGTTCGGGTCGCTGCTCCGCAGCGTGCAGACCGGGTATCTGCGCAGCTACGTCGTCTTCCTGGTCGTGGCCGCCGTCGGCATCTGGGTGGTCCTGTCGGCCTGGTTTGGCGCCCCGGCCGCGCCGCCCCCGCCCCCACCGCTCCCATGAACGCCCATGCGCGGCGGCTCTCCCGCGAGTGCAGGGGAGAGGGATAATCTGCTGTGGGCGGAAGTGCTTGAACCTTCACCCACGGGATGCAACCCGTGGGCTTTACCGAGCAATTCAGAACCTGGCGCGAGTGACCCCGTATGGCTGACACCGATCTTCTGTGGATGTCGCTGGTCATCTTCCTGCCCACGCTGTTCGCGCTGGTGCTGCTGGTGCCGCTGTTCTTCCCGCGCGGCAGCGAGGAGTACATGCGCTGGTGGTCGCTGTTCGGGACCGCCGCGACGATGGTGGTCAGCCTGATTCTAACCATCGACTTCCAGTACGGCGTCCTCGACCGCTACAACAAAAGCGATCCGCCTGTTCCCACGACCCTGGCCGAGCGCGCCGAGGGAGACACGGCCCGCCGCGCCGCCGCCAGCCCCGGCGACAGTCAGGATCTCGTCGGGCGCGTGCCGTGGATCAGCCGCTTCAACATCGACTACTTCCTCGGCATCGACGGCATCAGCATGCCGCTGATCCTGCTCACCACCGTCATCAGCTTCCTGGCGATGCTGGCGAGCTGGAACATCGAGCGGCATGTGCGCGGCTACTGCGCGCTGTTCCTGCTGCTCGAAACGGGCATGATCGGCACGTTCCTGGCGCTGGACTTTTTCCTCTTCTACATCTTCTGGGAAGTGATGCTCCTGCCGATGTACTTCCTCATCGGCGTCTGGGGCGGGCCGCGCCGCGAGTACGCCGCCATCAAGTTCTTCCTCTACACCCTGCTCGGCAGCGTCTTCATCCTGATCGCGCTGCTCGGATTCTACTTCACCGACATCCGCGACTTTGTTAACCCCCAGACGGCGGCGAAGGTCCGGACGGAGGTAATCAAGTCGGCGGAGGCGCGGAAGGAGAAGCTGTCCGAGGCGGAGATCGAGCGGCGGGCGCCGGTCAACTCCTTCGATCTGCTCGCCCTGCACCGGGCCGGCGTCGCCGCCCGCGAGATCCTCAACTCGCCGGATCCGCCGGAGGTCGCCCGCCGCCAGGTGGCCGAGCGCATCCTCTACGAGAACCAGAGACGGCTGCTCGCGCCCGAGCGGCTGAAGGAACTGGAGCACGGCGCGCCGGAGCAGAAGAAACAGGTGGAAGCGCAGCTACGCAAGGGGATCACCGAGGAGCGCATCACCGCCGTCGCCGATCGGCTCGACCAGACGTTCTTCACGCCGACGTTCCAGTACATCATGTTCGTCCTGCTGTTCATCGGCTTCGCGATCAAGGTGCCGGTGTTCCCGTTCCATACGTGGCTCCCCGATGCCCACGTCGAGGCGCCGACGCCGATCAGCATGATCCTGGCCGGGGTGCTGCTCAAGCTGGGCGGGTACGGCATCATCCGCATCGCCTACCCGATCTGCCCGTGGGCTGGCGAGGCGCTGGCGATCCCGATCAGCATCTTCGCCATCATCAACATCGTGTACGGGGCGTTCGCGGCGATGGCCCAGACCGACTTCAAGAAGCTGGTGGCGTACAGCTCGATCAGCCACATGGGCTACGTGATCCTCGGCATCGCCGTGTGGACGAGTCCGGAGCGGTCGCAGTACTGGGCGTGGGGCATGAACGGGGCGATGTTCCAGATGATCGCCCACGGCATCACGTCGGCCGGCATGTTCTTCCTCGTCGGCGTGATCTACGACCGGGCGCACCACCGCAACCTCGACAACTTCCGCGGCCTGTACGAGCCGATGCCGGTCTACGGTGGGATCAGCGCCATCATCTTCTTCGCGGCGATGGGGCTACCGGGCATGTGCGGCTTCGTCGGCGAGTTCATGGTGATCCTCTCGACGTGGAACTTCGCCCCGGGCGGGGAGGTGTGGATCGGCCGATTGCTGGCGATCCTGGCCGCGCTGACCGTGGTGCTGACGGCGGCGTACATCCTCTGGACGATCCAGCGCGTCTACTTCGGGACGAACCCGGCGTACAAGGACTACCCCGACATCAACCTGCGCGAGCTGATCACGATCGCGCCGCTGGTGGTGCTGGCGGTGCTGCTCGGCGTGCTGCCGTATCTGCTGCTGAATCTGATGGAGCCGCACGTGACCGGCCTGGTGGAGTCGCTGGCCCAGCTGACGCGCTAGGGGTTAGAGACTGTCCCATATGCGGACATCTGTTCACAAGTGACAGGCCACTGACACCGAAAAACTCTTGGGAATCTGGCGCGCGATCAAAGTTTCACTACGGAACGGCTGTTTGTATGTGGGACAGTCTCTTGGTGGTGCCAAACGAGACAATGCCTGCACCGATTCCACAACCCCGGGATGGCATGCCGCGCTGGACCGCCCAGACCGTTGAGATGGATTCGGCCATCCTGGACCGAATGGAGCGAGCGGTGGCGAAGGTGCGCGAGAGGCTGTTGCGCGCGACCGCAGCGCTGAATCAGGCCAACGTTCCCTATGCCGTGGTCGGTGGGAACGCCGTGGCCTCGTGGGTGGCGACCGTCGATGAAGGCGCGGTCCGGAACACGCGCGACATCGATCTCCTGGTCCGTCGGAGCGATCTATCTGCGATTACAACTGTTCTGGAAAAGGCAGGCTTCGTTCGCGACGAGTTGCTCGATATCGTGATGTTCCGCGACGGTCCAGAGGGCAAACCAAGTGAGGCTGTCCACCTCCTGTTTGCTGGTGAGAAGACGCGCCCCGATCATCTTCTGCCGGCGCCGGAGATTCAGACCGTCGAGGATCCAGCTAACTTCCGCGTGATCGCTCTCGAATCGCTGGTAGCGATGAAGCTGATGTTCAACCGGCGGAAGGATCAGGTTCACGTTCTGGACATGATTGGCGTGCGGCTGATCGATGCGTCGTGGCTGCCGAAACTGCCGCCGGAATTGGCGGAGCGGTTGAAACAGATCCTTGACACACCGGATGCTTAACAGGCCCGCGATTCTCTCGGTCGGCAGTTCGCTGATTGCTGACCCCTGAGCGCCACACGAGACCCCGACATGAACGCCAAAACCATCGAGGATCTGCAGGCGAGCCTGGGCATCGACCTGACGGCGTTCCTGCCGGAAGTGATCCTGTGCGGCACGATCGTCATCCTCCTGTTCGTCCGCCTGTTCCGCTGGTTCGACCGCGTCCACCTGGGCACCATCGCCCTGGTGCTGACCCTGTACGCCCTCTACGTCAGCCTGGCCCAGTGGAACGGCTGGGCCTACGACCCGCGCCGCAGCGACGAGGGCCAACTGTCGGCGTTCGGCGGGATGCTCGTCTACGATAACTTCCTGATCTTCGTCCGCCTGTTCCTGTACGGCTTCACCGCCCTGATCATCTGGCTGACCCTGCTGACCGGCATCCCGGACGTCGAGGACTCCGCCGACTTCCACGTCCTGCTTCTGGGGGCGGCCGTCGGCATGGCAATGATGGCGTCGGCCAACCACCTCATGATGGTGTTCATCGGCATCGAGATGGCGAGCCTGCCGAGCTACGCCCTGGCCGGGTTCCTCAAGGGCCGGCGGCGCAGCAGCGAGGCATCGCTCAAGTACGTCGTCTACGGCGGCGGGTCGGCCGGCATCATGCTCTACGGCATCAGCCTGATCGCCGGCCGGTTCGGCACCGGCTACCTGCCCGACGTCGCCCAGGCGTTCCAGACCGCCCCGATGGATCCGTTGCTGCTGCTGGCGTCCCTGTTCGTGCTGATCGGCATCGCCTTCAAGCTGGCGGCGGTGCCGTTCCACTTCTGGTGCCCCGACGTGTTCGAGGGGGCGGCCGCCGAGGTTGCCGGGTTTCTGTCGGTCGCGTCGAAGGGAGCCGCGCTGGCGCTGCTGGCCCGCATCGCGCTGGCAGTCGCCGGGCCGGACCAGTCGGCCACCTGGCAGGCTGTCGCGCCGTACCTCGCCCCCGTCATCGCCATCTTCGCCGCCGTCACCGCCACCTTCGGCAACCTGGCCGCCTACGCCCAGACGAACCTGAAACGGCTGCTCGCCTACTCGACCATCGCCCATGCCGGCTATATGATGATGGGCCTGGCGACGCTGACCACCGACGGCGCAGGAGCGGTGCTGTTCTACCTGGTCGCCTACCTGTTCATGAATCTGGGCGCCTTCGCCGTGGTCGCGTTCCTGCGCAACCTGACCGGCTCGGAGGATCTGCACGACTTCCGCGGGCTGATCACACGCGCGCCGGTGCTGGTCATCACCCTTGGCGTCTTCCTGCTCAGCCTTCTCGGCCTGCCGCCGCTCGCCGGCTTCGCCGCCAAGTTCCAGATCTTCAGCGT
>JAANMX010003695.1_pt1 | contig 13111 bp, 12 predicted proteins | sample 7279681 | NCBI WGS metagenome assembly JAANMX01 (sample SAMN14094542, study PRJNA606508) | bioreactor metagenome | isolation source: A lab-scale SPAN reactor treating ammonium-rich wastewater day 351 | place: Ireland: Galway | collected 2018-01-01
GCTCGACCGCGCCGGCGTTGACGACCAGCAGATCCTCGGCGGGCCGCTCGATGACCTTCGGGGTGGTCATCTTGCTGTCCTTCACCGCGTAGTCGACGTTCGGCACCGCGGCCAGCATGTTGACCAGGCGGGTCAGGCCCATCTTCATGTCATCGCCGACGTGGCGGGTGACGTACATGCCGGCGTAACGGCCGATCAGGTTCCAGCCGTAATCGACGTCGTAGGTCTGGGTGATCTCGACGTTGCGGTTGTTGCGGCCGGTGGGCTTGAAGCTGAACTCGGTGCGCTTGTTGGTGCCGCGCTCGACGTTCTCGATCTTGAAGGCGATCTTCTCGCGCGGCACGCTCTCGGTGATCTCCCACGAGCCCTTGCCCAGGCCCTTCTCCTTCGACTCGTAGTCGAGGCGGGCGCCCTGGCCCTCTTCAGGACCGGACAGGGCCAGCTGCATGCGCGGATCGCGCAGCACCAGCGGGTTCCAGTCCTTGAAGCGGCGGAAGCTGTTGAGCGTGTCGAACACGATGGTCATCTTGCGGTTGGTTTCGATCTTCTCCACCAGGTGGCGGGAAGACGGCAGCACCAGGCCCACGACCAGGTACAGCGCCAGCACGATCGCAAGCGAAATCAGGATCTCGAACAGACGAGTCATTCAGGAATCTCCGGGGAAGGCCGTCAGCGGCCTTGAGCCGCACAGACCCGCCATCCTAGCAAACCACGGGGGGCAACGGCGAGGGGGAAAACGCCAAAAAACGCGACGCCGGGCACCAATCCGGCCCGGGCCGGGAACCGCTCACACCAGCTGCAGCTCGAACGCCTTCAGCACCGCCCGCGTGCGATCCCTCACGCCCAGTTTGGACAAGATGTTGGACACGTGGTTCTTGATGGTGCCTTCGGCGACGCCCAGCGAGTTGGCGATTTCCTTGTTGGAAAAGCCCGAGGCCATCAACCGCAGGATTTCGGTTTCACGGTCGGTCAGCGGATCCGGACGGTCGAGGCTGACGAACTCGTTGCGCATGTGCTCCAGCCCCGACAGCAGGCGCTGGGTCACCGCCGGCTGCACCAGCGAACCGCCGCCGGCCACGGTCTGGATGGCATCGACCAGTTGCTCCAGCGACACGTCCTTGAGCAGATAGCCCTTCGCCCCCGCCTTGATCCCGGCCAGCACCAGCTGGTCGTCGTCGAAGGTGGTGAGGATGATGGTGGGCGGCAGCGCGCCGGCACGCCCCAGCGCCTGCAGCGCTTCCAGCCCGGACATCACCGGCATGCGCATGTCCATCAGCACCACGTCGGGCTTGACCTGCGGAATGCGCTCCACCGCCTGGCGGCCGTCGGCGGCTTCGGCCACCACCTCGATCCCTTCCGCCAGCGAGAGCAGGGAACGGATGCCCTGGCGCACCAGGGTCTGGTCATCGACCAGGAAGACGCTGATGGAAGCCGGGCTGCTCGGATCGGATCGGGTCATGCGGCAACTCCTTCTGGCAGCCAGGTGGCGGCGTTCGGCGCCACCGGCAAGATGATCGTGACCTGGAACCCCTGCCCGCGCCGGGTGGCGATGTCCAGCCGGCCGCCGTGCTGGCGCAGGCGCTCGCCCAGGCCGCGCAGGCCGTTGCCCGGCGTCACCTGGTCGCTGCCGCGGCCATCGTCGCGCACCTGCAGGATCACATTGTGCCCCTCCCGCCGCGCGCTCAGCCACAGCCGGCTGGCCCCGGCATGCCGCACCGCATTGGTGATGGCCTCCTGCGCGCAGCGCAGCAGCACGTGCGCGCGTTCGGGATCGTCGACGGTGAGCGGCTGCTCGATGTCGGTTTCGATGACCAGCTTGGGCACGTTCTCGGCCAACGGCCGCAGCGCCGCGCCGAGGTCGATCGCCCCGCCTTCGCGCAGCTGGCTGACCGCCTCGCGCACGTCGGTCAGCAGCAGCCGCGCCAGCGTATGTGCCTGCTGCACATGCTCCTTGACCCGCCCTTCGGACAGATGGCCGGCCACCTCCAGGTTCAGGCTCAGCGCGGTCAGGTGATGCCCCAGCAGGTCGTGCAGCTCGCGCGAAATGCGGGTGCGCTCGTTGACCCGCGCGCTGTCGGCCAGCAGCGCGCGGGTGGCGCGCAGTTCGGCATTGAGCCGACGCTGGTCTTCCCGCGCCTGCGCCTGCTGCAGCGCAACAAGGCTAACCACGAACACGAAGCCGGAGAACCCCGCATACAGCATCGACTGCATCAGCGCTTCCATCGGCGGGAAGTGCAACCAGCGGATGAACACCGGCGCCACCGCCAGCTGACTGATCAGCAGCCAGGCGACGCCCAGCGGCAGCGGCAGCAGCCACGGGAACACGCAGGCTGCCACCATCAACAGCACGCTGCCCAGCCCGGAACTGGTGAAATAGCTGACGCCCAGCGCCGCCAGGGTCAACACGACCAATAGCAGGTAATCGGCGACGTTGCGACCGCGACCGCCCAAGCCACGGGTCAGCCATGCGTAGGCCGCGCCGAATGTCAGGTAGGCCAGCCAGCCCTGCCAGGGCATCGGCCGCAGCGCCAGCTCTTCGTCGGCCAAGGCCAGATGCTGGCCCAGCCAGGAATACAGCAGCGGCAGCCCCGCCATCGCCCAAGTGAACAGGCCGGCGTAGCGCAGCAGACGGGTATGCGAAATTCGCGCGAACATGTCGCCTTATACCGCCTCCCGGTGCCTGCTGCCCTGCATCGAAGGTCATGGCCGCGTCCCGGCGGCGCATGCGATAATCACGTGCGGCCCGCGCTGGCGGATCCTCCGCAGCCGTCACCCGAGTTTCATAGGGAGTTCCAAGGAATGTCGATCGCCATCCGCGACGTGCGCGAGCATGAGCTGGATTCCGTTCTGGCCCTCAACAACGCCGCCGGCCCTGCGATCCTTCCCCTGGATTCGACCCGGCTGCGCCACCTGTTCGACAGTGCCGAATATTTCCGCGTGGCCGAGCGCGACGGCGCCATGGCCGGCTTCCTGATCGGCTTCGGTTCGCACGCCAGCCACGACAGCAGCAACTTCGCCTGGTTCCGCGAACGCTACCCGGACTTCTTCTACATCGACCGCGTGGTGGTGGCCAGCCGTCGCCGCGGCGGCGGCGTTGGCCGCGCGCTGTACGCCGACGTGCAGAGCTATGCCGAACTGCGCTATCCGCAGCTGGCCTGCGAAGTGTTCCTGGAGCACGGTGCCGACCACGCATTGCTGTTCCACGGCAGCTTCGGCTTCCGCGAGGTCGGCCAGAACGTCATGCCCGAACACGACCTGCGCGCGGCGATGCTGATGAAATCGCTGTGCAGCTACCCGTGGGTACGCGACACCTATGGCGACGCCCTGCCCGACGCACCGTGGCTGCAGCGCCCGCGCAACATCGTCGCCGATGCGCCCGCCAAGGGAGCCTGCGCATGAGCGCGCAGATGGATTACGCACAGGCCGGCGAACTGAAGTTCGGCCAGGTCGGCATCGCCAACCTGCGCGTGCGCACGCTCGACCCGGCGCAGCTCGCCGCGGAGATGCGCGAGCGCGTGCAGCGCGCGCCCAACCTGTTCGCGCGCGCGGCGGTGGTGCTGGACTTCGGCGGGCTGAGCAAGGTGCCGTCGCTGGACGAAGCGCAGGCGCTGGTGGACGGGCTGCGCGAAGCCGGCGTGCTGCCGGTGGCGCTGGCCTATGGCACCAAGGACATCGACGCGCTGTCGCAGCAGCTTGGCCTGCCGCTGCTGGCGAAGTTCCGCGCCCAGTACGAGCGCGCGGACGATGCGCCTGCGGCCGCCGCACCGGCCCGCCCGCCGGAGCCGGCGCGCGCCGCCGTCGAACCGCCGAAGCCCGCGGCCGCGACGGGCGCATCCCCCGGCCTGATCCAGGCCACGCCGGTGCGCTCCGGCCAGCAGGTCTATGCCGAACAGCGCGACCTGACCGTGCTGGCCACCGTCGGCGCGGGCGCGGAAGTGCTGGCCGATGGCAGCATCCACATCTACGGCGCGCTGCGCGGGCGGGCCCTGGCCGGCGCGCAGGGCAACGAAGGCGCGCGCATCTTCTGTCGCGAGTTCCACGCCGAACTCGTCGCGGTGGCCGGGCACTACAAGGTGATGGAGGACATCCCGGCCGGCCTGCGCGGCAAGCCGGTACAGGTCTGGCTGGAAAACGGGCAACTCAACCTCGCGGCGCTCGACTGAACCTGAACCACCGCCGTTTGCACGCAGCCGCGTGCAGTCGGGCAAACTCGGTTCCACGCAAGAATAATAATCAACGACCTACGGACGGAGAACGCGCAACGTGGCAGAGATCATCGTAGTCACCTCGGGCAAGGGCGGCGTGGGCAAGACCACGACCAGCGCCAGCCTGGCAACCGGGCTCGCCAATCGCGGCAAGAAAGTGGCGGTCATCGACTTCGACGTCGGCCTGCGCAACCTCGACCTGATCATGGGCTGCGAGCGCCGCGTGGTGTACGACTTCGTCAACGTGATCCACGGCGAGGCCACGCTCAAGCAGGCGCTGATCAAGGACAAACGCTTCGACAGCCTGTTCGTGCTGGCTGCCAGCCAGACCCGCGACAAGGACGCGCTGAGCAAGGACGGCGTGGAGAAAGTGCTGAAGGACATGGCCGCCGACGGCTTCGACTACATCATCTGCGACAGCCCGGCCGGCATCGAGAAGGGTGCATTCCTGGCGATGTATTTCGCCGACAAGGCGATCGTGGTGGTGAACCCGGAAGTCTCCAGCGTGCGCGACTCCGACCGCGTGCTGGGCCTGCTGTCCTCCAAGACCCACCGCGCCGAGCGCAACGACGGCGACGTGTCCGCGCACCTGCTGCTGACCCGCTACAGCCCGGTGCGGGTGGAAAGCGGCGAAATGCTGTCGATCGCCGACGTCGAGGAAGTGCTGGGACTGAAGACGATCGGCGTGATCCCGGAGTCGGGCGACGTGCTCAACGCCTCCAACAAGGGCGAGCCGGTGATCATGGACGGCGAGTCCATCGCCGGCCAGGCCTACGACGACGCGGTGGCGAGGCTGCTGGGCGAAGAGCGCCCGCTGCGCTTCACCACGGTGGAAAAGAAAGGCTTCTTCAGCAAGCTGTTCGGGGGTTGAGGCATGGCCATTTTCGATTTCCTCAAGCCCAAGAAAAACACCGCCTCGGTCGCCAAGAACCGCCTGCAGATCATCATCGCGCAGGAGCGCAGTTCGGCCGGCGCGCCGGACTACCTGCCGCTGATGCGGCGCGAGATCCTGGAAGTGATCCGCAAGTACGTGAACGTGGACGTCGACGCGGTCAAGGTGGACGTGGTCAAGGACGGCGAACACGACGTGCTGGACATCTCGGTGTCGCTGCCGGAACGCGGCGCGGCACCCGCCTGACGCAGTGAATGCCCCGATGGTGCTGGCGCTGGCCGACATCGGTTTCGATGCGCCGCGCGCGCTGCTGGCCCGCTACGGGCTGGCGCTTGTGCGCGTGGCCGACTTCGATCCGATTCCCGGCAGCTACTGGGGCGAGACCGAGGCCGGCATCATTGGCAACACCGTGTACGCGCGCGCCGACACCCCCGTGCATTCGCTGCTGCACGAAGCCGGCCACCTGATCGTGCTGCCGCCGGAACGCCGCGCGGGCGTGCACACCGACGCCACTGATTCGGTGCCTGAAGAAGACGCGGTATGCGTGCTGCAGGGCCTGCTGGGCGATGCCCTGCCCGGCGTCGGCCGCGAACGGATCTGGGCCGACATGGACGCCTGGGGCTACACTTTCCGGCTTGGCTCCGCCCGTGCCTATGTCGAACACGACGCCGACGAGGCCTGGCGCTGGCTGCGCGTGCACGGCCTGGTCGACGAATGCGGCGCGCTGACGCCCCCGCTCGCCGCGCAACCCGAGGAAGGGGCCCGGGTCAACCACGCCTGATCCCGCCGCTCTCCGACAACAGCGCTGCCATATGCAGCTGGTGCATGCACGCATAGCCCGCGATCCTTTCCCGGGCAACGGCGCGGCACCTAGCCTGCCGGGGTGTTCCCTGCCCCGGCCCTGTCATGTCGCAAGCCGCCGCTCCATTGCCCACGCCGCTGACCGGCGACCAGGGCGCGCTGCTGTCCCGGTTTGCCGCCGACGCCGACGGCAGCGCCCTGCTGTGGGCCTCCGGCTACCTGGCCGGGCTGGCCCGCACGCTCGTCCCCACCGCGCTGGCCACCGCCGCCGCGCCGGCCAGTGCGCCGCAGCCGGCCACCATCGTGTACGGCAGCCAGACCGGCAATGCCCGGCGCGCCGCCGAAGCGCTGCACGCGCAGCTGCAGACCGCCGGCCTGCCGGCGCGGCTGCTGCGCGCCGATGCGTTCGCCACCCGCGAACTGGCCCAGGAAACCCTGCTGTATGTGGTCATCAGCACCCAGGGCGAGGGCGATCCACCGGATGACGCGATCGGCTTCACCGAATTCCTGCTGGGCAAGCGCGCGCCGAAACTGCCGCAGCTCAAGTACGCGGTGCTGGGGCTGGGCGATTCGTCCTATGCCGACTTCTGCGGCATCGCCCGCAAGCTGGATGCGCGGCTGGCCGAACTGGGTGGCAGCCGCGTGCAACCCTTGGGCGAGGCGGATCTGGAGATCGACGCGGTGGCCGCACCGTGGCGCGAGCAGGCCCTGACCCACGCCAAAACCTTGCTCAAGCCGGCGGCCACGCCGCATCTGGCCACGGTCACACCGCTGCGCCCGCAGGCCGCGCAGGCGTGGACGCACGAGCATCCGTTCGCTGCCAGCCTGTTGGCCAACCAGCGCCTCACCGGGCGCGAGTTCAAGGGCACCGGGTTCCGGCGTTACGCCGTGGCGGACAAGGACGTTCGCCATCTTGAACTGTCGCTGGAGGGCAGCGGCCTGCAGTACGAGCCCGGCGATGCGCTGGGCATCGCGCATCGCAACCCGGCCGCCGTGGTGGAAGCCGTGCTGGACAGCTTGCGTCTGGATGGTGATTCGGCCGTCACGCACGACGGCCAGACCCTGCCGCTTTCGCAATGGCTGGCGGAACAGCGCGAACTGACCCGGCTGTCGAAACCCCTGTTGACCACCCTCGCCGAGCGCACCGACGCGCAGGACCTGCGTGCATTGCTGGTGCCTGGCAATGCCGCATTCGCTGCGCTGCTGGAGGATCATCAGGTGATCGACGCGCTGCGCCGCTGGCCGGCGGAGTGGGATGCCGCTGCGCTGGTGGCCGCACTGCGCCCGCAGGCGCGCCGCCTGTACTCCATCGCCTCCAGCCGCAAGCGGGTGGGCGAGGAAGCCCATCTCACCCTCGACGTGCTGCGCTACCAGGCCCACGGCCATGACCACGTCGGTGCCGCCAGCGGATTTTTGGCGGCGTTGGGAGAAGACGCCGCACTGCCGATCTACATCGAGCCCAACGAACGCTTCCGCGTGCCCGCCGACGCCAGCCGCGACATCCTCATGGTCGGCCCCGGCACCGGCGTGGCACCGTTCCGCGGCTTCGTGCAGGAACGCGCGGAAACCGGCGCCAGCGGCCGCAACTGGCTGTTCTTCGGGGCCCGCCATTTCAATACCGAATTCCTCTACCAGACCGAATGGCAGGACGCGCTGGCCAAGGGCGAATTGCACCGGCTCGACCTTGCGTTCTCGCGCGACCAGGCCCAGCGCATCCACGTGCAGCAGCGCCTGCGCGAGCAGGGCCGCGACGTGTACGACTGGCTGCAGAACGGCGCGCATCTGTACGTCTGCGGCGCGATCCGGATGGGCAAGGACGTGCATGCCGCGTTGCTGGAGATCGTCACCGCGCACAACGGCGGCGATGCCGAAGCGGCGGCGGATTTTCTTTCCACCTTGCAGCGCGAAGGCCGTTACGCCCGCGACGTGTATTGAGCAGAGGCCACCATGAGTCACCCCTCCGTCGAAAAAATCAAACGCGAAAGCCGTCGCCTGCGTGGCTCGCTCGTGGAAGGCCTGCACGACGCCACCACCGGTTCGCTGAACTTTGAAGACCAGCGCACCATCAAGTTCCATGGCAGCTACCAGCAGGACGACCGCGACCTGCGCGACGAACGCCGCCGGCAGAAGCTGGAACCCGCGCATCAGTTCATGATCCGCATCCGCGCCCCGGGCGGCGTGTTCACACCCCAGCAGTGGCTGGGGATGGACGCCATCGCCACCACCTACGCCAATCATTCGCTGCGCGTCACCACCCGCCAGACCTTCCAGATCCACGGCGTCATCAAGCGCGATCTGAAGGAAACCATGCAGGCGATCAACGCCGCCACCCTGGACACCATTTCCGCCTGCGGCGACGTCAACCGCAACGTGCTGGGTGCCAGCAACCCGCAGCACTCGCAACTGCATGCACAGGTGCACGACTGGGCGCAGCGGCTGTCGGCGCGCTTCAAACCCGCCACCCGCGCCTATTACGAGGTGTGGCTGGACGAGGAGAAAGTGGCGGAAAGCGGCGTTGAACACGAGCCGCTGTATGGCGACGCCTACCTGCCGCGAAAGTTCAAGATCGCGATTGCAGTGCCGCCGGACAACGACGTGGACGTGTTCGCCAACGACCTGGCGCTGATCGCGATTGTCGATGCGCAGGGCGCGCTGGCCGGCTTCAACGTCGGCATCGGCGGCAGCATGGGTGCCAGCCACGGCATCAAGGAACACTACCCGCGCGTGGCCAACGTGATCGGCTTCGTGACGCCGGAACAGGTCTTTGCAATCGCCGAAGCCGCGATCACCGTGCAACGCGACCTGGGCGACCGCGAGGACCGCAAGCACGCGCGCTTCAAGTACACCATCGACGACCACGGCAGCAACAAGATCGTGGCGATGATGCAGGAGCGCGCCGGCTTCCGGCTGCAACCCGCACGCCCCTATCACTTCGACCACAACGGCGACCGCTTCGGCTGGGTGAAAGGCGAAGACGGCCTGTGGCATCTCACCTTGTCGTTGCCCAGCGGGCGCATCGCCGACTCCGAGGATCGCCCGCTGCTGACCGGGCTGCGCGAGATCGCCAAGGTGCACACCGGCGAATTCCGCCTGACCTGCAACCAGAACGTGCTCATCGCCGGAGTGCCGACAGGCGCGCGTGCGCAGATCGAGGCGCTGGTGGCGCAGTACGCGCTGGACATGGAAAACCACGCCCCCAGCGCGCTCGCACGCAGCGCGGTGGCCTGCGTGGCGCTGCCCACCTGCGCGCTGGCGATGGCCGAGGCCGAACGCTATCTGCCGACCTTCCTGCAGGTGGTGCAACCGCTGCTGGACAAACACGATCTGCGCGAACAACCCATCGTGCTGCGCATTTCGGGCTGCCCCAATGGCTGCTCACGGCCCTACCTGGCCGAGATCGCGCTGGTCGGCAAGGCTCCGGGGCGCTACAGCCTGTTCCTCGGCGGCGACCACCGCGGCACCCGCCTCAACACGCTGTACCGCGACAACATCAGCGAGGCGCAGATCATCGAAGCGCTGGATCCGCTGCTGGGCCGCTACGCCGGCGAGCGCGAAGCCGGCGAACACTTCGGCGACTTCCTGCACCGCGCCGGCATCGTCGCGCTGCCGCCCTATCCCACCCACGTCCGCGTCGATCCGGCGGAAGCCGCCTGATCCCGCCTCACCACGACCTTCCCCGATGAGCCCACTTCACCCGCACACGGTTTCCGTGGATGCACTGGCCGACATCAACGGCCAGCTGGCAAGCCTGTCCGCCCCGCAGCGCATCGCCTGGGCGCTGGCACACCTGCCCGGCACGCATGCCTTGTCCACCAGCTTCGGGGTGCAGTCGGCGGTGTCGCTGCACCTGTACGCCAGCGTCCATCCCGGCATCCCGGTCATCATGGTCGATACCGGCTACCTGTTCCCGGAAACCTACCGCTATGCCGACCAGCTGACCGACCTGCTGGGCCTGAACCTGAAGGTGTTCCACCCGGGTATCGGCAATGCGTGGATGGAAGCCCGATTGGGCAAGCTGTGGGAAGCCGGCAGCGACGGCATCGCCCGCTACAACCAGCTGCGCAAGGTGGAGCCGATGCAGCGCGCGCTGCGCGAGCTGGACGTGCGCTGCTGGCACGCCGGCCTGCGCCGCGAGCAGGCCGCCACGCGCAAGGACATCGCCGTCCTCGACATCAAGGACGGGCGCTTCAAGTTCCACCCGATTGCCGACTGGTCGGATCTCGACATCGGCAGCTACATCCTCATGCACGACCTGCCCGAGCATCCGCTGTTGCAGCAGGGCTACGTCTCGGTGGGCGACGTGCACACCACCCGCCCGCTGCAACCGGGCATGGATGCCAGCCAGACCCGCTTCTTCGGCCTGCGCCGCGAGTGCGGGCTGCACTTCGACCTGTGATGGCAGGCCGCGTCAGCCCTGCGCCTGCCAGCGCGGCGGCTGCGGCCAATCGGGCTCCTGATTGCCTTCCAGGATCCGCCGCAGGTCGCGCGGGTCGATCTGCGGAGCCAGCCCGTGCAGCAGGGCCAGCGCGTATTCGCGCAGCACGCGGCCGCGCGGCACCACCGCCCAGGTGATGCACTCTGGCAGCTCCGGCGGTGCCGCGATCACCCGCAGGTCGTCGTCCTCGCGCCCGCCTACCGCCATCTCGGCCAGCAGGCCGGTACCCATGCCGGTACGCACATAGGCCTTGATCAGATTCGCATCGCGCGCGGTCATCGCGATCAACGGCGTCACCCCGGCGGCGGCGAACGCACGCTGCAGCGACGACTCCGGCAGCATCGACGATTCATAGGAAATCAGCGGATGCCGGGCCAGCTCGGCCAGCGACGGCGGTCGCCCCAGGCTGGCCAGCGGATGCCCCTTCGGCACCAGCAGCACCCGCCGCCAGCGGTACAGCGGCACCGCCACCCCGCTGCTGGCGGGCGCGCCGCCGGCGGTGCTGATCAGACCGAAGTCGGCTTCGTCCAGCTTGTCCAGCACCTCGCTGTCGCCGGCGGCGAACAGGTCAACGCTGACCTTCGGGTAGCGCCGGGTCAGGTTTGCGATGACCTTCGGCAACACGTAGCGCGCCTGCGTATGGGTGGTGGCCAGCAGCAGGCGTCCGCTGAACTCGCCGCGCTCGTTGGCCGCATAGCTGCGGATATTGGCGGCCTCGGCCAGGATCTTGCGCGCACTCTCGATCACCTTCACTCCCGCCGGTGCCACGCCTTCCAGGCTGCGCCCGCGCCGCAGGAACAACTGGAAACCCAGCTCGTCCTCCAGCTGCTTGAGCTGCTTGGAGAGCCCCGGCTGGGTGGCGTGCACTTTTTCCGCCGCCTGGGTGATGTTGAAGCCGGAATCGGCGATGGCGACGAGGTAGCGGAGCTGGGTCAGGGTCATGGCGGCGGCACTCGTTATATCTCTATATCTGCATATAGCGATGGAGTATACATGCGCATACCTCCATATCCACGACCCGCTTATGCCGTAGAGGCATAAGCAGACATCCTGCCGCCATTTCCACCGCCCGGCCACGCCGCCTAGCGTGTCGGCATGTCCCACCCCACCGCACCCGTACTGTTCCCGCTGTTCCTCGACCTGCGCGGCCGTCGCGTGCTGGTGGTGGGCGGTGGCAGCGTGGCCGCACGCAAGGTGCCGGCCCTGCTGGACGCCGGGGCGGACGTCGTGGTGGGCGCGCCCGCGCTGGGCGAAGCGCTGGCGACGCTGGCGCAGCAAGACCGCATTACCCACTGGCCGGGCAGCTTCGTTGCGAACTGGCTGGACGAGGCCTGGCTGGTCATCGCCGCCACCAATGATGCGCAGGTCAATCGCGCCATCGCCGCTGCGGCACAGGCACGGCGCATCTTCATCAACGTGGTGGACGATGCCGAACTTGCCAGCGCCCAGCTGCCGGCGCGCGTGCAGCGCGGCCCGCTGCAGGTCGCCATCTCCAGCGGCGGCGCCTCGCCGATGCTGGCGCGGCATCTGCGCGAGCAGCTGGAAACCCGCTTCGATGCCGCACTGGGGCCACTGGCACAACTGCTGGCCGAACTGCGCACGCGCATCCGCAGCCGCCTGACCGATCTGGGCCAGCGCCGCGCCTTCTTCGAACGGGTGCTGGCCGGCCCGGCGCAGACCTTGCTGCGGCGTGGCGATGCGCAGGCGGCGTGGCATGCCATCGAGACCGAGCTGCATGCCACCCCGCCACCCCGCACCGGTCGCGTGGCATTGGTGGGGGCCGGCCCCGGCGACCCCGGCCTGCTGACCCTGCGCGCCCTGCGCCTGCTCAACGAGGCCGACGTGATCCTGCATGACCGACTGGTCAGCGAGGACGTGCTGGCGCTGGCGCGCCGCGATGCGCTGCGCATCGACGTGGGCAAGCGCGTGGGCGGCGACCATGACGCCACCCAGCAGCGCATCCACGCCCTGCTGCTCGAACACGCCCGCGCCGGCCAATGCGTGGTGCGACTGAAGGGCGGCGATGCGTTCGTGTTCGGCCGTGGCGGCGAAGAGCTCGAAGCGCTGCGCGCGGCCGGCATCGACTATGAGGTGGTGCCCGGCATCACCGCCGCCACCGCCTGCGCCGCCTATGCCGGCATCCCGCTGACCCATCGCGAACACGCGCAATCCCTGCATCTGCTCACCGCGCAGGCCAAGGACGGCGACGCCGACCACGACTGGCGCGCATTGGCCAAGCCCCGGCAGACCCTGGTGTTCTACATGGGCGTGCAAGGCCTGGCCCGGCTGCGCGACAGCCTGCTAACGCACGGCCGCGCAGCATCCACCCCGGTGGCGCTGGTGGAAAACGGCAGCCGCCCGCAGCAGCGGGTGGTCGTTGGCACCCTGGCACAACTGCCGGAGCTGGCCCACGTGCATGGCGTGCGCGCGCCGGCGCTGCTGGTGGTCGGCGAAGTGGCGGCACTCGCCACCCGCCTGCACTGGTTCGGTGCCGCACCGCTGGGCGGCGCGCACCAGCGATGTCCGCACGCTGTCCTCGCCCGCGCCGCCTGACCGATTCCCACCGCATTCCAAGGATCCACCGCAATGACCATCTACAACAGCATCCTCGACGTCGTCGGCAACACCCCGATCATCCGCCTCACCCGCATCGCGCCCGCCCATGCCGCCGTCTACGTCAAGGCGGAATCGTTCAACCCCGGCGGCTCGGTCAAGGATCGGCTGGCGCTGGGCATCGTCCTCGACGCCGAACGCCGCGGCCTGCTCAAGCCCGGCGAC
>JAANMX010003702.1_pt1 | contig 13098 bp, 8 predicted proteins | sample 7279681 | NCBI WGS metagenome assembly JAANMX01 (sample SAMN14094542, study PRJNA606508) | bioreactor metagenome | isolation source: A lab-scale SPAN reactor treating ammonium-rich wastewater day 351 | place: Ireland: Galway | collected 2018-01-01
CGTGCGCCGCCCGCCGGGCATGCAGCTGACTTTCGGCAACGACGCCAACCCCGTGCAGGCCGCCCTCTACCGCGCGCTGTCCGTCACCAGCGTCGAGAGCTACGTCGATTGGGCCGGCGTCGAACCGCGCAGGCAAGGCGAATGGGATTGGACCCAATGGGACGAGCAGGTCCGCGTGCTCCGCGGAGCCGGACTGAAGTGGGTTCCCTTCCTCATCGCCGGCCCAGCGTACGCCACCCCGCTCTGGTTCCACGGCGGCCCGGAATCCGCATACTATCGGTGTCTCGAGCACGGCCAGTGGAGCAAGGTGCAGACACTCTTCAACCCCGCCCTACGCCCCCACATCGACCGCTTCCTCGCCGCATTCGCCGCACGATACCGCGACTCCGGCATCATCGAGTCGGTCCTGCTGGGCGTCACGGGCATCTTTGGCGAAAGCATCTACCCCGCCGGACACCCCGACGGTGGATGGACCGGCCGCCTGACCGGCCCCTACCACAACCACCTCGGCTGGTGGGCCGGGGATCCGCTGGCCATCAGCGCCTTCCGCGATGCCATGCGCCAAGAGTATCGCGACATCGCCGCCCTGAATCGTGCCTGGGGCGCCAAGCACCCATCCTTCGACGCGATCACCACCTTCCTACCCGAGAAGGCCCCATCCGACCGCGCCCGCTATGACATGGCCGAATGGTACCAGCGGGCCATGACCGATTGGTCCCTGTTCTGGGTGAAGACCACGCGGAAACATTTTCCCGAAGCGGAGATCTACCTCTGCACCGGCGGCGCGGGCGACCCCGTCCTGGGCGCGGACTTCACCGCGCAGGCGAAGGCCATCGCGCCCCACCGCGCTGGGATCCGCATCACCAACGAGGGAAGCGACTACGCCCGCAATTTCACGCTCGTGCGCGAGGTCCTCACCGCCACCTCGCTCTACGGCACCTTCGCCGGTTTCGAGCCCGCCTCGTCCGTGAATGCCCGGGGCATCATCGCCCGAATCTACGGGGCGACCGCCTCCGGCGCGCGCCAACTGCACGACTACTCCCCGAATGTCCTCAACCCCGAGGCGATGGCCGCCTTTCGCGCCAACATCGCCCACCTCGCGCCGCGCCGCCCCCGCATCGATGCCGCGCTCTACGCCTCGCGCGAAAGCTGGTCCATCGACGGACCCGCCCGCGCCCGTTGGCATGAGCACGCCCACCGCCTGCGCGACATCATCGATTATCACATCGTCACCCGCCAATCTGTCGGAGACGGTGCCCTCGATGGCCTCCGCGCGCTCGTGATGACAGAGTGCCCCGCGCTCGAACCCAAGGCCGCCACGGCCATCGAGGACTGGGTCAATTCCGGCGGCGTCCTCCTCGCCGCAACGCGCCGCGATGAGCCCCTCGGCGCCCGCCTCTTCGACCAGACCGCATGGCGCGATCGCCTCTTCGCAAAAATCGACCCCGCGCGCCCCGTTCCCATCGAGCCGCGCCTCATCGGCCAAGCCCCAGACCATTGGTCCGTCCACATCGGCGCCGACGAGGACCGCGATTGGATCTTCGGCGACTGGCACTCCCCGGAGAACGCCACGGAGTGGAAGGATGCGCCATCCCCCAAACGCCGATGGACCGGCGCCCGTGCCGGCGTCTATCTCCCCGCCCGCCCGAATGCCCCGCACTCCCTTCGCCTGCACGCCTACCTCTCCGGACACTCCACCAAGGGAGCATCACCAGAAGACAACCTGGTCCGTCTCAATGGCCGCGTCATCGGACACCTCAAGAGGACGCAACCCGGCACCGACGCCTTCGAGGTTCCCGCCAATGTCGTGGGCCCCGAACCCATCGCGCGGCTGGAGTTCTCCATCAAGACATGGAAACCCTCCCGCCACGGATCCACCGATGACCGCGACCTCGGCCTCATGGTCCATCGCATCGAGTGGGTCCGAGAGGACCCCAAAACCTCGCCCCGCGCAAGCGCCGAGCCACCCGCGATCGAGTTTCGGCCACCCGCCGAGGCCATACGCCCGCTCGTCCGCCGCGTCGGCTCGGGCCATGCCGTCCTGCTTCCCGGCCTCGCCGAAGAGCCCACCCAGCTCGCCCGGGCGCTCGCCGCAATCCTCGCCCACCCCCGCGACTACGTCCCCGATGCCCCGCCCCTCTCCCCCACCGATGGCCGCATCGACGACCGCTACGCCACCGCCTTCGCGGATGGTGTCCTCTGGTTCGATGCAAAGACCGCACAGATCCGCTGGGTCCCAACGCCCCAGAGCCCACAGGATTCGCCATGAGACTATCCGCATTCGCCGCGTGCATCTCCCTGCTCCCGTCGCCCTTGCTCGCGCAGGCCGCGCCCGCGAACTCCCACCAGGCCACCGGTGTCAAGGTGGGCGAGATCACCCAGGACTCCGCGATCCTCTGGGTGCGGCACACCGCAGCCGATACCCGAAACAATCCGGGCCTGATACCCGGTTCGCCCGAATGGCAGAAGGCGTACGATGCCGGCCTGCCCAAGGATCGGCCCGCCGACCCCGAGCCCAAGGCCGGGGGGAAGAGAAAGAAGAAGGCCGGGCCAATGATCTGGCCAACATGGATTTCTCCCGCCCGGCTCGAGGGCAACTGCCCCGGCGCACCCGGGCGTGTCCGCGTCCGCTATGCCACCTCAGAAAGTCTCTCTGATGCCGCATGGCTCGACTGGGCCACCGTTGCCCCGGAGACGGACTGTTCCCACCAGTTCCACCTGACCGGATTGAAGCCCGACACCATCTACCTTTACGAGACGCAGACCGCCCCCACCGATGGCGCCCCGCACCCAGCCACCCTGCGGGGGAGATTCCGCACCGCCCCCGCCCCAACCACAGACGCCCGAGTCCGTTTCGTCGTCATCACCGGCCAACACTACGAGAAGACCGACCTTCCACCGACCCCCGACGCCGCCGCCGGCGATTACCGATCCTACGCCTCCATGCGCGCGCTCGCGCCCGATTTCATCGTCCCAACCGGCGACACCGTCTACTACGACAGCGGACACAGGGGCGCTTTTGCCTTCAACCGCGACATGGCTCGCCATCACTGGCACCGCGTCTACAGCCTCCCGAACGTCATCCGCTTCCACCTCGCCAGCGCGGGATATTGGGAGAAGGACGACCACGACACCGTCGATAACGACTGCTGGCCCGGCGCCAAACTCGGGAGCCTGACCTGGCCGGAGGGCCTCGCCACCTTCCGCGAGCAGGTCCCCATGGGCGAAAAAACCTACCGCACCATCCGCTGGGGCAAGGCCCTCCAGATCTGGCTCATCGAGGGGCGCGACTTCCGCTCCCCCAACACCGATCCCGATGGCCCCCAAAAAACCATCTGGGGCACGGAGCAGAAAGCCTGGCTCAAGCGCACGCTGCTCGAGAGCGACGCCTCATGGCGCGTCCTCATCAGCCCAACGCCGCTCGTCGGACCGGACCGCGGCCCCGCCAGCAAGGCCGACAACCACGCCAATCTCGCATTCCAGCACGAGGGTGACGAGATGCGCCACTGGTTCCGCGATAACGTCGCCAGCAACTTCTTCATCGTCTGCGGCGACCGCCATTGGCAATACCACTCCGTCCACCCCGGGACCGGCCTCCACGAATTCTCCTGCGGCCCCCTGACGGACAAGCACGCCAGCGGCTCCCCCGGCCTCAATCCCGAATACCACCGCTATCACAACGTCATCGGCGGCTTCCTATCCGTCACCGTCGAGCCCCAGCCCGAAGGCGGCAGCCGCATCGCCTTCCGCCACCACGACACCGCCGGCAAAGTCCTCCACGAGGCGGCGTGGCCCAGGCGCTGACCGCCGCGCAGATGGATCGTGAGGCAGACATCCCTGCCTGCCCTCACGCGATCCGCCAGGCACACGCGGGGCCGGCGCATCGCGGACCACTTACCCGCCTCGGGCGGGAAAGTGTCTGCCTCACCGCCCGTCCCGGGATTCCCCTTCCCCCGCCGCCTTGGCCCCGACCAAAGCAAACCGCAGCATCACATAGCCCACCGTCCCACTCAATAGCGACGCCGCCAAGATCCCGACCTTCGCGTCGGCCAGCCCGGCCCCCCCGGGAAACGCCAGGTTCGCGATGAACAGCGACATCGTGAATCCGATACCCGCCAGCAGCGCCGTGCCATAGAGCATGCGCGGCGTCGCCCCCTCCGGCATCTGCCCGATCCCAATCTTGATCGCCAGCCACGAGAACCCGAATACCCCCACCTGCTTGCCGATGAACAGGCCCGCCATCACCCCGAGGCAAATCGGAGAACCCATCTGCGTCACGAGATCCCCCTCGAATTTCACCCCCGCGTTCGCCAGCGCAAATACCGGCATGATGAAAAACGCCACCACCGGCCCCAGCGCGTGCTCCAGTCGCAGCAGCGGCGACTCCAGTGTCGCCCGGACGTCATCCACCGCATGCAGCGCATCGTGAAACGCCCGGTTCGTCAACGGCCCGTCCCCAGGGTCCCGGATCGCGGATAGCTTCTCCGCCGCCTCGCGCAATTCGCGCTCGACCCCGGCCCGCCAGTCCCGGCCCCTCGTCGGAATCGTCATCGCCATGAGCACCCCCGCGATCGTCGCATGGACCCCGCTCGCCAAGACGAACAGCCACAGCAGCGTCCCCAGCATCGCATACACCGGCATCCTCCGCACCCCCGCCACGTTCAGCCCCAGGGAGACCAGGAGCACGATCCCCCCAGACACCAGCGCAAACATCGAGAGCTCCGCCGTGTAAAACACCGCGATCACCAGCACCGCCCCGATGTCATCCACGATGGCCAGCGCCGCCAGAAACACCTTGATCCCCACCGGCACCCTCCGCCCAAGCAAGGTCAGTACCCCGAGCGCAAACGCAATGTCCGTCGCCATCGGGATCCCCCAGCCCCGGGATGTCGGCTGACCCAGATTGGATTCAAAATAGATGAACGCCGGCACCACCATCCCCCCGAGCGCCGCGATCAGCGGGAGCGCCGCCTTGCGGAGCGACGATAGCTCCCCGACCATGAACTCGCGCTTGATCTCCAGCCCCACGTGGAAGAAGAACACGGCCATCAGCGCATCGTTGATCCAGTGACCCAGGCTCATCTTCAGCGCCCAGTCCCCAAACACGACGCCCAGCTTCTCGTGGTGCAGCCAGTGGAAGTACGCGTCGGATAGTGGCGAGTTCGCGATCACCAGCGCCGCCGCGGTGCAGATCAGCAGCAGGATGCCACCCGCCGTCTCCAGTCGGGAAAACTGCCGGAAAGGCTCCAGTGTCCAGTCCAGGCTGGCGCGCAATGCGCGCGCGCCGCGCGATCCGATCTCTCCTTGCATCGCCGCCACCTATAGCGGCCATCGCGCCAATCGCAACCCCCGGCCGACCCCCAGAAAGCGCCGCAGCAGGGCCAGCGCACGGGTCGCCAGCGGAAAACCTCAGCTCACCCCGCGCCCCTTCGGTTCCCCCGCGCGATCCCGCGCCAGGCCACCGCGATACGCCGCCCGGGAGAGCAGATGACTCGCCACAGGTATCGTCGCCAGCTGGAAGCCGATGGCCAACCCCAGCTTGAGGCCCGCCTCCTCGGTCCCGAGCACCAGCCACGCGCCCAGCAGGATAAGCGAGATCCCGAGGCTCACCGCCTTCGCCACCGCGTGCGCACGGCACAGCGGGTCCGGCAGGCGCAGCAGACCAATGCTCGCGATCACCAATAGGGCGACACCCAGCAGCATCGCCACGCCAGCGGCCACCTCAGTCATCCCCACCACCCCCCTCCCCATCCCGGGAACCTCCACCCCGATGCCCCCGTTGCAGGTACAGCGTCAGGGCCACCGTCCCGAGAAATCCCACCAGCGAATACCCGAGGACAAGCTCGACGAAAACCGTGGTCGCGCGCATCGCGGATATCACCGCGATCATCCCCACCCCGGCCACCGCGATGAGATCGAATGCCAGCATCCGATCGATGATCGTCGGCCCCGCCAGCAGGCGGAATAGCGCCAGCGCGATCGCCAGCCCGAGCCCGCCGAGGGCGATATGGAATACCGTCTCCATCACCGCGTCCACCTCAGCAGGGGCTCACGCAGCAAGCGGTCGATGTCGCGGCGCACCCTCTCGGGCTCGCTCGCGTCAAACGCGTGCAGCAATAGGCGATCCCCTCCCCTCGAGATTTCCACCGTCGTGGTCCCGGGCGTCAGCGTGATGCAGTGCGACAGCAGCAGCACCTCCCACGCCCCCAGACCCGATGTGTCGTATTCCAGGAAACCCGACGCGATGTCCTCCGGTCTCCGGAACAGCGCCGCGGCCGCCAGCTCCGCATTCGACCGGAGAAACTCTCGCCCGAACCCCCAGACAAAACCCAAAAATGCCAATGACCGCGGCACGTATCGGGATGCCGGAAAAAGACCCCGCCCCAGCCACACCAAAACAAAACCCATCCCGAATCCAAATAGAAACTCCGGCAGCGCGGGCTTCGGATCCAAAAAAGTCCACAGCAGCGCGATCGCCAGATTGAGCAAGAACACCCTCATCGCGCCGCCCCCTTCCCGCCGGCCGCCTCGATCGCCACCGCAAGCCCCCCAGGGTCCAGGGCCACGTCTGCCGCGCGCTGCGCCACCCGCATCACCGGCTCCGCGAAAAGCCCGATCCCGATCGACAGCGACATCATGGCCGCGCAGACCCACGTCAGGGCCCTCGTCCTGCCCTCTCCAGCCCCCGTCACCGCCGCGCCATCCATCCTCCAGAACGCCGCCAGCCAGATCTTCAGCATGCTGAAGAGCGTCAGCGCACCGGCCAGCAGGGACGCCCCCACCAGCAGGTACTCGCCCTTGCCGATGCCGACCACCGCGATGGCGTACTTGCCCCAGAATCCGCTCAATGGCGGCATCCCCGCCAGGGATAGCGCCTGCGCCAGAAAGATCACGCCCAGCCACGGCGCCGCCACCCAGAGATTCCCCATCGCCTTCAGGTCGTCGCCGCCGTTAAGCCGGGCCGCGACCCCACCCACCAGAAATAGCGAGGATTTCACGACGATGTGATGCGCGATGTAGAAGATCGCCGCCGCGATCGAGAGCGGGGTGAAGAAACCGAGCGCCAGCGTCATGAAGGCCACCTGGCTCAGGATGTGGAAGGACAGGATGCCCCGGACGAAGTTCCGCGATATGGCCCCGATCACGCCCAATAGCATCGTCAGCCCAGAGACCCACGCGATCGCTGCATGGATACCCTCCAGGTCGTGGGGCATCACCGTGGCGAAAAGTCGGATCAGGGCGTACACCCCCACCTTCGTCAGGAGACCGGCGAACACCGCCGCCAGCGGCACCGGCAGGACCGGATAGCTCCTCGGCAACCAATAGTACAACGGGAAAAGCCCCGCCTTCAGGCCGAAGACGCAGGCCAGCAGCACCGCGATCACCGCGACGCCCGGATCTCCCGGCATCTCGCCCGCGCGCCGCGCGATGTCCGCGAAACCCAGGGAGCCGAACCTCGCGTAGGCCATCCCCGCCACGCAAAAGAACAGGACGCTGCCAAACGCGTTTAGCGCGACGTAGGGGAAGGCATGACGCGCCTCCCGGCCCCCGGTCTCGAGCGTCATCAGCCCATAGCTCGCGATGAGCAGCACCTCGAACGCCACGAACAGGTTGAAGAGGTCTGCCGTGCAGAATGACAGGTTGATCCCCGCAGACAGGAACTGCAGCAGCGGCAACCGCAGCGGATGCCCCATCCCGACGCCCGTCTCCGCCAGCGAGTAAACCGTCCCGGCCAACACCGTCACGCCCGCGAGCACAAGCATCAGCGCAGCAAGCGGGTCCACCGCCAGCGCGATGCCATGGGGCGCCGCCCAGCCACCCGCGGGCAGGACCACCCACCCGCACCCCATCGTCCGCGCCAGCAGGCACACCGCGACGCCAAGCTGTGCCACCGGGGAGAGCACCGCCACCGCCCTCGATGCGCGCGAGTCGCCACCGACCAAGAGCATGGCAACGGCCGCCGCCAACGGGATCACCAGCAGCAGGCCGATGGCCGTCATCGCTCCCCCCCCTCGCACCCATCGTCCCCGCCATCCCCCTCGACCGTCGCGCCCGTGTCGAGGAACAGCCGGTACAGCAGCATGACGAGATACGCGGTCACGCCAAAACCGATCACGATTGCCGTCAGGATCAGCGCCTGCGGCAACGGGTCCACCGGAACACCGCCATCCCCTACGATTGGCGCCGATCGCCCCGCCGGATCCCCGGACACCATCAGCACGAACAGGTTCGCCGCGTTAGAGAGAATCACGAAGCCAAACAGCTTCCTCACAAAGCTCGGCTGAAGGATGAGCCATGCCGCCACCGCGAACAGCAACCCCGCCAGCAGCGCCGTGTCCAACTGCATGATCAGGCGCCCCCCCCGCCACCGGGCTGCGCGCGCTCGATCGGCTCATCCGCCGGCGAGGCGTATCGCGCCTCTTCCTCGCCCACCAGCGCCCGGAACCCGCACGTCGATTTCCCCAGCACGAAGAGCATCTTCGACGCGATGCCGACGACCACCATAAACACCCCGACATCAAAGACGAGCGGCGTGCCCACGTGGAGCTTCCCGATCGGCCAGATCGTCAGGGACCACATGTACTGCTCGAGCATCGGGCGACCCAATACCATCGGCGCCGCGGCCGGCAGCGCCGCCACCGCCAAACCCCAGACCGCGAGCCGCCCCGGATCGAATCGCAGCACCCGGTGGATCTCCTCCCACCCGAGCGCCAGGCTCAGCATCACCAGCGCGATGGCCGACACCAGGCCCGCGATGAACCCGCCGCCCGGCGCATTGTGCCCCCGCCAGAGAAGATAGATGGCGAACGCATTCAACATGAAGAAAACGAGTCGCGCGACCATCACCAGGATCATCGACTCCGGTCCCCCGGCCTGCACCCGAGCGGCCTCCACCACCACACCCCCATCGCCCCCCGCACCGCGCCGCCGCATCAGCAGCCCCAGGCAGCCCAGCATCGCCACCACCAGCACCGTTATCTCCCCAAGCGTGTCCAGCGCCCGGAAGTCCACCAGGATGGTATTGACCGCATTCGCCCCCTCCGCCAGGGGCACGGTGTGCGCCGCGTACCAGGGTCCGACCGGATCGACGTGTGGCGCCGATGTCATGACCAGCCCCACCCCCGCCATCATCGCCCCGAAAGCCGCCGCCACCCCCACGCTCCACCACCCGCCCGACGCGCGGTTCGCACCCCCGTTCTCACCCTCCTGTGCCGAGCGCGGGAATCGCGCCAGCAGATAGAGCACCAGCACCAGCGTCACCGTCTCCACGAGGATCTGCGTCATCGCCAGATCCGGGGCGTGGTACATCACGAAATACAGCGTCGAGAGAAAACCCGATGTCGAAAGCGATATCAGCTGAGCCGGCCAAGACCGCAGCACCGCCGCACCGATCGCGCCAAGCGCCACGATCGCGGCAACCCCGACCCGCAAGGCATCCCAGTCCTGCGCCGCCGCGCCCGCCGCGATCCGCCTCGCCAAACCTTCCGCCCCGGCCGACCAAGGGGCGCCACAGCAGACCGCCACCACCACCGTGCCGATCACCACGCCCAGCCACAGCCGGGACGATTCCGCTCCCGAGAGACGCGTCACGCGTCCGCACCACCCGCCGAATCGATCGACCGCCTCATCGAAACCCTCGTCCCAGCGGAATGCCGCCGGGATCCTCGCCCACCGCCAGCCCGTCACCGTTCCCCACCACCAGAGCGCCAGGCCCGAAGCCACCACCGCGATGCTCGCGAGCAACTCGGCCGTGACCCCGTGCCAAAGGTGCAGCACGGGCGCGTCCGGCGCATGCAACCCGGGCACGTTGAGCCAGTGCATCGCCGCGGCCAATATCTCGGGCGCCACGCCCAGCACCACCAGCCCCGCCGCCAGGATCGTCGGCGGCAATAGCATCATCCACGGCAACCCGCGCCAACCCCGCGACACCCCCTCGCTCTCCCGCCCGAGAAACACCCCCTGGAAGATCCGGATCGAAAACGCCACCTTGATCAGCGTGGATCCCACCACCGCGATAATCGCCAAGATCCCCACCGGGCCGTGCGCCCGCGGGCTCACGAAGATCTCTTTGAACATCAGCTCCTTGCTCAGGAATCCCGTCGTCCCCGGCATCCCCAGCATCGCCGCGCACGCCACCGCCGTCACCACCCCGAGCCACCGCGACCTGCGCCACAGCCCACCCAGCTCCCGCACGTCCTTCAGGTGGGTCGCGTGATAGATCGCGCCCGCGACCATGAACAGCGCCCCCTTGTAGCACACGTGATTCAGGATGTGCAGGTAGTCGTAGCTCACGCCACCCGACGGACCCAGCCCATAGTATCCGATCAGCAGGCCCAACTGGCTGACCGTCGAGAACGCCAGGATCGCCTTCAGCTCGTTGGACAGGAGCGCCAGCACCGACCCGACGATCAGCGTGGCGAACGCCACGGTGCCCACCAGCGCCGGCCACGCCGCGTGCTCGTTGAACAGCGGGAACACGCGCGCCACCAGATACACGCCCAGCTTGACCATCGTCGCAGAATGCAGATACGCGCTCACCGGCGTCGGGGCCGCCATCGCGTTGGGCAACCAGAAATGGAACGGGAACTGCGCCGATTTGCCAAACGCACCCAAGAGCAGCAGGGCCATCGCGGCACCCGCCATCGGCCGCCCGGCGAGCCCGCCCCCGGCGAGCAGCTCTCGCAGGCTGGTCGTTCCCGCAATCTGCCCGATCAGGATGATCCCCGCCAGCATCGCCAGCCCCGTGCCCGCGGTCACCAGCAGCGCCATCCTCGCCCCGCGCCGCGACCCCTCCTCCCCATGCAGAAACCCGATCAGCAGGAACGAGGCGATCCCCGTCATCTCCCAGAAGACGAATAGCGCAAGGAGGTTGTCCGCCAGCACCGCGCCAAGCATCGACGCCATGAATAACAGGAGGTACGCATAGAACCTCCCGTGATGCGCGTAGTGCCCGTCGAGATAGCAGGCCGAATAGATCACGACCAGCGCCCCCACCCCGCTCACGATCAGACCGAAAAACACTGACAGGCCGTCGACGAGGAACTTCAGATCCACTCCCAGGGTCGGCACCCACGGCCAGCCGACCGCGGGACCGGCCCCGCCGCCGAGACCCGCCGCCGCCCAAGCCAGCGCCAGGAACGCGATCACCGGAAAAGGCAACGCCACCCATGCGGCGCGCGCGCCGAGCCCCCGCCCGATCCAGGCGACGGGACCGGCCGCCACGAGCGGCAGGAACACCGAAAGCAGTATGACCAACTCTAAAGACATCGCGCGCGACCCACTCGCTTCAACCGCCCGGCGCCACGTCGCCACCGCGGCGCGCCGCACCCCGGGGGTCCAACTTCTCGGGCGCCCATCCTATAGCCCATCACCACGGCGCGGCAAATCCTCCCGATACCGATCCCGGTACAGCCCGATCTCCGCCAGCGGGATCGGCCAGAACGCCGTCCGCCGGAAAATCGCCGCATCCGCCTTGAGCCGCATGCCGCCCCCGGCCACCTCGAAAAACCCCGGCCCCTCGCTCGCCACGACGTTGTCCACCAATTCGTGGATCCCGCGGTCCCGGAAGAGGAAGCCCCCGCAATTCACCACGACATTTCTCCAGATGCGGTTGGCGTCGGCCCCCTCGCGCAGATTCGCCAGTTCGGGATAGCGGTCGCTATACGGCGGCCTGCCGATGTCCACCTCCTGCCGGATGCGCCGCTGGAAGTCCGGCCGATCCAGCGTCTCGAGCCACCGCTTCTCGCCCCACGGGCTGAAGCTCACCGCGTACGGGCACCCGATGAACAGGTTGTTATCCACGATGTTCTCCTTGCCCCCGTGGATCTGCACCCCTCCGAAATGCCCCCCGCCCGTGCGATAAAACACATTCCCGTAGATCAGCGTGCCGCTGATGGCGTCATCGAGGCGGATGCCCGCCTGCCCCACGGCGAACTCGTGCCCGATGTGGCGCCAGGCGTTCCACCGGAAGACGTTCCCGCGATAGGTCGGGTTGCCCCACATGTCGATCCCGCCCTGGTCGTCGGATTCGGTGACCACGTGGTGGACCTCGTTGAATTCCACGAGGTGCTCGTTCCCCTCGATGCGCAGCGCGCTGCTGCCGGAATCGTGCATCAGGTTGTGACGGATCCTCGCGCCAACCCCGCTCGCATGGACCGCAGGCGTGTAGGTCGGATGCATCCTCGAGAAGTGATGGACGTGGCAGTTCTCCACGAAATGCCCGCCGGGCTCGAGCGTCCGCCGGTCGCCCCCCTTGAGCACGATGCCGCCCCGGCCAAGGTGCGCGATCTCGCACGACAGAAGCCCGTGACCCTTGCCACCATCGAGGATCACGCCATCGCCCCCGAACGCCCGCACCGTGCATCCCGCGAACAGCACCCGCTCCCCACCCTTGACCCGCAGCCCGTCGCCGCGGCCAAGCTCCCACGTCAGCCCCTCAAACCCCACGTGCGAGACGCCATCCAATTCGAGGAAGGTCCCGTCCATCAGCGGCACCTCCGCCACCGCCGTCGCGGGATCCGAGGGCGGCAGGAAATATACCTTCCCCGCGGAGCGATCCACGAAGTACTCACCGGGAAGATCGATCTCCGAGAGCAGATTCACGGCGCGGAAGCGCGCCCCGCCCCGATAGCCGTACCGGTGCAGCGGCGGCCCCAGCTCGATGACCTTCTCTCGCATGTCGATCCGCGCCACCCGATCGTACGAATCTGCCCAATCATGATACCAGTAGCCGTAGAGGAACGCCTCCTTCTCCTGGAGCCATCGCCCCGCCCGCGGGTCTTCGAAACGAAAAGCCCCCCCGCGCCAGACCGGGCGGCCGCGGGAATCCTTCGTCGGTTCCCCGAGCATCTCGCCGGCGCGCGCCCAGCCCTCGTTCGGCCAGCGCGCCACCCGCATCGGCTCGCCATCCCAATACAGCTCCATCAATGGCCGCGTGCCAAATCCCCCCCCGCTCGCATATCCCCCGGGATCGAACCTCCCGAAGTCCGTCACCCCATTCGCCCGCAGATCCGCGACGACCACCTTGCCCCGCGCCTCCTCGGGCAATCGATTCAATACACCCCGATCCCCCACGGCAGCGAAACCCCCGATGCGCAC
>JAANMX010003703.1_pt1 | contig 13098 bp, 28 predicted proteins | sample 7279681 | NCBI WGS metagenome assembly JAANMX01 (sample SAMN14094542, study PRJNA606508) | bioreactor metagenome | isolation source: A lab-scale SPAN reactor treating ammonium-rich wastewater day 351 | place: Ireland: Galway | collected 2018-01-01
GACGGCACTGACGGCACTTGGGATCGAGATTACGAGCCACTTATCAACTCCTTGTCAGATACGACGCTTTTTCGGCGGACGGCAGCCGTTGTGCGGAATGGGGGTGATATCGGTGATGCTGGAAATCTTGATTCCCAGCGCGTTGAGCGCACGAACCGACGACTCACGACCCGGGCCGGGGCCCTTGATACGCACTTCGAGATTCTTGATGCCGCATTCCTGAGCGACCTTGCCGGCCGCTTCAGCCGCCACCTGCGCGGCGAACGGCGTGCTCTTGCGCGAGCCCTTGAAGCCCGCGCCGCCCGACGTCGCCCACGACAGGGCGTTGCCCTGACGATCGGTGATGGTGATGATGGTGTTGTTGAAGCTCGCGTGAACGTGAGCGATACCTTCCGCTACGTTCTTCTTGACCTTCTTCCGAACCTTCGTTCCAGTCTTAGCCATTATCGGTTCCTATTACTTCTTGCCGGCGATCGCCTTGCGCGGGCCCTTGCGGGTGCGGGCGTTGGTGCGGGTACGCTGACCACGCATCGGCAGACCACGACGATGACGCACGCCGCGATAGCAGCCCAGGTCCATCAGTCGCTTGATGTTCATCGTGACTTCACGACGCAGATCGCCTTCGACAACGAAGCGAGCAACCTCGTCACGCAGCTTTTCCATATCCGACTCGGTCAGATCCTTGATCTTGACCGAGCGCACGATACCGGCAGCGTCGCAAACTTTCTGAGCACGCGAACGGCCGATCCCATAGATGGCGGTCAGCGCGATCTCGGCATGCTTGTGATTGGGAATGTTTACCCCAGCAATACGGGCCATCCGTATACCCCAAAGCGAAAAACGTTAAATTCTAATGCCTTAAGTTGATCAGATCAACCCTGGCGTTGCTTGTGCCGCGGATCGCTGCAAATGACGCGAACCACACCCTTGCGGCGAATGATCTTGCAATTGCGGCAGAGCCGCTTAACCGATGCCTGGACTCTCATGGTCTTGCTCCTGTTTCTCTTAAATCTTCACTTGGTCCGGAAAACGATCCGGCCCTTGGTCAGGTCGTAGGGGGTGAGCTGCACAGTCACCTTGTCACCGGGAAGGATGCGGATGTAATGCATCCGCATTTTCCCCGAAATGTGCCCAAGCACAATGTGACCGTTCTCGAGCCTGACGCGGAATGTGGCATTGGGTAGGTTTTCGGTAACCTCGCCCTGCATCTCGATGACATCTTCCTTCGCCATAAGGACTTACCTGCCCGGGAAACCCGCCCCCTTGAAATTCGCCTTCTTCAGCAGACTCTCGTACTGGTGCGACATCACGAACGCCTGAACCTGCGACATGAAGTCCATCGTCACCACGACGATGATCAGCAGCGAAGTACCGCCGAAATAGAACGGCACGTTCCACTTCAGGATCAGGAACTCCGGCAGCAGGCAGACCAGGGTGATGTAGACCGCCCCGGCAAGCGTCAGCCGCATGAGAATCTTGTCAATGTAGCGCGCGGTCTGGTCACCGGGACGGATCCCGGGAACGAAGGCCCCGCTCTTCTTCAGGTTGTCCGCCGTCTCACGAGCGTTGAACACCAGCGCCGTGTAGAAGAAGCAGAAGAACACGATCGCCACCGCGTACAGCATCACGTAGATCGGCTGCCCCGGGGAGAGCGTCGACGCGATGTCCCGCAGCCAGTACATCCCCTCCGACGAGCCGAACCACTGGCCCAGGGTCGCCGGGAACAGGATGATGCTCGAGGCGAAGATCGGCGGAATCACACCCGACATGTTCAACTTCAACGGCAGGTGGGAGCTTTGCCCGCCATACACCTTGTTGCCGACCTGGCGCTTGGCGTAATTCACCAGGATCTTGCGCTGGCCACGTTCCACGAACACCACGAAACCAGTCACCAGCACCACCAGGATGCAGATGAACAGCGCCGTGAAGGGATGCATCGCCCCGGTGCGAACCAGTTCGAACAGCCCACCGATTGCACTCGGCAGCCCCGCGGCGATACCCGCGAAGATGATGATCGAGATGCCGTTGCCGATGCCACGCTCGGTGATCTGCTCACCCAGCCACATCAGGAACATCGTCCCCGTGACCAGGGTAGCGACGGTCACGAAACGGAACATGAACCCTGGCTCAAGAACCAGACCAGCCTGTCCCTCGAGCGCAATCGCGATCCCAAGCGACTGAGCCAGAGCGAGCACGAGCGTACCGTAGCGGGTGTACTGCGTGATCTTCCGCCGCCCGGCTTCCCCTTCCTTCTTCAGCGCCTCGAGTTGAGGCACCGCGACGCTCATCAACTGCATGATGATGGACGCCGAGATGTAGGGCATGATGCCCAGCGCAAAGATCGTGAATCGGGACAGCGCGCCGCCCGAGAAAAGGTTGAAAACCCCGAGGATGCCGCCTTGCTGGGACTGGAACAACTCCGCCAGCCCCTGGGGGTCGATACCCGGTACGGGAATGTGAGCACCGATACGATAGACAATCAGCGCACCCAACAGGAAAAGCAGGCGACGCTTGAGGTCGCCGAACTTTCCGGTGCTTCCCAGCGTGGCAGCAGGATTCGCCACAACGGTTTCCCTTTTTACTCGGCCGCCACGGAACCGCCAGCAGCTTCAATCGCCGCCTTGGCACCCTGGGTTGCCCCTACACCGCGCAATACAACCTTGCGGTTGATGGCGCCCGACAGCACGACCTTTGCCGACAGCGCGTCGGCAGCAATCACGCCGGCCTGCTTCAGCGTCAGCAGATCGATCTCGTCGACCGGCAGCTTGTCGAGTTCGGAGAGACGAACCTCGACGTTGCGCGCACGCGTCAGCGAAACGAAACCGCGCTTCGGCAGGCGACGCTGCAGCGGCATCTGACCGCCCTCGAAGCCTGTCTTGTGAAAGCCGCCAGCACGGGACTTCTGACCCTTGTGACCGCGACCGCAGGTCTTGCCGAGGCCACTGCCGATGCCACGGCCAACACGGCGCGCGGCTTTCTTGGAGCCTTCAGCGGGCTTGATGGTATTCAGGCGCATATCAACCCTCGCACTTGACCAGGTAGGACACCTTGTTGACCATGCCGCGGATCTCCGGCGTATCCGCCAGTTCCACAGTGTGGTGCATCCGGCGCAGGCCCAGGCCGCGCACGGTGGCGCGGTGAGACTGCTTGGTGCCGATGACGCTCTTGACGAGCGTCACCTTGATTTTCTTGTCCGACATCGCTTACCCCAGGATTTCTTCGACGGACTTGCCGCGCTTGGCCGCAATCTCCGCCGGGGTGTTGATCGCCATCAGGCCATTGATCGTGGCCCGAACGACGTTGTACGGATTGGCCGAACCGATGCACTTGCAGATCACGTCGGTCACGCCCATCACCTCGAACACGGCGCGCATCGGGCCGCCGGCAATGATGCCGGTACCGGCCGGAGCGGGCTGCATCAGCACCGAAGCGGCGCCATGCTTGCCGATCACGGTGTGCTGCAGGGTGCCGTTCTTCAGCGACACCTTGCGCAGCTTGCGCCGTGCTTCGTCCATCGCCTTCTGCACCGCCACCGGCACTTCGCGGGACTTGCCCTTGCCCATGCCGATCGCACCGTCGCCGTCGCCGACCACGGTCAGCGCGGCGAAGCCGAGGATCCGGCCGCCCTTGACGACCTTGGTCACGCGATTGATCGCGACCATTTTTTCCTTCAGGCCGTCGTCGCGCTCGTCGGAGGCTTGCGCACGTTTGGTTTGCTGCTTAGCCATTCGATTCCTCGCTTAGAACTTGAGACCGCCTTCGCGGGCGGCCTCGGCCAGCGCCTTGACGCGGCCGTGATACAGGAAGCCCGAGCGGTCGAAGGAGACCTGCTCGACACCGGCAGCTTTGGCACGCTCGGCGATCAGCTTGCCGACGAGCTCGGCCGCAGCCTTGTTGCCGCCATTGGCGACCTGCGAGCGAACGTCGGCTTCGACCGTGGAAGCGGCCGCGATAACGCGCGACCCGCAACCCGAGATGACCTGGGCGTAGATATGGCAGTTGGACCGGAACACCGTCAGGCGAACCGCCTTGAGCTCCGCAATCTTGGCGCGAGTTTTGCGCGCACGGCGAAGACGAGTTTCTTTCTTGTTCATGACGAACCGCCTTACTTCTTCTTGGTTTCCTTGAGCACCACCACCTCGTCCGAATAACGGACGCCCTTGCCCTTGTAAGGCTCGGGGGAGCGGTATGCACGCACCTCGGCAGCGACCTGGCCGACCTGCTGCTTGTCGGTACCCTTGATCACGATCTCGGTCTGGGTGGGCGTTTCAACCTTCACGCCTTCGGGCATCTGGTGCACCACCGGATGCGAGAAACCGAGCGACAGGTTGAGCTTGTCGCCCTGAGCCTGTGCGCGGTAACCCACGCCAACCAGGGTCAGCTTGCGCTGGAAACCCTTGGTGACGCCAGTGACCATGTTGTTCACCAGCGCGCGCACCGTACCGGACATCGCGCGGGCATTTTCGACACCGTCGCGTGCCTTGCACACGATCGCATCGCCTTCGCGAGCGACCTGCACGGCCCCGGACAGCGCCTGACGCAGGGTCCCGAGGGGACCCTTCACGGCGATCTCGGCGTCGGAGATCATCACTTCGACGCCCTGCGGAATCGCCACTGGATTCTTGGCTACACGAGACATCGCATCCCCCTTAGGCGACCAGGCAGATGACTTCGCCGCCGACGCGGTTTGCACGCGCCGAACGGTCAGTCATCACACCACGCGGCGTGGAAACGATGGCCACGCCAAGTCCGTTCATCACGCGCGGCAGATCGTCGCTGCCCTTGTAGATGCGCAGGCCGGGACGGCTCACGCGCTCGAGGCGCTCGATGACCGGGCGACCAGCGTAATATTTGAGCGTCACATCGAGCGAAGCCTTGCCAGCCTCGTCGCGAACGGCAAAGCTGTCGATGTAACCTTCGTCCTGCAATACCTTGGCGATCGCAATCTTCAGCTTCGACGAAGGCATCGAGACCGATACCTTCTGGGCCTGCTGGCCATTGCGGATGCGCGTCAGCATGTCGGCGATCGGATCGGACATACTCATCTTCGAATTCTCCTTACCAGCTCGCCTTGGTCATGCCAGGCACTTCACCGCGGAAAGCGATCTCGCGCAGCTTGTTGCGGCACAGACCGAACTTGCGGAAGACACCACGCGGACGCCCGGTGAGCGCGCAGCGATTACGCTGGCGGGTCGGATTGGCGTTGCGGGGCAGTTGCTGCAGGGCCAGGCGGGCAGCCATGCGTTCTTCTTCGGACAGACTCATGTCCTTGACCGTTGCGACCAGCGCGGCACGCTTGGCAGCGAATTTTTCCACCAGCTTTGCACGCTTCGCTTCGCGGTTGATCAGAGCGAGTTTCGCCATATCACCCTCAATTCTTGAACGGGAACTTGAACGCGGCGAGAAGCGCGCGGGCTTCTTCGTCGGTCTTCGCCGTCGTCGTGATGCTGATGTTCATCCCGCGCAGCGCATCGATCTTGTCGTACTCGATCTCAGGGAAAATGATCTGTTCCTTGACACCGAGGTTGTAGTTGCCACGGCCATCGAAGCCCTTCGACGCGATACCGCGGAAGTCACGCACGCGCGGCAGCGCGATGGTGATCAGGCGGTCGAAGAATTCGAACATGCGCGGACCGCGCAAGGTGACCATGCAGCCGATCGGATAACCGTCACGGATCTTGAACCCGGCGATCGATTTGCGCGCCTTCGTAGACACCGGCTTCTGGCCAGCGATCTTGGTCATGTCGCCAATCGCGTGTTCGAGGATCTTCTTGTCGCCGACCGCCTCACCGACACCCATGTTCAGGGTGATCTTGGTGATGCGGGGCACTTCCATCACGGACTTGTAACCGAACTGCTGCTTGAGCGCCGGCGCCACTTCGTCCTTGTAAACCTGTTGCAAGCGAGCCATCGTCACTCCTTAGGCGTTCACCAGCTCGCCGTTCGACTTGAAGAAGCGGACCTTGCGGCCATCCTCAAGCGTCTTGATCCCGACACGTTCACCCTTCTGGGTGGCGGGATTGAACAGCGCGACGTTCGACACATGGATCGGCATCTCTTTCTCGACGATGCCACCCACTTCACCCTTCAGCGGGTTTGGGCGCACGTGCTTCTTCACACGATTCACACCCTCGACCACGACGCGCTCATCATCAACGCGGCGCAGCACGGTGCCGCGACGGCCGCGATCCTTGCCCGTCAGCACCAAAACCTCATCACCCTTGCGGATCTTGTTCATCTATCGACTCCTCAGAGCACTTCAGGCGCCAGCGAGACGATCTTCATGAACCGCTCGGTGCGCAGCTCGCGCGTGACCGGCCCGAAGATGCGGGTGCCGATCGGCTCGAGCTTGTTGTTCAGAAGCACGGCCGCATTGTTGTCGAACTTGATGAGCGAGCCGTCGGGACGACGAACGCCTTTCGCAGTGCGCACGACGACCGCGTTGTAGACATCGCCCTTCTTCGCACGACCGCGCGGCGCTGCATCCTTGACGGTGACCTTGATGATGTCGCCGACGCCGGCATAGCGACGCTTCGAACCACCCAGGACCTTGATGCACATCACCGAGCGTGCGCCGGAGTTATCGGCCACGTCCAGCTTGGACTGCATTTGAATCATGAAAGTATCTCCAACTTATCCCGCATGTGCGGACAGTCTTGGAACCCGTCAGGGTAGGATGCCCCGAGCGAGCCCCGGAGCAAAGAGGCAAAATTATAACAGCCTGGCACCGAGGCGCCAAGCTGTTTTTTTGCGACCTGCCAGTAACTCAGATCAGATGATGCTGGCCTTCTCGAGCACCTTGGCCACACGCCAGGTCTTGGTACGCGAGATCGGACGGCATTCCTCGATTTCGACCAGGTCACCCTGGCTGGCGATACCGTCTTCCACGTGGGCGTGGTACTTCGCCGAACGGGTGATGATCTTGCCGTACAGCGGGTGCTTGACCCGGCGTTCGACGAGGACGGTCACCGTCTTCTGCATCTTGTCGCTCACCACACGCCCAACCAGCGCGCGGCGAACCTTTTCAACTTGTTCGCTCATTGCTGACCCGCCTTTTCGCGCAGGATGGTGCGAACGCGCGCGATGTCGCGACGAACCTTCCCAATCTGACTCGTGTTCCCCAGTTGCTGGGTCGCGTGCTGCATGCGCAGCGAGAACTGCGCCTTCAGCAACTCGAGCAGTTCGTTGTTCAACTCATCGGCGCTCTTCGCGCGAAGATCCGTAGCCTTCATGTTCAACCCCCAATCAGACGCGTAACGAACACGGTCTCGATCGGCAGCTTCGCGGCAGCAAGCCGGAACGCTTCGCGCGCGAGGGCTTCATCCACGCCGTCCATTTCGTAGAGCACCTTGCCCGGCTGGATCTCAGCGACCCAGTACTCGGGGTTACCCTTACCGTTACCCATACGGACTTCTGCCGGCTTCTTCGAGATCGGCTTGTCCGGGAAAATGCGGATCCAGATACGACCACCGCGCTTGATGTGGCGCGTCATCGCACGACGGGCGGACTCGATCTGACGCGCAGTCAGACGTCCGCGACCGACGGCCTTGAGGCCGTACTCGCCGAACGACACCTTGGCGCCACGGGTGGCGATACCGGTGTTGCGGCCTTTCTGCTCCTTCCGATACTTCCTTCTAGTCGGCTGCAGCATCATTCACTCCTGCTTTCTTCTTGCCGGCCTTCGCCACGACGGGCGGGGCGGCGACCCGGACGCTCACCGTCACGCGGAGCGCCACGACGGCCGCGGCGGTTATCGGCTTCAGGTTCTGCGGCCACGGGCTGCTCGTTGCGGCCCAGCATCTCGCCCTTGAACACCCAGACCTTGATGCCGATGACACCATACGTGGTCTTGGCTTCGGAGACACCGTAGTCGATGTTGGCACGCAGGGTGTGCAGCGGCACACGACCTTCGCGGTACCACTCGGTGCGGGCGATCTCGGCGCCGTTCAGACGACCCGAACTCATGATCTTGATGCCCTGGGCACCGAGGCGCATCGCGTTCTGCATCGCGCGCTTCATGGCACGGCGGAACATAATCCGCTTCTCGAGCTGCTGCGCGATCGAATCGGCGATAAGCTTGGCGTCGAGTTCGGGCTTGCGCACTTCCTCGATGTTCACGTGGACGGGCACGCCGACGATTTTCTGCAGATCGCGCTTGAGCGCCTCGATGTCCTCGCCCTTCTTGCCGATGACGACGCCGGGACGCGCGCTGAACAGGGTGATGCGGGCGTTCTTCGCCGGACGCTCGATGAGCACGCGCGCCACCGAAGCGTGCGCGAGGCGCTTCTTCAGGTACTCACGAACCTTGAGGTCCTCTTGCAGCATGCCAGCGAAGTCCTTGCTGTTGGCAAACCAGCGCGAACCCCAGTCCCGCGTGACGGCAAGGCGGAACCCAGTGGGATGGATTTTCTGACCCATGTTTACTCCTTACTCGCCAACAGTCAGGTAGACGTGGCAGGTGGGCTTCAGGATGCGGTTGCCGCGACCCTTCGCACGCGCAGTGAAGCGCTTGAGCGTCATGCCCTCTTCCACGTGAATGGTCTTGACCTTCAGCGTGTCGATGTCGGCGCCGTCGTTGTGCTCGGCGTTCGCAATCGCGGACTCGAGCACCTTGCGGATGATCTTCGCGCCCTTCTTGGGCGAGAAAGCCAGCGTGTTGAGCGCCTGATCGACGGGCTTGCCGCGGACCAGATCGGCCACCAGACGACCCTTCTGGGCCGACAGCCGAACGCCACGGAGAATAGCTTTGGTTTCCATGTCGTCCCCTTACCGCTTGGCCTTCTTGCTGGCGGCGTGACCCTTGAAGGTCCGCGTCAGCGCGAATTCGCCCAGCTTGTGACCGACCATGTTCTCGGTCACGAATACCGGAATGTGCTGCTTGCCGTTGTGAACCGCGATCGTCAGGCCGATGAAGTCGGGCAGGATCGTGGAGCGACGCGACCAGGTCTTGATCGGGCGCTTGTCGTTGCTCGTCCGAGCCGCGTCGACCTTGTTGAGCAGGTGCGCGTCGATGAACGGGCCTTTCTTGATAGAACGTGCCATCTTTTACCCCTTAACGCTTGTGACGACGCTGCACGATCATGCCGTCGGTGCGCTTGTTCGAACGCGTCCGATAACCCTTCGCCGGCGTACCCCACGGGCTGACCGGTTCGCGCGCTTCACCGGTACGACCCTCGCCGCCACCGTGCGGGTGATCGACCGGGTTCATCGCCACGCCGCGAACGGTCGGACGGATGCCACGCCAGCGATTCGCGCCGGCCTTGCCGATCTTGCGCAGACCATGCTCCTCGTTGCCGACCTCGCCGACCGTGGCGCGGCACTCGACGTGCACGCGGCGGATTTCACCGGAGCGCAGGCGAAGCTGGGCGTACGAACCTTCACGTGCGAGCAGTTGCACCGAGGTGCCGGCTGCGCGCGCGATCTGCGCACCCTTGCCGGGCACCATCTCGATGCAGTGGATCGTCGAACCGACCGGGATGTTGCGGATCGGCAGGGCGTTGCCCGGCTTGATCGGCGCCTCGGCACCGCTCACCAGTTGCTGACCGACCTCGACGCCACGCGGCGCGATGATGTAGCGACGCTCACCATCGGCGTAGCACAGCAGGGCGAGATGGGCAGAGCGGTTGGGGTCGTACTCGATACGCTCGACCTTGGCCGGAATGCCATCCTTGTTGCGACGGAAGTCCACCAGACGGTAGTGCTGCTTGTGGCCGCCACCCTGGTGCCGCATCGTGATGCGGCCGTAGTTGTTACGACCGGCCTTCTTGGTCTGCTTCTCGACCAGCGCAGCGACGGGGCGACCCTTGTGCAGATCGGGATTCACCACCTTGACCTGGGCGCGACGGCCGGCAGACGTAGGCTTGAGTTTTACGATTGCCATGATCTATCACTCCCCAGCCGCAAAGTTGATTTCCTGGCCGGCCTTCAGGCACACGAAGGCCTTCTTCCAGTCCTTGCGGCGACCCATGGTCTTGCCAAAGCGCTTGGCCTTGCCCTTGACGTTCAGGATCTGGACCGACTTGACCTCGACCTTGAACAGCGACTCGACCGCCGCCTTCACTTCGGGCTTGGTAGCGTCGGACGCAACCTTGAACACCACTTGCTCGTTCTTGTCGGCGATGAAAGTCGCCTTTTCGGAGATCTGCGGGGCGAGCAGCACCTGCAGCAGACGCTCCTGAGTGATCGCGCTCATTGCCACGCTTCCTCCATCTTCGCCAGCGCGCCCTTGGTGACGAGCACCTTCGGGAAACGCACGAGCGACACCGGATCCGCCTCATTCACTTCCAGCACCAGGACCTGATGCAGGTTGCGCGAGGACAGGAACAGGTTCTCGTCCATTTCGTCAGTAATGACCAGGACGGAATCCAGGCCCATACCCTTGAGCTTCTGCGACAGCAGGCGAGTCTTCGGCGCCTCGACGCTGAAGCGCGAGGTGGTGGAAGGCGTCGATCTGGTGGTGCTGCGCGAGCTGACCGGCGACCTCTATTTCGGCGAGCCGCGCGGCATCCGCCGCGGCGCCGATGGCCAGCGCGTCGGCATCAACACCATGCGCTACACCGAGCGCGAGGTGGCCCGCGTCGCCCGCGCCGGCTTCGAGGCGGCGCGGGCGCGGCGGAAGAAGCTGTGCTCCGTGGACAAGGCGAACGTGCTGGAGACGATGGTGCTCTGGCGCGAGGTGGTGACCGAGGTCGGCCGCGACTACCCGGATGTCGAGCTCTCGCACCTCTATGTCGACGCCGCCGCGATGCACCTGATCCGCCGGCCGCGCGACTTCGACGTGATCGTCACCGGCAACGTGTTCGGCGACATCCTCTCCGACGAGGCGGCGATGCTCACCGGCTCGATCGGCATGCTGCCCTCCGCCTCGCTCGGCGAGGGCGGGCGCGGCCTTTACGAGCCGATCCACGGCTCGGCGCCCGACATCACGGGGAAGGATCTCGCCAACCCGCTCGCCTCGATCCTCTCGGCGGCGATGATGCTGCGCCACTCGCTCGGCCTGGAGGACGCCGCGCAGCTGGTGGAACGCGCGGTGCGCCAGGTGCTCGCCGAGGGCTACCGCACCGGCGACATCATGGAACCGGGCGCGACCCGCGTCGGCACCGAGGCGATGGGCGACGCGGTCGCGGCCGCGATCACCACGCTGAAGGTCTGACCCTCCTCAGCCGTCCTGATGGGAGTAGAGCGCGCGGCCGCCGACGGTCATGTCGGCGGCCAGCACGCTGCCGGTCCCGGATTCGGTGATGAACAGCGTGCGCCCCTCCGGCCCGCCATAGCAGAGATTGGTCGTCGAGAGCCCGCGCGGCGAACGCAGCCGCGCCATCGGCTCGCCGAGGCGCGAGAACAGCCAGGCCGTGCCGAGGCCGACATGCGCGACGGCGAGGTTGTCCTCCGCGTCCATGGCCATGCCGTCCGGCCCGCCGAGCCCGCCCGACATCTGGATGAACGCGCCGACGCGGCCGACGCTGCCATCCTCGTTCAGCGGCACCCGCCAGATCTGGTTGGCGCGGGTGACGCAGACGTAGAGCGTGCGCTCATCTCGCGTCAGCGCCAGGCCGTTCGGGCTCGGCACGTTGTCGAGCAGGCAATCGACATGGCCGTTGTCGGCGCGCAGGCGGAACACCCGGCCGGTGGGATCGTGCAGCCCGGTCTGCCCCTGGTCGGTGAAATACAGGTCGCCGTTGCGTGCGAAGGTGAGGTCGTTGAGGCCCTTGAACCCCTCGCGCCGCACCCGCGGCAGCGCCACCTCCAGCTTGCCGCTGCGCGGGTCGAACACCAGCAGGCCGCGCCTGTGGTCGGTGATGAAGACGCGGCCGTCGCGATGGATGGCGAGGCCGTTCGGCTCGCCGTCATATTCCAGCGCGACCGTCCAGCGCCCCTCCGGCGAGACGCGGAACAACCGGCCGAACGGGATGTCGGTGAGCCAGAGCTGCCCGTCGCGGTCGAAGGCCGGCCCCTCGAGGAAGGAATGCGCCGGGCCGCGGCCGTGCAGCCACTCCGAATGCCGCCCGGCGAGGCGCAGCTCCTCAATCTCTCGGTGGTTCCCGATGCGCGGCGCCAGGGGCTCGGCGGCGCGCTGCTCGAGCGCTTCTGCGACGACGCGCTGCGCTGCGGCGCGGAGCAGATGTTCCTCGAGGTGCGCGTCGGCAACGTCCCGGCCATCGCGCTGTACGAGTCGGCCGGGTTCACGCGCGTGGCGCGCCGCGCCGCGTACTACCCGGCCGTCGGCCAGTCGCCGGCCGAGGATGCGCTGGTGATGCGCCTCGTGCTGCGGCGCCCGGCCGCGACGGGGGCGTGATGGCGTCGCGCGACGAGATCCTGCGCGAGCTCCGGCTCGCCCCGCAGTGGCGGCTGCGTGCACGGCCGGCCGAGCCCGCGCCCGAAGCGGCGCCGCCGCCGGCGGAAGCGCCCGCGCGGGCGCGCGTCGTGCCGCTGCGACCGGCGGGCGACGCGGCGCAGCGTCTCGCGCGCATCGCCTCGCTCGACTGGCCGGATCTCGCGGCCGACGTCGAGGCGTGCACGGCGTGCGGATTGTGCCGCACGCGCAAGCGCGCGGTGCCCGGCGTCGGCGATCCGCGCGCGCGCTGGCTGTTCGTCGGCGAGGCGCCGGGCGCCGAGGAGGACGCGCGCGGCGAGCCGTTCGTGGGCCAGGCCGGCCGGCTGCTCGACAACATGCTCGCCGCGCTCGGGCTGAGCCGGCGCGAGGGCGTCTACATCGCCAACGTGCTGAAGTGCCGGCCGCCCGGCAATCGCGCGCCGGAACCGGCGGAAGCGGAGGCCTGCCGCCCGTACCTCGAGCGCCAGGTCGCGCTGGTGCAGCCCGAGCTGATCGTCGCGCTGGGCAAGAGCGCGGCGACGCTCCTGCTGGGCAGCGAGGCCACGATCGCGAGCCTGCGCGGGCGCGTGCATCGCTACCGCGGCATTCCGCTCGTCGTCACCTACCACCCCGCGTATCTGCTGCGCAACCTGACCGACAAGGCGAAGGCGTGGGAGGACCTGCTGTTCGCGCGCCGCACGCTGGCGCAGGCGCAGCGCGACGCGCCGCCGGCCGGCTAGGACGTGTTCAGGCCATGGCCGCTCGTGTCCATGGCGCGAACCGGC
>JAANMX010003707.1_pt1 | contig 13067 bp, 17 predicted proteins | sample 7279681 | NCBI WGS metagenome assembly JAANMX01 (sample SAMN14094542, study PRJNA606508) | bioreactor metagenome | isolation source: A lab-scale SPAN reactor treating ammonium-rich wastewater day 351 | place: Ireland: Galway | collected 2018-01-01
GCGCTAACTGCTTGGCCTTATTCATGAATTCGTGGTTGCGGGGATAGGATTTGAACCTATGACCTTCGGGTTATGAGCCCGACGAGCTGCCAGACTGCTCCACCCCGCGCCCGATAAGAATAGGGATTTTATTCAAATCCTCCAAGCGCGTCAAGAAAACCTTTCGCAAAAAACCTCGCACCCGGTTTGTCGCAAAACAATAGAACCGGTCAATTTCAAAATTGATTCATTCGTTACCAACCTTGGCAACAATTGGTATCATTATTCATACGTCGTGCCGGCAAAAACCTCCAGGCACGGAACAAAAACGGGATTCCAGCGGAAAAAACATGAAAAGCCGGTTCGTCAGCCAATGGATCGAGGACTTCTTGCGCGAAAGGCCCATGCGCGCCAACTCCCTGATCATCACGATCTACGGAGATGCCATTTCTTCTCATGGCGGCTCGGTATGGCTGGGCAGCTTCATCAAGCTCGTCAAGCCCCTCGGCATCAACGACCGACTGGTCAGGACCAGCGTGTTCCGTCTATCGAAGGACAGCTGGCTGACATCGGAACATATTGGCAGGCGCAGTTACTACGGCCTTACCGCAACAGGGAAGCGCCGCTTCGAGCATGCCCATCGCCGCATCTATTTCCAGCCCAAGGTCCACTGGGAGGGAGACTGGCAACTGGTTTTGACAACGAGCAACACCTTGACCCCGACGCTACGCGACGAGGTTCGCAAGGAACTGCAGTGGGAGGGCTTCGGCCTCATCGCACCCGGCGTGCTGGCACACCCTTCCGCCAACCTCGAACCCCTCCTGGATATTCTTCAGAGCAACGAAGTGCAAGACAGCGTCGTCGTCCTGCGGGCGAAGAGCCTCGGAACGCTGGTCAACAAGCCCACACGGGAACTGGTGCGCGACTGCTGGAACCTGGAATCGATTTCCCAGGACTACAAACGATTCCTGGATCGATTCCGCCCCGTACTCAAGTCGCTGAAAAGCGCTCGTGAACTGGATCCGGAACAATGCTTCGTCGTGCGCACCCTGCTCATGCACGAGTTCCGCCGCACCCTGCTTCGCGACCCCCAGTTGCCGGATCAGCTGCTGCCCCACGACTGGCCGGGAAATGCCGCCCGCCAGCTGTGCCGCGAGCTCTATGTCCTGGTGCGCAAGGAGTCCGAAAACCACCTGATGTCGATCCTGGAAACCGCCCACGGGCGTCTTCCCGAGGCCGCGCCTTATTTCTACGAACGGTTCGGAGGGCTGGTCAGCAACTAGATGGTGCCGGCAGCAGGAATCGAACCCGCGACCTTCTGATTACAAATCACATTTTATGACATTTAAAAGGGTTGATTGGGATTGACCAAAAAGCCCTGCCCCTCGGAAATACAGGCAGATAGCCGTTTTCGGGATTGACCTGCATTTATCGGCATTGATAGAATTTGGCTACATGGTGGCTACATGGAGCCTAGTCAGATGGTCAGAGCCAAACTGACGCCGGAACGAATCCGCCGCTTTTCCTGCCCCGCCGGCAAGCAACAAGCCTTTCTTTGGGATATCGAAAGCCCCCGCCTCGCCGTGCGCGTCACCGGTAACGGGGCCAAAAGCTACATCTTCGAGAGCAAGCTAGACCGAAAGACAATCCGCCGCACCATTGGCGACTGCGCGAACTGGACTATCGAGGATGCGCGCGCCGAGGCCCGCAAGCTGAAAGTCCAACTCGACACCGGAGTCGACCCGCGCGAAGAAGACCGCGAGAAAGCCGAGGCGAAGGCCCGGGCGCGCGCCCTGCGGGAAGCCGAGCGACAGACTGCCGAGGCGCGCAAGCGTTACACCCTGCGCGCCCTGTGCGATGCCTACGTGGAACTGTTGGAAGCGCGCGGCAAGAAGAAAAGCGCGGCCGGCGCAAAGTCCGCCTTCAAGTGCCATCTGCAGGGAGACGCGGCCGCCCTGCCCGCGAACGAGATTACGCCCCGGCAAATAGCCGAGCTGGTGCGAACGGTGAGCGAAGCCGGCAAGGATCGCGCCGCCGGCATCCTGCGAAGCTACCTTTCCGCCGCGTACAACGCCGCCCGCCGCGCCCCCTTCGACGCGAAGCTGCCCGCCGGCCTGATTCCCTTCAATGTCGAAATCAATCCCGTTGCGCCTGTCGCCGTCATCAAGGTGCGCGCCGGAGACCGCCACCTGAGCCCGGCCGAGCTGCGCGAGTACATGCGCCGCCTGGGCAGCGCCCCGGCAGACCTGGCCCTGCGCCTCGCCCTGCTGACGGGCGGGCAGCGCATGGCGCAACTGCTGCGCGCCAGGGTGAGCGACTTCGACCCGGAAGCGAAGACCTTGCGCCTGTTCGATCCCAAGGGGAAGCGCACCGAGCCGCGCGAGCACCTGCTGCCCCTCGCGCCGCGCGCCGCCGCCCTGGTCGAAAGCCTGGCTGCCGCTGCCGAGGCAAGGGAATCGTCCTGGCTGCTGTCTTCCTTCGGGGATACACCCATCGCGGAAACGACGCCGGGGAAGCGCGTAACTGAAATCTGCGCCGCCATGCAGGGAGAGCCCTTCGACCTGCGCGACATTCGCCGCACCTGCGAAACGATGCTGGCCGGCATGGGCATTTCGCGCGACACCCGGGCGCAATTGCTGAGTCATGGGCTTTCCGGGGTGCAGGCCGCGCATTACGACCGCCACCAGTACATGAGCGAGAAGCGCGCCGCCCTTGAAGCCTGGGAGCGCAAGCTAGACGAAATCGCAATGGGACGGAAGACGCCCGGCAACGTGCGCGAGCTACGAAGGAAGGGCAACACCGCCGCCTGACGGATTCAGGCAAAGAGCGGGGCCGGCGAGTGCGCGAACACCCGGCAGCACCTAAGCACGATCCGCCTGCAAGGAGGTGAACAATGCCTGCCGCAACTATAACCCGCCGGAAGCAAGTCGGCTCTTTCCGCCCTCGCCGCCGTGGCGATGCCGTCATCCTGCGCGCCCTGGCGATACTTGAGGGCCGGCTGCGCGAGCCGGGCGCGGCCCTGTCATCCCCCGGGCAAGTCCGCGCCTTCCTGATGCTGCACCTTGCCGAGCTGGAACATGAGGCATTCTGGGCGCTGTTTATCGACGCGCAGAATCGTCTGCTCGATGCCCGCGAACTGTTCCGGGGCACCCTGACGCAAACGGCCGTGCACCCGCGTGAGGTAGTCAAGCTGGCCCTGGCCGTGAATGCCGCTGGCGTCGTCCTGGCGCATAATCACCCTTCGGGCTGCACCGAGCCGAGCCGCGCCGACGAAGCCCTGACGCAAGAGCTGCGCCGCTGTCTCGCGCTGGTGGACGTGAAACTGCTTGACCATTTCATCGTCGCCGGCCGGGCCGAGCCGCTGAGTTTTGCCGAGGCCGGCAAGCTGTGACATCGCCCGAAGATGCCACGAAGGCGCGAAGATGCCAGCTTTTTAAGGTTGGCACCTTCCGGCATCTTCGGGCCTGAGCTGGCATCTTCGGCAACAAGAGACCGAGACCATGACCGAGATAACCCCCGAGCGATCCGCCCTGTTGCATTCCGATGCCCGCCGCTTCGCCGGCATCAAGTCCGCCACCTGGCCCGGCGGTGAAGTGTCGCCCGGGCAACTGGCCGCGCTGCTTGCCGGCGGCTTCAAGGACAAGAAACCCGATTACTTGAAGTGGCGGGGCCGCATCCTTGACGCCATCAAGGCCGGCACCCTGCAAGTCCGCACCGTGCAACCGCCCGATCGATATGTCGATAAATGGATCCGGCATCCTCTCGCCGAATCGCGGTTTTTTGCCGGCTATGGCGGATTCGAAGCCGCATGGGGTGAACCTGGGAGCGGGATGATTCAGAAAACCGAGAAGATTACCCCCGCCCCGATCCATCACATTTCCCCCGCCCAATGCGCCGCATGGCTTCGCGCCATCGAGGAACCCCAGCCGAACGATTACGTTCGCGCCTGGCTGGGGCCGGAGTGGAAGGAAGCCGCGCCGGAGAAAGTCAGTCCCGGCAGGACGGCGAAATCGGAGTGGCGCACCCGCGCCGCCCTCATTGCAGAGGTTGAAGAAATCTGGCCCACCGTAAGGCGCGACCTGCAGGACGCATCCCGCCCAAGTAGCGGGCTGGCCGCCGCTGCGAAGAATCCGAAGGGGCGCACCTGGCACAAGGCCCGCGCCCTTGAGTGGGCAAGGGAGCACCGCAAGCTGACAAAGAAGAACGCCGCAGTTGTTGCCTTCCCTGTCCGGCAATGGCCCGATCTTTCGCGGAGAAAATCGAAGTCACCCAAGCCTAGAGGGTAAAAGCCCCGCGCCATCTCCGCAGTTACTCGGAGAATTTCGGGCGTGTGAATTTGTGTTCCGTCACATTCGACGGAGCGCAAAAACATGCACGCCATCACCACCGAGGCCCTGGCCGCTGGCCTGGGGCTCAAGCCCCAATCCCTCCGCGCCGCCATCTGCCGCGCCGGGCATTACTACGGCATCCGGCCGGCCAAGCTGCCGAACGGGCGGCTTCTCTGGCCGGCTGACGCTATCGAGCGCCTGGCTTCCGGCCAGGCCGCGCCGCAGCCGCAAGCGGAGGCCGCGCCGTGCGCCAGCTAACCCTAGTCGACGTGCCGCCGCTCGCCCCGACGATGCCGCCGGAGGGGCTGACCATGCAATGCCTGCGCATGCTGCTGTCCGGCCGCTCTCTCGACTGTGAGAGCTTCTACCGCGCCACCCGGAGCATGAGGCTGCCGGCCTATATCGAAGTGCTGCACCGGCTTGGCTGGCCGATCCTGACCGCGTATGAAAATCATGGCGCGAACCGCAACATGGCCGTGTACTCCCTTGACCTTGAGAGCCTGGGCGAAGTGCTGGCCCTGCTGCAGGCGCATCTCTGGCGCGAGCCGGGGGCGATGCAATGACCGCTGCCGAGCTGCTGCCCCTGATGAGCCTGTCGCCCGCCAGCCTGGCCGCGCATCTCGCCGCGATGCCTTACGCCGAGGCGCAGCGATGGATCGATGGCATTTTTGATGTGGCCGAGGAACACGACAACGAGAACGCCGCCGGCCTTTTCGATCTGGCCTGGCGAGCAAACGATGTTGCCGTCCTGCTCAAGCGGGGCGCGAAGCCGGGCGAGATTCGGCATTCCCCCTACCGTGGAATTTTTGCGCGCCCTGCAGGCGCATCGGAAAGGGCCGGAGCTGCTGCGCTGTCCGCCGCCATCGCCACCTTGCGCGAACGGTTCCGCATCAATGCGCGAGTGACCGATGAGGAAGTCGCGCGCCGCCACCCCGAGCTATTGGCCGCGCTGGTTGTCGCCAGCGCGAGGGAAACCGAGAGGCACGAGCCATGACAGTCGACAAACTGCTGTCCTGTCTCTCTGGCGTCAAGCGCACCGGCCCCGGCCGATGGATTGCACGCTGCCCAGCGCATGATGACCGAGGCCCCAGCCTTAGCGTGCGCGAACTCGACGATGGCCGCACGCTGGTTCATTGCTTCACCGGCTGCGCTGCCCATGAAGTCATCGCCGCCGCCGGCCTGGAAATGTCCGACCTGTTCCCCGAGCGCGAACACCACCACGTCAAGGGCGAGCGCCGCCCGTTCCCCGCTGCTGACGTACTCCGCGCCGTTGCCTTTGAGGCGCTGGTGGTTTCGTGCGCTGCCGCTTCGCTGCTGGCCGGGGAGCCGCTATCGAGCGTGGATCGCGAGCGCCTGATTCTTGCCTCAAGCCGGCTGCAATCGGCCCTGCGGCTTGCGGGGGTGCGCGATGCTTGATCCCGTCCTGCTGTCCGCCCAATCTCGACTTGACCAAGCGGCCGAAGAACTCGCCGGCAATTACGCCGATGATGTGATTCTGACCTGCGGGGTGGACATTCGCCCCGAGGCCGTGGCCTGGCTGTGGCCGGGCCATCTGGCGCAGGGCAAGCTGCACGTCCTGGCCGGCCCGCCCGGATCGGGCAAAACCACCATCGCCCTCAAGCTGGCCGCCACCCTGACCGCCGGGGGGAGTTGGCCGGATGGCACGCCGGCCCCGTCCGGTAACGTCGCCATATGGAGCGGAGAGGATGACCCCGCCGACACCCTGGCCCCGCGCCTGCTCGCCGCCGGGGCGAACATGCACCGCGTCCATTTCGTCACCGCAACGGTGGACGCCGAAGGCGAGCGCCGCCCCTTCGATCCGGCCATCGATACCGGGCACCTGTCCCGCGCCCTGGCCGGGCGCGGCGTGCGCTTGCTGATTGTCGACCCCATCGTGTCCGCCGTTGCCGGCGATTCGCACAAGAACAGCGAAACACGCCGCGCCCTGCAGCCGTTGGTCGACCTGGCGTCAAAGCTGGGCTGCGCTGTCCTGGGTATCTCGCATTTCAGCAAGGGCACGCAAGGCCGCGATCCGGTAGAGCGTGTTACCGGCAGCATTGCCTTCGGAGCCCTGGCCCGCGTGGTGTTCGCCGCCACCAAGGCCGGCGAGAACGACGTGGACGCCGAGGGCTGCGACCGGCTCTTTGTCCGCAGCAAATCCAACCTTGGCCCCGATGGCGGGGGCTGGCGCTACGTCCTGGAGCAAGCGCCCGTCGCCGGCCATTCCCTGCTGCTCGCCTCTCGCGTGCGCTGGGGGGCCGCATTGGAGGGCGAGGCCCGCGCCCTGCTCGCCACCGCCGAGGCCGCCACCGATCCCGAGGAACACGATGCAGCCCGTTTCCTGCGAGACCTGCTTTCTGATGGCCCGATGCGGGCAGGCGACGTGTTCAAGGATGCCGATGGTTGCGGCTTCTCCAAGCGCAGCATTCAGCGCGCCGCCGACAAGCTGGGCGTCGACCGCCGCAAAGAGGGCATGAAAGGCGGCTGGGTATGGCGGCTTCCGTTGCGTAATCGCGCCGAAGATGACAGCGCACCCCCGAAGATGCCAGAAGATGCCGAACAAAATTTAGTGTCACCTTCGCGCCTTCGGGCACCTTCGGGCGAAGAAAACCGAGACCGAGACCTAGACCGAGACCCCTCAATCAACTCGGAGACCCCATCATGCTGACCGTTGCCGAATCCACCACTGCCGCTTTTGAGATGCCACCCGCCGGCCCCGTCGCCGCCCGCTGCTCGCGCCTGATTGACCTGGGCAGCCAGGAATCGGACTATCAGGGCGAGAAGAAGATGCAGCGCAAGCTGCTGCTGTCCTGGGAGCTTGCCGAGCTTCGCAGCGATGACACCCCCTTTGTAATCTCGCGCCGCTTCGGCCTGTCCCTGCATGAGAAAGCCGCCCTGCGCGGCTTCCTTCAAGCCTGGCGCGGCCGCCCATTCAGCGCCGAGGAACTGGCCGGCTTCGACCTGCGCCGCCTGCTGTCCGCGCCTTGCATGTTGAACATCATGCACGCGAGCCGCAACGGCAAGGATTACGCGAACATCGCCAGCGTGTCGCCGCTGCCCAAGGGCATGACCGCCCCCGAGCTGTCCGCCCCGCCCCTGGCATTCGACATTGACGCGCCCGACGCGCCGGAGATACTGGAAACCCTGAGCGAAAACCTTCAGGCCACCATCTGCGGCTCGCCCGAGTGGCAGGCCCGCATCAAGCAACAGGGGCAGCCCGCACCCGCAGCGCCGGCCGGCCCGTTCGCTGACTTCGATGATGACATTCCATTCTGAGGGGGGCGAGTCATGAGAATCTATCTCGACGTTGAAACCCTGCCCAGCCTGGCACCCGAGGCGCGCGAGCTGGCCCGCGTTGGCGTCAAGCCGCCCGGCAATTACAAGAAGCCGGAGAGCATCGCGGAGTGGTGGAAGACCGAAGGCGAGGCGGCCGTGGAAGAAGCCTGGCGACGCCAGGCCCTTGACGCCGCAGCCGGCGAGCTGTGCGCCGTGGGCTTCGCCTCGGATGACGGCGAGCCCGTTTCCCTGGTGCGCGGGCTGGGTGAGCCCGAGGGCGATTTTCTGCGCCGCGCCCTGGCCGATGTTCGCGCCCTGGCCGATGCGGATTCCGTCACCGGAGCCGATGGCACCCCCTGGCCCGTGCAAGAGTTTTTCATTGCCCACAATGCCGCCTTCGACCTCGGCTTCCTGCTGCGCCGCTGCTGGGCGCTGGGCATCCGGCCGCCGGTCAAGCTGCCGCTGCCCTCTGCGCGCCCCGGGCGTGACTTCGGCTGCACGATGGAACTGTGGGCAGGCCCTCGCGCCACCATCGGCCTAGACCGTCTCTGCCGCGCCCTGGGCGTGCCGAGTCCGAAGGCTGACGGTATCGACGGCAGCCAGGTATTCGACCTGTGGCAAGCCGGCGAGCATGGGCGCATCGCGGCATACAACCGCGCCGACGTTGCCGCCGTCCGCGCCTGTTGGCTGCGCCTGCAATGGGAAGCGGAGCGCGCAGCATGAGGCCGCCTGCCATCGAGCTTCGCATCGTCAAGCCGGCCCCGGGCGTGCCCTGGGAGTATGTCGCCCGCGTCAAGGGCGAGACAGTCGACGCCGGAGAGGGTTTCGACCACCCGGGCCGCGCCCTGGCTGCCGCAATCGAGAGCGTGAAAGCGTCTCTCGCCGCCCCGCCCGCGCCGACACTTGAGGATGACGAAGCATGACCCCGCGCCTGTTCGCCGGCATCGATCCGGGCATCGGCGGGGCCGTGGGGCTGGTGCGCGAGGATGGGGCTTTCGCCGCCGTGGCGGACATGCCCTGCCAGGTTGCCACCACCGGCCGCCGCATCATCGATCCGGCTGGCCTGGCCGCGATCCTGCGCGAACACGCCCCCGCCTTTGTCCTGGTGGAAAGGGTAGGGCCGCGCCCGGGCGAGGGGGCCGTGGGGGCTTTCGCCTTCGGCCATACCTTCGGGGCCATCCTGGGCACGCTGGCCGCCCTGGGGCTCGCGCATGACGTGGTGCAGCCCGCCGCCTGGAAGCGCCGCGCCGGCATCCCGCCCGGAGCCGACAAGCGCGCGAGCATCGCCACCGCCTGCCGCCTGCTGCCCGAGGCTGCGCCCCATCTCGCCCGCGTCAAGGATGACGGGCGAGCCGAGGCCCTGCTGCTCGCGCTGCAAGCCTGGGAGAGGCGCAAAAATTGAATTTCCCACTTCGGGGCCGGAATCGGGGCGAAACCGGCTATCGTTTCCCACTTCGGCAAAATGCTTCGCGTAAGTGGTGTTATGTTAAATAGCGTTTCCCACTTTTACAAAGAAAATAGAAATAGCTTTGTGTTATCTGAAACTTATGCTATGTTTGTCCCACGCGCGCGCGAGGCGCGTATTACCGGGAGCGCAGACCATGACAGCGGAAGAACTGAAACAGGCATTGAAAGCCCTGGGCTGGAAGCAAAGCGACCTCGCCCGCCGGCTCGACGTGGGAGATTCGACCGTCTCCCATTGGACTACGGGAGAAACGCCCGTCCCCGGCCCTGTCGCCGCTTACCTCGGCATGGCCGGCGAGCTTGACCGGCTGCACCGCCTCTATGTGCGCCCCATCAAGCCGCACGCTGCGCCGCCTGGCGACGATGAAGCCGGCAGCGAAGGCCGCGCCCGCCGCCGCGTGCGCGAGCTGGGCAAGTTGCCAGGCGATGCCGACACCTGACGTAAAGGCATTTCGGAAAACCGTGTCTAGAGTTTGTTCGCGCTGCGAATGACCCGCAACCGGAAAGGCCGGGAAGTACCTTGGAACCCCTGGGGGGGGGCTGCGCGGGTCCTTCCTGGCTCTTTGCCTTGAGGGTCATGCGCAGCCCGGCTTTCCGCTAGTGCGCCAACCCGCAACATAGTCAACGCCACCTTGACCGATGCGAAAGAAGAAACGCCGCCCCCGCTACTATCCCGAACCGAAGAGCCCCGAGCTGCGAATCCGCAACGAGGAAATCGCGCAAGCCCGAATGCTGGGGGGCACCTTTCGCGGCATCGCCCGCCGCTTCCACCTGAGCCCCCGCCATGTGCATCGGATCGCGGGCGACGTTGCCGTGCTGTTTTCGCGGCCGAAGCGCCCGCCGAAGTCTCGCGCCCGGCCCGAAAGATGGCAGCGTTTCTTCCGGCTGAAGTGCGATGCGCGAGACCTCCGCAAGCTGGGGTATTCGTATCGTGAGATTGCCGAGCGGCTGGGCATCTCGCCCTCTCTCGCCTTCAAGGCCGCGCGCATGGTCAAGATAGCCGAGCTGCACGGCCGCGCCTGGCTGTCGCCTCGAGAGGGAAGGCCGAAGGTATGGAAGCGCGAGCTGCTGACGCGAAGCTGCACCCGACCGCCAGGCACGCCGCTTGCGGAGAGACTGGCAAGCGCCGCGCCTGGCTACGCCGTGCCATCCTGACCGCCCGCCGGCGGCTGCGCCCCCGGCTCTCCTGCTCTTGCCGTCGCCGCTCCCTTCGCCACCGCCGCCGCTGCGCCACCGCGCCCCTCATGGCAAACCCCGCCATCAGGGGCTTGCGGCTTGCCGGCGGCTGCCGCAGCGCGTGCCCGGGCCCTGTGCCATCCCGAGCGCCGGCAAAGCCTGGTCAGAGGGCAGGCAAGTTACATAACGCGAAAATTATCCGCAGCCTGTCGGCTGTCCGGCTCGCGCCCGGATAATTTGCGTTATGCAAAATGCCTGCCCTGTGGTTACGCCGCCCCGCCCGCCACCCGTCCGCCCCGCCGGGGCTCCCTGAAAAGTCAGTCCCGGCAGCACGGCGGATTGATGAAGTGGTGCCCTGCTTGTTCGCGCCGTCTGGAATCGAAACATCGCCATGCAGCCAGGATTGACGGAAATTGGCTACATAGGGGCTACATGGAGCCTTTGTGAGACTTCGGAGGCTTTCTGATTGCGCTAAGTCATTGATTATTGGTGCCGACAGTAGGACTTGAACCCACGACCTTCTGATTACAAATCAGCTGCTCTACCAACTGAGCTATGCCGGCCAGGGAAAATTATATCCGAATGCCCCCGCCGGGCCGTGCTTGCGCTAATGGCCGTTTGGAGTAGACTCGGGCGAGAAATAAAATACCGCAGCGAATTGCAATGGCTCAACCGCGGCCAAACGAAAAAGCCTCGCTGAACATCCTGATCATAGAGGATTCCGAGGACGATGCCCTCCTGCTGGCCGGCTGCTTCAAGCGCGCCGGCTATCCACTCGTATTTCGACGCGTCGCAAATGCCGCTGAAACACGGCAGGCCCTCAATGCGGGCAACTGGGACGCCATCCTGTCGGACCACAGCATGCCGGGGTTCAATGCCCTGGCAGCGCTGGAATTGATGCAGGAACTTCACCATGACCTGCCTTTCATCATCGTCTCGGGCGTCATCGACGAAGAGACCGCCATTGCCGCGATGCGGGCCGGCGCACACGACTACCTGTCGAAAGATCGGCTCGATCGTCTTGTGCCGGCAGTCGAGCGCGAGATGCGCGAGGCGAAGAACCGCGCCGAGCGGCGAACCGCCCTTGAGGCAGTCAAGGAAAGCGAGGCGCGCTTCCGCGCGCTGGTCTCCAATATCCCCGGAATGGTGTTTCAACTCCTGCGGCAGGCGGACGGCGGGTTTCGTTTCCTGTATATCAGCGAAGGGGCCGACGCCCTGCTTGGTCTGGCGCCCAACGAGCTGTGCGCTTCATCCCGTCTTTTCTTCGAGGCCCTCGATGCCGAAGACCGCCCTTCCTTCGACGCCGCCCTGGCGAATTCCGCCGGTGCATTGTCCCAGATGAACTGGGATGGCCGCATCCGCAGCACGGACGGAACGGAAAAGTGGATCAACCTGCGCGCCGCCCCGCGGCGGCTGGCGAACGGCGAAGTGCAATGGGAGGGCATCGCCTCCAATATCACCCAGAGCAAGCTGGCCGAAAACGAACTGCGGGAGTCGCGCGCGCAGTTGTCCGAACTGTCGTCCCACCTGGAAGCCGCCAAGGAAGAAGAGCGCGAACGGATCGCCCGGGACATCCATGACGAGCTCGGCGGCACGCTGGTCGCCATCAAGATCGAGACATCGCTGCTCTCGAGCCGGCTGCCCTCCGATCCCCTGCAATTGCGCAAGCGCGTGCGCGGCATCGAAGGCCTGATCGACGAGGCCATCAGCACGGCCGGGCGCGTCGCCCGCGAACTGCGCCCAGGCATTCTCAAGGACTTCGGCCTGGCCGCAGCCATCGAATGCCAGGCCGACGACTTTTCCCAGCGCGTCGGCCTCGCTTGCGACACGACAGGCATTGCCCACGACGTCGATCCGGACGAGAAAACCTCGCTTGCCCTGTTCCGCGTTTTCCAGGAAGCGCTCACCAACGTCGCCAAGCATGCCCAGGCCACCCAGGTCAGCATCCGCCTCGGCGCCTCGGGTGATAACCTGACGCTGGAAATCTCCGACAACGGACGGGGCATCTCCGCCGAAGACATGCACAAGCCGAAGTCCTTCGGCCTGCGCGGCATCCGCGAGCGCATGATCGGCCTGGGCGGCTCCCTCGAACTGGCCCGGAATTCGCCGCAAGGAACCCGCGTGATCCTGCGCGCGCCCTACCAACCGAACGGGACGGCCCGGCCGGACCCGCTGTAAGCGAGAACCCGCCCATGACGCAGCCAATCCGCATCCTCATCGCCGACGACCACGCCATCGTTCGCCACGGCCTGCGCCAGATCCTGTCGGACTCGGAAGACATGGTCGTCTCCGGCGAGGCCAAGAACGGCGTGCAGGCCCTGCAGATGGCGCGCCAGGGCGAATGGGACGTCGTGCTGATGGACGTTTCCATGCCCGACAAGAACGGCATCGACACCCTCAAGCAGCTCAAGAAGGAATATCCCAAGCTGCCGGTGCTGATGCTCAGCATGCACCCGGAAGAACAATACGCCATCCGCGCGCTGAAGGCCGGCGCCTCCGGCTACCTCACCAAGCAAAGCGCTCCCGAGCAGCTGGTGACCGCCATCCGCCAGGTCGCCGGCGGGAAGAAATACGTCAGCCCCTCGCTGGCCGAAGAGCTGGCCAACGCCATCTCCGAGGATACCGAGCGGCCGCCGCACGAAAAGCTCTCCGACCGCGAATACCAGACCCTGGTCATGATCGCCTCCGGCAAGACGCTCACCCAGATCGCCGAGGAGCTCAAGCTCAGCGTCAAGACCGTCAGCGTTTACCGGGCGCGGCTGATCGAGAAGATGAAACTGAAGAACAACGCCGAGCTGACCCACTACGGCCTCAAGCACGGCCTGGTCGAATAAACCATCAAGT
>JAANMX010003708.1_pt1 | contig 13056 bp, 7 predicted proteins | sample 7279681 | NCBI WGS metagenome assembly JAANMX01 (sample SAMN14094542, study PRJNA606508) | bioreactor metagenome | isolation source: A lab-scale SPAN reactor treating ammonium-rich wastewater day 351 | place: Ireland: Galway | collected 2018-01-01
GCCTGGGCGTCCACCTTCCCCGGGGTGACCGGCCTGTGGCCGCTGGCGCTGGTGATGACGCTGACCTGCCTACCGTTGGTGACCGTGCCGACCATGGGGGCCCTCGCGCTGGCCGATCACACGCTCGCCGACGTGGCGCGGACGCTGGGCCGCCGGCCGGTGCCGGCCTTCGTCGGGGTCACGCTGCCGCAGATCCTGCCGGCGGCGTTGGCCGGCACCCTGCTGGTCGCGCTGTACACGATCTCGGATTTCGGGGCGCCGGCCATCCTGCGCTACCAGACGCTCACCACCGGGGTGTACGCCCTGTTCACCGGCACAGTGGACCGCTCGGCGGCGGCCGCGATGTCGCTGCCGCTGGTGCTGCTGGCTCTCGCCTGCGTCTGGGGCGAGCAGAGCGCCCGCGGCGGACGCGGGGACGGCGAACGGCACGCGGCCTCCCGCCGGCGTCCGCCCCGCGAACTCTCCCGGGCCACGACGGTGCTGGTCGTCACCGGACTGACCGTGCTGGCCGGGCTGAGCGTGCTCGGGCCGCTGGGGGCACTGGTGGTCCGGATGCTGCGGGCCGACCGCTACGCGGCCGCACCGGTCGAACTGGCGTCCGCGGCGGCCACCTCGCTGGCCCTGGCGACCGTGGCCGCGACGCTGACGGTGCTGGTCGCCCTCCCGGTCGGCTACCTGGCGGCACGCCACCGGGGCCGGCTGGTGCGCGCCATCGAGGGGGCGACCATGATCGGCTACGCGCTGCCCGGCGTGGTGGTGGCGCTGGCCCTGGTCGCGCTGACCCTCACCGCCGTCCCGTTCGCCTACCAGGGCCCGGCCGGCCTGCTGGCCGCCTACCTGCTGCTCACCCTGCCGCTGGCGATCGGCTCGGCACGGGCGGCCTTCGCCCGGGTGCCGGCGCCCGCCCGGGAGATCTCCCGCACCCTCGGACGCGGTCCGATCGCAACCTGGCTACGGGTCTCCGTCCGGACGGCGCTGCCGGGCATCGCCGCGGGCTGGGTGCTGGTGGCCGCCGAGGTGCTCAAGGAGCTGCCCGCCACCCTGATGCTGCGGCCGATCGGCGTGGAGACCCTCGCCACCGAGCTGTGGACCCGGACCAGCATCGGCGCCTACGGGGCCTCCGCCCCGATCGGGGTGGTGCTGGTGCTTGTCGGCCTGCTCCCGGCCCTGCTGCTGGCCCACAGCGTCGGCGTCCGGGTGGCGCGATGACGGGGCTGCGGATCGAGGGGCTGCGGGCCGGCTACCGGGACGCGCCCGACGTGCTGCGCGACCTGACCCTGCGGGTCGAACCCGGCGAGTTGGTCGCCGTGCTGGGGCCCTCCGGCAGCGGCAAGACCACCCTGGTCCGGGTGCTCGCCGGCTTGCACGCGCCCAGCGCCGGCCGGCTGCTGATCGACGACGCCGACATCACCGCCCTGCCGCCCGAGCGCCGCGCGATCGGCCTGGTGCCCCAGGACGGGGCGCTGTTCGGCACGATGAACGTGGCGGCGAACATCGGCTACGGGGTGCGCGGGCTGCCCGCCCGGCGGGCGATCGCCGATCCGTGGGTGAACGAGCTGCTCCGGCTCGTCGGCCTGGACGGGTTGGGACGCCGGATGCCCCACGAGCTCTCCGGCGGCCAGCAGCAGCGGGTGGCGCTGGCCAGGGCGCTGGCCATCCGGCCCCGGCTGGTGCTGCTCGACGAGCCGTTCAACGCCCTGGACGCCGCCCTGCGTGCCCAGGTGCGTGCGGACGTCGTGGCCACCCTGCGGGACGCCGGCGTGACCGCGCTGCTGATCACCCACGACCAGGACGAGGCGCTCGGCCTGTGCGACCGGGTGGCGGTGCTGCACGACGGTTCGATGGTGCAGCTGGGCACGCCCGCCGAGGTGTACCGACGTCCCGCGGACGCCTGGGTGGCCGGGTTCGTCGGGGAGGCGGTGCTGCTGAACGGCGTCCGGCGCGGCGGCGCCGTGGACACCTGGCTGGGCCCGGTGGCCACCGAGGGGACCGCATTGACGGCCGACGGCGGAGCGGCGCTGGTGATGCTGCGGCCGGAGCAGCTCCGGGTCGTCGGCGCGGAGCGGGCGCCGGCCACCGGGGTGGTTCGCGGGGTCGAGTTCCACGGGCACGCCGCGCTGGTCCGGGTGCTGGTCGAGGCGGCCGAGGTGCTGGTCAGGATCCCCGGCGGGCAGCGCGTCCAGGTGGGGGACTCCGTCGGCCTGGCGGCGTCCGAACCCGGCCACGAACTGCCGGCGGCGACCGGCTGACGACGCTCAGGGCAGCAGCTCGAGATCCTGCCAGTACGCCGGATGGGCACGGACGGCGGTGAGCCGGCGCTGCTCGTTGGTGCCCATCATGCCCAGGTTGTCGAAGCTGCCCGGCTTCCGCTCGGTGACCTCGACGTTGGCGGCGAAGACCGCCCCCGCCGCGGCCCCGTTGAGGTTGCTGGCCTGCCACGGGATCCGCGCCTCCAGGACGTAGCCGTCGGCGGTCCGTGCCATCGCGGCCGCGATCGTGGTGCGGCCCTTGTCCAGGATGTCGAACGACGTGCGCCGGTCGTTCGGACGCAGGATCGCGACCAGCGGGGCCCGTCCCTGGGTGACGCCGAAGACGTAGTAGGCGTCGGTCTTGCGGGCGAGCTCGGCGGGGCCGAGCTGACGCTTGTCCGGGCCGAGTTCGAAGATGATGCCGTCGCCCTTCCAGGCGAAGGTGGGCTGCCGGGGATCCGGGGCGGCGACGCTGTCGTCGGTGACCAGCGCCAGCAGATACAGCGCGGCGTCGTCCCACATCAGATAGATCGATCCGCGCGCCGTGGAGCTGCCGGCGACCCGGAACTCGGTGCGCGCCTCGTGCTGCCACTGCCAGTCCTTGGTGTCGCCGTCGATGGCGAACGGGGTGACCAGGCGGGCGGCCCGGAGCGGAGGTTTCGGGGTGACCGGCGGCAGGGTCGCCGTCGTCCGTCCCGGCGTCGGCGACTGGCTGCGGGTGATCGATGGGCCGGGGCTGACCGGGGCGGTCGGGCTCGGCGACTCCGAGGTGCCCGGGACGCCGACCGGGAAGAGGTACGGCCAGGCGAAGACCACCGCCAGGGCCAGCACCGCGGCGACGGCGCCGAGCAGGATCCACTTCGGACCAGGCCCGGGCGGGGCCGGTGGTTCGGCCGCCGGCTCGTACAGCGGCGCCGCGCCGCCGCCGCCCGCGCCGCCGCCCGAACCTCCGTCGCCCATGCCGCCGGAGCCTCCGTCACCGCCCCATCCCGGCGGCCCGGGCGGGCCGGGTTCCGTGGTCCAGGGTTCGACGGGCTGCGGTTCGACGGGCAGCGGCTGGGTGGGTGGCGGCTGCTGGTAGCTCGTCGTCCCACCGGTCGGGCCGGACGGCCAGGGTGGCACGACGACCGGGACGACGCGGGGGCCACCGGCCTCGGGGGCGGAGGTCGCCGGCTCGGGCGCGGGCTGCGCGGGCGCGGCGGGGCCGTGCCCGGCGACGTCGAAGATCCGGCCGTCGCTGGCCCGCAGGTAGAGCACCGGGGTGCCCCATTCGACGTCGTTGTCGTCGCTGAACACCGCCACCCGGGCCTCGGCCAGCGCGGCGTCGATCGGGTAGCCGTCGGCGATGGCGGCGTAGAACTCGGCGCTGAACACCGTGGCGGCGGCGTCGGTGATCTCGAACTGCATCGCGACGACCGCCGGAATGCCCTGCACGACCAGGCTCTGCGCCACCCCGCCGAGCGGGTCGGCCGGCGACTGCCGGGCGCCCTCACACGCGTTCAGCAGCACCAGCCGCAGCGTGTCGTGGTCGTGGATCATGGTGGCCAGGTCCGAGCCGGACACCATGTGCGCCAGGTGGTGGTCGTCCTCGAAGGCCAGCATCCCCTCGGCGGTGTGGACGTTGAAGCCGCCGTGCCCGATGAAGTGCAGCACGTGGAAGGTGCCCCGGCGCATGCTGCGGCGCAGTTCGGCCAGGGTGGCGTTCGGCACGACCGTCAGGCTCACCTGGCCGGCCTGCTCGAGACCGGCCAGCGCCGACCGGATCCGCTGCACCTCGGCGTCGACGTCCAGGGTGGCCAGGTTGGTCGGCGAGGCGACCACCACCAGCACCTGCAGCGGCGGGGTGACGGTCAGCGGTTCGACGCGGCGCGGCTGTGCCAGGTAGCGCACCACCGGCGTCTTGGTGGACAGCACCAGGAACTGCTTCAGGCCGGACGGATACAGGTACTCCCACGGCACGTCGGCCAGCTGCGGCGCCCCGCCGAGCCGCAGCCTGACCCGCAGGCCCTTGCCGTTCGCGGCCGCGGCGTCCAGGCTGCGCCGGAAGCAGATGCCGACCTCGCCGGCGAACAGGGCGTCGTACAGGGTGCTGCCGAACTGCTTGGCCAGCTGCTGGGTGGGCGACCCGATCGCCCGGACGCCCGAACGGGTCCGGCCGAGCTTGAGGATCACGTTCTCCAGCGCGTCCGGGTTGAACGGGAAGCTCATCGTGCCGGACGCCTCGCCGGTCGGCGAGGAGACCACCGACACCTGGTAGCTGTCGGGCGTCGCCGTGGCCTCGACCTCGAGGTCGAAGTCCAGGTAGTCCAGCGCCGCCACCATTCCCCCTAGCCGGTGAGCCAGCCCGCGATCCGGGTGGCCACGTCGCGTTGGCCGAAGAAGCTGCCGTGGTAGACCCCGCGCTCCCGGGGCAGCACCAGCCGGCGCTCCTCGGGGATCACCATGGCGTCGTCGCCCTCGTAGACCCCGGCGGTCGGCACAACCAGGTCGTTGGCGGCGCTGCCGAAGACCCGGTCGACCACCACGTTCTCGACGTTCCGCAGCGTCATCGCCCGCCAGCCGCCGGACGGGGTGAAGTCGGCGGCCACCGCGAACTGCTCGGCCGGCAGGGCGGCGGCGTTGAACGACGCCACGAAGTCGCCCGCCGAATCCATGGCGGCCAGCCCGGGAATGCCGACCAGACCGTACTTGGCGATGATCTTCACCACCACCAGCACCGAGGTGAGGGTGGTCTCGATCACGGCCGCCGGGCCGTCCGGAATCAGGTTCACGATGGTGGTGACCCGGTCGATGAACGGCACCAGGTTCGACGGGGTGGCCAGGGCCGTCCCGTGGTTCGCGCTGGCCACGTGCACGATCCGGCGCACGTCGAACACCGGGTCGGTGCCCTGCCCGGCCAGCGCCCGGCTGACCAGCCCGCCCCGGCTGTGGCAGACGATGTCGACATCGAGCTCCAGGCCGTCCGGCACCGCGGCGCGGACCAATTCGGCGTTCTCGATCGGGTCGACGCCCAGCGTGTGGTGGTCGATCGCGGCCACCCGCCCCCCGTACTGGGCACTCAGCGCTGCCAGCACGTCCGGCGGGAACGCCTGGAAGGCGGTGTGGGTGTTGACGAAGGTGCCGTGCACGAACCACAGGCTGCGGCCGGAGGCCAGCCGCCGCCAGTCGGCCTCGGTCAGGTCGGGCGCGTCGCCGCTGGTGTAGTCGGACGCGGTGAAGGTGCGGACGCGGGCCTTGCGGGCATTCCCCTCCCACAGGCGCGCGGCGGCGCCGGCCAGCGGCGGCACCACCAGCTCGGCCAGCGGCAGGGCGATCAGTTCCAGCACCTTGCGGCCGATGAACCCGAGGACGCCGCGGTCGGTCGCCCCCTCCTCGGGGGCCGGGCTGCTGGCGAAGGCGGGGACGATGAACCGGACCACGTCGCCGGAGCCCCGGGTGGTGGGTGCCAGGTCGTCGCCGGCGTCGACCGGGAAGTTCCAGCTGACGACGCCGTTCTCGTCGACGGCGAGCAGCACCTGGGCGACGTCCTCGCCGAGGTCGGGCACGGTGACCTCCATCCCCGCCTCGTCGGTCACCGGGGACCGGACGTCGCCGATCGGCGCGTTCGGCACCGGCGCGACGTCCAGGGTGATCACCCGCAGGCGCAGGAAGCCCTCCTTGGTGAGGGCGGCGTCCAGGGCCTCCCCGGAGCCGTCCACCTCGGGTGCCCGGGTGTCGGCTCCCGGGCCGACGTCGTGCACCTCGGCCCGGCCGCGCAGGCCGGGGGCGCGCACCGCGATGCCCTGACCGAGGTTGATCTGCCGGGAACTGCCGTCGAGGGTGGTGGCCATCAGTGGGTTTCCTGCCTGGTGAGGATCAATCCGGGATGCCCGTAGTAGGCGTAGGCGAGCGGGGTGGTCTGGTCCCGCTTCGGGAAGGTGGCGAACCGGGCACGCAGTTCGCGCATCACGTCGCCGACGGGGCGTCCCTTGCCGATCGTCTCGGCGTAGAAGGCGAGCGCGGTGTCCTTGGCGATGCCGTCGTTGACGTTCCACAGCGGGGCGATGAACGCCCGGGCGCCGGCCCGCAGGAACGCGGCGGCCAACCCGCCCTCGACCAGCGCGCCGCCGGCCTCGGTGGCCAGCTGGCAGCAGTTCAGGAAGACCAGCGGGGCGGCGGTCTTGGTGAACGGGGAGCCGACCACGATCGTCTCGTCGATCCGCACCGACGAGTTCGACAGGATCACCCCGGTGTTGATCGGCGACTGCGGGTCGACCTCGCCGTGCGAGGCGACGTGCAGCACCTGCACGTCGATCACCGCGCCACGATCGGTGAACTGCCCCTTGAGCAGGGTGGCGACGTCTTCGGCGGTGGCCTTCACCCACACCGACGGGTAGGTGTCGGTGAGTTGCCGGCCCTCCTCGATCGCCTCCTTGAGCGATTTCATGCCCGAGCTCGCGTTGAACTCGCCGATCACCACGGCGAGGCTCTTGATCGCCATCGTCTCGGCCGGGGTCGTGTTGGGCCGGCGGATCCCGGACGGCGTCTCGGGGCCGGCCGGACGCCAGCGCCCGACGATCGCCTGGGCACCCAGGATCTGCGGCGCCGCCTCGTCGACCAGCGTGCGGTCGACGATGAAGTCCTCGTTGGTGGTGGCCAGCTCCCAGGGCACCAGCGACTCCTGGGAGACCAGCAGGACGGTCGGCAGCCGTCCGTCGTCCTTGGCCACCCGCCAGACCGCGGCCAGCACCTTCCAGAACCACAGCGGCATGACGCTCGCCACATCGCTGGCGACCCCGGCGACGCGGAGTTCGGCCACCGGGCTGCCGTCGACCCGCGCCATCTCGAGGATCTTGCCGAGCGCGAACGTCTCCGCGGTGTCCCGCTCCAGCCGGGTGATCACCTGCTCGTCGGGCAGGGTCACCGGGTGCGGGGTGGTGAAGGTCCACAGGAAGGTGCCGTCGGCCTCGCCGCGGCTGATCGAGACGGTCAGGTCGATCGGCACGCTCTGGTCGAGATCGACCGCGACCTCGCCGCCGGTGGTCGAGGCAGGCGCCTCGGCAGGGGCGTCCGGGGTGACCAGCAGCTCGCGCCACGCGGTGCCGATCAGCAGCCCGTTGTGGCCGTACTCCACCTCGATCCGGCCGCGCCACGGCTCGGCGACCGCGGGAGCGGTGAGGTGGAACGTGGCGGTGTGGGCCCCCACGTCGGCCGGATCGAACTCCAGCTCCTGCCGGACCTCGGCAACGATGAAATTCTCCGCCTTGATCTGCAGGGTCAGCTGCGTGGTCGGGTGATCGGTGACGATCGTCATCGCCGCACCCTGGACGCCCGGCTGCGCCTCCTTGGCCAGGCCGACCCGCACCTCGAAGGTGGCGGCGGGCGCCACCTGCTCGGGGACGTCGACCCGTGGAAAAGCCTGGACGGAGGCGGGCGGGGCCGCCGGCCCCCCGTTGGCCTGATCCCGGGGGCCGGGTATCCGCTCCGCCGGCGCGGGTTCCGGTTCGGGTTGCGCCGGTCCGGGCGGTGCCGGTTGGGGTGCGGACGGTACCGGCGGCGGGACGGCCGCCACCGGTGGTGGCGCGAAGTCGATGCCCCGGGTGGGGCCACGGTCGGACCAGGCCGTGCCCGGCATCCAACCGACGGCCCGGCCGCCGTCGACGACCAGGCCGCACCAGGTGCCGTCGGCGACCTCGGGGTCGCCCAGCTGGCGCACCTGGTCCGCGCCGTGCTCATGCAGATCGAGCGACACGCCGAGCGGCATGTCCGGGTCGAGCCCGGGGGCCATCACCCGCTCGCGGTCGGATTCGGTCAGCGGGTACCACAGCACCTCGCCGGTGGCACGGGGGTGCAGCCGCCGGACCACGACCATCGCGGTCGAGCCGATCGACGTCATCGCCGATCGGGCCGCGGCAAGGGTCATTGCGGCATCAAGTACGACGATGGGATCCATCGGGCGACTCCTCTCCGGTCAAGGAGGCGGCGCGGTCGCGCAGTGATACGCAGCGTAGGACGCGCGGCGCACGACGAGAAACCCTGCCGCGGGATCAACGGTCGGAAATGTGCTCGCGGGGACGCCAGACGCCGCCGCTTCCCGGGCTGGGCACCGGGGAGCCGACCGCCGGCTGGGTGGTGGTGACCGCGTCGCCGGCGCGGCCGTCCGGTCGGAGGATGCGGACGGTGAAGGTGACGATCGCGTAGCTCAGCCGGACCTCGTCCAGCATGGTGTCGTCGGTGGCGCTGACGACGTAGCCGCTCACCCGGACGTCGGTGAGCCGCACCTCGGTGATCATCCCGGAGCGTCCGAGCGCCGGTTCCCGGGTGAGGATCGCCTCGGGGGCCAGCCGGCCCATGGCGCAGGCTTCCAGCAGCCGGGGCGAGGCGCTGCCGCTGCGACAGCTGAGGGTGAGTTCGCTGAGGTCGGGCCGGTTGGCTCGGGTGCCGGTGCCGAAGGTGCCGGTGGCGAGCGAGCAGCCGAAGCCCCAGGCCGCCACCTCGATCGCACCCTCGTGCCGCTCCGCCACCGAATCGCCGGGGATTCCCGGGATCGCCAGGTAACTGGGCATGGCAGCCTCCTACCTATGTGGGTGCTCGAAGGTAGCCCATCGGAGGCGACGCCGGTAGGTCGCGGAATTACCTAGTCCGGCCGGTGGTCGGCGCTCAGGCGACGAGTTGGAGCTCGTGCCAGTACGCCGGGTGTGCCCGCAGGTCGCGGTCGCGCTGGCTGTTCGTCGTCACCATGCCGGTGCGGGTGTTGCCGACCCGGTCGCTGATCACGATGTTGGCGGCCAGCTTCGTACCTAGCTGGAACTGGTTGAGCCGGGTGTTCGCCCAGGGAATCCGGGCCTCGAGCACGTAGCCGTCGGTGCGGGGCGCGATCACCGCCTGGACCTGCGTCGTCCACATCGGGGGCTCGAACGAGCGGCCGTTGGCGGTCGCACCCATCACGCCGATCGCGGCCGGCGTGCGGCGGCCGAACATGTAGTAGGCGTCCGCCTGCCGGGCCCATGAGGCGGTGTCCGCCGGGCGCTCGGGCCCCAGCTCCAGGGTGAGGCCGTCGCCGTTGTAGAGCTGGCTGGGCCGGTTGGGGTCGGGTGGGTTGACGGTCGGATCGAACACGATCGCCAGCACGTACAGCGCCTGGTCGTCCCACAGCAGGTAGACGCTGCCGGTGGCGTTGGTGGGGGCCGTCCCGGCGATCGGGAAGCTCGCCTTGACCTCGTCCCGCCACAACCAGTCGGCGGTGTTGCCGTCCAGGGTGACCTGGCCGATGCCGACCTTCGTGGCGCGCAGCACCGGTTTGGTCGGGTCGACGGGCGGGAGCACCGTCGGCGTCGGGGTGGGCGTGGGGGTGGGCGTCGGCGGCGCCTTGAGCGTGCGTCCGCAGCGATGGTCGGACCAGGGGCTCGGCCCCGCGGCCCCGATGGCCCGCAGCCGGAAGCAGACCTCGGTGTCCGAGGGCAGGTCCGGCACCTCCAGCCGGGTCACGTTCTGGGCCGGCTGGGGAGCCTTCCCGACGTCCTGGCCGTTCTTGTCGACCTCCTGGAGTTCGAACCGCTCCACCGACTCGATCGGCTCCCAGGTCGCCCGCACGCTCGTCGCGGTCTGGCCCTGCACCGAGACCAGGACCGGCTTCGGCGGGGCACCGCGGGCCGCCAGCGAGGGTACGGCCGCCGTCGGGCGCTTCACGAACTGCTCCACGATCAGGGGTGCGAGCAGGGTGAGGATGGCGAGCAGGATCACCGCGGCCGTGCCGATCATGGCCGGCTTGGAGGCCTTCTGGTCGAACGCGGCATCGACGCTCACCTGGGCGGCCGCGCGGCCGGGGGCCGGTTCCGCGTCGGTGCGGGTGCCGACCACGCGGAACGGGCGGCGGCCCGGCGGCCGCCACAGCAGCGGGCGCTTGGCGATCGCCGCCACGTCGACCTCGGCGGTGCCGCCGGGCGGCAGGGTGACGGTCGCCGGACGGACCCGGAAGCCGAGGGCCTCGTCCGGGTCGAACGCGTCCACGCGCAGCTGCACGGTGGTGTTGCCCGCATTGCTCAGGGACACCCGGTGGCGACCCAGTGCCCGGCCCGGTGAGGTGGCCGGCGTGATCCCGGCCTGCACGTCGAACACCTCGGCGACCTCGACCTCGGCCTCGGCGGTCGCGCTGAACTGCGGGTCGAGCGTCGAGCGGGCGATCACCCCGAACCCGCGGCGCCCGCCCGGCACGCCGGTGCCGGCGGGCGGCTGCAGGACGACGGTGACCGTGGCCTCCTGCTGCGGGTAGACCGAGACCTCGGGCGGTTCCACCCTCGACCAGCCGGCGACCGGCCCGAGCACCTCCAGCCGATAGCCGTCGACCACGGTGCCGGTGTTGGTCAGGGTGGCCTTCACCCGCGCCTGACCGCCGGGCTGCACGGAGGTGAACTCGGCGTCGAGGCGAATGGTGGGGTCGGCCACAGGCCGATACTATTCTCCGCCGCCAGGGCTGGGCTGCCCCAACGGGCACAATTCGATGCCCCCCGGATGCCCCCACGATGCCCTCCGGGTGGCTCCGCCGCGCGGGCGTCCGCGACCAGACTGGGCGGATGATCCACGAGGTGGACGCCGCGCTCCGCGCGCTGATCGACCGCGAGACCGGGATCCGCGACGTCGAGGTGGTCTTCGACGCCCCGACGCGGGAATGGGCCGGGCGCCGGACGGTGCCGACGATCGACGTCTACCTGTACGACATCAGGGAGGATCTGCGGCGCCGCGAGCGCGGCGTCCTCAACGAGTACAACGCCGACCAGAGCCAGATCGTCGGCCGGCACCTGCCGCCGCGGCACTTCAAACTGTCCTACCTGGTCACCGCCTGGACGCAGCGGCCCGAGGACGAGCACCGGCTGCTGTCCGCGCTGCTCGGCGCGTTCCTGCGCTACGACGCGCTGCCGGCCGATCTGCTCTCCGGGCCGCTGGCCGAGATCGGGCTGCCGGTGCCGTTGACGGTCGGGTTGCCGCCGCCGGAGGATCGCGGCTTCGCCGACGTCTGGTCGGCGCTGGGCGGTGAGCTGAAGCCGTCCATCGACGTCGTGGTCAGCGCCCCGGTGAGCACCGGGCAGCAGTTCCCGGTCGGCCCTCCGGTGGAGGCGCCCCCGCTGTTCAGCTTCGGCGGCTCCGGCGGCTTCCCGGGCACCGAGCGGGTCTCGCTCATGGACGAGCCGGCGGCCGACGGAGACCCGGCCGCAGCCGGCCCCGATCGGCAGACGGGTGAGGACGGCGACTTCGATGAGTCGTCCGGCCAGCGACGCCGGGCGGGGAAGCCGGCGCACTCGATCGGGCCGGCCGACGCGACCGGTTCCGGACGGGTCGCCATGCGGCGGCGCGGGCTGACCATCAAGAGGACCCGATGAGCGACTCGCTCGGCCATCTCATCGGCCGGGCGGGCCTGGTGGAGTGGCGGGTCCGGACGCTGGTGGCCGAACGGCGGGCCGGTGACCCGGCCCCCGACGACGCGTTCCGCGGGCTGTACCTGAGCGACGAGGCGATCGACCAGCTCCTGGACGCCGGCGCGGACGCCCCGGTCCCGGTGGCGGCCGAAGCCATCGCGGAACTCGACCGGGCGGCCGGGCCGGACGTCCGGCTGCTGCGGTTGGCCCGGTCGGCCACGCTGACCGACCTGGACGTGGAGCTGCTGCTGCTCGCCGCCATGCCCGACCTGGATCCGCGCTTCGAACGGTTCTACGGCTATCTGAACGATGACGTGACCCGGCGGCGGGCCTCGATCGGGCTGGCGCTGCAGTTGGCCGGGGCGTCGCTGCTGTCGGCACCGGCCCGGGGCCGGCTGGATCCCAGCCGGCCACTGGTCCGGCATGGGCTGATCGTCGTGGAGGACCCGGAGCGGCCGCTGCTCGGCCGGGGCCTGCGGGTGCCGGACCGGGTGGTCGCGCACCTGCTGGGCGACGACACCCCCGACGCCGCGCTGGCCGGGGTGCTCGGCGACGGCGACGGCTACCCGTCCCCGCTGTCGCATCAGCTGGCGGGTGCGCTGGCCCGCGGCGTCCGGCTGGTCCATCTGCGGGAACGGCTGCTCGGCAGCGGTGTCGCCACCGGCGCCGCCGCTCTCGCCGAGGCCGGGACCGGCGCGGTGGTGCTGGACCTGTCCCGGCTGGTCGCGACGCCGGAGCCGCACGCCGTCGTCCGGCTCGCCGTCCGCGAGGCCGTGCTGCGTGGCGCCGGCCTGGTCGCCGGTCCCGTCGAGCAGCTGGCCCAGGCGCACCCGGACATCGTCCGGTGGCTGACCGAATCGGGGGTGCCGGTGCTGCTGGCGGGGGTGGCGACCTGGGATCCGCAATGGTCGAGCACCAACCCGTTGACGGTGGAGGCGCCGGTCTTCACCGTCGGCGACCGGCTGGCGCTGTGGGCGCAGCAGCTGGACGCGGCGGACGCGGACGCCGGGCTCGACCCGGCGGCGTTGGCGGGGCATCTCGCGCTCGGCCCCGCCCAGGTGCGCCGCGCCATAGAGGCGGCCGGGATCGCCGCCTCCCTGCGCGACGGGGTGATCACGGCGGACGACCTGCGCCGCGGCGTCCGGGCACAGAACGCGGCCGGCCTGGAGCGGCTCGCCCGGCGGATCGAGCCGGAGGTCGGCTGGGACGACCTGGTGGTGACGCCGAACGTCCGGCGTGCCCTCACCGACCTGACGGCGCGCGCTCGGCACCGCGACACGGTGCTCGCCGAGTGGCGGATGCGTCGCGGCGGCGGACGCGGACGCGGCGTGACCGCGCTCTTCGCGGGCGACTCGGGCACCGGCAAGACCCTGTCGGCGGAGGTGATCGCCGGGGATCTGGGGCTCGACCTGTAC